>Ga0163217_1101980_pt1 | contig 11009 bp, 11 predicted proteins | sample SynspAceP_FD_185933 | JGI IMG/M metagenome (GOLD analysis project Ga0163217, IMG submission 185933) | Saline lake microbial communities from Ace Lake in Antarctica - Synechococcus sp. Ace-P (PacBio error correction) | ecosystem: Environmental > Aquatic > Non-marine Saline and Alkaline > Saline ...
ACATCACTGTCCAACAGTGCCTTGAGCGATCCCCAGCGCCTAGAGGACTCTGAATGGATTCGCTCAGTGGGTTGTTTGCCCGCGCCCCATTTTCACCACTCCGGGCACGGAGGCGGCTTCGAGCAGTTCTGAGTGCCATGCCATGGCGCCCCACCTCGGGCCCAGCACTGTCTCAGTCTCTCGAGGAGCTGGTCCAGGTCAGCTCTCTTGCGCGCGCAGACGAGCCCAGCATGCCACATAGCTCTATACAGCGATGCAGCCGGACAGCGTGCACGTGTGTTCGGGTGCGGGTAGCGCGGTCGTTGCATGGCAGGCGGCCTTGCTATGGAAGCGGGCCGGCGCTCAGGCGGGCGAGAGACGCACGCGCGTTCATGGCGCTCGCAGGGCTATTCTGGCGCTTAAATTCTCACCATCAGCGGAGATCCACCGCTCCGACGTTCTAGGCCTCATACGTCGACATGACACATGTGGCGGCTAGTCCGCCGGCAATCAGGTTCTGCAGAGGAGAGAGTGCCTCAAACATCTGGCTGTGCGGTGATGGCCAGAAACGCGCAACAATTGCACGACTGCCCAGCTTCTCGGAGGATGCCTGATGAGTGTTGCCATTGCTCAGGCATTATCCCGCAATCCGATCCCCCGCGGTATACGGACTGTCCTTGGCGAGCGTCTGCTCTAGGATCCGGTTCGCAGTAGCGACGTTGTATTCGAGGCAATCGTCGCAAGCGTGAGCACAGACGCCGTGGCGGATGCCTGCACGTACCGGCGCTGGTTGGCCATCGAGTAGACAGCATGGCAGGCCGAAATCGCTGTAGAGGCGCTCATGGCTCTGCTATGTCACAGGTAAAACCGCCGGTCGTGAGGCCAGGAAACCACTGCAGTTACATCGCGGGCACAGCTCATCCGCAAGCGCTGAGATCTTGTTGCCCTCTTCGCCAGTACTGCTTCCATCTACCATGGAAGATTGGCATTCAACATTGGCGATACAACTGCCCAGCGCCACGCTTTAAGCTGGCTTGCGTCGTGAGTCTTTTCTCTCGATGCGTTTGCGCCCAGATGCTCGTGCGCGTCACTTAACGGGTCAGCAAGGTCGGATACGGTCGATTGTAACGTCCCGGCTGCGCGCCTGACCAGGATTGTCATCTCGCCGCCCAAGATACGTAGCGACAAGCAACAAGAAGGCCTGCAAGCAGCCTTCAGGTCCTGGGCGTTTCGCCTACGGAATGCTGAGTCATCTTTAGCTTCACCAATTGGCGTCACGGCTCGTGCCGATTCTGATCAACCTTAGCAGATCGAGGCGCCGCTACGCCGGTCCGCCTTGTCTCCTACGGCGGTTGAGCCTGCGAGAGGATGCTGCGAAGCCCGAAGCTCACCATGGCGTTCCAGCGGCAACTGGCGACCTGTGTGAAACGGGGCTTCTATCGTCGATCCCACCGACGGCCGGGATCAACACGATCCTAACGTGAGGCCTGATCATCTTGCAGTGGTAGGTCGGGGTAAACAAACCCTCAACGAGGCAGAGGGGCCGACCAGTCATGTCGCCTTCAGGCAAGGAACTGGCATAGGATGCTGGTGCTAAGAGCGGTCATCCTGCATGGCACTTAGGCGCAATCGCTGCCCGGGGGCCAGCGAGCACGGCGTTCGGCTGTTTCTTCGGTTATGAGCTTGCTAGCCGCCCATCAAGAGCCGCCTCGTCGTCCAAACAAACGATGGTCGAGAAGCAGAGTCACAGCTGGTACCTTATTGTGACGACACATATTACAGACAGTCTCGTTCCCTTACGCTTGCTGCAGTGCGTTGCCGCTACCGGCCATCAGGTCGCGAGTTGTTTGGAGCGCCTTTCTTTTTTTGCGTTTCCCCGACCCCGCAGCCGGGTGCTTCCAGGCTGCTTGCTCCACCTTCGAGCGCAGGGCTTGCAGCGCCATGCATTCGTCCCCCTGCAGGAAGCCGCCGGTTCAATCGTGCATGATTTCGTGGGCAAGGCTCACTGCATCTCTCGCTTACCGATGTGACTCGAAGGTGGCATGGCGCCTGGTGTCGTGGCATGCAACACGCCCTGCGCGACCGCCCTAACACCGCAGAGCAAGCATGACCGTGATCGATTACAAAAGCAATGAGTGGCAGGAGATTACTTCGCGGATAGCGGCCTGCACGTCCGCGAAGGTTTAATGATCGGCTGGATCTGCGTCTTGAGGACGCCGTCGGCTGGATACTCTGCTGCCGCCTACTGGTACCGGCTCAGCCAGAGCGGTGGAGGCACTTCAGGCCCGGCACACTCCACAGCGACGTCGTCAGGCAGAAGCGCTGCAGTTCTGGGCTGATCGAACCAGCAGACCTGCTATACAGCAGAGCCAACATGACGGACGATCTGAAGCCACACTAAAGAAAGTCACCACAGGCCGGGGGGATGCGGTAAACCACCGTTCGACCGGAACGCTTCTTTGTACTGCTCGCAGGGTGATTCTACGAGTTCTCGATTATCTTCTGATGGAAACGTTTTTGTTGGGCGGGGGGGGCATTGTGGGGCCCCGGGGGTCTGGTCTTCTCGATGCCAAGCCTGCTCAGAGTTTCTGATGCGGCCTCATCAGATGAAGTCCGCCTAACTGATTTCGCCTGCGTGGTGCCGCATCGTCATGCACGTCAGCAGGGCATAGCCCCGTAATGGAAGGAAGATCGGGCAAGCAGCTGCCGTGATAAAGGGTCCGTGTGCGCCACTTTCGCCTCCACTTGCTTCTCTGCGTTTGCTGGTGGTGCAGCGTTTTCGCAACAACATGCCCGTCCCCTCTTCAGCACCCGATGTCCTCTGATCTGGTAGTTCCTGGCACTTAGCGATGCCAGCGCGGGCTTCTCCGGCTAATTCGCTCGGGCTGATCGACGAGAAATGCGATCAACAGTGTACGGCAGATTTGTCACACGAATGAGTCAGATCTAAGGACGCAAGCACAGCCCCAGCCTTCCTCATGCACACGGGGGTCGGGCGCACTGGTCACCATCTTCGTCGATCGCGTCGCCTGTGCGGGTGCCACGCCGTGAGCCATGAGAAGTCACCAAGCCGTTCGGACGAAGCTTGGATCACCGCGCAAAACTGGTTTTCGCCTGCTGATTTGAATACTGCGATCTATTAGCGCAGAGCAAGCGACATAGAGTAGCACGCTCGTAAGCGATGCTGGATCAACCTCTCGGCCAATATGCTGCGTGTCAGGCTGCCCATCTCGAAGGCCTCGATTCGCGGCGATAGAAGCATGGGGTGAGCACACACAGCCCCGGCTGGAGATGCAAGGCCTGCCATCTCAGGGGGAGCTGGCGAGGGCTCATTGGCTGCATCCCTACGAGTAGACCAGCTCAGGCCGTGTTGCGTGGCAGGTGTCTCCAGCTCAAGCTTGTCGGATAGCGATTCCGTGGTTTGGCTGATATGAACATTCGGCCGCTCATTGAAGCGTCGTACCCCGCAGGGGAGGTGCGGTCGAGCCATTAAGGCATGCCGGAGATCACCAGCAGGGCTCCATTCTATATTCCGTTCTAGCAGCATTCACACAAAGGCACTCATCAAGTTATTGCAGAGCGTTGCAAAAGCCAGTGACCACCTCAGCCTCAGATGAGGGAGTGCGGGTCGCTTTGGAAAAATCGTCAAGAACGCTCTGATCAAGTGGTTAATCGGCAGGTTTCTCATGCTTCTGTGCGCGCAAGGGCTGAACGCGACGCTGGCGCCGCCCTTTTTGCCTCTGCCGCAATGCATTTCGGGCACTGCGCAATCTTGTTCCAGGACCAAACGCTCCGCGAGGTCGTAGCTCAGAGGTCCATCGCCCGCCAGAAGGACGTGGACGATTCTCATTCCTCTGTTGGAAAGCGGGCACCACGTTGCCTTGGCGCCTGGGAGTCATGTTGCGCGCGTGTCAATACGTAATGCCTCCCGGTACCGTAACGCGGCGCAATCCGATCCTGCTCACCTCGGAATGCACATGCCGGTCTGCTGCCTTCTGGGGTAGGCTTTGCGAAGCAAGAAGCTCAGATCTTCCCCAGAGGACTCCAAGCAGTTCGCAAGCCGCGGCCAGCTGCACACGCGAAGTAGGAGGCGAAGCGTGAATCTCTGAAGCTTGGTCCTAGCTTTCGCACGTAGTCCCATCTTCAATCAGCGATCTGCAAGGCGAGGCGATAGATGGCTGTATCGCACGCAAGGCTATCGAAAGCCTCAGTGGGCAGAGTCCTGAGGCCTATCGCCGCTTGCCCTAACAACCTCTCAGCTGTGTGTCAATCCAGTCGGCTGGATCGGCTTTCTACAAGCAGAGCTCGATCGATCCCAGCCTGCCGGCCGCCATGCTTTCACAGCAGCACCGGCCATTAATGCAATGGGAGCATACCGAGCATCCACTCACAGGCAAACGGCTCAAGTCGAATCTCCGGCGCATGGCTCCAGCTAACGCGCCTTCGAGACTTGGTCGTGAGCTGGCGCGGTGCTGCTTGGGGAATAGGCTGGAATCGGGCTGCGCTTGGAAGGCCAATGCGCCTTAATATGGGCAATGGATAGACGATGCTTCAAGGCTGGACAGAGGTTGCTCTTTCAGGGTGCTAGCGAGGAGCGGTAACAAGGCGGCCGTAATTTGATCTCCGAAAGTTTGATTCACGAGAGGTTTAGCGGCTGCAGCTGATGAGGCATGGGCATCTGAGGCCTTTCAGCGGCCGACTCCGAATATTAGCCGATTCTTGGCCCTCATCACAATGATCAGTCCAGAGCGCATTGCGAATTGCAGTAGTAAAGGTAGTCATTCACACTCAATTACGGGAAACATTGGTCATGAAAGTACCACTACCGTTTTTTGGGTAGTGGCTGCACGTGCCAGGAGGGAGCGTTCCTGTGCTCGAATTGCTCCTCGGAGATCTGGTCAGGTGGAGATTGAGTATGTAGCGGTAGGGCATTCTGGTCGCTAGAGCCCTGGATTACATTGATCGATCCAGCATTGACCGTGCAATGGTGCTATGCTCAGGATTGGATCATCGGGTCATCGGATTCGCTGGCTTGATACATGGTGGCGAAGCTCGTTCATGCAGGCCGTTGAGCTTCCCTCGACCGTTTCCTGATGCGAGTCGGTCACGTCAGGTGCCGCAGTGCCCTGTCCTGCTGATCTTGATTCGTTTCGACAAGGCAGCGCTGCCTCGTCGCCGATCCAAAGCCTGCCGAGCGGTTTAGCCGTGAAGCTGCGATCCGGAGCAACTGCTGGGTGCTGCTGGTCGAGATTGCGAAGTCGAGCACTAGCACGCCGTGGCAGCGCGGGTTTCATCGGTGGTGCGGTGTTGATGCCAGCTTGCGAGCGCAGGATTCGACAACGCAGCGGCTGAGCAACCACAGTTTGGCCTATAATGCGCTGGGGGGATCGCCCGACGATGAACAGGTGTCTGCGGTGCTGCTCCGAGGGCAAGAATGAGGCGGAAATGAGGCCAACTCGAGAATTGCGCCTATCTCACCAGAATTGCGGTGAACAAGGGGGCTTGGGGCGTTGGACAACAGGTCAGCCGGCCGTGGCCTCCTGGGCCCACAGACCGCGTGGCGGAACTGCAGCCCGCAGGCATCGTACCTGGAGATCTGGGCGCGTTTTGCCGCGTGAGGCGAGTGGCGCGCGGTGACCTGGCGTGACCATAGGTCGTCATTCGGCGGGTCGCAGCCATTGCAACACCATTACTGCCACTTCCTCGCTGTAGAAGTTCTCATAAGCCCGAGGTGTGTGGGCGACATCCATGCCATGCTCCATAACGAGTCGCGGCTCTGATCGTCAAATATTCCGATGCAGGCCTGGTCTTGAGGAAGTTCACACCCAGCATCGACGATGAATACCTCTGCGTGCAGGGTCGGTTGCTGCAAGATCTGATGAGGTTGCTGCGGATTGGGGGAGGTTCCGTGAAGGGGTGAACAGACCCGGCCGCTCACCGGCATCGTGCAAGCCGCTGGCCGCAGGAGGCGATGTGCTGGCCAAACGGTTTTGCAGTAACGGCATCCTCAGTCACCCTCACAGTTGACGTTCCAGTTCAGATTCCCATTGACGCTGGTGGGTGCAGAAACACTCTCACTCTCAGCGCGCCGAGACACTGCTTGAGCATTGTCGCGGTGCACTGGAGTGGGCCTGCCCCGGGTCTGCAGACTGTGCACATCATGGGTCGATTGGCCGTCTATGCGCTCGAATCCTATCACACGCTCGAATCGGCGCACGCCCAGGAGAATGAGGCCATCACGCATGCCGGGGAGCCCCTCGATCACCGTTGCAGAGGGCTCTCGCATTTCAACGCCCCGTCGCTGGCAGAGAGCTTCTGGACACCGAGCACATCAAGTCGCGTGCTGCCAGGTGAGAAGACGCCCGTTGCCGTGCTGTCTGCGAGCTGTTGGGCGTCTTTGGCAACTTGGGCCGTCCGTTGTGGTTATGATTGCTTTGGAGGAACTGGCGCTGATGCAGTTGTTGCCCCACACGCCGTTTCGCTGCTCCCCATCACAACGCAGAGCACCGGAGACGCGGTTGATCCGTGACCAGTTAGGGACGGCCACTGGTAAGGCCGTTCGTCGTGTATACGATCCAGAGCAAACATAGTGTGCTTCTTCCGGTTGCGCTGAGAGCAGCGGAATGTACTGATCAACACGCATGAGCGGATCAATAGGATACCCTGCACTCCGATGCCTGTAGTTCAAGCCCGTGACTGCGGGGATTTGTTTGAACTTAGGAGCATAAGGTGGCAGCCTTACTGCGGCCCTTTCTCGGCAGGCTGTTGAACGCTTGGAAGGAAGCCTCGTGAAGATGGCAACGTGAGCGGGTTCGCTATGGCTGCTGGTGTGTGGAGGTCAGTAACCTCCGTGGACGGAAGAGCGAGCGCGATCTGGCTCAGCGGGCTTCGGGGAATATGTCAACACAAACGGCGTCTCCAAAGGCTCTTGTCGTCTGGCCGCAATGAGACGCCAGCGGTGATCGGGCAGCAGTCGTTGGGCCAGCCTACTTGCTGCTCCATTCAAAGCCGCCAATGGCAGTGGGATGGGCGCCGGATCGTCGGACTGAGCCATGGCGTAGATTGGAGCTACGGTCTGACAGCTGGGACGCCCATGCGTCGATTCATCCTTCCAGGCGGATCGTCGCTGCACCCGGGGTGCGCCCGGTGAAGGCGCGTTGGCCGCCGCCACCCCACTGAATAAGGGTCGATGGAGGCTGCCTGCTTCGGCACTCCGTCCCAGCTGGGGTGGAGAGCAAGATGGGGCAGGAATGGAAGAGATTTAGGTTGCGCAGATTCGCTGGCCGCTGCTGCTAGCTGTCGGTGCCGTTCCACAGCTGGGCTGAAGTGATGGCGCGAAGCTGCGGCGGTGGTTTGCTGTGAAGATCCAGATCCGCGAAGGTTTGAGGCCCTCAAGCTGGAGCGATCGAACCGTGCCATGCTCCACCGCTGATGTGCTAATGTCACATGGGCCCTGTTGAGCGCTAATGGCCGTGCTTGAGCTCCGTGTGCGTGAAGCGGGGTGCGGGAGCTGGGCCCTTGGAATTGTGGGCCAGCCCTGCCCACGTCTGAGTGGATTGAGCAGGTAGGCCATCAGCAGCTGCCAGTGCGATGCCGCTGGGCCTGCGGCGCTGTCGAAGGAAAGCAGTCGGGGCTTGAGCGTTGAGCAGAGCTTCGCAAGGCCGATTAGAGGCTTCAGTTTGGTAGTGAAGGGGGTGAATCGTAGGGAGCGTTGCGGCGCTCCAGCTGGTCTTGGCCCGCTGGGCGTTCTCGACACGTCCAGCCAGCTAGGCCAGTAACATGTAACCGCTGCGTTGCAGCGCCATGTCTCTGCCTGCACTTGGCATCGCCGCGTGTATTCTCCCAGCCATCGGTGTAAGAATGGGATCGCTACGGCGCGGTAGGGTTGAGCAGGAAGTCGCCCGGGAGTAGACACCAACCCTTCTGTGGGGGAGATGGGCTTGCTGCTTCCAGTTCTTCAGCTCAACGTGGACGCGCTGAGGTGAAGGGAAGCCTTTCATGCCATTGAATCATGTCCTGGACGCACGGTCACCCTCATGGTGCCCTCTGCGCTCTGGCAACTTGTCGATGACCGCAGCTCGGTTAGCTTCGCGCGGTGTTGATCACTAGTCCGAAGGCTGCGCTGGTCTGGGCTTTGGAGATGCCCCAGACGTTTTGAGGATTGGCTGGAGGCTGCCGATGGCGCGTGCGTATTACTCGATAGGCGCAGCCGATCGAAGGCGCTGGCGTAGAGAAAGTGCGCGAATAGCAGCCTCACTGCAGGCAGGCTGACGATTGCATGATCCTCGAAAGACAGCTTTGAGGTCTTGGCCGCGCTCCTCACTGGCAGCACTTAACGTACTGCCGGCAGTTTAAAACCGAATCTTAAATCAGGTAGAGGAAGTTATGCGTTGCTGTGCGGTTGTGGGCCCTCTGTCACGCGTACTGCAGGGGCTCACTGCTGCCAATAGCGTGGCAGCCCAATTGGCATGCCCATGAAGGAGGGCTGGTCCCGCCTCATCCAAGAGTTGGCGCCGGGTGGAGAAAAAACGCAGCGCCTTGTTGACTCCCTGTATCATAACAGTTGCTGATTCAGTCTGAAGCGGAGGAGGCCTGTCGGTAGCGCAGCCAGATTGTTGCTGCTGGGCAAGGCGGCTGACTTGCCTGCCGCTGCTGCAGATACTCTGAAGCCCCGGACTTGAGGCCTTGCGCGATTGTGTGGTTGGCAGACGGGGGTGGCTCCCGAAGTTATCTCGGGAAGCTGCTGTGCAGTTTTCCCGCGGAAGGGAAGTCTGTACTCATCGCCAGGAGATTTCCCGCCGCTTAGTCGGATAGGATTCAAGCTGGCGGTTGAAGAACTGGGGGTGCGCTCATCGCTTGTCGTCCGACGAAGCGGCCTGCGGCTCTTCTGTGTGACTGACTGACGGAGGGCCACTCTGACTGGCTGATGGCAAGCCACTGTGGCCGCAAGCGTGGGCAATCCTTTGCCGCCGAAGTGTCGCGTTCTGCGCAGGCGAAGGAGCAGGCAGGGCAGAAACGCCAGGCCGGGCTGTTGAAGGGGGTCGATTGATCGACCTTCACGCGCGGCCTTGGGCTAAAAATGACCAATCTGGCACAGCTGCGGATGCGGGCACCAGCGCGGCGTTGTAGTATCAGTGTTTGCGTTCCTCGTGCTGAGGCATCGGCTGAGTGCACCCGAGCGGGCTGGACACCGTTCGCCAAGCTAGGATTTGATGGGTGAGCGGCTCTGGGAAGGCGTTAGTTGGGGCAGGAAGCTCATTCGGTGAGCATGGCAGTCAGGGCCAGGTTCTCCAGTTGCGGAGCTGGATTGAAGTTGAACTCTCGTAGAATCCCGTTTTCTCCTCTCGTCGGTACCTGGTGAGGGAGGCGTCGTGGGCCGAGAGCTTTGGCCATTTTTCGCGCACTTTCGGCTCAGGCCAAGACTTTTGCGCTCGGCGATTCAAGTCCTCAACAGCGCTGGATCAGTCTCGTATGGCGTAGGAGCGCTAACGGCGTTCTTCCTGGGAGCGAATGATGCGCTGCAGCTCTCGTTTGGATGGAGTACAGCCAGCTGGTCTGCGAGAGCTGCAAAGCGCTCAACAACTCGCTGTCCTGATGGCTTGGAACACTGCAAGCCAGGTGTAAGGGAAGGTGTCCTTGGAAGTCCCTGCGTTGCACCGCGCCATTCTCCGACCGGATCTGAGGATCGGTTTTTGAGCTGGCGAGGCAGGGCTGGCAATCGATGCGCTCCTGTACCCTCAGCGATCAGGGGTGAAGGCGAGCAGCTGGCGCCCTGCAAGGAATGGGCAGCCATCGAGATAGCACCGGTGGGCTGATCGGCCGCGCAGCATCGCTCCGCTCCGTGAAGAAGTAAGTTGTGGGGGGTGGCTGTTACGATTGGTTGCCGTACTCATGCATTTGCATCTCCGGGGGCGGCGCGGCGACCGCTGAGTAGTTGCGGGCTCGGGTGGCACCGAGGGAGCAGATACCGGTTGAGAGATCGCAATGTTATGCCGCTCTCCAGGGTAGAGGTGCCGAGAAGAAGGTTGGGATCGCTGCGGTATTGGCACGCGGTATGAACCTGGGTTTCCGAGCGCTCCGGTCTCGGCCGTGGCACTAGGTCCGTGGCTCCAAAGGGCGAACATCATACCCGTCGCCGGCCATAGAGCGCGGTAAGGGTAAGGCCGCCGCGGGATGTGCGTATATGGCCTGAGCAATAGGTGTACTCTTACAGGCATCCCATCCAGAGCGGCGCTGCTGAGACGCAGCACGCTTGGAATCACGCATGCAGGTGCATTGCGCAGCCAGCTGAAGGGTGCGCATGTACCTTGAACTGCGGGGTGGAATCGCCCAGATGCCGCTTCCAGTGCGCCGGGTTCTGCAGAGGCCCGCGTCCAGCAAAGTGGCGCAGCATTGACCTGGTAGGTGCGAGCAACATAGATTCACCCTCTTTTCTGCTTGCTCGGCTGTTTGAGGCCTGGTCTGGGCTTGCGGGTGCGGCTGAAGCCCAGTGTGGCCAGGTGGTGGCGGCACCCATATGCCACCAGCTGCCGAATCCGCCCTTGCTGCGTAGCTGTGGGGAGGTGGGCGGGCGAAACCGAAGCGTCGGCTGTGGTAGGGGATATCGTTGAAGGGTAAAGGTTGTTGGTTGGCGCCCGCGCCTCCGGTGTGCGGGGGAAAGGGATTCTATTCGCCTGCCACTGGGCTGCGGCCAGAAGAGTAGGAAGACGAGGGTCAGCGCTGCGCAGTGGTGCACGCCCACTGTATCGACTTGCGAGTGTTATTTTGCTGCGGGCATGGCGGGAGGCCTATTCGTTTGCAGGCGGGTGAATCAAAGCGCGGCGCAGCTTGCGTTGATGGCGGCGGAGATCCACGCCTGGCCAGGGCACCGGCTTGCTCACGAAGCAGGTCGTGAGCGGTAGCGAATTCGGGCCAAGTCCTAGCGAGACGATCGCGCACCGCCCAGACGAGAACGCTTTGGTATTAGCACGGAGATGTCTGCTGTGCAGGCGCCATCGCGCAGGCCATCCAGATAGGGGTCAAATAGATTG
>Ga0163217_1045786_pt1 | contig 11008 bp, 4 predicted proteins | sample SynspAceP_FD_185933 | JGI IMG/M metagenome (GOLD analysis project Ga0163217, IMG submission 185933) | Saline lake microbial communities from Ace Lake in Antarctica - Synechococcus sp. Ace-P (PacBio error correction) | ecosystem: Environmental > Aquatic > Non-marine Saline and Alkaline > Saline ...
ATCCTTTGCGCTAAATTGTCGGTCTGTTACAGACAACTCGACTCAAGTATTTTGCCAGTGCTAGTGCAGTATGCAAATTTTGCGAATCGGATGGCTGTAAATTGAAAAACCCAAGATCGTACATAGTAAGCCCGCTGCAGATAGTATTTTACCGAAATACAAAATAAACCAATCAATAAGTGCGAGGAAATATGGTTAGAATAACTGGAAAATCGTTACGTTAGAATCTAGCTCTAATGGACCAGTGATAGATTAACAATGGCGACTGCACTTGTTCTGATAAGAATAATTGTTTTGCATGTAAATAGCATGCAGAAAAATTGAAATATAGGAAGGGGTTTGTCCTCTGGGATAAGGACCAGGAAAGAGAAGAGAGGAAAAAGGGGGAGGGAGAGAGTCTGGAAAGAGGGGAGGGAGAAAGGAGAGAGGAGGGAGGGGAGAGGGATAGAGGAGAAGGAAAGAGAAGGGGAGAGGGGAAAAGAGAAGGGGAGAAAGGAGGAGGGAAAGGGGATGAGAGAGTAAAAAAGGAAGAGAGAAGAAGAAGGAGGAAGGGTGGGGGAGGAGAGGAAAAGGAAGGGGAAGAGGAGAGGGCTATGAGGGAAGAGGGAAGAAGAAAGGGGGAAGAGGGAGAAGGATAAGGTGAGGGGGGGAGGAAGATGTGAGAGGGGGAAAAGAAGAAAAGGGGGAAGAGAAAGAGGGAGTGAGGAGAAAGGGAAGTGGAAGGGGGGGAAGGGTAGAAGGGAGGGTACGAGAGGAAATGGGAGAGGGAGAGGGAAGAAGCGGAAGAAGGGGGGAGGGGGGAGGAATACGAGAGTGTGGGGGGGAAAAGGCGGGTAGAGAGTGGGTAAGAGGAGAGTGGAGGATAGGAAGAGAGGAGGGGGAGGGAGAGAGAAGGAAGGAAGGAGAGGGAGGAAAGGAGAAAATGCGAGGAAGAAGAGGGAAGATAAGTGAAGGAAAAGGAGGGGAGAGGGAGGAAAAGGAGGGGGGAGGGAAGGAGGGTAAGGGAGGAAGAGGAAAAGGGAAGGAAGAGAAGGGGGAGAAAGGGGAGGAAGGAACGAGAGGAGAGGGAAGAGGGGGGAGAGGGGTGGAGGGAGAGGGAAAGGGAAGAGGAGAGGAGGGGAAGAAGAGGGAAGAAGAAAGAAAGGGGAGGGGGGAGAAGGAGAGGGGGGGAAGGAGGAAGGAGGAGAGGGAGGGGGAGGAGAAGAGGGAGGAGAAGGAAGCGAAAAATTCCATGGCTTGCACAACAGCCTTTACGATTCGCTCTTCAATAGGTAGTTGCTCTATCGTTGCCAACCCACCAATAGCACATGGCCATCAAAAACCTTTTTTAAGATCATCTGCTTTTATATCGTACCAATATTATCCGCTTAAAATCATCTCCTTCCTCTTTTAAACATCAATTCTCGGTCTAATAATGATTTTTTCATTTTAAAAAATCTGGAATACCAAATAACGTTAAGTAAGCACAACTTTTCGTCTCTTCAAAAAACAGTAACTAAATGACCAGCTTCTATTTCAATTGTTTTTGGCAGCTGCCCAATCCAGAAGGCCAGAGCTACAACAGCAGCTGTTTTAACCGTTCTCGATTGCAGGTAGACTTGCTTTTACCATGCCGTTTCAAAAGCTTTCATCAAGCAATATTTTTTCTATATTTTTATGGATAGGGATCTTCATTTTATACCTAAACACATGCCTCTTCCACAAGAGCAGGACATAGCGACCTGTAAATTCTGGAAAATTAATGTCGGTCGAATGTAAAATTGTCGCTGCCTTTTTCCCATTTCCTTAAAAACGCATCATTAATCAGAAACCAAATTTCCTGAAGTGGGACAACCGCATGGCAAAAATGGAATTCCGCAATCCATAACAGCGTGCACCTTGATTTTTAGTTCTTTTTCATGCCAGGGTAGCGTGAAACTCCTTATAGTTTTTAATCCGTTTTCTACGGGTGCGTAGGCTCAAACTTTCTAACGAATTCTAAAATCCTGTTATCTGTCCCATGTTTGATTTATATAGTTTGTAGTTTTCGTTTTCTAAAGCGTATTAAAAAAGCTTGTTTATATTCTTCGGGGAATAATCCTTTATAAATGTTCGGAGCGATTCTCCATTTCTCAAGTTATTCTTTGGCTAGTGGGCTTAGAGTAGCATTGTAATGATTTTCTAATCAGAAAGCTCCTTAATTCAACGATATCGTATCTTCATCTAGCAGGCAAAAGGTTTAAGGCTGCCTTTATTACAATTCTTTGTTCACAGTTTCTTAGTATCAAAAATGTAAGCGGATACCACCACTCATACAGCACCAAGTTCGTTCGACCACCTCACCTAGAATCACGGCAAAACCACCTTGTCATATAGTTCGCAGCCTGTGAATCACCGAAGCTTCTACTACGTTTGGCTCCCGAATACGAACACAGAAACCTCTCGCTGCTTTACCGTAATAAGGCCTCACTCTGAATTGCAACCATAGAGCGTAACATGACCTTGATCACATTGTCTTTCCTGGTTTAAAGCTGTGCTTTATTCAGAACCTTTATGAAAATTAGTTTTCGGCAACTGAAAGTTCCTTTTCCTAAGTAAGTGCATTCGTATTGCATGGACAATCATGGTGATTTAGCCTTTAGTGCTAAAAAGCACCAAAAAGCTTTGACCTGCTGACTCCCTGTGAAAATTTAGTTTTAAGTGTTTTTCTGGTAAATCCGTCTGCACCGTAAATTTGAATTTCATTACTCATAATGGCTCCAACAGCTCTATTATATTAGTGATGGGATAATCATACTCATATTTCTTTCTAAAAGTGCGGGTGCGCTTTTGCGATGATATCGAAACTCAAGTAGATTTTCGATATATGCTCTTGTTTTTTGAGTATATGTAAATTTGTTCCTACGGAACGTCAACCTTATATAATATGGTGTAAATCGATACCCGCCGCTTAAATGTTTATGGCTATTACGATCTAATTTTTGTACTTAACAACCATTTATGATAGTTTCTAAAGCCTAATTGACATAATTTCCTCGTAAATCTTGCGCTACAAAATACTGTAGTTTTTACGACGTGTTCTGGTTTGCCCTTAAACTTTTTACGTAATTCTGGATTTGAGTGGCGATCCCGCCTGGGCAGGTATTTTAAGTGACAAACTCCATCATAATACAGCCAGAGCTCTAAGGAGCGGTTGCAAAAAGCCAAACTCTCCTGCACCTATAAACATAGCAACAGCCACAGCGACCGTTTTTAATGTCCGTTCGCATTCTAAACAATCTATTTCTAAATTCGTTTAAAACTAGTGTTTGTTTGCGCTTCCGCAATGCAAGTTCCCAAGGTAAAAGACCGCATGCTTAAGAAGTAAAGGAATGCTCGAACCGACCGATCAAAGCCGGAAATAAGAATATACATCAGCTTTTGCTTGATACACCGCGCACGGTACCGACACCGCAGCCTCTGAAAACTAATTTTACATTATCCGCTCTCTATTTCAGATTAAACGTAAGATATTGGATTAAATCTTTCAATCGAATAAATATCGTGAGTGGTGGTGAGACTTAAGCCAACGTAAAGTGTAAGATTTCTTGTTTAGCAATTGAAGGATTCACTTTGGACCAGGCAATGACCGCTTCTCCGGGCTAGCACCCTGAGCATTTTAATTTGAATTCCTGTGCCATTTTGTGAATAGTTCGAGGTACACAAACCTACCAGAAGCTACTGTTTTATAGCGGCATTTTTCCAGTCCAACCCGAGCATTTTGTAAAACGATGCAACATCTTCTCCCCTTCCTCCAGATACTTTACCGCCCTATTGGTTCATGCTACGCAAATTTCAGGTTCTTACTAATAGAACCATACGACATGGGCACCGTTTAAAGCGTTTACAATTTCTGTCCAAGGTTCTACTAATCAAGGAATAGGATCGTAATTAGAGACTTCGAATAAACCACGAAATATCATTAAATTTTTTGACTGTTCTTGACCATACTTGCAAATTCTTGTATCGTATTCTGGGCTCATTGTTTTACGTAAACCGACTGCTGTAATTGGCTATAGAAAGCGATTACAACATGTGTTTTCTCCGCTCTCGCCAACGTATCCAGCCCAATTCTAAGTCTAAGTGGCGCTTACTTTGTTGAATTTAAAGGCAATTTTCAGCGGTTCCGCAATTTCCTTTTCAATTCATATAACCAATTCTTCAATTCCTAGTGAGCAGAAGTTCGGAAGATTTTCTACTACTTTCGTATTAATTCCGATACCATTCAAACAGTTGAGAACCTCGGTAGAGTTCAGGTAGAAAATACCATTTTGTTCATTCAACTTTAAAATAAACCCTTAACCAACGCTTTTATAAATTAGCTTATGGCTGATCAAGCAAATATCGGTAATATTATTCTTCTATTATTTGTGTGTAAATATTCAATAACTAAATACGGGGTTATTGTCACTGGCACCTAAAACCAATAAAAGAGCACAATGATGTACTTCTCTTGTTCCGCAAGATCGATAATCACGCTTAAATAGCCGTTTTTTAAGTCTTTGCATAGCCGCTTTACATAGGAGCAGCCAAACAGCAGGAATAGGAATCCAAATCCTTACGGACATTCTGTCTGAAAGGATACATGATGTTAGTAGCGCATCAAAGCTTTAAGAGGCCGTAGCTAACAGGGCTTCTAAGTGCGTCTTCAAGACCGTTATTTCATTTGTTGATTTCGTAAAGGAATTGGAAGTTCGGTAACCTTTATAGATCAGGATTACATCGTAATTTTTATTTTGTCTAAATCTTCTTTGATATGACAGGATTCGAAATTTTTAAATTTTCATAAAAACAATGTAGTTCGTAAAGTCCAAACAAAAATATTATGTAAATCGCTTCCTAAGTTAAAACTAAGTATCATAATAGTTCTCGCGAATAACATCAAAGTGGAGGGTTGTATATTTTCAAATATATGCCTTAAAATAATTATAATATTAATTCTGTGGTCTTTCGTTATAAGAATTGGCCTCATGGTGTGTGTTCGCTACCCATTAGATTCTAAAGTTCAATTTCCTTTTCACCATCGGTAAAATAATGGTATGGATGTCTTCTAGAGTGGTAGCCAAAAGCTGCCTTTTTTTCTAATGAGCTTCATTTAAGAATAAGGACAATCGTTTGTGAAGGATGTCTTTAAGATGAACTAAGTTTTATCAAGCATTTTATAAGGATTTTGGCTATTGTCTTCTTTAATTCTTCATCATAAATAATGCGACTTCTTCCAGATTTACCAAGAACATTTTCGCTCTAACCTGCATGCAAATGCTACATTTCTGGAGCGATGTCTACAAACACCGATTTGAGACATAATTACATACCCATCTTTAGTTACCAATAGCGCGATGGTCTTCGTCCGTTACGAATCTAAATACAGCACAATATAATTTAACATCTGTAAATGGGATAGAAGCGGGGCCCGTCCAGGGTTCAGATAGGCAAGAGTTATATCGTAAAATGCTCTTTTGCTTCTGACCTCTCAGGATTTTTCCCAAGCTTCTGGTACTAATATCATCAGACTTCAAGGTAAAATAGTCCTGTCATTACAAAATTCGACCCCATAGTCCATAGTGGCAGAGTCTGATTTTCCTGTAGTGATACTGAAGTATATTTTTTAATTTCGTCTCCAAATAATCACTTTTTAATAATTCTTCTTCACGAGTAACGCATGCGGTACATTAACCTCTCAGGTGTTATTTCACCATTATGGCAATGTACATAAAATGGCTGAGCTAAAATCCCAGTAGGGGAAAGTATTTGGGAGAAACCGCTGGTGCACTAAAGCTAACCAGTAACCAGCGAAGGATCCATTAAATCTTTAAATAAAAGACTAATATCTCGGGCATTAACAGCCTTTGAGATGAAAGATTTAGTAGAAAGCTGGGCACATAAAGGAGTTATCTCCGATAATTTTGAGTTTATAATCCGGTGTGTGTCTGTGACTTCTGGCATGTATATTTTAAAATTAGAAGTCGAAATAAACTTTGTTCTGGATTTTCTTTTGCAACAAAGAGTTTTGCTGTACAAAGGTTCGGTTTCCAATGGCAATTCGCAGGAATTGATCTGTTTTTAACAGGTACATTTCTCATCCAATACTTTGTAATCCCTGTTTATTTTAAATTTTCTCAAAAACAGTAAATACAAAATTCCTCCTTTGGTTGTTTTTTTGAAAGGTAAAAAAATGTTTGCCTGTCGCATTAATTCCAGCACTGAATTCCAAAGTCGCATTCATCTTTGAAAAAAAGTATGAGGAATATCAATTAAAATTCAAGCTCCATCACCAGGTTTTTCCGTCAGAACTTACAGGCACCCTATGGTCTAATTTTTTCTAATTATTTCAAGTGCTTATGAATAATATCCATTCGATTTTTTCCTTTAAAGATGCATTATAAATCCTGCTCCAACAATTATCCATGTCAATATTCTGGTAAGATACCTGTTTGAAGCGCCATAAAGTAAAAGTATTTCTCAAAATACCTTATTTAAACTCGTATGTATAAGCGTTTAGAGTAAATACAGAACAAAAAAAGCACGTTTTTAATAAGAACCTTTTAATAATTATTCATTTTAACTAATAGGATGTGATAATTTTCATAATATGACATTTCAACGGGTAGTTAAGAAGATTCTGTTCCTCTGGGGGTGTCTGAAATTGGATAGTTTCATTCTGTAAATAACACAAAAACGAAGGTTAAATATATTTTAATTCTATTTTAATCAAAACACGCCCTAATAAATCAGGGTTTTGGTACTGAGGTGGTTAATTTTATTGAGTTATAATACTTCTGAAATAACAATTTTTCTGTTATTTCAGAAATTCTTCGTAAATTGAGTGATTTAGCATCACGCATTAAGCGCTCTACATAAAGTCTTGTTCGAATCGTTTCCGCCAAATCTTTTAGCGCTTGCAGACACTTGTTCCATGGCTACTTGTTAGAGCTAGAGTTTGCCATGGCGCCCGACAAATATAATTTTTACCGATATCTTTATCCATTCGCGCTTTATAAGAGTAAATCCTTGCCCGTTCAATTCGGTATGCATATCTCTAATTTTTAAAAGCAATTGCTTGGTGATTGCATTTCGGTGCCAAAGCTTTCTTTTAGAAATATTTTAATAATTCATAAGCGCCAGCAAATACCAAGGGCTTGAGCCGCGATACCCTATTTCTTCACCACTTAAATGTTTCATTGCAAATGTTAAAACCAAAGCCTTCTTCTAGAATTCTATTTTCCTTAGGAACTTTTACACGTCTGAAATAGCAATGAAGGGTATCTACTTCCTCTAATCCCTAATTTAAATTTCTTGGGTCCAATTTCAACACAGGCATTCCTTTTTTCTAAATAAAAGCATTGATCTTGATGTGTTTTTGTCGATGTCAGTTTTGTGCGATTACTAAATAAATTTCAGCAAGGTTCCACTTGTATCCAAGTTTTTGTACCGTTTATGACGTAAATGATCGTCTTTTTCTAAGTAGCTGGTAAGTCTTTTGGACGTCGCGTGCCACTGCCTGTTCTGGTTCTGAAAGACAAAAGGCGCCAATGCTCTCTGAGCTAAGCGCGTTAAGCTATTTTTCTTTTTTGCGCCTCAAGAGCCAAAAGTGGTCTAATCCCCAACTACTAAACGATATGTTTACGCGATGAACCAACAACGGAGTAGAAGCATTCAATTTTGTGATAGTTCCTCCATAGCCAATCATACAGAACAAATGTGTCTTAAGCCGCTAACCGGCCGTATTTAGGATCAACCATCAATCGCCATAAAACGCTAGTTCGCCTATGTTTTTAACTTTCTTCTTTGGAAACCTTTGTCTGCATCCTTTTCAATTACGCCTGGTAGTAGTTCATTTTTGAGCAAAAACTCGTTGCCTAGCTTTGTTGAATTCATTATTTGCGTCTTGCTGATACGTCAAAAATCCATATAATGTACATATAAATTAAAAAACTAAAACAAAAGATAAATCAAATATGTATCAATATAATAGTAATGTATCTTTAGAATATATAATAAGGATTTCTTATTACCATTTGTGAAAAAATAATAGTTACTTTTTGATGAAACGCTATTATGTGCGTGTTCATTATTTTTATATTTGCTATTTTAATTACAGCGTATGTAATGAATATTTATGAATTAGTGAGGCATACTAACGCCATCGGGGTGCTATTGCATACTCACTTCCGATACATACAGCGCTAAAAACCTAGTTAAGTCAAATTAATTTAATAGCATCAAAATACTTGAAAGATTTACTTTTAAAATAGCGCAGAATAGGCACAGAAATAGTTTTTTCAAATTGGAAAAGACCCAAGAAACAGAAGCAGAAGGGTGACGGTTATCAACTCACTTCGAGGAGGAGCGGCGGTGGAGCTAGAATGCGTGAAAGGAACTAGACGTAAATGAAGTTTTGTCGCGGCAAAAACATGAAAGTTAAGTTTTACAGTTGTCCTGGACACCGGATTGGAGGAGCGAATCTGGAATTAACTTTAACCAAAGAATCGAGAAAAAGGGAGTTTTAGAACGATGGTAACATGCAGTAGCCCCTTGCTAAAAAGTTAATTACGGCAACCGGAGGCCGATTTAGACATCGATGCGATACACGAAGTAATACCAATTACGGAATAGCGCGTGTGGATCACTCAAGAAGGGCGTGTTCAACGGTCATTTTTAAACCTACTGAGGCGATGAAAATCAAATAGAATAGGTCAATTAAAGAACTCGGTGTTTATCAAGGTTTTAGCGGGAATGATTCTCTCTATATTTCAAGAAAGTAACCGTAGCAGATATGCTTACGGCTAATGGTGTAGCGAAGCCGTAACACTATTACGATAATTTTTTGGTGATTGTGGTGGTAAAAAAGCGATAGTGCAAGGTTTTGGAAATGTAGAGGCCTGCGCTGCTTTTTTTTTAATCTGTCAAAAATGGTGCCGAAAGTGTTGGTGTAATAGAAGGGTAGGTAGGTGGTAATTAAGAAGATGTGTTTTCTTTTGAGAAATTGTTGCGCTGTAGTAAAAATAAAGATGGGCATATACTTAGTGCTCCCAGTGAGATGATACCTTTGAGAAATATGAAACGGCATTTGGAATTTAAAACCGAAATTTTTGCCGCCTTGGTGCTGCATTCTCGATTGGTGAAAAAATCAACAAATTACTAGAAGGATAGCATCGGGGATTAGAAGTGATTACCTGCGGGAGCAACGTTCCTTTGCAGATAAGAAATCTTTTTGTCGCCATATGGAATAATCAGATGAGCAAGTAGTCTAATAACCAGATTTTTTATTTCAAATGTGGTATGGTGGGTTTTTTTGCTTATTTTAATGGAAAGGTAGAGTCGCCATGGGATGACGATTTAATATTTAATGATCACTTCGTAGATTCCATTCAAATAATGTCAATCTTGGAATAATCTTTAAACAAAATTCTACAAAAACAAACTTAAGCAAAACAGCTTTTGAAAAATAGGCATTAAGAACAATTAATTTAAATTAAATCACTCTATGGAAGATCTTAATTGTAATTGTATTTGTTTTAGCAATACTCTAGCTATAACTTTAGAAGCATGAACTTAAAAAGACAAAACTTAATTGCCTGTGCATTGCTATGATGCTTTGTTGTAGGGAATTGATTGCTTAGCCCATAACAGTTTTGAGGTGATATATGAATAAGGGAATTGAGCCTCGACGATGTGATAGAATCTACTACATCATCTTGGAAAAACAGCTGAATCTATTTTTTCTGCTTGGTGCAATGACTATTGTAGAAATAGATAGATTACTTCGAGTTTTGCAATCTATGTAAAGGTTTATTAAAACGAAAAGTAAAAGAAAATTCCCTTTGGTTGTTTTCAATTTTTAGCATTTAATTATCGCTATAGATAGATAATTTACAGCAACGATTGTTTTAAATAACCATTTACAAAAGTAAATCAAAGAACGGCGAGATCACGATTATGGTTGCGTATTATTAAATTTGTTGCAGCAGATGCAGGTGGAGGTCTGGCACCCATTGGAGAATGTTAAACGACCATCGCTGTGGAATAGCCCTATAAAGTTTCTGGCTACAGCTTAATGAAGTCAATGTATGATACCTCGTAGTTGTTTTGTAATGTTGTTCAGTACTTAGTAGGCGAGTAGGTTTTAAAGTTTTCCAGGGCGAGATTGATGGCTACCTTGAAGAGGAGGGTGAATATCAAAAATATGGTTCAACGATTTGTATTTAGGACTGGAGCGTATTGTTTTTTGTACTCTTTTTTAAGACGGTAAACACATTTACCTCCTTAATGTAGGCATGAAATGCTTTCCTTAGCTGTTGGGGTATCCGGCCTACTTTTTGCGAGATAGTTTAGGTTAATCAAATTAATATTACCACGTTAGATGGTGGAGAAGGAGAGAGTGCTTGTCACGTTTGGGTGAGCAGTCCTGTTACTCATTCTTTGTCAACAATTGAATACCAAGCATATTGTTCTTCTTAGGAACTTATTTAGCCGTTGCCGTTTAGAACATCTAAGGCATTTTTATTTCATGCAGCAGGTAGTTAAACGAGCGATTCGAAATACCGATATTGTAGTTATGCTTTTTGGTATTGGTCGGCTGTGATAGATATAGCGCCCTGTGGCTGCCAGTATGGGAATCGTTCTCTGAAACATGGACAAGTCAATTTGGCAGTTTATGCTTAAGTCTGGAGGAACAGGGGGTAGCATGTTAATTATTGGTTCAGCTGCTGAGTGGTTGCTAGTGGGTTATGGAGAAAATAGATTTCTTTTGGATTAAAGATATGCCTTTAGCCCTGATTGGTTTTTGTTGCTGGAGCAGGTGTTTTGTATTTTGGATGAGAGATTTTGTGATTGAACGCATAATTTTAATGATAAAAAATACCGTTAATAAACACAACTTAAATATTAATTAGTGTATGTATTGTTTTTTCACAGAACTTTGTGAATGAAGCTCAAATCGGAGAACCTTTGCGCGTAATGGAGAAAACCTTATGCTATACTGAGTTGA
>Ga0163217_1056378_pt1 | contig 11008 bp, 6 predicted proteins | sample SynspAceP_FD_185933 | JGI IMG/M metagenome (GOLD analysis project Ga0163217, IMG submission 185933) | Saline lake microbial communities from Ace Lake in Antarctica - Synechococcus sp. Ace-P (PacBio error correction) | ecosystem: Environmental > Aquatic > Non-marine Saline and Alkaline > Saline ...
GATAAACGGGGTATCGTCAAGATAGCCGCAGGACAGGTAGGAACATGAAAGTCCGGAAAATGAAAGAACTCAATGTGGTTACGTCATGGGTACCCGTGCGAATCTAGTCGAAGGCAGACAGCAGAACACTAAATGGGGGTAATTCGAGTCTTCGGCGCCACAAAAGAGGGGCAGCGCATCAGGCTGATGACGTTTTGGCCGCGAGGGGCTCAGGCACTGCAGCAAGGTGACGAAAGACATCATGAAAGCTTCCCTCACGATTAGGCAGCGATTGAGCAAGCGTGCCAAACTTCTAGGGATGACTCAAGGAAGGGCCCGAGACAGATAGGGGCCTATTTAGCCAGGCTTGCTTTGTAGTTTTTGTTTCACAAACTGCCCTGGAGGACAGCGGCTGCAGTAATATCGCGATGTCTGAGTTGAGGAAGCTCGGTTTGGTCGGTCAAGCACGCTGCCAACGGCGCTCGTCTGAGCGTCGGACGATCCGCTGCTCGGGCAGGTTCCGCGAGGAGTGTTTTTGCACAGAATCCGATATTTAGGGCCGCACCAAGCTTCTCACGGTGGTTTTTCGCGTCGCCTATCTCGCTCCGGGAGCAGAGGACGCGTGGACGTGTCCGCTTCCAGCGGTGTTCTGGTTCCGTTGCGCATTGTGTGTTATGGGGCCTGGCTCGCGTGGGCGAACTTTTTCGTTTCAGAGTTTCAGCGGGTAGGGACTCATGGTTTCATAAGCGTCGTGAATTGGTCGATGTTTGGTCGTTCAGCGTGAGTGAGGCGCGGGGATGTCACTAATAGCTGGAAGAGGCGCGGTATAGCTGGCTTGCGTCAAGCTGTAGCCACATAACTAGGACATTAGGTTCGAACCGCAGAGACCAGCCCTATACAGACTGAGATGTAAGCTAATGAGAGAGCACGAATAGGACGAGCGTGGGTCTGTACAGCCCCGGTGTCATGAGCGCGATCCTCGGTGCCAAGACGGCATGCGCATGAGGTAGGTAGTTGCGTTGCATCGGAAATGGCTTGCTGGCATTATGCGGTTTTCCTCTGCGACATGCTCTTGGGGACCGGTTGCAGTGGTCGGCAGTGAGCTCATACACAGCTTGCATGAACTTGCTGTTCCAGTTTGGCCGGGGTGATGAGGCCGTCCCGGGGGTGCTGTATTTTGTGCCTCTGTTTGGCGAGGGAGGCGGGTGCGGCCTTGGGCAAATTTCGCTTTCGTTGGAAGCGCTGATCATATGGCCTTCTCCAGGTCCCGCAGCGTGTGGCTAGGGCTCTTTTCGCACCCGTGACCCTCGTCGCGACCTCCGCTGCATTGTGCCTCACCGTCGTATGTGTGCGCCTTATTAGGGCTGTTCGCAGGTCGTCTTTGCCTTCGCGCCTCCTGCGCTTTAATACGTTGGCATCCACGGGACCGAGAGCGTTTGAGCTTGCGGGCTTCAGTGCAGGGCGCTGTACACGGCGCGGCCTCCAAGTAAAGATCCGAAGGGTACCGTTCGATCGCGGCGGTGTGCTTCGCTGCCTGTTGACTAGCTCCAACAGGGCGACAGTTGTGCTCTGATTGCAGTTGACTGCGCTCTGTTACTGCCGTACCGGGGACTGACTGGAGCTCCGATTCGCACCCGGTCGACAGTGGGCCTCGTACAACCGCGTGGCGGGAACGCGTTGCGCAGCGGTTGGCGACATCCTTGGTAGGGGTAATATTCCGGCGCGTGGCCATGACATCCTCAATTTTTATATTTCAATTATTATAAACGTCGAGGCTAAGATGTTAATATTTAACGTGTTATTGGTGATGAGAGGTAGATAGCTAAAAGTCTCACTCTCACACACACTAAACGCATCTGGCCGTAAAGCGTAATTAACGCTGCGTTAGGAGTGTGGGACTTCTATTTCTGCCCCGGCCTGTAAAACACACGGTACAAGTAACCCGGGTCCTACCATGGACTCTTGACGAGCGTAAGCGCCCTCGAATTAGGATGTGATCAAATCGGATCCCAAAACCCAACCACCTTCTAGGGTCCCAAATCATTTAACGCGTAATACGGAAAAAGACCCTGTTAGCCATTCGGCTAATGGTAACAATCCCAACATGGGGCCATCCCACGTGGAAGAACAGCGCCGCCGAAACTACCGTGCGGCATGGCGGCGAATGGCCGTGAATGGGTGAGCTAAGACTGCGCTGGAGGCGTCCAAGCGTCCTGAGCCGCACTGGAGCCACGGCGACTATGGCGGCCACTATGTCAACATTTTCGGCGCGAACCGAGGCAGCAGTGGGTCCTCGCATACGCTGAACTTGTGCTACCTTGAGTGGCCCCCGGGGGTGAAGCTGGCAACGCAGACCTCGACGGCATTGCTCGTGATACTCGCGGGCGAGAACCGCCAGCGCGCGTGGAGGATCTGTATGTCGTTGAAGATAGCGCAGCGCGGATTTCGCCTACGGCTCGTCTGGTCATAGAGGTCTCGAGGCCCCTGATACGGCAAGCCCGGGCGCTTGCGCGCCTCGAACACTTGCCGTTCTTTCTGCAAAACCTCCAGGCAGCAGCTGACTCGCTGTCAAAGAGAATAGACAATCAGCGCGACTGGGGCCCTGCTGCTGGCAGAGGTCGGTTTTTTTGGGGCGATTCTTCGCGCACGTGAGTTGAGGTGACTATTTTGAAAGGCCGGGCGAGGGCTCTCTGATCGTTGTGGCAACGCCTTACCTTAGGAGAGAGGGCTAGTTGGGTTGACTCTACACTTGCACGCGCTCGGAACGGAATCCTCACGGTGAGGTAGGAGCGTATCTGGACAAGCGGGCCCTGCCCTCGGGGCAACGGGCCCGGTCCTGCCCGGTCAGTGGCCGGCTCGAACTGGCTTAAAGCGCGCCGGGCATTCACGAAGGACCCGTCTTTTTTCGAGCCGTCAATCGCTTGGGGATCGGTTGCAACCCAAGCCCTCTACAGGCGGGTCAGTGAACCGTAATCCTGAAAGGCGCTCGGGGAAACCTGCGACACCTGGACTTCGTCGCCCCTGAGCAGTCACAGCTTCCGGCGCGGTTTATCCAGCGCCGCCGCGCGGGAGAAGGTCGTCTTCTGCGCAGGTCAAGCGTCAGGGCGGCTGGGAAAGCATGACGGGACGGTTGCGGGGCTACATCGAGGAGGCAGCAGTTTACGGACAAACGCCCGCAAGCAACCCTGCTGGCCAAATGGTTGCTTAGCCTGAAATCGAGCGGCTCCGGATTTAATGTTTTAGTATACAGTGGTTGGCTACCCATCCGAGAGAGTTCGCAATGCATTGGACAGGTATGGCTATCACGAGTCAACAATGCACAAGTGATGCGTTTAATTCCGTTTGGATACGAACGCGGTAATGACCGGGCGGCTGAGGGTCATGGGTAAACGAGCCGCAGAACAACCATCGCAGCCATACAAGTCAGGCCCAATCGAACGCACTTTACATGAACGACCAAGTCATCATCCACCCTGAGGTAACATCACCGGGTGTTAGCCAGAGACCGGCCAGTCGGTCCGAACGCCGCATTCTATCACAACCCGCCTCGTGTTAACCGCCTGCCTGGGCCTGAACTCCGGTTTCGTGACATCGTTGTCCGATCGGATGAACACGCCGATCGACTGGAGTTTGGCTTTTTTCATAAAACCCGGAGCACGACCTACCGGGGAAATAAGTGGATAGAATCTGTTAGTCTATAATATATCTATAGCGCGCGCGCTGAGTAGAGCGCACTACATAGACTGTGTCACTTGTGACCCGCATGAGCCATAGATGCGATGCGAGAGGAGAGCGTAGTACTCATGGTTCTGCAATTCGAGATATTTAAGCCAAAGCGAGTGAGAGGATGGTTCTACCCTCAAGACTCACGCGCATCGACTACGATGAGCAGTGGAAAATAGGCCGCACGGCGGTGTGTCGTGATGGTCGCCTAGGAACGATCACGATATACTTGTCACACGGTGGGGACATGACCTTGTGGTCAGTGAGGTGGTCGCCAAGAATTGTATGGCCGATAAACGTTCCGTTGACGATCAATGATTCCCGATGATTGCTTAAACGAAATAGCGCCGGTTGAAACTGAAATCGTAGACCGGATGAGAATAAAAGCGAGTCCAAATTGCTGCTCAACACACCTATGAAGACAGAAGGCGAAGCTCGACCAGGAGTTACGGCGCCCGTGAACCCTCCAGCGCATTCAATTTGCCAGGTTACGAAACTGGGAAACCGCGAGCTCGATGCGTTTTGACGTTCATGTGTAGGACTCAGCTCATCAAGTAGAACGCGCATAGTGGGACAGATATCGATCTCAGACATGTCAGAGACAGAGACACCACTTCGTGAGTTAGATATTCAAGATACAATAAGTTAGATACAGTACGATGCTGGGCAGACACACATGGCGTGCATTCATTATTACTAGGCTGCGACAGCACATATGTCAGATCTATACGATTCATCAACACCAATATCAGGTCCGTTCTAGAGTCACCAGATTCTACTGAGGAATTGCTAGTTGAGGAATCATGTGATTGAGTGGCAGTCCGGATAATGGACTCGTATTAAGTATTAAGACTCATGTACGCTGACGAGATGAGATTTACTATTCCAATACGCTCTCATGTACGCTAAAGTATCAGGACCAAAAGAGGATTAGCTATCTTGCACAGATAAAGTCAGTACTCATACATAGTCAAAGTCATAGCGTAGCCAGTCACGAGGTCAGATTCGAGTTCATACAATGTTAAATGTAAGCGCACGTGTGGAGCTTCCCGGTGGTGGTCGTGACAGGTATGTATACACAGATACCGCGTTGAGGTCAGAGGACACAGCCAGGCCGGCGGACACAGCTGACTTTGGTCGCGGAACAAGTCATTATTGTTGCCGTCATATCTCACTCTCTTGTACGATTCTATTAATTTGAGACGTGAAGACTATAGATCTAGCTACAGGCGTGAGGACGGGATATATAGCACTTATATATTTAAGATATAAAACTTCTCATCTCAAGTATTTAGCGTCGAGGTAGCTTGATTCATTAGGTTCTGGTTATATACCCAAGTCAAGCGATCGCGCTAGAACTGGAATTTCGTACCACGTCATGCCCAGAGGACCTGCCTTGTTTTTCAGGGCTTTGGGTATCAGAGCTGGTCCGTGCCGTTTCCAATTTCGAGCTCTTGCTGCAATAATCGAGCGGAAAAACCCGCGTTTGCCAGTTGTTATATATCGGTCATACCGAGTTGCGCCGTTACAACTAAAAGCGCTCATCAAGTTTGTTTGATAGGTCCATACCGAATATCTCCTTTAATGTTCAGGGACTTCTGAATAAGTTTATGTCAGCTCATAGCGGCTGGGTTATCCAAAAAAGACCGGCGAGAAATGCCAGCAAGGATCGCTACTCGCCAAGGCACGATCGAGGCGGACTCAGACTCAATGCAGAGTGCTGCGCCATTTGGGGTAACAATCCAATGCTTTACGAAACGTCACGGTTGCTTTCCGCATGCCAGATTATGCAGGCCGGCAAACATCCATCAGTTTGGGGTCGGGCAAAGTTAAGATTATTCATGATCCGGGCGTACTCCGGCTTCCGATTTGCCCGCCCCAGACGTGGGTTGTAAAATGCACTTCTCCTCGTAGATGGAGGGAGCTCAGCAAATTCCTTGTAGTCATGCGGCTGGATAACCAAACGTATCGTCAGTAAGCGGAAACAGTTTGTTAACGGGTAGATCGCTAGCTCTTTGCGTGGGGTCGCCGCCCTGAAAATCAGTCCGCCACTACCGTCGAATCAATACACATCGCCAGTGAATACCGCCTTTCCTGGTCGCCCTGATTCCAGTAAAAACTGGAAAGGATTCATCAGTGTGACCCGGAGTGTAATGGCTTCCCCGAAATGCCGTCGAATATAAATTCGATCACCTTCCGATACATGTTCTGAACGCAATTCCGCGTTAGTAAATTCACCCATGATGGTTGACGCATCTGGGGTGGCGTCACGCAGATCACCAAGGGCAGTGACGTGGTCAGCATGAGTGTGGGTATCTCGCCCGGACAAGCCATAAAGTCAAGTTGATTAAATTAACCCAAGATAGGCCTCCGTCGACTTTTTTACGGGGCGTCGATGATGAGCGTTCTCGACCCCGGACCGGACGCCAATTGAGATAGGTGTAGGTGCGTGGATGTTTTTTTGTCGAAGAACTGGACGGAACAGCATGAAATTCACCTTGGGCGAAAAACGCTAAAAGATATAAGGGTGTAACTAAATGTAATAAATAGCAAAGGTAGACTGGTCAATCGCAGGGCGAGTGGGCGCCATGCCTAGTGCTCGCCCTTGCGGGGAGGGCCTGGCTTTTTTTGGGTTGGGTGAAGGTTAGCGTACCTCCCTTCAACCCTTAAATTTTGTGTACGCCTCGTTCACGGAATGTCTTGTTCTTAATCAGGTAAAAGGAGTTTTCAAGCCCATCCTGGAGCGAAATGTGATTAATGGGCATTCATTTACATTCCCACGCTGAGTCGCAAATTCCACTGCACTAACCCGTCCAGCGCAACCCCTCATGCGTCGCAGGCTTGAAATTTTTCGCGACCGCACAACTGGCTATTTTTGCTCGGCACAATACCCGTGCTTCATCGCAAGGGTACCGTCCTGCAGTGCAGAGCCCTCTCGATTTCATCCAGACTGAACCCGCAGCGCACTGGGCCGTTCGACATAAAGTGCGGCGGGCCAACGCTGATCGTCGTAATGGCGGCTGCTTCAATAGGGCTTTTCAGGCTCATGACGCGTCCCAATTCTATATAATATGCCGGATAGGACAGACATGGACATACCGGGCGCTGGTATGGCCGGGATGGTTTCCACTCGCCATACCGGCAGGGCTTTGGCCAGGGCTCCAATGGTCATTGAGTGTTGTTTTTGGACATAGGGGTTTGAGTTCCGTAGCTGGACTAACGGGAGTACCTTACCTCAGTCACCCATTTTTAGAAAGGAGCCATCGTAATGTCAGAGTCCAAATCCGGTCGCCGGTTCGCTGATCGTCAGGAGGGATTAGCCGCTGCCTCGGCGTCCCTGCCTGTTGTCTTGGCCCCCCTGGTCTTGATCACGTTGGGCAATTTCCGGTGCTGGATCGGCAGCCTGGCCGTCCCTGGAACCCTAATCGGCCCCTTGGGTTAATCCGGTGCTGGCAAGGCTGGGTCGGCGATGGTCTTTGCTGGCGCGGATTATATCGGACTGTCGGGGCCTGCCAGCCGGGCGATGTTTGCGCGTACCGGCAAAGTGTCGCAGGCCTACAAGGTGTTTCCACTGGATCGTCGCGGACTGCTATTCTGACTGCGTTGGCTTTCCCCTTCCGTCTTACCGCTGTTTTAACTGAAACCTGATCCACTATGTTGACTGAAGAGGCACTACACATTGAAAAAGTCCTGAATTGCTGCCGTACTGTTTACGCTTGTTCAGGCCTGGCCTGCCTTGGACTGCGCAACAAACGGTGACTTGTCCGTTCAGGCCATGACCTGTTCGGGCCTGCCCGATTACGGTTAAAGAGCTGCCCTAAAGCGGGTCGGAACGGCGTGAGCCTGTGTGATGTCCGCATATGAGGAACGTGATGCGACGGTTACTACGACTGAATGAGAAAACCTCCGTTGAGGCGCTGACCTCAACGCCACGACTAACGCGGGTTACCTCCAGCGTTGAAACAGCCCCAGGCGAACAGGAGTATCCATGCGAACCCCAAACCTTGTTGGGCGGGTGAGCATCATTTTTGCACCGTGCTGGTCGCGCTGTTTTACACGCCGATACTGGTGGTTTTGCTAGGAAGTTTAGGCCTGGCTGCCCTGACGGTTATCTCGATACGTGCTGTTGCCGCACTGGTCTTATTTATTGGCCTGACTGTTTATGCCGTCCTGGCGCAAGAAGAAACACGAACGCCTGCTGCGATACGTCCATCAAACTAAAGGAGTAACATTTATGAGTGACGACAACCTGCACATTGCTGTGATTGGCAGCGGCGGGTAGTGAGCCTGGCTGCCGCCTGAAGGCGACTGAACGCGGTGCCCGGGTTGACAGCTGATCGAACGCGGCACCATTGGTTCGGAACCTGCGTCAACATTGGCTGTGTGCCCTACTAAAATATGATTCGGCGGGCTCACATCGCCACTCGCCAGGAAAGCCCGTTTGAATGACGGCCTGAGCGCCCCGGCGCCGGTGGTGAATCGTCCCGGGCTGCTTGCTCAGCAACAGGGACGAGTGAGGAACTGCGCGAGTCCAAAGCGAACCAGAATATTCTCAATGACGAAGCGCGATCTACCGTCCCTCAAGGGCGGGCGCGTTCGTGGACGAGCGCCCGCTGAACGTTACGCTTCAACGGCCGGAGGCCGAACAGACCGGTGACTTTGACCGGGCCTTTACGTTTACGGCACGAGGACGCAAGAACCGCCGAACCACCCGTTCGGGAGCTGTCTCCGAACTTCCCCTAGTCTCACCTCGACACCAGTGCGCTGGAGACTGCGAATCACATTTCCCGAGCGCCTCGTCGTAAATCGGTGCCTCGGTGGTGGCCATCGGAACTGGGCGCAGCCCTTTGCACGCCTCGGCAGCCAGGTCACGGTTCTGGCCCGCAGCCGGGTGGCTGTCAAGCGAAGATCCGGCGGTGGGTGAAGCCGTGGAAGGCGGCCCTTCCGTCGTGAGGGCATCGAGGTGCTCAAGCAGACCCAGGCGCAGCGAAAGTGAGCCAGCGACGGTCAGCTGTTCCATGCCCAGACCAACGCCGGCACGGATAACAGGAGCAGCACTTGCTGGTCGGCCAAAGTGGTCGCACACCAATACCGAAAGAACCTGCAACCTGGAGGCCATCGGCGTATTGCCACCGAGGGCGGTGCCGATCCAGGATTGACAAACATCTCCAAACACTGCGCTTCGGGCCATCTATTGCGCGGGCGATTGCGAACCGACCAGCCCCAGTTTGTCTACGTGGGCCGCGAACGGTGGTAGCGGCCGCCATCAATAATTGACGCGGTGACGCCAAGCCTCGACCTCAAGCGCCATGCCTGCGTGAATTTTTACTGATCCGCAAGTTGCTAACCGTAGGCCTGTTCCGAGGCGATGCTGCAGGCGGTGGATATGACAACCGACAGGCGCGCACCCGGATGGATCCGGAGTGAGCTGTCGATAACGTCCACGGGCGCTGTTAACCTTCGATTTATTCCGGGGCCTTTTCATCAAGATCGTCGCGGAGCGTGAAAAGCGGGGCAATTCTGAGAAGGAGTCGGTTCCACGTGCAGCGGCGCCCGTTCGTGGCGATAAGGGGCACGAGGCCGGTGACTGATTTCAGACTCGCTGTGGATGGCTTTACGCGCACGCATGACCGTTAACGGACATTGCGAATGAGTTTGTTTTCCCTACCTGAACGATGGTTCGAAAGGGCTCAAGCTCTGTGCCCAGACCTTTACCAAAGGCCGTCAGCCAGCCTTGTCCGTTGTGGCGGGATAGGAATGGCGACGACCATGAATGACATCGTCAAATCGTGGAAACGGCTAGGTCTGACGCGGAGAAAGGGAAGCCGCGCTTCATGTGACGACTGTTTGGCGCGAGCTTGCCCTGGGACAACCGGTCACTATTGAGCGGCTTCGCGAAGTCGCTCAACTGGACACCTGAAATGAGTGGTGTTGGGTTGCTCGACGAACTGCCTGCTGGAACCATCGAGTACGACTGGCCAGGGAACGGGCTGAATCGGCTACGGCATCACACTGCGTGGAAAACACCGCATGCGTTTGTCCGTAAACGACCAAACACTCTAAACACCTGGTTGTGCACTTGATGCTTTGATGTTTTTCCAATGCGTCCCATTGACGAACATGCGCGCAGGCTTCAATCGCCTTGTCCCGCATACTCAACAAACCGGTCACCTTGACGGTTAGCCACACGGGGGTGCTTTTGCTCCAAGCCGGAGGAACCGGGTCATCTCTTTAGTATCGGTGGCCGCAGAGGGAAGACATTCGAAGGTGCCTTTGTTGCGGACGTCCTCTTCTTTGCCTCTCGACAGGCCCGGGGAGGCCTGGTGCCGTAGATAAAACCGCAACGCGAACATTGTGAGTGTTCAGGCAGGTTTACGAAACTGTCAAGCGGATTGCGCACCTTATAACTCCGCAGGGCAAAAGAAGCCACTAGCATGACGGTAAAAGCACTCCGAATGTAAAAACCCCAGCCTTTGAACGTGGGCGGGCCACAAACAGAAGGCTACGTCATTCCGAGGCGGCCCGTCCTGTGGCCTGTTCTGTCATCAGATCCGGAACTTAAATCTGGATATGCGATTGGTGTACGCCTGTATGTACTACCCCAAGCTGGTTTCGCTTATGTCGAATGCAGCTGCCTGAACGGCTGAAGTTACATCTGCTCCTGTCGTGAAGCCGGTCTCGGTCTACCCGAGATTTAACCGAGTTTATACAGGCGCTGGATAGCCGGAGATGAAACGGCAGTGCCGAGCCGTCGAACGGCAAATACAACATCACGATTGGTGTTAAAGAGCCGCGCTGAATCGCTGCACCCAAGTACTAACCAAGGCGGCAACGTGCGACATACTGATAAGGGCGCCGAACCGGCCGAGGTATCCAGGCCGCTTACTACCGTTTACCTGTGGGGGGGTATTGGCGGTGCTCTGAGTTGCCCCCGTCAATTTGCCCGATGTCTTGCCATCGTGCTGACCGGAACGGGTGCCGGCGTTTTTCTCGGGACTTACTGGTAATCGTGGGAATCGCACTGACCGGTTATCTGGATTTACGTCTTGCTGCCGGCCCTGGCCATTTTCTCGGCCCTGACCGTCTACGCCGGCTATGGCAGCAAGAGGCCGTACGGATGTGCTGCGATACCCCGTCTGAGAAGGAGTCACACCGTAAGTCGCGCAACAGCACGCCCGCCAGCTACCGAGTACATTCACCGTTTAGCAGGAGGCACCGACCATGCACTCAACCCCGCGCGAATCTCGACACGCCGGAGGCCATCGCCGACGTTTTGCTGATGCCTTCTACCGGAACGTTTGGCTGA
>Ga0163217_1105822_pt1 | contig 11008 bp, 12 predicted proteins | sample SynspAceP_FD_185933 | JGI IMG/M metagenome (GOLD analysis project Ga0163217, IMG submission 185933) | Saline lake microbial communities from Ace Lake in Antarctica - Synechococcus sp. Ace-P (PacBio error correction) | ecosystem: Environmental > Aquatic > Non-marine Saline and Alkaline > Saline ...
CCGCAGGTAGATCAAAAACCCCGCCCCCGATCATCTTGACCACAAAGAAGCGCTGTCCGCGCGCGAGCGCTTGTCGCAGCGCCGCACAACGACTGCAGACAAGGCCAAGAACAAAGACGCTGTGCGTCAAGAATCCCCAACACCCCTCCGCAATGCCCCGCGAAGAGAGAGCCCAAGGTTTCATCACCGTTGACTGAGATGCAGTTCCCGCATTCGCCCCAGCTGGTGACAACACCATCCCCCCACCCAGAACGGGCAAAAATGATCCATGCGTCAAAGCCATGGAGTTTCCTTAATCAATGGGCCAGGTTCAACCGGCTAGAGTTCGCAAGACACGATTTCAAGATCACGGCGAGTTCGTCGCATCGTTGGTCAATGCGCCGGTGGTTGCTGTCGACCGGATCGAAGACACCCAGCAGCTCCCTTTGCTATCCCCAAACCGGCAGACCATATTTTCGGACCGCGTGGAAGAGGCGCCAGCGAATGTGCCCTGGATACAGGCATCCACATTTCGAACACAAGTTGCGCTCGCGGCCACGTGCCGCCCAGCACCGCAGACACCACGCGTGAAGGTGATCACCAGACGCCGTGCCGCCTGATACGGGCGCGATTTCCAAAGACAGCTCGGGTCTGTTTAACCCGGTAAATACGCCGTCCAGGCTCGAACGATACACATGAGTGGACTCCGCGAGCAGGCGAACGGTGCGATCAGTCGAGCCACGCTGCTCGGTTTCCCTCTCGTGCAAAAAGCCTGTAGGTTTGGAAAGGGTCGTATAGTCAACGCGCATAAAGTGCCTTTTGTACGTCGGACAGAGGGCTGTCTGCCCCCGACCCGAGGATTTTGTCCATTTGGAAAATTCAGGGCGCGCTCCCGAATGGCGATCGCCGTGCCTTCGCGCCAGCCGAAACATATCCGCCGCGATCCCCCGTTCAACCCGGCGTTTTTCCCAAGGCATTCAGCCAGGGTGACGATTGATCGCGCGCCCGAGGCTCCGATGGGGTGCCCCAATGCGCAGGCACCGCCATTCACGTTCACGATGGTCATCGGGACAGCCCCTCTCGTGCATGAAAGCCAGGGGGACGACGGCAAACGCCCCTCGTCACTCCCACAGATGACGTCCATCTTTCTGCAACCCAACCGGTCAGCAGTTTTTTTTTGTGCGGCTGAACCGGTGCCGTCGTGAAAAGACCCGGTGCCTGCCGCATGGCTGGCTGGCCAAGGATACTGCGCGCGCACGGTACAGCCCTTGCCCTGCGCGGTTTCAAAGAGGCCGCACCAAAAGCGGCCCGCCCAATCCAAATAGAGACGTCGTCGCCGCCGTCACCTGTGCCGCCTTCGCGGAACGCAGGTTTGCAGCTGGGGACCTCTTTCCGAGAGAACGCGCGTAGCGAGGGCTGTCTCATCCGCCGCCGAGAGGTCCAACGGAGCCCTTGACGCTTTGTCAAATCAACGCGCTGCGATCTCCCCGTCGACGCAGGCACCGCTATTTGCGCCTCGAGCGCGCCGCGAAACAGGGAGGCCCAACGCACATAGCACATCTTGCCGGGCACCGGGTGAATGAAATGTCCTCTCGCAGGGTCTTCAGCAAAACTGCCCATCCAGGTCCAGCGCGATCCTTGTCCATGTCTGTCTCGAGCCCGCTCAGCGGAAACAGTGGATGCCGATCACCTGCCCAGAAGCCCCAACCGCGCCCACTGCATGCGCAATCTTGGGCAGGACCGTCAGGGCGCGTTGTTCCCATGCCTTCCATGCCGCCAGCGATCATGACGCCGGCTGTGCCCCAATGCGATCGTGATCACAATAGGGCCATAAAGCGCCGCCTTCATCCCCAACGCCCAGCAACACTCTGGTTCAGTGCGTGCGCGGAACGATCCTCACCCAGACCCCTGAAGCCCGCCTGCCTGCCCGGTGCCTGTCCTGCCCCGCACGGCAGAACGCAGCCCCATAAGCACCCTCGTCCACGGTTGTCCGTGCCGCAGCCGTACCATCGTCGGCGCCTTTGATCTGCATGCCCGGCGGACACAGAGCGAGAGGCCGGCGAGTCAGTCGGCCGAACAAACTCCCGAAAACCGCCCAGTCCGGTGTCCCGGAGGCACCAGCTATCACGAACTTTTTCACCAGTTTTTATTTCGCATTCGTCCCCGTCCCTCGGAAAATGGGAATACATCTTTTAGTACTGTCCGCGTATGCATTTAGGCATCAGGAGGGAAAACCTGTGAGATGACCATATGAACTCTCAACCATGAACAGATAGGGCAGCTGCAATCATATCCGTCATGAAGACGCGCATCGAGCCGCGCCGTGCGCGTGGCCTTTAAGGAACGATGCGTGACTTGGTCGAACAACCGCCGCCCTGTCGTTATCTCTCTGGATCTGGGGCAGGTATCGTTTTATTGATTCCAGGGCTTGGGGCGGTTTGTTTGCCCCCCACGCTGAAACTATTCGCCACCCGGCGTAAGTTTCGCTGGGCCGGGCCAACGACGCCGGCGGTGGACCGGGTGTTCGGCTTACCGCGGATGGACAGCGTCAGTTTTCGCTTTTCCGACGATGTATGCAAGCCATGGCCCGGGCGCTGTCAACGGCCAAAAATGAGCGCCCTGTACCTGCGGCAGAAAATGACGGCCCTGAAACGGGCCTGGCTCACCCACATGCGCTTTCGAGGTCACCCTTGAAGCACCCCCCGATGCGGTATGTGCCGCCTGGTCATATATTCGCGCAGTAATTGGCCCGACACCGCCTATCCCAAGGACCCTGGAGGTCGATCGAACTGGTGATGGCAGAAACATGAATATACGAGTGTCGACACGCTTGATCAGGCGCGCCGCAAGCAGGGCTGACGGGTGCAGGGGAATATATAATGAGGCGGATGATCTGCGGCTTTCGCAAATCCAAAACGGATAGTGGGCAAACCGATGCCGGGTTTCGCTTCCCGCTGAAAGCCGTTCAAACCGGCCAATGATCACGGCAGACTGTGCTGCCCGAAGTGGGTTCGGTTGGGGGCTTGATCCGGCTGTCGATTCTGCGAGTTCTGGACTCGATTCTCGCATGGGTGATTGAAACTGCTGTTGACTCCTGCCGTATACTCTGCCGCGGGGTGCGAACAACTAAATCACATAGTGTGAATCAAACGGCGAGCTATGTGCTGAGCTCGTCGGGAGGTAAGCGTTGGTCCATCGATATACCGACAACCAGTGGCCCAGAAAGCTTCGCATTGCCGCCTCGAAAGGTTTCATAATTTTCCGCCCATTTTTGCGGAGTGCTGTGCACTAAACAACATGGTGCCCTCAGGCGGTTTTTGCGCTTTTAATACGCCCCCACCCAGGTACGCCACATATGCCCGTTTGAGAGAGGCCATCATTTTCCTGCCCAAATCATTTTTTAAAGAGATTGCCCCCCCGCTAATACTCCGCCCCACTGCAGGCCCTCGCCCGAACTGCCTTTGCAACTGAGGGCTTAATTCAAATGCGCGATTTCAGCCTTCCCGGAACGCTCCCCCTGTTTTGGCCCGCAGTACCGGCCTGTTTGCGCCACGTCCCTCCCCTTGCGGCGGAAAATCCGCTTATCGAATTCTGAGACGCGGTGGCAACGCGAATGGACTCCGCGATGCAGGGGTCCGGTGTTTGTTGGGGATTTGCGAACCGCAGATACGGGGATCGGCGGCGACTGCTTTGTGCTTTCTTCGCTGCGCGGCAGCCAAGAGGTGCATGCGTTTGGACGGTTCAGGGCCGCGCGCCCGGAATTGCTGCGCTGGACGCCAGGCCTCTGCGTGACGCCGGTGAACGAACGTACCCCTGCGCAAGGCGCCCCATGCCGTCCACTGGTTTCCAGGCGCGATCGAACGCCTTTGCAACCTGTCTGAAAGAGTGTCGGCAGCCATGGGGCCTGGATGCGCTCCTTGCCCAGCGAGTCGAGCGTATGCCGACGAAAGGGCGTGCCCCGATCGCGCCGCGCGTCGCTTTTTGACGGTGGTGAACGACCCGCGGACACGGGTGCAGGGAGGGGGCTGGCCTCGATTTCATACCTGTCCGGTGGCCAGCCCTCGTTCACAAGACCGCGCACCATGTTCTCGTGGCCTGCCAAGCAAGGTGCTGCGGCCTCGGACACAGCCTCGCCCGAATGGACAACTTGAACCAGATCTTTACAACCGGTGGAAGGACGGCCCCCGAGCTCAAGCGTGATCTGGATCTGCGCTGGAAGAACCTGCCGCAGTTTTTGCGAAGATTACGAGGCAAGCTGGCGGATTTGGACCTGCGAACGAAACCGCGTCGCCAACTAAGACGGTCGGTGAATGCTTTGCCTATTCCGGTGAGTTGCCCGGAAGCAAATATGCGCCGTCCTCAACGCGCAAAGGCGGGCTGCATACGGCAGAGATATTCGCCGCCGTGGCCTTGCACCCCGTGCGCCCTATTGCCTCTAGCTGCGTTTACTTTCACGGACTGTCGAGGTAGACCTGGAGCATGCGCCGAACGGTCAAGGGCCCACCCGCGCATGTTTGTGATGAACACTGAACTGTCATCATCTATTCAGACAGTCCGCATCAACTGCGACCCGTGGGGCACGCAGAGGCGTGTGCAGCCGTCGAGGCGGAAACCCGCACCAAACTGGCGCTATGATGCACGCAACCGCTTTTTGGCCGACAGTCCTAGATCACATTCCGCGCGGGCCCTTGGGCGGGCGCAATTAAGCTGTTCCTTGACGCCGCCGGGGAACAAACTGGCCTGACGGCACGCTTCGCGGGCATTGATTGATGTAAAGAAAGTCCATGCACCCGACCACCCGCCCCTGTCCAGAAGCGTGCATAGGACACGATTATATCACCGTGGTGGAACAAGGACGGCATGTCGGTGTCGCTGATCTACTTCGGATTTTCCACGGCTATCGAGGGTCCGGTATCGGCGTCCGTGAAGGACAAGTCTAGGCATCCTGCCTGCAATAAAACCGCGGCGCGGGCTTCACGCCTTGAACATGGCCACTCGCGGAAGCGGAACTGGAGGGGCGGCAAGCGCCCGAGCTCACACGATTTATTCCGGGGATGATCAACGCCGACCCCGGCAAGGGTGACTATGCCCTTTTGGCGGTTGGATGGCGCAAGTTCAATGTTCGCGGGTGCGTATACAGCCCGCCATACGGGCCACCAGCCGCCGTTGTTTCCAACCTCACCGATTTGTATCGGGAATGAGGACACGCAGGCCTGCGATCGCGATGCGACCACGCGCGTTTTTCCGACAGGGCACCTGAAGGTAGAGCGCGGGCTATAGTCGATGCGGTCCGGCGCAACTGTCAGATATAGGGACTTCCCAACAAGGCGTCGCGCATTCCACACGACACGGCAATCGCGGTGCGCCCAGGCAAATCAAGCGCCATGATAGGCGGGCTTGCTAGACAGGGGGCGAGCGAATGCACGCAAGGACTGGATGTGCTTGGGTCTATTGAACAGGGGGCCATGGCGCGGCAGGATCCGCGCTGTACCTCAGTTCGCTGGAAAAGTGGCAGCGGATAGGCACCGTCAGTGAACCGGGCCGAAACAGATCGGGGAAGTCGGGTGCGTCTGGTTTTCACATCGAGCTCTCCGATGTAATCAGCCACGAGGATTGACACCAGAGAACATTAGGCCACAGAATAGCTTTGCTCGTCTTGCTCATAGGGCGAAGAGCAGGTCGGATAATAAGCTTTGCTGCTATCTCTGGGTCGCGCTGTCTCGGGGGATTCGCCCGTGCCATTCTTCGGGAGTTGCGGCCAATTCGGGGTCCATACGTCAAAAAACCCCCTCGGAAAGCGGATGTTTTTTTGCCGGACGGATTTGGCCCAAGTGGACTATTTCGCGGCCGCGTCTTTCATACCCTTCGGTGCACTCTACCGTCGGTTCGTAGTCCCCCTTTCAAGGGCTTTTGTCCATCCTGCCACGCAAACAAGGAAGAGACAGTTCCTGAAACGCATCCTGTACCGATGGACCAGGATTCAGCAAGTTGTGATCTGTTTTTGAGCAGCCTAGTGTGAGTCCCTGAAAGCGGAGGGCCGGTATTTGATGTCTCTCGACCGCTAAGGCGTGACGCCTTAGTCTAGCAGACCGGCCCAGCACCATCCGTTGGGCCGCCCGTTCTGGATTGAAACAAATGGCGACAATTCCAGGCCTGCCTAAAAAAATATTGCGGGCCAGGTCGCGGTTCTCGAGTCGCCGCATTGCACCCGTGTGCTGTGGAAATTACCGCTCATACGGGGGTTTCTAGGGTAAAGGCTTATCTGGTGGGCATCTGGCGGCTTGATCTGAAATAAACGTAAGGAAACCATATAAAAACACGAAAACTGTGAAGAGGCCTGATGAGCCGAACCTTTTGCGCCTGATTAATTCGCTGTGCTTTTGTCATCATGTAGTGGCGGCCCCGACAAGCGCCCGTCGGCAGAGATTGCATCCCGGTTGATAATAGCATCTGTGCGACTTCTCAAAGAGCGCCCCAGAATACTACCATGCGTGGCATGTCCCGTGCAGCCCCGAACCCCGTCATGGGGGAATGATGATGCTACACCTGTGCAAAGTGCTAGAATGGCACACCGTATCATTCAAGCAAAAGGCGAAACAGACGATTCATTGGAGAGAGTCATCTTCCTCCTTCATCTCTCGATAAACACACATGGTCGCCAAGCTGCGAAAGGACGGGAGTCGAGAGACAAAGAGAGAGAGACTGCAATGAATTGCGAAGTTTGGTGAATCGGTTGTTGTTTTCGGAGCAGAAAGCTCCGATGCCTATCTGCGCCCAGATGCCACGAGGGCTTTGACACAAAAGTCGAGGTAAACGACGAGCCGCTGAACATCGAACGCCCGTGCTGAACCTGTCTGACCGACCCATACTGCGTACCTATACTCTGCGAAGACGGCGGCGCGCGGTACTGGCGGCGATTTGTGCTTGTCAGGCAATACCCCCCTTTTGCCACTCGCGGTGCATCAACACGACCATAGCCAAAGGAGAAGAGAGATACAAATTGCGCAGACCGCTGCGGGCTAGTGGTATTGGCATGTCCTTCCACACCTCAAACCGGTCGCCACCCCTTTTGTCGAACTCACGTCGAACTCCTGAGGTGTCGAAGCGCTGCGCAAATGCTGCCGGGGGGCTCTTCCGTTCATTACTGCGAAATGCACATGCAGTTAGACCTCTAAAAACCGGTCCTCGGCCACGAGCTCAGGGGGCCACTCTCGTCTGGTGTGTTACCGCTCCACTACAATGAATGCCAGAAGACAGCAATATCGATACATAGCTTACAAGGGACAGGCATCCGGAATAGCAAAGGTTTGCTTTTGGGGCTTGACACTCCCATACGGTCCGTCAGGTTCCGGGACCGCATACACATTGTTTCCGGTTTTTATTTGGCGTGCCTTCTAGGTTTATCTGGCGCCATTAAGGATGGAGAATCACCCCGCTAACCAAGACGCCCCGGCTCAGTCCAGCCAAATTTGGGTAGCTTACCAGGCGTGATCAACGTAGAAACTGGTTTCCCAGTTTGAGCTTCGGTATTGTCCCAGGACTGAACCTACACCACGTAAGCATAATGCCGCCCGAACAACCGGACTCCGGCCCGCGTAATGAATTCTTTTGCAAAGGCCTGTATTTCGCAAGATTCGTTTTTCAAAAATCCCAGAACGGGCGGCAACGGGATGGTGCTCGGCGGCTCTGGGCTAGGCTACTAAGGCGTCACGCCATAATGGGTCGAGACGGAGTCAAAATCCGGCCCTCCGCTTTCAAGGACTACAGCTGGCTGCTCAAAAACAGATCACAAACTAGCAATCTTGTCCATCGTACATCGTGGCATCGTTCCAACGAAACTGTTGCCCGTTGGTTTGGCGTGCAAGGTATTGGAACAAAGCCCTGACGGGACTACGAGCCACGGTAAGGTGCAACCGCAGTTATGATAAGACCGGCCGCGAAAATATCCACTTGGCCATATGTCCGGCAAACAAAAAGACATGCCTTCCGGAGGGGTGATTTTCTTGACGTGACCCCCGAATTTGGCCAATCCCAGGAAAGAATGGTACGAGGCGATCTCCCCGAGCACAGCCCGCCAGAGAAGCACCAGCCGTAATTATCACCTGCTCGCCCGCAGAAACGGAGCAAAGCTATTATGTGGCCCTTATGTCTCTGAACAAAACCTCGTGGCTGGATTCACTGGCGGGAGAGCGTGACCTACCCGAATCCCGGATGCTGTTCGGCCGCGTTCACTGACGGTGCCTAATCCGCTGCAACTTTTCCAGCTGAACTGGAGGCCAAGCAGCGTCGATCATCCGCGCCATGCGCCCTGTTGCCTAGCCAAGCATCATCCGTCCTAGCGTGCTCCGCTTCGCCCCTTTCTAGCAACCGCCCATCATGCAGCCTTGATTGCCTGCGCACCGGCCGATTGCCCCGTGTCGGGAACTCGTCGACCATGTGGCCCCCTATCTGAACAGTTTGCCGCGCCCCGCGCACCGCATCGCTATATGCCGCCGCTCTATGTCCTCAGGTGTGCCCTCGTCGGGAAAACGCGGCAGTGCGGCATGCGATTCGTGCGAGGCTGTCGGGTCCATTCCGGCGAATGGTCGAGGTTGATAACTAACCAGCGGTGGCGTTGGCTGATGCGCCACCGCATACAACAGACAAACGAGTGAGTCCACCTTGCGTCGCGTTTTGAATCATACGCCGCAGGAAGCATAATCGTGTGCATCGGCGCCTTCGCCCGCCCGTCAGTGTCGTTCGCATGGCTGTCTCAAGCGTGGAGCTCGGCGCCCGCGGTTTGCAGCATTGGAAATGCCGTACTTCATCCGACGCGATAAGCCGGCGTGACCCGCAAAGCGGAAAAAATCCGAATTAATCAAAGCGACACCCCAGAACATTGCGTCCCTTGTCCATCCACCGGGGTGAAATATAAATCGGTGTCCCTTATATGCACCTGCTTCTGACAGGCGGAGCGGTGTCGGGCATGGAGCTTTTCTCTTCTTTTACATCTAATCAAGCCCGACGAGTTTGCTTCGCCCTGGTTAGTCAGGCGCAAGGCATATGGGCCAACCGCCCGCGTCTGTGATTAGGAATCTGGCCAAAAAATGCGGTTGTCAGTGCAATCAGTTGTGATCATATGCCAGTTTGGGCCGGGTTTACCGCTCGAGGTGCACACGCTTCTGCCCCCACAGGGTCCATTGATTGCGAATGTTCGAAATGTGACAGCCACTTGGTTATCATTCTCATCCAACAGCGCGTGTGGGCCACCCTTGACCGGAGTATCGGCCGCATGCTCCAGCACCTCGACATCCTTGGGATCACCGCCGTGGCAATAGGGGTCCGCTCGGGGGCTGCAAGCCACCGGCGGCGAAAGCCTCTGCCGTTAAGTCGAGAACCCGCCTTGGCGTTGAGGACGCGATCCGATAATCATTGCAATCTCCACCGGTAATAGAAAGCCATCCGCCGTCTTTGGCGACGCGGCGCAAGCAGCCACTCTGCTTGGGCCAGGCGCACGAACATGTCGCCCGCTTACTTGGGGGGGCCGGGCCACGCGGACAAGGGTATGAAGAACCTAATCAGCGGTCGGAACCCCTGCCAATGTGTACTCCGACGTCGCGGATGTCCCAGTCAAGCGAATCGCGTGCGCGACGCTGACGGGCACGCCTCCCGTCGGCATAGCGGATCGCTTTGGGGCAAGGAGTGCATCCAGACCATGGGGGGGGGGGGGGGGGGTGGGGGGGGGCCCCCCCCCCCCCCCCCCGAAAAAAACAACAAACAAAAAAACAAAGAACTGTTGGGTCCGTTCAGACAGGTGGCAAAAGGCGTCGATCGCGCCAGGAAGCCGTGACGGCCATGGGCGCTGCGCAGGGGGTACGTTCTAGTGTCAGCCTTGAGAGGCGTCACGCAGTAGTTGGCGTGACGTCCAGCGCAGCGGGCGCGCGCTGGAAACTGTTCAACGCTATTGCAACCTCTGGCTCGCCCGCGGGCGAATTAAAGCCACAAAGTCAGGTCGCCGCCGATCCCCGTACATCCTGCGGTTCGCAAATCTCCCCAACAACAACGGCCCCTGCAATCGCGGAGTCCATCGCGTTGCCCACCGCGTTCCAGAAATGTCGATACGCTGGTTTATGCGCCGCACAGGCGGATGGACTGTGGCGCACATGCCGTTGCGGGCCCAAAACATGGGGGCGTCGCGGGAAGGTGAAAATCGCGCATTGAATTAGGCCCTCAGTTGGCAAAAAGCATTCGGGCGAAGCCCTAGCGTGGGCGATATTCGCGGGCAGATCTTGTTAAAAAATATTTGGGGGCAGGAAATGTTGGGCTGGCATTGGCGCTATCGGGGCCTGGAGAGGCTATTAAAACTCGATATTCGCCGAGGGAAGCCTATGATGCAGCTACAATGACCGACATTGCCCGCAAAAAACTGGGCGGAAAATTGAAAACCTTTTGCGGCGGCAATGCGGAAGCTTTCGGAGGCACTGGGGTAATCGATGGCCTAACGCGTTATCAACCGCGAGCGCAAAAAGACGCTCGTGCCCGTTTGCCACATCACCACAAATGTATTGAGTTCAGCGCCCGTGGCAGAGGGGGTATACGGCGCAGGGTTCAACCAGTAGAAATCATATCCACCACCTAGGCAGATATACTCAGGAATATCCGCAGCTCCGAGCCAATAAGACTGCGGGATCAGCCCCATACCGCACCCACCTTCGGGCAAGCACGACTCTTGGCCGATTTTCCATGCGTTTGAAACGGCTTTACCAGCGGCGAAGGTCAGACCGGCCATGCGAGAGCGTTTTTGCCAAAACTATCCCGTGATGCGAAGCCGGCAGATCATCCGCCGCATAATAATTCCCCGCACACGCCGATCCACTGCTTGCGGCGCGCCTGCAAAGCGTGTTCGACAAAGTTATTCGCATATGTTTCCTGCATCAACAGTTCGCATCACTACAAGAAGTACTCTTGGGATAGCGGTGTCGGGCAATTCTGCGCGTAATACATAACCAAGGGCGGCAACATACCGCAACCGGGGGATGCCTTCAACGGG
>Ga0163217_1003179_pt1 | contig 11007 bp, 17 predicted proteins | sample SynspAceP_FD_185933 | JGI IMG/M metagenome (GOLD analysis project Ga0163217, IMG submission 185933) | Saline lake microbial communities from Ace Lake in Antarctica - Synechococcus sp. Ace-P (PacBio error correction) | ecosystem: Environmental > Aquatic > Non-marine Saline and Alkaline > Saline ...
AAAAAAACAAGATAGGAAGAGAAATAGTGTATGTTGTATGAGGGGTATCCCAATTCCCCCCTCTTCACTCAGAGGCGAGAACGCCTTCTTTCCCCTGCGCACCCTCGATGGGTCCGCGCAGGCCTTATTCCTTCTTTCGTGGTTTCAATCGGCCCGGCGCGACAGAATACCTCCCTGACACACACAAAACGCTCACAGCTCAACGGAAAACGGCTTTCGTACATCATTAGTCACAGGCTTGGATTGACAATGTTGGGCGGGACGTTGTAGAAATAAAATGATCTTCCTTTTCTTGCGTATACCGCTATCAGGGCTACCGGAATCCGCAGGCCCTGCACTCCCGAAAATCTGATCCGCGCTTCCTGTCAACGCCTCTTTTCTTCGGCCGGGACTTCCTCTCTCCCAATGGATAACGGTCTTAGGATCGAGCTCGGCCGACCGGCGTCAATGAATTGGCCCCAGCGGGGGCCGTCAGTCAGTGTAAGAGGCACATCTGGCCTTGTTGCGCGGTTTTATTCCGGATCCGCCCTCGCCTGGCCGTTTTGTGCCTGGCCCCTCACGAATCAATGGTTCAAGACGGGCTTTCCCCTGGATCGGCTCGTTTTCAATCTTCCCGTTCGGATTCGCCCAGCATGCGTGGCCTGTTCGGTAAAATGGCAGTTGGTGGAGCCTGGACAACCTCGGCCCCTGCTGCCGAAATTGGCGCGGAGTTCCTGGGCAGACGGCCCCCGGACCACCTGGGAGCAAAACCTTTCCGCAACCTGGATCTGGTGTGGATCGGTAAAATTTTCCTTGGCACCGGCCCCTGGGTCGGCAAATTCTCTTTTGCCATCAGCCTCACCAGTGGGTGGCAGCACCGCAGACCCTGAACCAAGCAGGCCTCCGGTGACTGGGTGGAGTCGCCAACAAAATCATTCGGCCTGAACAAGGCCAATTGTGATTACCAAGTAACAAGATCTGGCCTTCTTGCTTGTTTCTTGCCTTTCTGTCGTGGGTGATTGCCAACTGGTTGGTTTGTCCTTGGGGTCACCCCTGGCGCTGGTGAGCAAGAGCGTTCCAGGCAAGATCAATGGCCTGCCTGGCTACCGATCACCGCCTTCCAAGTACCCTGGGGTATGGAGCACATTGGTGCGTGAATATGTTCTGGCACAACCACCGGCCCTTTGCTGGGTTTTTTTCTGGCGTTGGGGCTTCGCGCCAGAATCGTCTTCTGGAAATTTCTTCCCCGTCACTCCGCGAGACACTTGTGGCGGACGATGGGCCCGTTCATCCGGCTGCTCTTCTAAACAGCACGCAGCCGTTCACACGCCCATCAGCAATGTGTTGCCGGCGAAGCATGAATGAACGGCGTGGAGGTCATTGGGGGGCCGCGTCGAATTGGACGTGCCGAACTTGGAGCTTCGCTGACTCCAGCACTGCTCCTCGATAAGTGTGCCCTACTCCTTTTCCTTCGTGAGTGGCCGAAACCCAGCCTCTGGCTGGGTTTTTTATTGCCGAACAGAGAGAACCGGGTCTGATCACCTGGCGGCGATTACCAACTTTCTTGTAGGGCACGGAACCTGCCAACAAACAATCGCTGACCTGGACGCGAGCCGCCGCCGGGGTTTCGATTTTTTTCCAACATTGAGGGTGAAGTCGATGGCGCTCATGATGCCATGCCGAATTTCTCTTGAATCACCATCTTTGAGCGGCAAGCCCGTACACCTGCATGATCTCGTAGAAAGCGCGAATAGATCAAAGGGATCGTGGCAGCACCCGGATCCAGGCAGCCTTTGGTGGGGTAGGCCCCTGCAGGGCTTTCGCAATCTCCGCTGAGAGACCAGCAGGCCCAGCCAGTTGTTCGCCTCCGCCGCTGAAGCTGCGGCCTGGCCAATAGAAACAACGAGGCCATTCCAAGAACCCTCATCGAGACCCATGGCCGCTTCCCAGGTCAGCCAAAGCTGAGAGCCCTGGCTTTCTTGGCGGCCATCAGGGTGCGTGAAGGCTGGGGCTGGCGAAGCTGAGGCAAACGAAGTGGGCCAAAAATGAGTAGAGGGCGTACAGAAGGGATTAGGAAACAAGCAGGTTTTTTATGCGCTGAGCAACCGCCATTATGCCGGCCCTTTCAATCATCCTCTTCCTAACGCGCAATACCACCGTGCCGGTTGCTACGAATAGCCCCACCCTCCTGGACTCAGAGCAGGAAGGTAGCGCTGGGACCATCGGCAGCACAATCGGCTGTTCGGCAGGTGAAAAAGCGAAATTTTTGTTCTCCCCCGCCCCCCGGCCCCCCCCCGGCGTTTTTTTTTCCCCCGGCCAGAACACCTCGTAGGTCTGGGCGGTCCACTCCACCTTGGGCAGGGCGCTGTTTGTTGCGCATGTCTGCCTTGCCGGAATATCCGCGGCAGTGCACCACGGCAGCAGGGCCGCTTCAGGCCCAGTTTGCGCGGCAGGTCGTCCGTCGAAGGGCGGCCTGGCTAAAGAAAGGTGAAGGCCAGCTGGGGGCGATTGCTGCCCCGTAGGCGGCAAACATCGCCGCCCATGCACGGGGCCCGGGGTGGGGAATCGAGGCATTGCAATACCCATCTGCGCCCAGACAATCGAGTCCCCCCCTTGATCACCACTCTGGCTTGACGCCCCGGAAAGAAGCCCGCTTCCAGAGCCACAAGAATCGGCCAGTTTGCCCACTTCCACCGACCCCCATTGGCTATTCGATTTCCGTGAAACAATCGCGGATTGATCGTGACCTTGGCGATAATAGCGCTTGAGGCGTTATTGTCCGTTGCGGGCCGCCGGCGGGATTGGCGGCAATCTTCGGGGAGATGGCCCCCGCTGCACTTCATGCTTGTGGGCCGTCTGGAAGGTGCGGTGATCATTCACCCAACCCGGCCCCAATGGCCTGGGAATCGCTTGGCGAGATGCTGAAGGCCCGAGGTCGTGGAGGGATGTCTTCAGCGGCGATTCGTTTCACGGCGGAATGCGTGATTCCAAGCGAGGCCACGTCTTCGGGGATTGAAAAGGATTCCAGGTGGTGGCACACCATCAACATGTCGAGGTGTTCCTCGAGCGTGTTGCGGGTGTAGGGGCGCGTGGGGTTTGGTGGAGCTGGGCAAATGCACGTTGGCCCTCGCCCAGACACGGGATGAATGTCGGGGGCGTGGCCCGCGCCGGCCCCCTCGGTGTGAAAGGTGTGGATGGTGCGACCGCCGATTGCCCGGATCGTGTCTTCACAAACGCCCGCTTTCGTTGAGGGTGTCGGAGTGGGATGCAGACCTGCAATATCGAACTTGTCGGCCCACTGTTAAACAGCAGTCGAGGCCGGGCGGGGGGGTGGGCCCCCAGTCTTCCGTGGGAGTTTGAGGGTGCAGGCGACCCGGCCTTCCTGAATCTGCTCTCGAGGGCGTTCCGGGGTGACTGGCGTTGCCCCTAAGCACCAGTATAGAAGCCCCAGGTTTCCAACCCCGCGGCACACCTTCGGGCCCGCGCTGCAGCATGGCGCCCATGTGGCACAGGCGCCGGGGGTTGCAGGTGTGGCGTGCTGCCGGTGGCCGGCCGGTGCCCGCCGCCCAGCAACAGGTGTGACCCGGAAAGCCCAAGGCGGTTTTCGAAATCTGCTTGGCGGCAGATGAAGTGGATGTGGGTGTTCGAGGGCTCCGGCGGGTGAGGATGTGACCCTCGCCAGCGATTCGCCTCGGTGCCCCGGGCCCGATTGACGATCGTGACGCCATCGGTGATGTCGGGGATTCCCCCTTGTCCGATCGCGCAAGATCGGCCGTCCCGCGCAGGCCGATGTGCCCTTGACCACCCCCACCAATCGAAGGGGCAGGGCGTTTGGTGATCACCGTGTCGAGCGGCGCGGCCCAGCGCGCGGTTGTCCTGTGGCCTGGCCCAATGCCGGTCGGGCGGCACTCAACCTTGCGCCGCTCGAACTTCAACCTCCTGCGCCATCGAGGGGTGGTGAAATCCTTCTCCCACCTCCAGGATTCCAGCTCGTATCGCCAGCCGCAGCCGTAGCCGGTGGTGGGGCCATTAGAGGGTTCCGGCCGTAGGCCGCCGATCCATCCCGGATCAGGCATGGGTCCCTGTGGGGAAAGGGTGTGGTGCGGGAGAGGTTTCGGTGCTGAAAGGGTTGGGCGGCAGATTCAGTCGGACGGACGACCGTTCACGCGAACGAGCCGTTGAAGCCGTAGACAAGCGCTGGCCGCGTGGCCGGCCAGGGGCACAGATGCAGCCTCTCCGTTCGTCCCCCGCGGTTCAAACCGTGATCGCTGTGCTCCGGCGGGGATGTCCAGCCCTGGCCGCGGGCGGCCTCCCGATCGAACTGCAAGGGCGCTGTTGCGCCTCATGGAAGTGGAAGTGGGAGCCCCACCTTGCACACAGCGGGCCCGGTCCACCGCGTTGGCCACCGCCCTAAGGGAGTTGGTGACCCGCCGGCCTGCCGTTGAGGGTGTGGCTGCCGGCTCGGCTGAAGCAGCTGCGCCGGGAATCAAGGGGGTCATCGGGGGCGGGGGTGTCAACCGAGATCGGTGCGTGCCAGGGTGACCAGCTTGGTTGCCCGTCAGGGGAAACAAGGTGGCTTCCATCTGCACCTCGCTGATCAAGCTCCCAGGGGACCCCTGCCTCATCAACCGCTGTGTAGTCGCGGCGCAAGCCAAGTGTGGTGGCCCCTCCTCATGCAGACTTCAGCCACGGAATTTGCCAAATCCACCGCCGCCCCCTCCGAGCAACCCTGGATAGCTCAGGCAAAAGCCACCCGCTTTCTGGTAGTTGAGGCGGCCAAGCCCGCCGCGAGGCGAAGCGGCGCTCCTGCCAGCAGGGCAGCCGTGACGAAAATCAGAGAAGCTTGTCTTTCTCCTGGGACTGAGATGCATGGAGTGGAAACGACCAGCGCACTCGGCAAGTGGCCCAGGCGTCCGGGCAGGTTCAGCAGGAACGTTCAGCACGGTGCTGGTTGAGAAGGCCCATTGGGCTACGAAAGAGACGGTGGGATTCGCACCTCCCACATCAGAAGTGGCGGGTCTCTCTGGTGAAAGTCAGCAGTCTAGGCGACTTCAACTCGTAGAACACTCTGGGAGGATCGTCTCATCCAACGGCCTGTGATCTGGAGGCCCAAGCGACGTCAACCAGAGGGTCTGACCAGGGAAAGGTGGAGAGCGTTGTGGATCGGCGCGGAGAGCAGCACCAAGCGAATCCAAGTTTTGGGCCTGGGCAGCGAGACCCGCATCAGCTGGCGATCTCATGTGAGGCCTGGGGTGCGTAGAGCCCTCGCCCTCACAGCCCGTGGGCCGCTGTGATCGGCAAGGCCCCCGAAGCCATCGGCCTGCAGCAGGAACCCTGCCAGGTTCAGGCAGATTGAGCCTTCCAGTTTCCGGGCGAGCGTGTGCCGCGTGGTGCTATATGAGGCTCACGTCCAACAGAGGCAGCACATCACCAAGATCTGGCTGGTGGGATCCACGAGCCAGCGCCTGCACGCTGAAGAGAGCCGTTCAGGATCGAACCACCACCAGACAGCAACATCGGCTGTCAGCAGGTAGCCCGAGGAGTTTCGCCCAGGCGCCCAAAGCTCTTTCAGCCTCCATGGGCTCCCAAGCAGGGCGTTGGAGTTGGCTCACAGTGCCCTGTGGTTTGCGCCAACACGGCCTGGTAGGCGCTCTTGCGGGGTGGGGGCGCCCAAGAGGCCCCTAGCTCTGGGCAGGCTGTTCCATGGCCGCATGACTGGAAATGATTTCTTTGCTTAGGGGGCTTGGACTTAGTCCATCACAAAGCCACCGAAATCCTGCCCGCCTTTGCCCCAGCCCGCTTCGGCAACCGGGGCAAGACCAACATGCTCAGAGTCTGAGCCGCTGCAACCGCCAATGGGCCGAGCCCGATGATCTGCCTGGCCTTGCCGTCGGCCCCTGCGTCACCGCACGGTGGTCGCCTACGGCATCGGTGATGGCCGGCACCGAGCATGGCTGCGGCTGGCTGATCGGCTTTCCTTATTATTTGTGTTCTATACCCCAGATCGCCGGCTCCCGCCCCCTGCTGGCAGGCCCTAGTGCTGATGGTGGGCCGGCTCTGGGATGCATCAACGATCAGCTGATGCTGGCTCAGCGATCGCAGCGTTTCCGATCGCGCCTCGGCCGCGCGTTCCCTGGATGATCTTGGAGTGCGCTGCCGCTCCGGGTTTTGAAGCATGGCGCTGATGTGGTGGTTCCCTGGCGCGGGGTGGTGACTGCTAGCGTTTTCGGTTGGTTCGTGCTCCAGTTCACGGTAGTGTTTTCATCGGCCGCGCTACACCGGCGTGAACTGCCCCTATTGCGCCTTGCCCCCCCCGAGCTCAACCAGGAAGACACCAAGCTGCGCCACGGACGACCCTCGCCTCACGCGGCCCGGCCTTCACCGGCTCGATTCTCAGCAGCCTGGGTGGCGCCTGCTTGCTAGGCGCCCCGTCGGGCGTGGTGGCTATGAACGGCGCCGCCGGGCACCTGGCGATGGGGCGGCGGACCTGCCGGAGCGTCCGCGTGGGTGGGGCACCCGCCTTCTCGGCCCTGGGCCTGGCCCCCGCGCCCGGGTCTGCCCGCCGGCCATCCGGGCCGACCCGACCGATCAACAGCCCAGTTGGGGCGCATACCGGCGCAATGGCCGCTTCCTGCGCGTGGTTGGGGTTGTATCTGCTGCTCTGGGGAGCGCTGCAATTATGTTGCACCTGGTTAATTGCCAAGGACCAAGCGCTCATGGCGGGCCCAAATGGTGCGTTGCTACCTATGGCGCGCGCCGGTTGTTCCCGTTGCTTCATCTCTTGAGGTGATGCTATCTGCCCCGCAGTCTTGGAAGCAACCTGGATGCTGATTCCTTCCAATTGGTGCCATGGCACGCCTGGATTTGTGGAGCCGGTTATGGCCGCGGCGTGGAAGGCTGGTGGCCAGCTTCGCCTTGGGGCGGTGGACTTGGATCGCCATGGGTGTGCTGGCCCATGCTGCTCGGGCCACAACGCTCGTGCACCTGGCGCACCCGTTGGCTCCTTGGTGGCAACAGCCTCAGGTTCCGGCGTTGCTGTGCTGGTGGTGCCTGCTGCTCGGACCTGGGGGCCGCCCACCGCTAACCTGCTGCCCCTGGAACGTTGCTGTGCCGCGAATGCGAAATCGATGCCGATCCGGAGCGGCCCCGCCGGGCTGTTCACCGCCCTGGATGGTGATGACCCCAGAAGCTGGGCAGTGCCCCTCTCGGTGTTTCTGCTAGGCACCTGCTGGAAGCTGGAGCGGTAATGTGGGCCGGGCTCGCCGAGGATCAGCCCGCCGACGGCCGTGCGAATGATCCCGCGCTCTGCATCGGCTTGAATCCCAGCGGTGCCGTGACGCTGGGGGCTTGTGGTATGCGGCGCTTGGCCTCAGCACCCAAGGTCCGTTTTTCACCAACAAGCAATCGCACCTGGAGGATCGGCGCGCTGGCTGGGCCAAGGAGACGCTCCATTCCCATCAAGGATGAAATCAAAGTCCGAAGCTGAGGCAATGAGCCCGTCGTAGCCGGCACCGAATCACCTGGCGGCTACAGGCGTTCAAGTGGGGAAAACGATCGACGGGGAAGCTGGGGCAGGAAAGAGGGAGCCATCGCGGCGTAGTCCTGAGCTCGATCGGAATTGATCTCCTGCAGGTGGAAGCCGTAAAATGTGGCTGTCGACGGCGTTTTTCCAGCCGTGATCGCCTGCTCCAAGGGAAAACCCGCCGCACCAGGCCACCGAGGTGGGCATCGATGGAGCGGAGCATGGCCGGCCCGGTGTTTCAGCCCGCGAGAGAATCGCCAGGGCGGCCAAGGGGGTGGGCGTAGCAGGGCCCGATGGGCCGATAGCGCCGTTGCCGCATCGCGGCCTTCAGTCGCCGCCGATCTTTCCGCAGGCGCCGATTCTCGCTGACCCACGATCTCAACGAACGGCCCGTCGATGATCGCGTCCCCCGGATTGGTCCACGTGGGGGAGCTTTGTAAGAGCGACATCGCGCCTTGGAGCCCCCCCACGCGCCTTCGGCGAGCTGCGCATCTGAGAAGGGCCGCGAGCCCCCCCTGATCGGCGATCTCCAGGCAGCGCCAGCATCCCCGCTCCCTAACTGAAGGGACGTCGGGCCCGATCGCATCGAAGGGTTCGCTTTCAGCCAGGTCCCCGCTGCCAATTCCGATCCAGTAAGGCCACAAACCTTACGCGTATGCTTCCGCTTACGGTGTAAATGAGCAGCCGTTGATGTCGAATCCGGGCCCGGCCACGACCACCATGCGGCCAATCACCCCAGACCGTCTACGGCTCCGCAGACGTCTCTCGCTCCAAGAACGGTTGAGAAGCCCGCCATCGGTGATCAAGGATCTGCTGGATCAGGGTCCGCCGCCACTGTCCATGCCGGCGACTGGATCTGATCGTGCAGCCGTTTCTGGTGATTCGGCTGTTTTTCGGGGGCCCTTCTGCGCCCGCCGAAGTTCCCGAAACACTCGGCCTGTGATGTCGCCGGAAACCCGTCCCCGAGGCCGGCATTGGCAAGGGGGTCGCCGATTCAGGTCGGCGCACGCCGGTGTTCGGTGATCTCTCGGTTGGTGCGGCTTTTGCACCTTTTACCTTTGCCGAAGTACGCCGTGCCCACCGGAAGACGCCCTGACGCCTCACAGCCCCGCCACGATCTCTATTCGAGGCCGCCGGCACCGTGGCCCTGCTCCGTTTGGCAGCCCTGCAGGGCCTGCGCGACAAGGGCCAGCTCCAGGCGGGACAGCACGCTGTTGATCTTGGGGCCGCCGGTGGGGTGGGCTTCGTTCGCCCGTACAGATCGCCCAAGGCCTTCGGGGCTGAAGGTCACCCGGCGCCTGCAGGCAACACAAGATGGCCATGGTGCGCTTCCATCGGCGCTGACCACGTAATCGATTTTGGCCGCGCGGATGTTCAGCCGCCGGCAAACCACCTGTTACGACCTGTATGCCTCGATACAGCGCGGCGCCTCAATGGCCACCTCGCCAGTTTCTTGCCTGCACTTACTCCTGACGGCAACTTACGTGCTGGTCGGTGGCTCGCGGCACGCTTTTTCCAGGTGATGCTCTGGCAGGTCCCTGGATCTCCCGAACCCAGCGTCGCCGGGTCGGCGTGTTGGCCACCTCGAACCCCAATCCGGCGATCTGCCAGACCCTGGCGGATCTGCCTTCGAGTCCGGCAAGATCGTGCCGTTCATGCGATCGCCGCTGTGGCCTCACAGAGGTTCCCGAGGCCATCACGGCGCTTGAGCAGTCGCCAGGTCCAGGGGAAGGATCGGCCCATCGCGTTTTGCCACCCAAGAGCCAGCGGCAAGGAGTCATCAGACCCGGACCTGAAAGAGCCCGCCTGAGCCATCAAGCCATGGCGCCCTCTGGAATGGCCACAACCCGGGCAAAACCGGTTGCCGGCAGGCCGCGCTCGCCCGAATCCGGGCCCAGATTCCTTGTGAACCAGAAGCGGGCGCGCCTGGCTGGAGGGCCCCGGTAGCGGGCAACCAGGCCCTGAATCGAGGCGGCCGCGACCAAATCTCCCCGTGCGAGCCCGGCTTCGGTCGGCGCGGCGAGCTCCAGCAAGCGCTTCGGGACCGGCGCCGTGCGCGGCCCCAGAACCAAACTGCAGAACACCCGGCGTGGCCGCCGAGAGCCATGGCCGCCCATCCAGGCTGTCGCCCGGCCCAAGCTCGATTCGGTCGGCCACACTCCAGCGTCCCCTCACGGCGCCACCTTCCAGCAACGAGCCGCCACACCCGCCTGCGAGGGTTTTTCGGCGGTCGTGCGCTGCGCCCAGCCGCACCAACTACTCAGCCCCCAGCCAGCTGGCGCCCGCGGCCAGCTCCACCCGGCCACGATGCCGAACCAGTCCCCGCCGGGCAAAACATCACCAGTTCCTGGGGCAGCACTCCAGATCCCGCGCCGAACTTGCAGGCGAAAAGCGGCAGCTCCTGCCGCGTCCAGCGACCCTCGGCGCCAAAGCCGCGAACGCCCGAACCGAGCCAATAAGACGCCTTCTGGCCGCCAAACGCTGCGTGATCAAGGGCGCGGCTGCCCGCGCGGCATAGCTCCGCCTGGATTCGACAGCTCATCGCCCCCCCAACCAGTCCGCCGGCGGTGTGGCAGCATGGGGGGGGGCAAGTTCGCGAGCGGCCTCGCTGAGGGCCAAAGGCCCTTCCCTGAATCTTCGTGCCGGGCGCGGAAGTGGTGCGGTGGTTCCGCGCCTCTTCTGCGGCTGGCGCCGGTTTTCGTCGGCGTGTTGCGGCTTTCGAGGCCAGCGGCGGCATAGCAATAGGCTGGTACACGGAGCGCGTGCGTGTCAGACTCAAGTCTCACGTGCCAAGGCGCGTGAAACTCAGCCAGCGGCAACCACCTAGCAAGAACTCGTGAACGGTCGAAGTGTACCGCCGGCATGTAAGGCCTTGGTGTTGGTGTGGCCAGAGCTCGGTGGGACACGGGCGGCCATTCGGGGCGATCGTCAGCGCCAGTTCGTGCGCGCCAGTATGACCAGACAAGGGCACCGGTGCGGCCGCGCTCAGAGCGCGCGTGCGCTTGGGTGATGCATCAGCCCACGTGCGAGTCCGAGCTCCGTTTGTCAGCGACCCGGCGTGACGCAGAGCGTGTCTGCCAGCTCTTCATGTCCGACGCGATGCCAATTCGATACGACGGCTGGGCCTTTGTGACGCGTAAGCCCCCTGCTCAGCGGCCTCGTGTCCCACCACCTAGCAGCGGAGCCCCTGCGGCCGTGCCAGCTCAGCGCTGACCAGCCGCCAGCAGGGCCTTCGCGGCGCGCAATGCGCGAGCCGCGTGCCTGTCGGGCCGTGCGACCTCTCGCGTGCAATGCCTCCGCGGCCGGGCGCCGACTGGGGACGGGCCCAGGCGACACTATCTTGCGCGGAAGCCACCGGCGCGTCGCCCTGGTGATCCGTGGAGGCGGCCCGGAGCCGCGGCGCGAGCTGCAGGTGCGCAGCCCCCGCGAATCACGCTGCCCCTCCTGCAGGCCGCCTATCACCCTTGGGAACCGTCACGTGGCGATGGAGCTGCAGGAGGGCCAGC
>Ga0163217_1033615_pt1 | contig 11007 bp, 10 predicted proteins | sample SynspAceP_FD_185933 | JGI IMG/M metagenome (GOLD analysis project Ga0163217, IMG submission 185933) | Saline lake microbial communities from Ace Lake in Antarctica - Synechococcus sp. Ace-P (PacBio error correction) | ecosystem: Environmental > Aquatic > Non-marine Saline and Alkaline > Saline ...
CAACCCCCAGGAAAAAGAGGAAAATTTTAACCAAGTTGCGGGTTTTTAGACTTGGGAAAAATTACCTTTTTTGCTTCCCCTAATTAAAGGGTAAAAAATGGGTTTGGGGGGGGCCCGGCCCCCAAAGGCCCTCAAACCTTTTTTCCAGAAGCCCCCATCCGCAAACTTTGTTTTTTTTTTGTAAAAAAAAACCTGCAAAACCTTCAGCAGGCATTACGTGAATCAGGCTGAATGGTCAGACACAATTTGGGGGTTGTCCCGTTAAAAAAAGAACTGCAACAGGGTGATTGTTTGTTTGCAAGATGTTAAAACCCGGGAACAGCAGAATTCCTCGGTTTGATGGCCTCATTGTTTGAAGGTCCTCAATCGGCCCAGTCCGATGAATCCATGTTGAAACGCGGCGAAAGTATGGCCCCAGTTTTGAAAAAAAAGGCGTCCGACTGACATAGTTGTTTTTTGGCGCTAACCCTTTTAATCAAAATGGCTTTTACGGTTTCGCGCTACCCTGATTTGGGAAGAGGCCGCATTAGCTCGGATGGGGTCCCCGGGTAGTGCCACAGGCCAAGCTCCAAAGCGCCCCATGCCAGCGTATGGCGGAATAAAGTTTCAGGCATTTTTGTCCCCGTGGTGGTGGGGTCATTGCCCTTATTACTTTTTTGCTCTGGGGTTATGGTTTACCCCGGCGATATTGAGAGCATTGGAAACCCATGGTGGCTGTTCCTGGTTATTTGCCTGTCCCTGTGCTCTTGGTTTAGCGACACAACTTCCATCTATGGCGGGTTCAGGGCCCGTGCCTGCTGAGGCGTATCTCTTTAAAAGCAAGCGATTACTTCTGAATTAACGCCAATCCTGACCACTTAATTGGTGTTTGATAAGAACCGGCACGCTATCACGAGGGAAAGCCCGCTTAACCGATTTGTGGTCGCAGAAAATAGTGACCAATTCGTTATTGCCAGTGTGGGTGTAGTGCAATGAAGCCAAATCCGCAACATCTCTCTGGCGCAGGCGATTGTCCAGTGGGTTTGAAGCTACAGAGTAGCGAATCGGGTTTGCCCATTCAGAATTTTCAGGCGCTCAGTGGTCATGGGGGTGACAGGCAGTGCTGAAATTAAAAGGTAAACACTACAAAGATCACTCTGGGCCCCAAAAAAACTGATGGGGACAGCATTATCGATATGGATAAATGGTTACTCACAACAACAATGGAAGCAACAGGGGAAACCGCATGCTGATTCGCCAGTGGATCAACAGGTGGTTGGGCTGATAGCGTTTGCCGATACAGTAAGAGAAAGCCCCATGATTAAGCCGGTTATGCCCTGAAAAACACCGGGGGCTCAGGTCGTCATGCTACGGGTGAATAACCAACTTACGCCTGAGGCGATTGCCCGGAGAGTTGGGCATAGATAAAGTGATTGCAAAGAAGTGCTACTGAACACAAAAGCCGATAAAATACGTGAGTTAACGTCAACAAGGGGCAGGTAAGTGCCATGGTTCGGGGGATGGCAATAATGATGCCCGCACATTGGCCTGAGGCGGATGTCGGTATCGCTATGGGAAGCGGCACCGATGTGGCCATTGAAACCGTCAGTATTGCGCTAATGCGACCGATTTGAACGGCAGTGAACACCGCTATTCAGTTTGAGCCATCTGGACCGTGCATAATATTCGTCAGAACCTTTTTCTGGGCCTTTGCCTACAATTCCCTGGGCATTCCAATTGCGGCAGCGGGCCTGCTTGCCACCCTGGCTTGCAGGGCAGCAATGGTCATTCAGTCTATTTCTGTCTGTGTTTAAATGCCCTAAGGCTGCAGCGGGTTAAACATATTCAGTAATTGCCGAATAAATCACATAAACATATTTTGTTGCTGAATTGAAAACTAATGTCTGTTTATTGTCATAGAAGCTTTCAAGCACTCAATCATTGGTTATGCCATTCATGGTATTGTAATGCACATTTACGTAATAAATTTTAACGTACATATCCCTTATGTAGCTGTTGTAATATCCCTGTTTTAAAATATGGATAATTTACCTTAATAAAGGTTAAGACCCCATGGCGGCAAATCGAAACTGGAAAGCAAATACTCGATAATGGAAGCATAAATATCTGATCTGCTGCGCGCGAAGAGAACAACACAGTTCTATTACCCAATTGCTGGAACGCAGTCCTGGGTCGCTTGCCCCTGGTTTCGGAGGCATCGAGTCCTGTTTGGTAAACAGCTACAGTCGCTTCGACATGAATTACGTAGCAAAAAAAGACGTTTGAACAAATCAAGTGAGATTCTGGAAAGAAATCCGCTATTCCTCAACCAAATGGATGAGAGTCCTCAGAGTTCCGATGCCTCCGAATTATTACCCATCTGTGTTATCGTTAAGTTTATCCCGGCTCGAATTCAACAGCTCGTGTCGATAAATCTGCTGATTCAACTAAAAGGTGCTCCAGTGGGAACAGGCCCCGTCCAAGCTGTGTTACGGGAATTTTTGTAAACCTGCTGGAAAACAGACCTCCGATGTTTCTGCCTTCCTCCGGTGGAACACCGCCCCGTTCAAGGACGCCTGCATAAAACTTGGCTTCAGTAAAACTCAAATACTGAAATATCCGCAATTGTATGCGGCAGTGATTTGACAATTTTGCAGATACCGGAGATGTTCAGTGGTCACTTCAGGCGATGAAGAGATTCAACCTGCAGTTCACCGAACGAAAAAAATTACCGAAATCATTGATTGTGTTTGACCAGTCTGATTAACTCAATGGGCGGCTCAGGCACAACTTCAAGAGTCTTGAATACAGGGCTTTTCTGGCTACTCTAAGTGAGTCGAATTGATGAGCTGGGAATGATTTAATAAGGTTTGAATGTTAACAGATGATGAATGAAGCTTTTCAGCACCGGCAGAACGATAGGTAGAAAAGGTCGATGACCGGTCTGGATTGACATATATAAAACCAGATTGATTTACCAGTGAACCCCGTTGGCGTTGAGTCGATCATTCGTGAACGTCTGACCGCATTATCTGGCGCAGTTTGATGAGTACCGGCATGCTGGAAATTCAGGATTCGTTATTTCCAAATCACAGGAGGAATAATCAAAAAAAATTAACTGATCGGTTTGCAGGAACTGGAATCTGAAACCAAATCGCTGCGGATGGAATCCGTACAAGCGCACGAAAATGGTTCGCAAGGATCCATATACCCGAAAATCGGCAAATCTGCCAGGCCACTGATGGATGCTTTGGAAACAGAATATATTCGTTGGCAGCGCTATAAACATCCATTGAGTCTTGGTGGTCTGGGATAATTGATCAATTTCAAACACATTAATGACAGCTTTAAGGCCATCTGGCTGGCGATAAGATTTTTAATGCCGTATCGCCGAGATTTTATCGGACCTCTATCCCCGTGAAATCGATTTTGTTGCCCAGGTTTGGTGGTGAGGATTTGTTGGAATATTCCAGCTACCTGCGCTAGCTGAAACGCTAGTGTCTTCGCGAATAAGATTCGTGAAAGAAATCAAGTAGTGCTCGTTTTTTTATTATGAATGTAAACCGGTACCAATTACCGTTTCTGCTGGCGTAGGCCAACTTTTTTCATCAAGGTGATTCAATTACCGAAAAGGTTATTTCATCGCGCCGATATCGTGCGATGTTTGAAGGCACAAAAACAGGGCCGGGATATCGTTGTGGTTCGAAGACATTTGAGGCAAGTCATAGGTTGGTCAGAATATCCATTGGCTTATTTTTGTTATCTATGGTCAGCACCTTTAAGCTGGCGGCAACGATTCTCAAATGCCCGACAACACCTATAAAATTTGGGCTTGCATGCAGAGCCATTGGTAACAGCACGAAGTTGAATTACAGCATTTCTGGGCGGCCAGAGCACCGTTAGTGTTGATTGAATGAAGTGATTATCGAGTCCATTTGATAAAAGCCCACAAAAGCTGGCTGCGTTATCGACAGGAACACTGCAGTTCAATCTTATAAGCATCTGGAGAGATGGCACTATTCTGCAGCATCATGGGGGTGATAGGCTGTTCTATTCGCATGACACAATTACGCACTCATCAGATATGGCACAGTTTACCTTATTATATGGATACGCACAGCATCATTACCCGAGCCGCAAATTGAGGATTAAGCCTGACTGATTCTGACTCTGCAGGCATTAACGTACATCTGGCGATCCGCAGTTTGGGGAACGTGTTTTGAATTTGCGTCAGTGGTGAATCGCCCAGTCCCATACAATCTTCCAAGCGGAACATGAGTCCAATCAGTGGGTGTTGCATACCCAGAAAGCGTAATACCCGAATAACACATCGCCAGCTATCTCTGAGTCTGACCGGCTGCGCACGGGTTTTTGTTTACTGAGCTTTCGCCCCTGTTTAGATAGTTGCAATCGGAATGGGTGTGCATACTCTGGTGTGGCAAAAGCAGTTGGTTGCCTGTAGATAATTTGCCTTGGGGTTGATCCCAAAGATTCGGCCGCCTCGCACAATATGTGTCACACCCTGCAGTAGCATCATCGACCACGGCAGCCACTGATAGGCATAGAACCATCTCGGCACGTCTAATCACAAATCCCCTACATCCGGCAAGTTCTGCGCCTGACTACCCTGGATTCTGGTCTGAAACACACGGTTGTTCCATTTGACCCTTGAGTCGCGCAGGTACGTGCTCGTTGTCCAGCAGACAAACCATTGCGACAAAACCCGATATACGGGGCCATCATCCCCATTACGGCATTGTATTAATTCTTTACGACTACATAGCCGCAGGATAAGCCAGTTTGATGATTGCAACTGAGCAGCAGTTCAAACGATAAACGGAATTGCGCCTGACTTTGAACAGCGCATCAGTATCATCTCCACTCAAAACCAAAGCTTTGCAGGCGTATCGAGAATATCCTGTGCCGCACGCGGCTACTTCGCGGTTGTCCAGGTCTCCATGCGCACAGCCTTTCCCATTTATGGCACGTGCCATCCAGAATCTTGCCGTCGCCTGTGACAGAGAGCCAAAATGCAAAGGCCCGGTGGCGAGGGGGCAAAACGTCCAATATATTGCCGGGTTGTTAAGTCTGAATTCATATTTATGTTGAGATAATTTCTCAGCCGTAGAATGTAATAAGATCAAACAGACCCTGGCAATTATGGATTTCATAGTAACTATTTTATGAACTGAAACTATCCTTTTTGTATACGGACCTTACGTAAGAAACGCTCGTCCACGATTTGCTTGGCAACAACTCTGTGAGTTTTATCGGGTAATTGGCACCCTGCAGGCGTGGTCTTTATCAAAATCAGTTATTATCCGGGCGCCGATAAAAAAGCCGATGACCCCAGGCTAGATTTCTTTGGTTGAGGTGGTATCGATAAAGAATCATGATGCTGTCGCCGAACTGGATGATATGGAAGAATGTTCATGCCATTTAGTGAACCGCATGAATATGTTCGTCGTCAGCAAATGAATAATGCTGTCCGATGGACGTCAGTTTTTGGCATGGGTATATCTTTACAATCGAGCACTACAGGATTGAAACTTATCACATCCGGTGACTTTCTCAATCCATAAGTCACCAGAACACAAGGTTACTGCAATTATTAGTTAGTGTAGCTTTTTACAGATATATCAACCATTGCACACTCAAGTGCTTGAATGAGGTTTTATGTTCCGACAGATTGCTTTTCGCCAGAAACTCAGCCTGGGCAACAACAATCTTCAGAAACAGTTTTCCAGTCTGCTGGTTTGCTGCAAGGAGTATTTGCCTGGATTATTCTGGGGTTAGTCATGATGCTGAGTCTGACTCTGTTTGGTTTTTTGTGGTGTACTGAGCTGGATCTGATTCCCCTGATGTTATACAGGGCACGCAGACAATGCCGTAAAGCTCACAGACGTTCTCTCAACGAACAGCCCCGGTTTTCCGCAAGTAAGTCTCGCCAGTGAGAGATCAATATTATCGAATAGGCGAAGGTATCAAAGTCGTAAAGGAGGGATTGGAATTGACCTGCTTAGTGCGCCGGATCAAACCGTTAGAGTGAATCCGCTCAATTTGTGATTAGTCCTTCTCGACACCAATTGATAACCAAGATAACAATTAACAACTCAGATAAAAAACGCGGACATCGATTCAACTTCCGCCGCTTTAACCTGTTTTATTTGTAGAATTAAGGGGTGATATTCAGCATTGCCACCAAGGATACTACCAAACCGATAATAATTAGATAAATTGCCCACGATATAGGTTAAGTTAAGCAGTCTTGGTACGACCAGTATCAAAATACCGCTATTAAGAAATCAGTGGAGTTCAGTGCAATGGTCATCTTTTTTCCTCGCGTTTATATTAAGTTTATTTTTGGTACGTGCACAAAAGCATGAAGACTTGGCTAAAGTGATAATACAGATTTACTCGTCTTATTTAATAAAGAAATGCTTCCATTAACTCGGGAGCACGCAACTATTGCTTCTGGCCATGCTGATCGAATGGGTTTGACGATTAACCATTCCCCATCATTTTGTCGTTCATTAAAACAAGAACTATAACGGGCCTGTTACCTTCTGCTCTTGACATCTTTTGTCAGTGTAAAGTATAAAAGTTCAGCATCATTGCAATATTGCCGTTAAGGAAATATTCCTGTTCGCAATTCGTCGTTAGGTTGCAAGGGCCAGAATAACTAAATATGTCCTGAAATGCCTTCATGGTCGGTACGTAACCTGATAGAGACTGTAGGTAACGAAAACAGCCATTCATTGTGATATAATAATGCCGTTACCGCGCGGCAAGAAATCTTCCTGTTTGCAAGAGCAATTTTATTCCAGCGTGTCCAAAACAGGTATTTAATTTCTGCTTCACTTGGCCTGCCACGTCTTTTTGACTTTCTGGCCTCAGGTGCAGCAGCTATTCCAGCATCAACCCAAGCTCAAGGGTGCACCAGCCTAAGAGGATAGTAGAGTTGAAGATTATATTTTTTGTCATAGGGGCTCCTATTTTGAAAACAGATTTCCTTAACATTAGTAAAAGGTTGAACATTTTTTTCTGTTCCAAAGTGACATTTAACGTTACCATATTAATTAAACCAGGAACATGAAAACCCCGCACATTAACAATGGATTAGATTGGTTTAATGGTAAACAAGCAACGATTAAGCAGAGTATTCAGATGCACAATCAGGCACATTATTTTTTCATGCATGTCCCCTTTGCGACTCGTAGTATTGAAGGACTGGTTTAAACAAGAATAGGCTATCATGATACGATCACGGCCAGTTCTATCAGCAAGACAGCATTGCCAAAAATCGATGAGGTGGAAGTTTTCTGGTAAGTGATGGGCGGCCCGATGAGTGTAAATGATGAAGCCGATATCCATTGGCTGACCAGCGAAAAACGAGTTATCCGACAGTTTATCGCAACGGGTAAACCCGTTTTGGGGATTTGTCTGGGAGCACAGGTTGAAATTGCCAGTGCATGGGCGGCCAGAGTGTACCCCCAATAATGAAAAAGAAATTGGCTGGGTGCCGATTCCAGGCGGTGGCAAACGAAAATGCTCTGCATTGAAACTTGCTGAAAACGCAATGGTTTTTCAAACCTGGCATGGTGAAACTTGATTTACCTGAAGGTGCTGACGAAATCGCGAGAGTTTATGGTTGTCCGCCAAATCAGGCGTTTCAGGTTGGGAAACAGTCCGTGATTGGCCTGCAAGTTTTTCACCTTGAAACCAACGAGGCCTTCTGCCCAGGCGATTGTTTGAGAACTGTGCTGATGAGCTGGGCCTGCACCCGTATGTTGCAATCCGAAAGTGAAATACTATTCAGCCGGTCCTGCCTAATATCAGAGCACAATCAGCTAATGAACACTCGTCGCTTGATTATTACACCACCGAAATAAAATAGCCTGATAACGAAAGGACTTGCTGATTAATGACTAAAGAATCAACAAACTTGAAACGGAATACCTCCGCCACATATTCCAATTGTCACGCCATGGCACGGTATCGGTGCGGGAGATGACCCCCGGCAGACACTGACATTATCGCACCGATTGCCCGAATATAATCATCAGGAAACCGTGTTTGGCGGCAGCGCTTCGAGCGCTGGCGATTCCTGTCAGCCTGTCGTTATTGCACCACTCGTGTTGGGCAGAAGGGGTATGGCTTCCCGTTTGGTGATCAACGCAATGAGGTGGCTTATCTCACCCAGCCATGACCGGAGATTTTCCGCCCACGGCCACATTGATGATGAAGCATGATTGGCCCGGCGGGGGTCCGGCCAAATCTGCTCATCCATCATGTGGCCGGGCGGAAAATCTTCCGTCCATGGGCTTGAGATAGCCACCTCATTGCGTTTTGAAATCACCAACGGGAAGCATACCCTCTTCTGCAACGAGTGGTGCAATACGGAACCAGGCTGAAACAGAATCGCCACGCGAAGCGCTGCGCCAAACACGTTCCTGATGATAATATTCGGCAATCGGTGCAGAGAGAATGAAATAAAAAAAAATAATAACAGAAAAAAAAAAAAAAAAAAATAAGGAAAAAAAGAAAGGAAAAAAAAGAAAGAAATAAATGTCAGTGTCCTTTGCGGGTCATCTCCCGCACCGATACCTGGCATGGCCGCTGACTAATGGAATATGTTGGCGGAGGTAATCGTCAAGTTGTTGATTTTTTAGTCATATCAGCAATCCCCTTCGTATCAGGCTTATTTTATTTCGGTGGTAAATAATCAGCACGGTGTTTCATTTATCTGATTGATACTCTGATATTTAGGCGACCGGCTGGCAGTAGTAATTTCACTCTCGGATTGCACATAGGTGCAGGTCCAGCCAGCGTCATCAGCACAGTTCTCAACAATCGCCTGGGCAGAAGCCGTTCTGTGGTTTCAAGGGTGAAATTGCCAGGCCAATCACCGACTTTCCCAACTGAAACGCCTGATTTGCGACAACCATATACTCTCAGCGATTTCGCTCAGCACCTTCAGGTAATCAAACGTTTCACCATGTCCAGTGAAAACTCATTGCCGTTTCAGCAAGTTTCAAGTGCAATGCATTTTCGTTTGCCACTCGCCTGAAGTCGGCCACCAGCCAATTTCTTTTTCATATTGGGGGTAACCTCTGGGCGCCCATTGCACTGGCAATGCAACTGTGGCTCCAGACAAATCCCACAACGGTTCCCCGTTTGCGATATAACTGTCGGATCAAACTGTTTTCCTGCTGTCAGCCTGGATTATCGGGCTTCATCAATTTACACTCATCGGCCCCCCATCAACGTACCAGAAAATCCACCTCATCGATTTTTTGGCAATGGTGTCTTGCTGATAAGATCTGCGTAAGATCGTATCTGGAAATAGCCTTCTTGTTTTACCAGTCTTTCAATACTGCCGAGTTCCTTCAAAGGGGACATGCCATGAAAATAATGTGCCTGCATTGGTGCATCCTGAATATCTGCTTAATATCGTTGTGTGTTTTACCATTAAACCATCTTGAAATCATTGTTTAATCGTGCGGGGTTCATTTCCTTGGTTTAATTTAATGTGGTAACGAAATTGTCACTTGGAACAGAAATAAAAATAGCTCAAACCTTATTCTAATGATTAAGAAATCTGTTTCAAAATAGGGCGCCCACTAGACAAAAAATAAGATCTTCAAATCTACTATCCCCGTTAGGCTGTCGCACCCTTGACGCCTTTGTTTTGATGCTGATAGCTTGTGCACCTGAGCCAGAAGTCAAAGACGTTCCAGGCAGTGGAAGCAAGAAATAAATACTGTTTGACCGCTGGAGATAATGCTCTGCAAAACAGGATATCTGCCGCGGTAACGGCATATTAATTCAAATGATGCCTGTTTTGTTAACTACAGTCTCTAAGTCAGGTCGTAACCAACCGCCAATTGAAGGCATTCAGGACTATTTTAAGGTTTTTTCTGCCTTGCACTCTAACGGACGAATTGAACGAAGCAGAATATTTCCATTAACGCAATATTGAATTGAGCTGGAATTTATCCTTTTACACGTGACAAGGATGGTCAAGAGCAGAAGGTAACAGGCCCGTTATGTTTTGTTATTGAACGACAAAATGATGGGAATGGTTAATCGTCACCACCATTCATCAGCTATGCCAGACAGCAATAGTTGCTTGCTCCCCGAAGTTAATGGAACATATTCCCCTATTAAATAAGACGAGTATAATCTGTATTATCCTTTTATGCCCCAAGTCTTCATGCTTTGTGAGTACAAAAAGTAAAATTAATATAACAGCGAGGAAAAAGATGACTATTGCACTGACTCCACTGATTTCTTTAAAGTAGCCGGTATTTTGGATATACTGGTTCGTACAAGACCGTGCTTAACTATATCGGTGGTCATATTTATCTAATTATTCTCGGTTTTGGTAGGTATCTTGGTGGCAATCTGAATATCACCCCTTATTCTACAAATAAACAGGTTAACAGCGCGGAAGTTGAATCGATTTCCGCCGTTTTTTATCTGGTTGTTATTGTTAATTCTGTTATCAATTGGAGTGTGAGAAGACTAATCACATTGAGCGGATTCACTCTAAGGGTTTGATCGGCGACTAAGCGGTCAATGCATCCTCTTTACGATTGATCACTTCGCCTTCGATAATATGATTTCGCTCAATGGCGAGCCCTTTTGCGAATACGGCTGTTTGTTTGAGAACCGGCTGCTGAGCTTTACGCATTGTCTTGCGTGCCCTATACCATCAGTGGAATCAGGATGCCAGCTCAGTAAACACCACAAAAAACAACAGAAGTCACGACTCAGCATCAATGACTACCCCGAATAACCAGGCAAATATCCGTTGCACAAAGCCAAGCAGACTGAAATGTCTGAATTGTTGTTGCCAGCTTGAAGTTTTCGGCGCAAAAGCGATCTGATCGGAACATAAAAACCTCCAATTCAAGCACTTGAGTGTCAATGTTGATATATCTTGTAAAAAGTACACTAAACTAATAATTGCAGTAGAACTTGTGGTCGTGTGACTTTATGGATTGGAGAAGTCACCGGAATGTG
>Ga0163217_1075663_pt1 | contig 11007 bp, 8 predicted proteins | sample SynspAceP_FD_185933 | JGI IMG/M metagenome (GOLD analysis project Ga0163217, IMG submission 185933) | Saline lake microbial communities from Ace Lake in Antarctica - Synechococcus sp. Ace-P (PacBio error correction) | ecosystem: Environmental > Aquatic > Non-marine Saline and Alkaline > Saline ...
AAAAAAAAAAAAGGGGAAAAAAAAAAAAAGGAAAGGGGGAGGGAATTTGGGGGGAAAGAAAAAAATTTTAATTTTTCCCCTGGCCCCCTCGCTCCCTTTTTTTTTTTTTTTTAAATGCGCACACAAAAAAAATTGACAGGATCCAGTTGGCCCCTTGGGAAAAACCGATTTTCGATGGTTGGAGAAAGCCCCTACTTTTTTGATAAGGGGAACATTTTTCAAAAAGTATCGCCAAATGGGCCCAAACCACAGGTTAGTTTAATTTTTAGGGATAATTTTGGGCGATGAGAAATGGAACAGGCCGAAGAGGCCCAAATTTTAATTCCTGTTTTGGCATTCCAACCCCAATTGTTCAAAATAAAATTGTGATATAGAACCGGATATACAAAAGTTGGGTGCCAAAAGCTTCCTTGGCTTTATTAAGCCAGGTCCGCGAAAGCCTCTGCAACCGGGATAACGTAAGAATATTTTTTCGAAACGAAGAAAGTTATGGGTCCCGTTTTTGGAATCCCTTGGGTTGAATCGACGACACGAGTATCTATTGGAGAAAGTTTTGGCTCCTGGGGACGTATACCATGTGGATTCCCTTATCTTGTGGGGGAATGGTAAGAAATAAAGATTGTTTTTAACACAAGGCCTCCATAACTTAAGTAACTCCCAATGGATGTGGCCCATTGGCCACGGTTCATTTTTAGTATCCAACTTACCCTAGCCGATTTGAATCTCTTGTTCTCCTGATGCCATTGGGTCTAAAGGAAATAAATGTGGAATGTATTAAAGGCCTTCGGGGATGGCGCTTTTAGTGGCTTCCCATAGCGAGTATATTTAAATCTCGGGAAAACGGGGAAATTCTATTTTTCTGGAAACCGCCTCCTCGGTCGGTGGAGCCCATTGGCCAAGAAATGGTATCTTTGCCACAGGAAATTAATTTAATGGAAAGAATGGGCCGGCTTATAGAAGATGGGGCCCCATGGCCAAGGGGAAAGCCGATATAAACTGCCTAAGGTAAAAAATGAATACGCAGTATTGTTGGTGTCTCTATGCCGGTTTCAAATATCCGGATACATCTTGCTTTACAGACCATGAAATTTGTTGGCAACTACAAAGGAGTACCATATAGGGGCAATATGTAAAAAATCTGAGAGTCAGCGAGAGAGTAATTGGGACTTGCTTAATACACATACTAAGGCGATTCAAAATTGATTTTCACGCAAGTCCTAATCATGTCAGGGGAATGGATGTAAAGAGGATAAAAAGCACCAATGCACCTTAGTCCCTCAAAGAAACTACGCTGGCGCCCACCAGTCTTATCCTTATTAAAGCGTACCCCTACCAGTTTCCCCCTTTACTTAATACGGACCAGGTTTGTTGACTACTTTAGCTTTTTCATCTCCTTTTCCATATTCTCAACATTCCTGATTTCCATTTGGTTTGGGCCGGTTCCGTTGGAGTCCTCTTATTGCCAGGTGCGTAAGCTCCACTTTTTTCTTTTCTGTAAAAATATCAGTTTTCCCGTTTATTTTGGACCGGCATAGGTCCTTGCTTGGTAACAATTGATGAGTACACCTGATCCGGCAAAAGGAGAACAAGGGTTTAAGCACATAGTTTTCCAAGTCCTCCGGATCCTTTTTCTTAATTCGTGCAAGAAATGGCATGCGTAAAAACATAAGGGCTGTTGATCAAGGGCCATTGTAAACTTACTATCTAAAAAACCAATTAGGGTGCCAATCCATTCCCACATTGTATCCTTTGGTAAAATCGAATTGCCGTTGAAAGATCGTTCCTTTAATAAATTTCGTCAAAAATAACCCGATTATATATCTGCGTACGCGAGATTTTTCTGGCCTTGGTCATTGGTGTAAAAACATTCTTCCCTTCGGTAATCAATTCGCTTTGCCAATTACTTTTTTCCCAATGGTGGGCCCGGTAGCCAAAATAATCTATTTGTGTGCCTGGTTTATGAAGCTCTATTTCCAAAGAATCAATTTTTCGGGAGGACAGTCGCCCACAAATAATTTTCCCCTTAATGTTTTCAATATAATATGCAGAAGTCCATATTGTTTAAATGATGATAATTGGATGGAATTCGAAGTTATCTATCGATAGCCTTTGGCCAATTAGTTCTTGAAAAAAATAAAGAGTAGGAAATCCTTGTACTTCAAAACATTTGTGGCATAAAATCCCCTTTCTCATCCAAACATATTCCCAAAGTCCCATTTGAGAATGTAGTATGGTCATCCTCCCCGGAACTACTTGGGATGATCTATAAGGGCATTTTTGGTAAGTTCCTTAACAATTATGTTTGACAGATTACTTGTTACTTGGTTCGCAGGGCCTCCCAATACATCTTTTTTTCAGGTAATTTTGGGATAAAGATGGGGGTCCTCCGGCAACACGAAAAGGAGGTTTGTGGTTATAGGTAGTAGAAAATACTTTCTAAAATGACTTGTTTTCCCATCTGTGAATGCTGCATTGTATTGCTGACGAAGGTTTTCTACCATGATGCTATTTTAGGAGATTTGCTTTGGATAAATCAATTTTTTTTTTAATCGCATTTTCAATAAATCCGGGATGATGGAATTGTAGGTGATTCCAATTTATCGCGTATCCTGATATGGCCATCAATCATTATTTAATATTTTCTTTTTCCCGTAGTGGCAACTACTTTCTCTTCATTTTCCGAATTTGGCATAAAAGTCATTCCATCGCTTAACCGGTTCTGCCTCCGGATGAAATTGTACCCCAACACATTCTTTGAAAAACGCACGGCCATTATGGCCCCTTTCATAATTCTAACAATGTGTCCCCTGATTTTCCCTCCAAAGCAATATTTTTTTGCCCTTTTCCTCAAAACTTTTAAATACGAGTTGTATAAGTTTGCCAGTCTCTTGAGTCCACAGCAAAAAAGGGGTTCGGGCAATTTTGGAAAAATATCTCATCGGCTATCCATTTTTAGTCTTATGGATGGGCAGGAATACCGAAAGAAAGGCGATTTACGTCTTGTGATTTCCCCAAGGCCAAATGATGACAGATCAATTTGATAGGAATGACAAATAAAGAATACGTACTTTTTTGGGAGTATGGCCATTTTATTATGTTTCCCAAAAGTTTCGTCTATTAGGGGATAGTATCTTTTTATCCCATATTCCGTCCCCTTCTAATGGATTTCCTGGGCCTCCTGAAGATATCTGATATCAATAACTGCTATCCGGCACTTCCATTTTGGCCCTAATGTCAAGAATTGATAATTCTGCCTCATCGCTAAATGTATCCAATATTTCCTGTATGCTCGTAGCCCTTGTTGGGAATGCCATTATATAAATCTAGAAACTGCAAATCCTTTTTTTCTATCCTAACAATTTTTTTCATGTTCATTTAAAATCCCTGCACCGTCTCCTTCAAAATAAAATCGCCCACAATCATTGAAGGTTTTTTGGTTTTTTCAAAAACGGCAATTGTCTGTCGGCTCCCGGTCCCTTCATTTAAGATTTTACATGGATTTCTATTGAATTTCATCCCGGCTTCCAAGGTCAATCCACTACATCATCTACAAACTCTCCGCAGCTCCAAAATTAATTCTTTTTGTAGGTACTTCTATATGATTTTCCAAAGTCGATCATTTGCCTTCCAGGCATAATCTAGATGCTCGCCCCTTTGGTTTTCGTTGAATTTAATGCCCTTTTTGTAAATAATGAAGTTGAGGTTTGTTCTTCTTAAGTTATAAAGTTTGGCTAACCAAGGCCTGAATCAATGCCGTAAATAGTTTACTTTCAATCCACGGTTAGGGGTACATCACATATTCTAAATTCCGATAGTCGGGTAAAAGGCGTGCACACCTTACATCCCACATATTTTTTTTGGCAATTGTCTAATACCTTCGTCTGTAACCAAGAAAGAATAACATATCTTTCGTATCTATCCGGCACTGGTAAAAAATCGGGATTACCGGTTAAACGTGGCCAATTTATCAAAGACTTTTGGTACGGAACGATTCTTAAAACCAGTGTTTCTTCCTTCCCAAATGGGGAATTGGGTAGAAAGCGGCCAAAAATATGGGTAAAAAGTAGCGCACAGAGTTGAAGATGTGTAATGGCCATTTCCCTGTCCTCAATACCTACATGAACATGGAGCCAAAGAATAAGAATGTGGATCTGGCGGCATCCTGTAATTCTTGTACAATTTCATCAAATATCGAGGGTGCAACCGTAATTAAATTGTTTTCTTCTCCCATTTCGGAGAAAGGGATGGGTTCCAGCTGCGCATATGCCGAAAGATCAAGGCTGGTAAGCTACTCTCGGATATTGTTTTTTCGGCAAATGTGTAAACCTGCGACCCGGCACCTCTTTAATATCCTTGCCAAATAACTGTGCCAACTTTCTAACTACCGCCTGAATGCATTTCCGCTTTTACTTGCCTTCCAAGATTTTCATCAGCACATTTTACAATTTTTTGCTCATCGTGAGGTCAACTCACGGGTTATGGGATCTATTACTGATATTCTTTCTTCTACTCCTAATGTAAAATCCATTGAATGTCCACGTATTAAGTTTGGGCAGTATAAAACTATTTTGACTTGCTTTTGGTTTTGTCTGCTTTTTTTTGATTTGTTTTTTGGTTATAGGCGCTGTAGTTTTGGCCTTCGTTGCTGTTTGTTTTTTTTAGTTGTCGTTTTTTGGTAAGCTGGCGATTTCGTTTTTGCCTTGGTCCAACACGTTTTTAAAAGGCCGCTTTTTTTGTGGCGTGGTTGACTCTTTTGCCGCAGCTTTTTTTTGCCTTGCTGCAGCGGGGGTCTTTAATACCACTGGCTTGGGGGGTGTTGGGTGTAACGGATCTTTTACAAATGTCCCCCAGGTTAGATTCATTTGACCGAGTTTATGTGCCTGTGCCCTTTTAATGGCATATTTGCTGCAGTCTCAACGAACCCAATCACAATTCCTCCTGGCCAACGGAATTAATATCGGCATCTGGTGCCGGATTAAAAAATCTATTGCGTACGGTATACCATCCCTAACGCGGAATTCCACGTATTGAAATCATAACCCAAGGCGCATTTAAATTTTATGGGTATGTCCCTTAACGGTATCCATAGTTTTTTGCTCAATGGCGGTCCGTCATGACTACTCTTAAGTGTGTGGATTTTTACGACGGGCTCATCATTGCATAATACGTAACCCTCATTACCGCAAGGCAATAGCAACGGAAATATTCTTAAAGATATTTCCTTCTTGCAACATCATAATAAGTGCCCGGTTCACTGTGGCTTTAAAAAATTCTTCCGAATTGTTGAGTTTATTACACATTTTTCATCCACCAGCCGAAAAGGGTTTCATTAGGGACAGGAAACATCCTGTTCAAAATAACCTTCCAGTCCATTGGGTTTTAAATTCCCGAATAGAATTTTCGCTGGTTTTATCGTCCGGTCTATCCTTTAGAGGGTAGTAGAACGGTTTTTTGGAACAGGTACCCCTGTTTTTAATAGGCCAAGGCATCTATTGAAAAATTTTTGTCATCGGCCTCACCAAAAAGGAATTGTTTAAGGTATGCAGTACCGGATATGGCCGCATTTTTTTAGATATGCCCGGTAAAAAGGGACATCCTGGAAGATACGATCAATGATTAAACAGCATATTCCGTAGGGTCATCGTTGTTTTAACCTGATCTATGAATAACAGCTTCTGCGATTATCCCACTAATGTTTTTTTTGGTTGATCCTTCTATAAGGCTTTGCGGAAAGGTAATTTTCCTGACCGAAGAGTATTCCAATTTTTTTCATAGTGTATATGGTGTTAATGTTTAGCATTAGAGCTAAATGAATGGGGAACAAATTTCTGCCCATACTTGGGCCAATCATGACTGCATTGGGTCGATTTGTCCAGCCAGTGATCAATGTCTTTACGGCTTTTAGAATTTCTGACTTCTAAGGTTGGCGTATCCCAAACACATATCATTTCGCTTAGTCCCCAAAACTAATTTTCATATTAATTAGCTTCTGGATTCTGCTGTCTGGCAAATTAATCGACTGGATTTATTAAAATAACACCTCGTCATTGTAAGAAGACGTCCAATTGATCTCTGATTATCAAATGCCTGCGCTCATGGTAAAGAGGTGGCTTACTTTTTCAGGATGGTCTCAAAAGCAATGGCAGCGTGATAACTCCGAACTACTAACCGGAAACGGCTACCCTGCCTTATTGGGGATTCATTTGAATTTTGGCCACAACTTCCCTCGCAAAATCCTTTTTATCGTACCAATTGTGATTTTTTTAACATACGCCCATCTGTAGGGTGTATAGATTCTATTGTACGCAACTGAATTCGTCCGATACTGTCCAGACAATATACCTATCACCTTACCTTGTTCTAATGAACCAACGAACGGAATCGATCAAATGAAATCTTTGCTTTCGAATATCTCCCCTGGTAGTTGGAAAATTAACAAGGGATAGCCCCCAATGGCCATAACCATCATTTCCATTTCCTTACCTAGATTAGGTGAATACCATTTATGATAGTTCTTCTTCCAAAATGTAATTTGTTTAATGGTCCGGGAAGTATCTCCTTGTCTTAAAGTTAGACAAAATAATGATTCCAACAAATTCTTTTTAAGAAATGCCCTGCAACTTTTGGAAAATTTGTGTAAAGTTTGTTTATCTGGCCCCAGTTCAATAAAGAATATTCAAAAGATATTGAATATCAATACTTTCAATCTTCTAAATGGTCATTATGGATGATTAATTAATAGATCAAAAAATTTATTGAATTCCTGCCGGATTGGGCCCATCATCAATATTCATCAAAGTTCTGGATAAAGAAAGTTGTTGTAAGGAAATCGGGTAACATGTATGTCCCCTTAACCTCGTCATAAAACCCCGTTTTCTGAATTCCTCCAAATTTCCTTGTTCAATGCAGATATAAACAGCGCCCTAATCGCTACACGGCGGCATCCAGTATTCTTCCATTCCTCAATGGTAAAAGGTGTTTTTGTTGGTTTTTTCAGTAAATTAAATCGTCCTCATCATAAGTTTTTATGCTCTATTCGATCAATTTTATTGAAGACCATTATGGTTTTTTTATCACGACTTTTAATTTTCCGTCAGAATTGGTTTACGGGAATCTATATGCTCTTCGAAATTGGATGGGAATATCCACAATCTGCAGCAATAGGTCTGCTTCCCTTACTTCATCCAATGTGCTTTTAAAACTTTCTACCAATTGGGTGGCGCAGTTTTCCTAATAAACCCTAAACGTAATCGCTTAATAGAAAAGGTAGGTTGCCCTATAACCACTTTTCCTAACGGTAGTGTCCAAAGTTAGCAAAGAGTTTGTTTTCGGGTCAAAAGACATTTCGCTTTTTGCTGATAACGTTTCATGAAGTAGATTTACCTCTACGTTGTATACCCTGACCAGAGCTACACGGACCCAATGCCCCGGCGATTTCCCTTGGGTCTCCATCTGTTTATCTACCCCTTTTTTCCAACAACTTCTTTTTAAAAGGGAAATGCCGATCACGAACAATACGGCCTATCGGTCTCTATCTCCGTTTCACTCAGGTCCATCGCATTCCAATACCCCCTTTTTGGCGCTCCAAGTGGGTCAAAGAACCGGTTTTAAGTCTTGGAGTAAATATTCATATTGGCCAATTCTACTTGGGTACGGGCATAACTGGGTTGCGCCCTTTGTGAAAAAATGTTCCAGATAAGGCTGTACGGTCCAGGATTTGCATTTTAACTGCTTTTTTTATTCCTTTGTTGTCCAGGAGTAAGTTCGTCATCGAAAATAACGACGCCAATGCACTTGCTATTGACATAGGCCTCCACTGTCCACTTTTTCCACTTCCAAGTATAGGTTTTTGGGGAATTGGCAAGTCTAATACTGTACAAGCGCCTGCAAACTTCACCTGCCAGCAGTAAGGTGGAGGAAATTCAGTTCAATCCAGATATTCGGTTCCTTTTTTCCTCATTCTGATCCTTGTTCATTACTCCATGAGTAGCTACTTTTTCGTAATCTATGTCTTCCTTCTCTAGCATACTCCTTATTTATAGTACAAATTCTAATCAATTACTTGCTAAGCGGATTTTTGTATTTTAGCAATCTGCTAAAAAATTTTGAATGAATTTTTCATTTTTTAAGAGAAATCGGCAATAGCCCTGCCACACGGTAGCTTTCTACAACTTAGAAACCTATTGATACCATAAAAGATGACCGTATCTTTGGCATGATGACTATACTCCCAACTGGATTCTAGAAAGTGGACCTCCTAGCGATATCAAAAAAAGCTGGCTAAACTTGCGGAGACTATTGTTAAAATTGGGCCATGTTTCTGCAGGAATTCCACCGGTCTTGGTTTGGGTAAGCTGAAGTTGAGAATGAAGACTGTGGTCCAGGACTTATCTGGCTACAGACCCTTTAACATGCTATCCCTAATCATTATGTTTCATTTACGATTCTCTGACGCAGGGGAATTGATACTGCCTTGCCTGTATAACAGGGATAATTTTGAAGTGATTAGCTCTTTGAAGCGATTTCCTTTTATTGGTTTAATAGTCTAATCAGGGCAGCGAGAATACTACAAGGGATATACTGTATTGCATGGCATACTAAAAATGGGGAAGAGGTGCATATTTTTTGTAATCACCTGGCCATCCCCGAAGGATGGCGAGTGGAAACAGGTTATAAGCGTATTGCCGCTGCTAAAACTATTAATGATATATGATTCGGATTGAGGAAGTATTCGAAAATCCCATAATATGTAATGGGCGATTTTAATGACGGCCCGTCATCTACAAGTATACAAACCTTGATGAAGTAGAAATAATCTTCCACATCCACTGGGACATTAAGATCCCAGATTCGGGGAGCGCCAATTACGCCAAAGCTTGAGCCTATTTTGATCAAATTAATCGTTTCCCATACCTCTTCAATTATGAAAAGGGAACCATAGCTTTTGCGAGGCAATATTTTTGATGAAACCTTCCTAAAAACCGAATTCAAAGGAAAGTACAAAGGCAATCCACATAGAACTTTATGTTGGGAGGAGATATATGGGAGGTTTTTGTGAATCCACCCTTTTTCCTGTTTATATAACAATCTTAAGTACAATTCCTAAGATTTATTTGAATAAAAAGTGAACTTTTCATGTCGTTTTTTTGGCTGTTCACAACAAAACTGCGCATTTCATCGAATAAAAAGGGGTGTTAAAATCGATAATATTTTTTTGTTTGCGGTATATTTTGTAGTCCAAATCTTTATGTACAATTAACATGTCTGACGCCAAACCCTACATTGATAAAGATTCATAAGTGCCCTTCTTATAGTTGCACTTAGCTTAGTTGCCAATATTTCTTTTGCGGCAACGGAGAAACCAAATCATACTATTAAGGAAGTATCGCAAGCTCAAATTAGGGGTTAATTTACAATGACCTAAAAAGAATTTTACCACAGAGATATACCTTATTGCAGGCTGCCAAAAACAATGGTTGGAATTGACTGAAAGATTGGAAGATGGAAATTTTAAAAGTGAACTTTCTTCTATTGGTGGACGGATGGAACTCCTCTTTTATTATAGTACCTTCAGTACAGAGTTTTAAACAGACCGCTACAAAGCTAATGCCTTACATGATAAGGTCTTATTGGATTTGGGTATTAACGGTGGAGAACATCGTTGGTAGGGATATGGGACGCAGGAAGCTGTATTAACGAACCAACAAAGAATTTTGGACAAATAGGGTACAAACTTTGGATGAAGAGTGAAATCGTGGATTCGCAATGCTACTAGAAGTTACCGAGATTTTGGTAGCTTCGGCTGACAAGAAATCCAAAGGGTGGCTTACAAGGCAAAAGCTGTTTCCACGATTGGAGAAGAGATATAAACTGAGGTTGCCGAAATGGCAGCTAATGGCTTGTTTTATCCAAGCCACTCCATACGGAATTAAGGTTCCTAGCGCTGTGCCGGATTGGTATTTGGATCCTAATTAAAAAAAAAATGCCAGTTTTTCTAGGATTGGGATAAGATTATGTACAATGCTCCTTATTATTTAATGGTGACTGCTTGCGGGGAATTCTCAAGAAGCAGGGCCATAATTGAAAGCTCCTATTTCTGGATCGGCTTCCAATGGTTTTTTTGAATTTGATGTTGGGATTTGCAACCTCAAAAAAATGGTGGTTACTGTTGATGCAGCCGACATAAGAAACATAACCAAGGGCAATTGTTAAGGGCCTCGTGGCATCCTATTCTAGTTTTGGGCCCTGTTGATGATGGGGTCGTATTAAGCCGGACATTGCTGCATACGGCACCAATAAATTTTAATACTACAGTTATTAAAAGAATGACTTCAATTATGAAACGGCCAATGGAACATCGGTAGCTACACAGGCGTAACTGGTTCCATGCTTTTGATTCCAAGAATATTACGAACAAATGGAGGGTAGTTTTTATGGCGGGCCGCCACTTTAAAAGGATTGGTTTTTGGCACAGTGCAGATGAATGTTGATCTCCTGGGCCAGATTACAAAATGGGTTTGGGGTGTTATTTAATTCAAATCTCTGCTGTAGAGGCAATTGCCACAAAGGATTTTTTCAGCCATGATTTCGGAAGAAACACTGTTTTGGAAGGTGAAACTAAAGACCTATAATGTAACGGCGAATGGAATAGAGCGTTAAATGGCCCTCATCTCCTGGACCTGATCCTGCAACGGGAGCTGTGATTCAGGTACTTAAATGATATGTCACCGGCCTTGGTCAATGACTTTGGACATAAAGATTACCCAGGCGTGGCAAGACTTATTTCCTTGGAAACTCAATGCGGCCAATGCAGATGCTCCAGCGATTAATGGTGACAATAGAGTGGTCCGTTTTTGAAAGAATAGACCTCAGAATGCCAAAGGGGAATACAACAATTACTTGTTATCCATAAAAACAATTTAGACAAGCCACAGAATTTTTCCATTATTATTACGGTGATTGTCTTAACGGATTGTTTCTTAGCACGCAGAGATATTGAATTGACGA
>Ga0163217_1117262_pt1 | contig 11007 bp, 17 predicted proteins | sample SynspAceP_FD_185933 | JGI IMG/M metagenome (GOLD analysis project Ga0163217, IMG submission 185933) | Saline lake microbial communities from Ace Lake in Antarctica - Synechococcus sp. Ace-P (PacBio error correction) | ecosystem: Environmental > Aquatic > Non-marine Saline and Alkaline > Saline ...
AAAGAGAAGGAGAATTTTAAAAGAAAAAAAAACATGGGAAAAAAAGGAAAATTGGGGGAGCCCCCGAGGGATCCCAAATGAAAAAGATAATCCTAAAATTCCGTGAAAGAAAGTGGGGACCGCGGCGCCCAAGAAGGAAGGGCAAAAGGGACACTGACACGTGCACATCGCGGTGGGAAACTGCCCGGAACCCCCGCAAATCGGCCCCTCAAGGCGGCGGAAGAAAAATCCGCCGCGCTGACCCCCCCTGCTTCGGGCGCATATCAAATTTGGCGCAAAAACGTTCTCGACCCCGGTCCGCGGTTAAGGCCCCTGGAATCGCGCCCCCCTCGGAACTCTCGTCCCCCGCTGGAAAACCCCGTTCGGCCGGAGCATAACACCGCCCGGCCTTCCTCTCCGCCCGCCGCTTCAAAGGCCCTCTCGCGTCCAACCCGGGATATGAAAACGGAATTGCCCACTCCGTTTTCCGAAATAGGACCCGACCGTCGGACGCGACCCTCCTGGTCCTTTGTGGCTGAAGTCACTCATTGAGGGTCTCCACAAAACGACCGGCCCCCGTCAGGCCCTGACGATTTCGAAGGACCACCCCCGTCCCGTCCCGTTTAATCCTGGTAAGCCCAGGGGTCGACCGAATAAGAAACCCCCCTGGTGACGTGGCTCCCCCCGGGGGGGAAAACGAGATTGAGACGCCGCCCGACCGCTCCGGGGAGGAACCCGTCCGGCTGGCCCACGTAAGAGACGCCAGGTCTCACCCGGTCCCCAGAAAGGTCCAGCTCATCGCGCCGCATCTGCAAATCGCCCGTTAGGAGGCGGAGAGCCCGACCGGGTTGAGCGTCGCGCAACCTTCACCCGGCCTCTGCGGACGCGGTCCCGGGCCAATGACAAAGGTCATGATAGCAGAAGCTGTGCCCCGTCCCCAGGACAGGATCCACCGTCCGAGATGATGACAATGCCCTCCGGTAAGGTCTCGATCAGTAACCGGGTCCCCGGACCCAAACCGTCGGCGACCACCCCGTAACCTGACGCCGAAAGGTCCGCCCCAATCAGGCCGCCAGGGACAGGCGGCCCCCATCACAACCCCTTCGTCAGCGCAGAAGAAGGCCTCCTCCTGACCGTCCAGGTTGGAGATCGCCCGGATAAAGTCCCACACCGACCCACCCTGCAAGCGCCAGATCGATCGCCATGTCCAGGTGGGAGCCCGGGGCTGATCCGCGGTAGCGTTAGGGAATCGGGACGCGCAGAGCAGGCGCCGACAGCAAAGGGGCGGCGGGAGGGGATGACGGGGTGATACGCATGCGAAACCCATGACTTTTTCGCAAATCAACCCGGGACCGAGCAACGCAAACGGATCAGGGGGAAAGGGAAGAGTGTTAATCCCCCAAAAGGGTGCAGGGGCGGGACTGTTCGGAGGGGAAACGGTTCCCACAACCCCACGGCCAGCATCACCCGCTCAAGGCTGAACCGCCCTCGTGCAGGGGCGCCCGCCTTCCGGCATGACCGAGATGTCCCCAAGCAATCTCCCATAACGGTCGAACCGACGTTAGGGAGATGATCCGCCTCCCGCGCGCGCAAAACTTTCTGAAAGCCTGGTCCCCGGCGCCGGCCCGGACAGAACCGGTTCGGGTCCGGCCCCAAGCGCCTCAAGGGGCCGGTCCCGCCCAGGCGTGCTTGCGCGTTTCCGGTCGCCGCGATAGAACCGGGAACCGAACCGCGCACCGCGGCGATCTCCTCCCCACAGCGGCTCAGCCCTGCCCGGTCATGACCTGATGGTGTCCCCCGTCCACAACCCGCACCGCTCCTTTGCCGGAACCCGAAAGGCCCCGTCAGGCCAGGCCTGAAGGCGGCCCAGGTCAGCTGAACTCAGGACGTATACGTGTCATGGGCGGGGCGGAATCCGGTCCAAGAAGGAACATGGCGAGAACGAGGGGACAATAGCCCATCCCGTTCTCGGATGAGGCGGGGAACCCCGGGCGGAATGTCCCGTCCGGGACCCATCATCGATCGCAGATCCCCTCCCCGTTGAAGGAGGTGAGACCACGTTTGAAGGTGGCCGAATTCATCTCATCGATGAATCGGATAGCCTTCGATGATCCCACGTAAAGGCTCAGAGCCGCTCGGACCCCATGAAGAAAGCGCGCATTCTGGGCTTGCCAAACGGATCCCCCCGCCGGGGTCTCCGCACGCTGAACTCAAGACCCTGTCCAGGACCTCGCCGGCGAGGCGGCTCAGATTCCTCTAATCCGCAGCACCGCATGAGAACGTTCTCCGTCCGATCCGGACGCTCCGCATAGCGGATGATCAACCGCCCTCTCCGCAAGGACCCTTCGGGCCAGTGGCGGCGCGAAGATGGCCGCATAGGCCCGGTTCGTCTTTTCGACGGCATGAAACATGGCCGTACCCTTTCTGTTGTCCTTCTCCCCCTGACTCTGTGCTCAAGGGATGAAAACGCCAAGAGATGGATTTGCGTAATCCGGTCGAGAAATCCACGATAAAATTGTCAGCGACAACCACCTGGCCGGTAGCGACAACCAACCTTGCCGTGGGGCTGAACGGCAAGACGGGCATGCCCCGTCTCTGGAGCAGCTCACCGGCCTGATCGATTTTGCGGGGGTAGGCCGGACCCTGCGGGTTGGTAAGCCGAGTTCTTCTGCCCGTCAAACGGCAAGGACCTCGGTTGGCCGTACAAACCCATCACCGAACCAGCAATTGAGAGTATACATGACCGAACCTCCAAAATCTACAGTCCAGCGCACAGCCCGCCGCCCGCGCCGGTTCAGCGAGACGGACCGCCCGGCCGCGTCAACGCCGATCCCGACACCGCCCTCAAAGCGGCAAGATCCGCTCATGGGCGCACCGTGAAGCGATCCCTAAACGCTATTGGGAGAACGACCTTCTTCCCCCTGCCTTGAGAAAGAAACAGTGCGTTGCAGGCGGTCACCCCTGTGCGCCCACTTCCAAAAGCGAGCACCACTGGCGGATTTCCCCACGAATGATCGTATTTCGGCGCACTCTGGAGCGGTCGATAACGGCAGTGGCGGGCTCGTGAACGGTTCCGCGAGCGCGACATCAATCTTCCTGCCAGACTGCCTGAGCCGGGGTACATGGCCAGTCCGACTTCACCCATGCCGACGAGGCTGGCGTGATGATCGCGGGTTCAGCCCGGTTCCCCGACCTGCTCTACCACTTCCGTCATGGTCTAGCAGCCGCTGGGAACATTCGGCGTGGTCCATTGGTGGGGAAAGGCTTTCACTGCGCTTGCGAGAACCTGCAACAAGCCTTATGGTCCGCTTGTGGCGTGCTCAAAACCACCGAACCGACAGCTTGTCCGCCGCTTCCGCCAAATCTGACTGCCGATCAGCGCGAGGGACATCAACCAGCGCTTATGAATGCCTTGTCGGCCATTACGGCAATGGAGGCCAGTTCCGCATACACCGGGGTGAGGCCCCACGAAAGAACGGTGCGGGTGGAATCTCAGAACCGGCATCTCCAAGACCGCAATCGATCAGGCGTTGATCCTGCGCGGCAGCCGCGAAACTTCGCTATGCTAATCGGAGGACTACCGGCGCTTTCGTCGAACATGGCTGGTCGCCGCGGCCGTAACAGCAGCGGGTTGCTGGCGTTCAGCAGCGGAACGGATGCATTGGCACCTCTGCCGCAGCGGCGCACCACCGACTCACCGAGATCGGGCGGCTCGGCACACGGACGGTGGTTCCGGATTTCAGAGTAATATCTACAGCGCTGGCCGTCGCAGCTGATCGGGCAGCGTCTGCGCGTTCACCTCTACGATGATCGCATCGAGGCGTTTGGGCTGCACCCTCGTGCGTGACCATCCCCCCGGGCTCGTGGGCGCGAACAATGGGCAGCGCGTCCATGTCTCAAACTACCATCACGTTATCCACGCCCTGCGGGCGTATAGCCCACAAGCCTGTGGATTTCGATCTACCGCGACAGCCTGTTTCCCCCCGGCAACACGAATAGCGCCGAAAGCGTGGGAAGTTTTTGCAGCGGGAACCTTCCCGCCCGCGACGCCTGCCGCGATGGTCAGTCTGCTGTTTCATACGCCATTGAGCAGGCTCCTGCGAAGTGGGAGTTGGCAACCATTGCTGGCAGCAACCTCGACGCAGCCGGGTGCCGGAAGCCCCAAGGCCCTGGTGGTTGCTGCTGGTGCAAAGGCCACAGCACTGCCCGAGGGATGGTGGCTGTCGCCACTCCCGCGCTGCACTTCGATGCTCTCCCTGGGGCAACGCAATGAAGGCGCCCGCGAGATCTGACATCCACACGCTTGCCCAGCATGCTGACCGGGCGGGGGCTTTGCGGCTGCCCCAGCTTCCACAAACTCTGGCGAGATTGCCACCCGCGCCGATACCGAAGGCTGGCCTGCCGCCCGTTTCCTCGCCGTGCTGGCGGAATATGAACTGCCGAAGCGCGACATGCGCCGCATCCAGCGTCTCGAAAAACCGAGGCGCAAACTCCCGGCCGGCAAGAACGCTGGCAAACTTCGACTTCAAAGGGCATTGCCAACCCTGCCACGTGCCCCGCGTCGAGCCCTGGCGGCAGGCGATGGCTGGACGGCGGCGGCAACGCTGATCGCCATCGGGCCAACTCCGGCACCGGCAAGACGCACATCCTGTGCGCCATCGGTCACGCTCTGGTCGAAGGCCGGTATCGCCTCCTCTACAACCGGTACCAGCGGACTGGTGCAGGAGGCTTCAGGCGCCCGCCGTGGGGGGGGGGTGGGGGGGGGTGGGCGATCTCGTTTCCTCGAGGCGGCCCTTGGCCAAATCTCGACAAGTTTCGACCTGATCATCCTCGACGAACATCACCTATCACACAAAGGATCAGGTCTGAACCGGCGTCTCTCGAAACCTGAATCGCCCGCCCGCTACGAAATACCTGCGCATCGGCCATCGCCGCCAACCAACTCCATTCAGCGGCCTGGGATCAGATGGATTCCGCGACAAGGCGATGACCGTTTCGCGGCTATCGGAACCGGCTCGTGTCCACCACGCGACATCCTCGGAGAATGAGAACGCCGGAAAGCTTTCCGCAAGCGTGCCGGCCGCCTCCACAAAGAAGGCCAGGCCGAAGCCCCAGCGACGAAAACCTCATCAACCGACAACCAAAACGAAGGAGAAACCTAACCAGAAACATGAACGAAACAGCGCCAACTCTCAGCGCCCTGAAAACTCGGCCAAGATGTTGTCGCGCGCGGACAAAGGTGTTGGACGCTCCTAGCAAAAATATATCAGGTTTACGTTTCGCAGCTGCCAAGACCTGGCGAAAGATATGGTATGGGAGGAAGTTCCGAGGTTTACCAGGGGCAAATGTATGCTTAACGAGACGACAGATTCTCCTTGGGGATGGGGTCCCATTGGCCCTGACCACCTCCCTCGTGGTGCCGGCCTTTGCAGGGTAGAGATGGGCACCCGGCCGACAGAACTCTCCGTCTTGAATCAGCTTGGTTCCCCCTGCATCGCCTGAGCTGCGGATGGGTTCAACGCCTGAATCTACAAATGACGTTTATTTAATCTCTTCTTGTTTTTTTCTTTCTTCTTTACTCTTTTTTACATATCCTCTGTTTGATGATTCCTCCTGAATTTTTCTATATTCTTTGTTCATTTTTTTTTTTTTTGCGCTTATTCTGTTATGTGGGATATACGTCGGTCGGATTGTTCGATCTTGCTTTGGTTCTATGCTTGTTGTTTATTCCTTCTAATCTATTGTTCTCTTGTGCGATTAAGGTTCTGATCCTATACTGGAGTTTGTCCGATTTCCTGTCTCCGGTGTACCGAAGCCGCAAGATCTGAATCTTACCTTTCTGCGCAATTTGCAGTGGTATCGGGGCGGTCTGGTAGTTAACATTCTTTCACATTCTATCTTGCTTTTTTTCGCGCTCATTATTTTATTTCTTTCCTTGCCTTTTTTTTTGGGGTCCGGTTGCCTTTTGCCTTTGCTTCAATATGCGCATATTTTTGGCTTTCGATATGTGGGTTTCTGGTGGTGTCTATCTATCCTCGGTGCAGCTTTTCTGTCATTTTTTTATCTGTATTTTCCGTACATCTGGCTGCATCTTTTTTTTTCTGGATTCGGCTGATTCATGTTTCTCTTTTCTTTAGTATAGTATATAGTGTTCCTGTCTATCTCTTGGTTCTTTTTTCCTGTATCTCTTCTCTATTGTCGTGTCCTCTTCATATCTCTTGGTTAGATTCCTCAACGTGTAGTGTAGATTCTTGATGGTATCCTGTCTCTGTTTTTATGAATCTGTGTCTGTGTTGTTCCTAAATTTTTTCGGGATTCTCGCCCTCGCTCGCCTTCCTGTTTTTTGTTATTGTTTTTGTATATATGGATTTCTCGCTCTTTTCCGCACCCTATTCATGATATTTCAAAATCAGGGGGCTTGCGAAAGCCTGTCTCGTGCTCCTCTAACGTCCTATCGCTCCGTGCGCGTTCTTGATCATGAAGTCAGGTCTTCTATCTCAACGTCGGTGATCTCTTTAACGGAACGCAATATCGCTACTGCGCATTCTTTAAGCGTTGTCGGCCTGTTTACCGTTGACATCACCCGAACTTCACGCTTCGCGGGGTAGTTCGGGCTTGTGGCGAGGTTAAAGGTAGGAGACATCCGACTCCAATCGGTTAGTGAAAACGCGGGTATTGTGGGAGGTGGCGATACAAGTCTCCCATTTTCTGCCTGCTGCATTAAAGTTCCCCTCCATCATACCTCAGAAAGACGGGGTCCTTTTAATAAAAAGGGAGCAAAAATGTGGAAGCGGAATCCGGGGTAGATTTGAAAGGGTCTGTCGGGGGTGAACTTCAAGCATTTTAAGTTGCTCCCTCTAGTGGGTGAGTATGTACACATCGATAATAGGTGTAAGGGGTGTAAAACGAAAAAGGCAAACCTGCTACCTTTGCGACTTCCCGGCCTAAAGGCCCGAACGCTCTCCGTGAACTCTCCCGCACGAGTACGGCTTCATGCTCATCTTCGCGTCTCAACGCCCGCGGCCGTTTTCTCCGGCGCGTTCGCTCCCTCGCGGCTGATCCCTGACTTTTTTCCTTTCTCCCACGTCCTTTACATTGGCGCCTGCTTGGTGCAAGAGGGCTCACCACGGCCAGCCCCGCGGCAGTCCCGCCGGGACGGAAGTCCCGAGGCGATGAGCCCCCGTCTCTCGGATTCGATAGCGGCGTTCACCGTCGGCTGTCCGCCTCTGTGACCTGCAGCTGGTTACATCTTGAAACCTGATTCCCGCGACGTCGGAGGCGCGTCTGGACGTGAGTGCATGCGGGGCGCAAGGTGCGTGACGTGTTTGCGGCCGGGACCTTTAAGGACCCCTCCGCCTGCGTCCACGCCAGCTTTGTATGCTTGAGGGGGCTGGCCGCTCGGATCCTCCGCCCCAGCCCCACGTCGAGATCGCCATTCGGTTCTAGTGCTCCGCCTTCTGGCCACGCCGTCCCGCTCACAGCTACGTCCCCCTTGCGTGTAAGGCGGGTCATTGGGCCTGACCTTCAGTCTCGAGTATGACGACGCGGTGGTTTTTTCGCGGAGCGTCGATGTGATCTGATGCTCATGTCCGAACGCCGGCGCGTCAGCTTCGCCGTCTTCGCCCGAAGCGGTTCAGCGCCTTCAGGCGGCGTTTCGACCCGCGCTTGCGCCGGGCCTAGCTTTTTTCTGGAGGTCGCTTCAGCTTGCGCGGTCCCGCTCCGTTGTCACCTGGAGCGCCGAGAAAGTCCCCGTCCGAGGTGCGACCGGACGACCGTAGGGGCGCCCCGGTCCCGCGCGATGACGTCCGCCCCCCTCTGAAGCTCCTATATCTGTCAGCTGATGCCCGCTGTCGTTGGCAGGCAAAGGATGGCGATAAAATCTCGCGCACGATGTTAGCGCTTGATGCAGCGCACTAATCTCGCGCCGTGTTTTGCCTTCTGCGGTTTCTTCTGGTTACATAGTTTTGGTTTTTTCGTCCGTCTCGCATACGACGATGCGACCTCCGGTAGACGGCGGCATTAGCCCCCTGGCGGCTTGCCGGCCATCTGTTCAGCTCGCATGCGGTTTGTCTTGCGCTGGAACGCCGGGATCGGACAGACACCACACAGCTTGCCCAAGCATGCCTCGGAATTTGATCCGCTCGGGATTATCACCAACGAAGGACAGCATCTCGGCGACCGGTCTGCGTCCCCGAGATGCCATGTGATTTTCATCAGCTCGGGCTTTTCGCGGGCCAAGCGTTCGAGTTCCCACCCATGCCTGGATTTCTTCGTCAAGGCCAGCCCACCGCGCGCAAGGCGCCCGCAATTGGCCCACATTGGCAGACGATCCGTTGGTGAATGCCGATATCGCCCGGCCTCAGGCTGCGATGTGCCGGATCAGACTGATCGGCCCTTGATCCTGGTCAAGAGTATCGCGCCCAGTTCGGCGGGCGCGTTGAGATCATTGTTTTCATGATCATCGCTTGCGACCTGACTTTCACCGCGCTGTCGCGCACAATCTTGATTGTGCCGGATCATTTTCAGATGACCCTGTTTGCGTCTTGGCCATAGCACTGGCCTGAACCGTTCAACACAGATCTGGAACGCGCTTTCCGCATCCAAGACTGTCGGAAATTTTACCGTTGAAGATAGCGCAGTTGCGATTGGGGCGCATGCGTCCAGCACCGTGGGCCCTGTGAACCAGCAAGTCGCGAGACCAGGGCGCACCATAGGAGTGTGCCTCGATGCCAAATGCTTTGATCCTGCCGAACTTGCCGCCCATATCTCCAAGTCACGAATAAAGCCTTGGCGGTTCGTTGCCGGGAAAATCGTCCACGACAACCCAGACGGCAACCCTGAGCATTGATCGCGAACAGCAATGATTGGTTGGATTATGCGTATAACTCCGAGAATGAATGATACTGGTAACCACGATGCCCTTCACTGGAATGGCCCGAGCACCGATCGAAGAGGCAGACTGTGAAGGTACGCAACCGTCAAGGCTCCCTTAATTAAGTCACATTCGCTCGCTGCCAGGGCAACCTGAAATGGCCGAACAGGTCATAGAAAAGACACTTGGTCACTCAGGGAATGAGTCAGACCATCAAGTTTGCAATACACTACCACAGTCAGGGAATGTTTGTCCCGCTACTCTAACTTTCTCTATTCTCAGTGTGGGCGGGATAACGGACAATGACGTGGATACTCACCAGACGAAACAAATCGCTGTTCTGAAGCGGATGCCTACCGCCGAATAACTTGGCCATTCGCAGCTTCCGCAGGATAAGGGATTTCCGAGGCCCACACTGCACAAGTGGCGGCTGAGGCGCGGCCAGCAAGGGGCAGCTTCTGCCCCGCGCTGACGCTGGCCCCGAGGGCTGTCGCACGCGCAAGTTCGCGGCGGTGTTGGAAACGGTCGGCGCGCTGAATGAGGCTTTGATCCTGTGCCGACATACTGTCGCAAGCGGCGGGCCTTTTTCCTGTGCAAGATCGCGGCGTGGCGATCGGCGTGCGACGGCGACCGACTGGGACCGCGCGAGCACGGCCGCGGTCTGGGTCAGGCGAACCAAAGAAGAAAAAAAAAGCGGATCAAGGATCTGGAACGCGAGCTGTCGCAAGGACCACGCATGCGAAAACCGCAGCGCTTCTGTTCTCAAGAAAAAAGGCGTCAGCGATCTGGGGGGCGCGAGGTACCGCAATGATCAGCACCCCACATCGCCAAACCGCCCACCTGCTGAATCGAAGATGGGCCGTCACCACCGGCGCGCGGCGCGCCCAAGGCCTGTGCCGAAGCTGGAAATCAGCGAACCGCACTCTGCGGCGCTGGAGGAAAGACGGCCAGCTTCACGCCGAATCAACGACCCCCGTCTGCCCGCCCCGGAAACTCCGACACGAACAACGCTGAGCACTGCCGAACGCGCGCGGTGCTGAAGCCTGTAATTTGCCACGGATTTTGCCAGCCTTACCGCCCTGCCCAGACTCGTGCCCCAAACTAGCCGGATCAGGGGCGTATCTTGCATCCGAGTCCAGCTTTTACGCATCTGCGCGCGATGGTCCAGCAGCATCACCGTGTCCCGGCCAAGCCGCCGGTTCGGTCGTAAACAACCCACGCAGTTACAAGGCAAGTGAGCCCTGCGAGGGTCTGGACCTGGGACAATAACGTGGATGCCGGGCCGGTCGTGGATGTTTTTTTTTATCTCTATCTGATCGTGATAATCTCAGCCGAATCGTGGCCTGGGAAGTTCAGAGCGCCGAAAGTGCAGACCTGGCGGCCGTCCTGATCCCGGCAGGCAGTGCTGGCCGAGGGATTGCTTTAATGGCAACCGCTCGTTCTGCAATGCCGACAAATGGCAGCCCGATGAAGGGTGCCACAAATTAAACAAACCAATGGAAAAATTGGCATCAACCGCGTCCTACAGCCGCCCCCGAAGTCAGCAACACGATAATCCCTTCTCGGAGCTCTGTCCGAACCTGCAACTACCGCCCGACTGGCCGAGCAAGGGCTTTGCCACAAAACAGAATGCTCAGGCTTGGTAAAATCCTTCGCCAATTGGATAAACGGCGAGCATCTGCACAGCGCCAATCCGCCTTCGTCACTCCGGGCGGCACGCCACGCTGCCATGACCGCGCAAACGCTGGCAAACGCGCGCCATGCTCTAATGCAAATGCGCGTGCGCAAAAACCCGGACGCTGGTCAGGAAAAAACCCGCAACTGCAAACCCGCCGACACGTCTGGCTCAACGTCCGAAACCGGAAATCAGCGCCCCTTGAAATCAGAGACGCCCGCATAGAAATCGGCGGGACAACATGTTTGACAACACCGCCTCCGTGCCCCCTCCGCCTTAAGGCACGCCCGGACCGGCGCGACCTGACGCTGGCGTACCAGTGCGTCCCGTCCCGTCGATCGTCACCCGACGGACCGCCCTCCAGCTGGCGGTGGAACACGCCCGATCGGGGCCGTTGTCGGCCGGGAGGTCCGGCCCGAACTTCGGGCAGGACAGACCCCAGCGCCCACACCCAGGTCCACCCGGACCTGTTCGATCCGGG
>Ga0163217_1037551_pt1 | contig 11006 bp, 7 predicted proteins | sample SynspAceP_FD_185933 | JGI IMG/M metagenome (GOLD analysis project Ga0163217, IMG submission 185933) | Saline lake microbial communities from Ace Lake in Antarctica - Synechococcus sp. Ace-P (PacBio error correction) | ecosystem: Environmental > Aquatic > Non-marine Saline and Alkaline > Saline ...
AAAAAAAAAAAAAACCCAACGGAAGCAATGGCAGGGGAGCAAAGGGGGGCGAGAAGGGAGGGAGAGAGGAGAGAGGAGGAACGAAGAGAGATGAGAGAGTACAGCAGCAGTCGACACAAGTACGGAGCACTAAGGCTCCATCGCGCGACGCACTCGAGCCCGCGTGTTTCGTGACTTGTGTCGGGGTCCTTGCAGAGTGGAGAGAGAAGATAGAGTCTGGTGAGAACGCTCCTCTGTCTAGTATTCAGCTCCCACGGCACATATAGATAGAGATGCTGACTCAGGCATAAGGCACACCTACAATGAGAAAGAAGAGAATACACGCGCGACAACTCAAGTTGACAGACATCTATCACACTCTCGCACTCGTGCACTAGATGTACGTCAGTTGCGCTAAGACACACAGCACTCAGAGCACAGGAGTTTCAGATAAGAAAGAGATCGCACTCTTGCCGCTATGCAGATTAAGCTCAGTATCACCCACGTACCTAGCTATATAGTCCAAGGATGAGACTACTCTGAGAGAGATTGAGATGCCGTGAGCGGCATCATGCGCTTTGAAATCCGGTCAGACGTATATGCTACACACGCATTAGAAGGATAGTTAGAAATCGGCCAATACACTATGCGAGCCTTAGCGATTTAGGCGCACTGGTAGATGACTTCTCTCTATGCTAGTTTAATCCCCCCTCCATTGTTGGCTGTACGACTGATGATGCACCCAGCATGAGGTCTGCACATCCAACAGACATTGCTGAAATCATTGACTGAGAGAGACAAACTACTCTTTGAATCTGCGCAAGAGTCGTCTCGATCAATTTTTATTGAGGAGAGCCTGATAGTCTGTTTGCTGTCTTGTATAACGACTAAAGTGTCCACACTGCCGTTGTCTCGAACCGCGAGCCTATGTGGAGTCACATAACATTCTATACAGCACACTCAGAGAGATTTTCTCGAAACTTGTCAAGCACACTGAGAGAGGAGATGACTGTGAGAGACGTAAAGGGACGAAGCGAGCACAGGTTATCTTAGGTACCGACGAATTTTTCACTGCTGCACGAGAGAATAATGGGCGCTGATATTCATGATATGTCATCGGGATCAAGGAGAGAGATAGCATAAGGCAAACCACAGTAGAGGCTAATTAAGCTCTTATATCGTGCAAAGAGTCAGGAGACACTTTCTCCGAGTGGGCCGTGAGATATGAGCACGATTGATCATAAGAAGAGTGGTAGACGAGGAGGAGCTAGCGCTCGACACCATATAACGCCTCGAGAGGCGATGTCTGCCGTATGCAGATTGCGCACATGGTTTCCGGTTCATATCAGAGATACCCGAGCACATCCATAGTGAACAGATATTCTCTAGATGGCTGTGTGTTCGCGAGTCACTAGACAGGAACTCTTTCAAGTGAGGTCTTGTTTCCAGTCTACTACATTAGTCTAGAGAGATGCGAAGATCGCGAGACTTTGTGTATATCCTTAGTCTGCACTTTATATCGTGCGTGATCAGTGATCTTCAGAAGTCTATATCGTATATAATAGTCGGATCGCTACTCTAGAGGCGAGAGTGTATATCTCACCAGAGCCAGGTTTTTGTGAGAGCGTCAGACTCTGTTACAGCGTGATAGTGCATAGCTTGACACAGTCCACGAAGTAATAGCTATTAGTTACAAGATGAGTGGAGGGTCGCACAGAAATCGAAAGGTGCATATGTAAGAGATTTGATATCTTATATAAGAGAGGCGAGTGACGAGGATAAACAAATGTCACATCAGACACATACAGACAGAGAGCAGGCTAAGACACGCATCCACCAGATGGTTGCTGCAGACTGAGATTGCGAGCTATATTCCAGCAGAAGAGAGATGAGTGCGGTCCGAGGAGAGTCAGAGCAGACGCAATACCATCTCATAGAGTGAGACTGGAGACTATGACGGCATTTAGGCCGTCTGGCAGGTGGGTTTAGAGCATCGCTCAGAAGCCAGATATAGACGACTCAGCGAGATTTTATCGTCGAAGACGCCGCTGCCTATATACGCATAGGCGTGTGTGTTACGGTGCGAGCAGTAGATCCAGCTCTGAGGGGAAATTGGCCTGCCGCGGCAATCTACATGCTGCTGGATCAAGGAGCGCCATCGAGTCTTTCCGTGCCATAGGCTTACAGTGAGCCCTCCGGCACGCGAGGACGCTTGGTGCGCCAGTGTCAGCTGCTTAGGGATTGCGTCCACTCCTCCTCGCATTCGCGAGTATGCGGCAAGACCTCAGATGAGGCCGGGGTCTCTCAGCGCCTACGCCCATAGCAAGGATCTCTCGCCCTCGAGTCGAAGCGGGTGGGTTCATGCTGGCTGCGACCGGAGGACCGTGCGGGCGCCGTTGAGCGGGTTGTTTCTGAAGACTAGGCGGAGAGGTGCAGCCGTGCCCTGCCTTGGCCTCACGCGTCGGCCTGATGATGCGGCCGAGACCGTGTTGGCGGGGGGGTAGGGGTGGTCATACCACCGACAGAGGCGCATGCCAGGGGCGCATGGGGTATTAGCAATCGAGATTCAAGGTCAGGTCCCGCTGTAGTGGGACGTGGCGGTCAACCCGCGGGCCGCTTAGAGCGTCGCAAGTTCGAGGTGTTCTTGCCTGTCAAGAGAATAAGCCGTAGAGGACCGACGGGCCGCTTTTTTTGCGCCATGCTTGCATGCGCTCATCCCGGTGCTGCAGAAAGCGTGCGAGCACCAGCTTGTAATGGACCGTCGAGCCCGTAACGCTCTCGCAGCAGCGCTCGCGACTTCCTGGCGGTAGCACAACAGCGCTGAAGCAGTCCAGCTGGGGACCGTCCTCTGCGTCGCGATCATCCCGTTCTTGTGCCAAAGTGTCGAGCGCGCTGTACCCAGACTCAACTGCGTAACAGCGGGTAATCATCCGGAACAGCTGGCGTTGGGAGCTGCCTACAAAGGCGCATGGCCGGGGTTTTTTTGGGCAGCGCAACACGGCGCATTACTGATCATAGGTTTGCTCGCACAGGGTTCGACTTATCAGCCAAGCCCGTGGGGTGCACATGTGTTTGCGGAGCGCGCGTGACCGTAGAGCCCGGGTCACGTGCAAGCATCTTCAGTATCACTACCGGGAGTAACCACGATCATCCGGTCGGAGAGATGGTGGATATCGCAGCGCAATCTGTGTACCTGCACTGCACGACTCAAGTCGTCTTCCAGAGGGCACAGCGGCACGGAGTAGACAAAGACCGGAGCGCAGCGCCATGACGATCGCCTACGCTCGCGATTCGCTCCCATCGGCTCATCACGCACAGTCAGTGGGCAGAACCTAACTCGTAACCATGGGCTGCGATACGTGGCGAATCGGAGAGCGGGCAGCAAAGGTGCCCTAGGAACGCGGTTTCGTACCACCTGATCCATGCTCTATCGTGACGCCACGATTCCGTCTGGTCGCGGTGTCTCAATGTCGAGGGGAGGGAGCTTCCGGAGAGCAACCGACTGAGATGGTCGAAGACAGAGCAGTCGCCGAACGTTCGGGCTTTTCGCACTACCGTCGAAATCAACGCTGTGCCGCCGCAGGCACCAGCCAATCTGGCTGCTACCGCCGCCGTGTGAGCACTGAGCCGATGGGAGCGCCCGCGAGGATAAGAACTCGCTGTCACTTCAAGGTGGTGCGAGTGGTTACTGCGTCACAGGTCGGAATTTTCTGCCTTGCGCGCTAGGAGCTAACGCCCGTGGGGACGCTCTTGGGGGCGCATGCAGGGCTTGGTAGGGGGCGCGTGTACTGTCGAGTGGCAGTAACTGCCCATCGACGATATTGCCGACTTTGCCGTTCACCGAAAGCCACCGATCCGTCGCGCAGCAACAGGCGTCTTGGGCGTATCGAATACGTGCTTCTCGCAGGGTCGGCCGCGAGGGCGTTCTGCAACCTGCTGGATGAGCCACTACAGCACGTTGAGTCGTCTATGGCAAGCATTTCCGCCCGCCGTAGCGCAATCCAACTGTCGCTAGGTCTCGCACGACACGCGTGCCAGTCTCTGCGGGTAGGGATACAGCCCAGGTATGCGGAATAGGTGGGCTCGCGCCTGCCACACGAGTATACTCGCACTCGACCTCAGATTGGACGTCTAGGTGAAATCGCAAGAAAGCCGAGTCCTCGGCCGGCCTGAGTCAGGCGTAGTGGTGGGGATGAACAGCTCATCGTCGGTCCTCTCCGTGTCGGTGGTACCGATGTAATCGCCATTGCGACTGCTTGTCACACTGTACAGCCTGACCCATGGCGTGCGTTCGTTGCACGCCAGGAGGACAGTCTATCAGCTCCTTCGGCTCTGGCCTCTTGTGTCTCTGCGTTTGCGCTGTGCTGCCTAACTAGAGGTAGGAAGCGCTCAGGAGGTCTGCGAGTTGCTGCTTGCAACACAACGCACACGCCCTCCACAGGTGCGAGTTACCGAGACGCGGGTCACCAAGGTTCAGCGTCGGTCTGTCCTGTCTGGGTGAGCGTTTGGCGCAGCTTTCGGGTTGGTAGCGCCCTGAAATACGACTCCGGGGTGAGGACTGACGCACGAGAGATCGTCGGGTGCTGAGTTATTCTCCTCTAACCTCCGGTTCGTTTGGCCGCGCGGCTTGCCGACGTCTCGCCAACTCCTCCCCATTGGCGCATGCTACCTTTGGCTGCTCGTCGTTGTGCCACTGTAATGACAGTCGCCGAGATCTGCTTGAGCGCTACTTGCGGCGCGTGCGTACCAGCGATGGACTGCATGGGCGGTGCCCTGCGCAAAATGGCAACTGGATTTCAGCTCAGCCTCACTCAAGACGACGGATCAAGTTCGCTGCGCGCTGTGGCGCGACGCGCACCAGCAGCTAGGTCGCGGCGCGATAGGGCGAAAGGAAGCTGATGTGGGTCCTCGTTGTGTGCAACCTTGTGGCATCTGGTCTCGATCCCTAATATCGTGTGCGTGCGAGGCCGCGGGTGTGGCACTAGCCCTCGACGAGCTTCGTGTGGTGTGTGAACCCCCCATTCCCGGCTTTCGGCCAGCGATTCGGGCGAGTGCCGCCGGGGCCAGATAGGTCGCGCTGTTGCTCGTATTCTAGGTCCGCGATCCTAACGCGCACTGTCAAAACGGTCTCTACATCCGCCAGAACAGTCTGCGCGACGACACGAGATGGGTGGGCCGTTTGAAGCGCGGACTCCTCAGCGTCGGCCGCGCAGAACACCAGCCGCCGCCAACGATGAAGACGTCATACCTGCAATGGCGCGGCCGAGGCCCGCATGGTTTGCGGGAGAGATATGGCCCGATGGCGATGTGTGCCGTCGGCTTGTGGTAGTGTGCGATCGGAGCCTTTACACGTGTGAGAGATTTCCTGACACGGGGCGTCGAGGGGATTGCGGCGACAGGTGCTTGGGGTTGGGGTGGTTCCTGTGCCGGGGGAGGGCAGGTGTCGGAAGATCCCGGCAATGGGGTCCGTGGCGGTTGGATTGGCGGAGGAGTGATCGGGCCGTGTCGCGCTCCCATTCCTGGGAGATGTCGAGGAGGGTATTGGCCTGGTCAGCGTTCGATCATCGAAAGCCAAGTCGAATGCCAATGGGTCCAGTATCTGGAAGGAGGAATCGATACTCCTCCGCCAGTCCTCATCGTTCGCTTTGTAGCTGGGCGGAACCCGTGCTGCACTGGAGAGATACCGCGTGGCTATCCTAGAGATGCAAATCTGTGCCTCGAGGGCGCGCCAGGTCGTGAACACAGATGCCTACGTCCCGCATCTTTTGCCTGCTGTCTCTGGTCGCGTTCGAAAGCTTAGCATTAGGGGCACTTGCCGATCAGCTCTGCTGAGACACTGGACCCGTCGGTCATGCCCCATAGGCAGCGTGAAGCCGTCAGGGGCTGTTTTTGCGTGTCCGGGAATTGCAACGTAGAGATGAGCGGGAGTAAGGTTGCCCTGTCTGGCCGCATCGCGATTGAGCCAGAATGATGACTGTGTGAGCGATGATTTTGAGGCCGGTAGGGTGGATTTAGCACGTACGATGTCGGTGGGAGGTGCGCGTGTCGGCTATAGTCGGAGAGGTCCAATTCGCCCGGAAGATCCGCCATCTCGGACTTTCCCACATTCCGTAAACCGTCATGCCTTTCCCTTCCAGAAGATGTCGAGACTCGGGTGTCAGCCCGGTTGAGTCCGGCATCGCTGGGGTACGCTCACTTACAGATTCTGGGGTGCTCTTCGTCATATTGTGGGCCATAATCGACCTTATGCGGCCTCAAACGGTCGTTGATGATTGATCATGGCGTGATGTGGGCGCCCATGACGAGACATCATAATGGACTGCGTTCGTCTTCTCTAACGAACGTGCGGAAGCCCCACTGTAGGTCGTCCTGCGCCTCAGGCACACAATCTCTAGTGTTCTGGCTCAGTATCGTGTGGCTCTCATGTCTTGACTCAAGGTGATCCGGACCACCCAGCACGGTCAAGAATTTCTCTGGTACTCTCTCTCGTTCTGCGCCCGGATCGCGCTCGTTCCCGGAGTCCTATCAGCAGCGAGCATGCCGGTGGTGTCTTACTGCGGAAATGCGGTCAGCTTTGCTCCACTTGACATGGGGCCGGAGAGCATTCTCGGGTTGATCCATGCTCTTTCGGTGACTGGCGCCCACAGGGCGAGTCAGCGAGCAAGGGCAGTGGAACTGTCCCTCTCAAGGGTCGTGAGCTCTGCACCAGATGAATACCTTGGGCGGCTTCACCAGACTATGCGTCGTCGTAGGGATGGGCAGACGAGCTCGCGCACTGCTACTGTCCTGGATCTCTCGATGGGCTTTCTTGAGACACTCGCTCACGAGAGATACCAGCGCATGGCCGAATCTCTGTGGTTCCGGACCCTAGCGGTACTCCGTATGGCCCTTGTCAGAGTGATTGGATTGAGGGAGGGATGTCCCTTGGAGGCGCAACGAGCTATTCTGGTCCTTCCTTTCCCTAACTTGCCGGTGTTCTCACGGGTCCCCTTCGTGTTGGAGAAACACCCGGCTCGAGTCGTGCGCTGTGAAATTCGCTGATCAATGCCTAGGCCAGCCCCCATGCTGCTTTAAGTAAGCAAAGGCCTGAGTTCTCCGAACCCGTTTCTCTTTTTGGGAGGCACGGCCTGCGCCGTTGATCGGTCCGCAGCCTGTCGTCAGTGTTGCAAGACGTGCCCACATGGGCCATGCATCTCTGTGTCGGCAACGGTTCGGGCATCACTGGGCCTTGTCACTCGAGTGTTGGTAGGACCAAAGCCTCAGTTTCTGCTCCCGCTTCCATGCTCCGGTGACTTCTCGGCGAATTGTTCCAGCAAGCGGACATTAGGCCGCCACGCACGTGATCAAGGACTCCCGCCGCGCCGCGTGTCGCGGCCTGAACGAAGTCGCAACAGGCCCGTGCGGCCCCGGGGAGATCACCGAGTCTTGCCGGACAACCGTGCTAGGTCCGCACCCGGCAGATTGCCGGCGCTGGCTATCGAAGAATGGTCTCAGCATCCAATCGAGGCGCTCACAGGACGGGGCCTTTGCCCCCCTCGATGCGTTCATAAGGTCCACGACCCTGAAGAAGGAGTCCTACTGCCTGTCTGTGGTGTAAAAGCAGGATCCGAATTCGCTCCCAGTCCAGCCCGATTCCGAGCCTGCCCTGATAGACTCGGATGGTGATAAAACCAAAAGAAGAGAGAGTTCGTGGCTCGATGCCTGATGGAGACGATCGGAGAGGGGCGCACGAATGGCCCCCACTATTAGGCGACACATATATTCGTATGGAGCACTCCAGGATAAAGCTGGCGTATGGAATTGAGGGCATGAACAGCCGGATACTCGGAGGGCACATCCTTGAGAAACGGGAGGCGGCATGTGACCTCTCCGACATAGCGAAGGTCCCGTGGGTGATAACGCTCAAACTCATCGCCACGCTCTTCCCAACGCGAAGTACCTGTTCACCTGTGCAATCCGGGACCACATCGAACAGCCGACGGCTTAAGCTGCATGGAGCAATCCAGGGTGAAGCAGCGAGAAGCCCAGTCGAAGCAAGATGGTGCGGGAGTTAGGCCTTCGTGTTAAGCGACTCAATGCAGCACAGAATGGACGTAGCGTTCGTGTTGTTCGCCAGCTCAGAAGAGATCGTCCAGGAGTAGTTCTTTCAGATGAGCCTGGATGTGGCTCGAATCGAAGTGCAAGATCCGCTCTCGAATAGATGAGCACGCCCATCTCTTCGCACACGCACAATGTCGCTGCGATAACTGTCCTGAGAAACCCAGGCCCGTTGGGATTCCGTGAGGAATCTACCAGTGTGGTGTCGTCGCGACCAGTAACACGCCCATGCCCATCTGCCACAGGGCGGCCGCTTGCAGTTTGATCTACTGGCGGGGCTGTGTTCTGCGGGCTGACGCTGAGGATCGGTTCACGTCTGTTGTGCGCCAGTGTTCTGCGGAGTGAGATACGTTTTTGAGGTAGATGCGATCTGATCGAGCGCGCCTCCTGCCGGAGAGCATCAGCGGTGCACGAAGTTGCGGCTGTGCACACGTCGCTGCGTAGTGGAGCCTCAGGATCACCAGGTTAGCCACATCAATCCTTGCTATCCGGCGACAATCTTGGTTGAGGTGCGCCAAACAGGTTTGCCGCTGAGGCTGAGCTGAAATCCAGTTGCTATGCGCAGGCACGGCCATGCACTCCCTACGTCACAGATTGCGCGTAAGATCCAACGACGAGTCAGTCAGCCGCAGAGGTGCTGCTGCAAGGGTGGTATTCGGTTGAGTTGCTCACCGGATCGATTCAGGGCTCCAACAAAGCCGCAAGCCCCAAGCCGACTGAAGTGGGTGAGGTTTGGGAGCCTGGTTTGGGTGCAGATATTGGAGGCATCAGCTTGGCCACACGTTGTTGGAGCTCAGGAAGAAAAAGCAGACAGGATGATTCTGTAAACGCCTGCGCGTCGTGTTCAGCTAGTGGAAGCGTTAGCGGCCCCCAAAACGCCGGAGGTATGTTCCCGCTATTCAGCCAGGCGAGATGCTTATTGCGATTTCAACCCAGGTCAAGCGGGTGAATAAAAGTGCGGGGAGCCTTTCCGCGCTGTGTTTCACTACCAGGGCTGGAAGGCTGGCTTACGGAGGTGATGAACGCGAGCGAAAGTTGTGTTCAGAAGGGTTGGCAGAAGCCCTGCGCTGCGGTGTGCAAGATGCGCCGATCGGCTTCGCGCCAGTTCGCAAGCGATGGCAGTTACGCCTCGATCACGCCGTACCTAAGCCCTATGCGCCCAGCTAACTGTCTCTAGCCAGACGCAAACGCGGCGTGGCCAAGAGATCGGATGGTCGAGGCGCCATGGATGTCAAACGCGTGAGAGAGCGACTGCTGCGCGAGCTGTGATTCGACGATCCGGCGATGAGCGAGCTGCTTCCAGTGTTCAGTGCCCTCAATCCACGGCAGCGGCGCTTATGAGCAGAGTTCGAGTCATGGCAATTGCCTGCCTTCCGATTCGCAGATTACGAAGTCTGACTGTGGTGTGCGTAGCCCAGCAAACGAGTGCGCCAGGTCTTCTACTCCGTGCCGCGAGCTGGATTGCGTAGGTGGTGCGGCTGCACCATGATCGGCTGATCGTTTACCTCTGTAGTGACTGGTTGCAGTGCCATGCTAGGCAGGCTGCATGAGCCGGCTTGGTATCGACTTGGAGTCACTATCGATGGTTGGCGCGCCAACGGCTGCTGATGCCCTACCAGCAGTGTTTCTGATACCCGCGTGTGGGATGTCTGGCAGCGCCTGCTTGCAGCGGTGACGCGACGCCCGCGCCGTGAGGTCGAAGGCTGTTGTGCGGCGGTGGTTTTGAAGCTGGTGCTCGCTTTGCAGAGGCGCAGCAGCAAACCCTGTCCTCCGCTCTTGCAGAGCGCTTCGTGCGCCGACAGGCATGACTGATCGTATCCAACACCTTGCTGGCACTCCTATGAACTCCTCCCGGTGCCTTCCTCAGGCGGGATTAGGCCGGCCTGTGCTCAAGCTCAAAGTGCGCGGTTGACACGGAGCGTGTCGCATGGCTGTCTGAGGCTGTTGTAGCTCGGGCAGTTCTATGCTCTTTTGTCGATCAGGTAGTGGATTTACGTTGCTGGCAGGCCTACATGGCTTCTTCTTGGTGATCTCATTCTTCTTGGCAGATTAGAGACTTGATGGTGATAGCAGATTTATTTTTATCGAGGAGCTTGCAAGCTGGAGGTAGCACCACATGGTGGCAGACCAGAATCGTGTGATGTTTTGCGCCAGGGGTGGCAAGACCACTGCATAGCATAGAATGGGATGACGAGAAGGTCAACCCTTCACGCGGACAAACGTCTGGTGAGCTGCTGCAGAAGGCCAAGGCCATACGACTGCGGCAGTCATCAGAAATTGGATCGTAGCTTGCTGTGATATCGAGACATAGCTACGGCGCGCAAGACGGGAATGCTCGTGCTGTTTGAGCTGATTCGCCCGCTACGAAACGCGTGTTGCTAGAGTGACTCCACAGCGTTCGGCGAATGACAACGATTATTTCAATGACATGACCAGTGAAAAGCAGGGACGCGTATGGATGAAGCAATGTGGGATCAAAGCAGAGCTACGTCAGAAAAGAAAATGCTGCAGGGGTTTAGTGAATTAGATGGATCCGCCTATGTAGATTGACGCGACATGCGTCACGCATCAGTGCCGGAAACAGCTTGCCAGAAACAATGCAGCGCCAGAAAACTGGGCCACCACCTTGAAATGACGCCGACCCACAATGCTGCGCACCGACAGCAGGTCAAGATCAGAAGTAGCTCGGAACAGTCAAGCTTGCAGAGGGTAAAGGGTATGCACCAGAAACCAGATTGAGCAGACTCAACCTGAATTGACACGGAAGGCTGAGCGGATCTCGCGCAGGCAACTCGCCAGCTGCCGGGCTGCTGCCTCGGCGACAGCTCAGGCACCCTAATGTCGGTAGGCAGAGATGGTACTAGGCGTCTCGAAGAAGGCTACACTTTTTCGCACACACAAGGCCATCTCGCATGGTTTTTCCTTGCGGC
>Ga0163217_1038311_pt1 | contig 11006 bp, 14 predicted proteins | sample SynspAceP_FD_185933 | JGI IMG/M metagenome (GOLD analysis project Ga0163217, IMG submission 185933) | Saline lake microbial communities from Ace Lake in Antarctica - Synechococcus sp. Ace-P (PacBio error correction) | ecosystem: Environmental > Aquatic > Non-marine Saline and Alkaline > Saline ...
TACAGGCGGCGGCTACCCGCCATCCAGGGCTAAACGCGCCACCGCATCGGCATGGTGCTCGGGCTAAAGAAATCAGAGGTGAGGCCGATATGGCGTGATCGGAGCGGTTCGCGATCCCGGCATCTCCAGGCGCGATCGGTTTCTGCAAGGGGCTGTCGCTAGTTGCGCATTCCGTATGCGCGATGGCCTGATCAACAAAATCGCTAGTCGGCCGCAACTCTTCATCGACCAGTCGACGGCGCAGGCCGATGCGGGAGGGGGCGGTATTCGCGTCTATTAAGCTCGAGTCCGGCCTGCCGCGCATCGTGCTGGCGGCTAAAGCGGGTTGGTGGTGATCGATGACTCGATCCGTGGGCGTGCTACCACAGAGCCGCTAAGCACTGGTGGGCAGGAGGCCCTAGCGGCGAATGTTCCGTGCGCCAGGTTGCCAATCGGCACGGTGCACATGCGCATCCTAGCTCACCGGGGCCGGCCGTCACCCACCACTCCCTGCTTCTACCGTGGCACTCGACACCCGACAAACCAGGAGCAAGCTGGATTGACCAGCGCGAGCAGCCCCTCGAAGAGATCACGGCAATTGCGCAATTCTGGGGGTCGACATCCCTGGCGCTACCTGAGGCCAGGCGGCACTGGCTCAAGGCCTGGTCCCAGCGACCAAGGCGCCGGCCAAGCTTCTGGCACCGCCTGCTTCGTATGGCAATTACGCCCGATTCCGATGGATGATGTCAGTTCGTCGCAAGCAGCTGAATGCTCGAACCGGCGTCGGCTATTCGCCCGGCCTACGGTCTAGAACAACCGCTCCAGCAACCGGGCTGTATTAGATATCAACACTTTGACGAGGAGATCGCACCTGGAAGAGAGCGGGATTCGCGATACGAAGGTTTCTGCATGACAGAGCCCGAATGACCGGTAGTACACTTACTGCCGGCTGTTGTGGGGGCGCCAGTCACCACTGACTATCGCCACTACGACGACGCAACGAATGGGGCCAGCCCCACCCGTGACGACCAACCCCTTGTTCGAAAGGATCTGGCTGGAGGGCTTTCAATCGGCCTTCTCCTGGCTTCAGCACATGCCTGCGACGCAAAAACGCGAGAATTTCCGCGAGGTGCCTTTCGATGCGCTATCGTCTTCAACCAGGATCGCCGCTACAAACGACGGGCTCTCGGTCCGTGGCCCGCGTCTGCTGCGGCTAATGCGGGCATCATCCGCGTCCACCCGGCGGCAAGATGCAAGGCGCACCATCTCAGCAGGAACGCGCGGCCGGCGCACTGGAGCTGGTTGGATGGCCTAACGGCAGCCTGGCCGCCTACGCTCTGGCAGTGGGAGCGCGCCTGGTCGGAGGCCCGATCTCCGCAGCCGGGGCGCGACCGCCCATGTCCCCCTTCCAGGCAGCACCCGGCACGTCCAAGGCCGTGAAGTGCCGGACCCTTTGCACGGCAACGGCTGGATGTTTGCGTATTGGCCCGACCACGGCTATGCCCTGATGCAGGCCTGTGGACTGTGAAGGATGCACCTGGAGTGGGATGCGCCGAGCTTCTCGGCGTCGTTGAGGAGCTGCGGGCTGGCTTTGTTGCGGCGGCTTCGCTGCTGGGAGTCGGTCTGAACTGAAATCCGGCTCGCTGTTAACGTGTGCTTTCTCACGCAGCGGTCATGTCAGCGATCAGGCAGGCCGCTGGAGGCATGGTGGCTGAGAAGGAGAGGATAGCGGAGCCACGAGCGATGAGCCATGTGGCTAGCCGGCTGCTGCCGGCCGGAGAGAGCGCCCAGATAGCGGGTAGCGCAGCGCGTTGGCGTTGCAATACCGATGTTTTGGTGAGGCGAATATCACATAGGCCATTGCCGACAAATGGTTTTGATGAACCGTATCGGAGCGCTGCCGTTGGTCTGGCGGGTGTAGGGCTTGGTGGCGAGCATGGGTTTTCAGATACGCAGAGCCCGACAGGCTTTTCGCACAGTCGAGTCCGCGAGTCGACTAGGAGGGGCGCGGCGTTGTCCGAGAGGATCCGGCGACAGGTGATGCCCCTGTTTCAGAAAACCAATCGCGACGGCACGGGCGGCAGGAAGCCAACGTTGTCGCCTTCTGCTCGTCTGCGAGCACGCTCGCGTAAGCCAGTGCGGGTGGCGCTCGTCGCTCGAGCTCGACTATGTACGGAACATCTCGTAGGCGCGGCAGCCGTCGGGGAAGGAGCCTTGACGACGGAGTCGCCGGTTGATGCGGTGGCCGGACGCCGCTAAACTGGCTAGCTGTTTGATGTCGAGCATCGGATCAATGTCCCCGGTGGGCGCTCGCACTGTAAGGCGAGCGAAGCAAGACGTTTGGCGGTCAAGGTTCTTCAGGCGTCCCAGGCCCCAGGCCCCTGTCATAGAGCCGACTCTCTCACGTGAGAGTAGGGGCAGGACACAGAGAGCCCTGGCGATGCGGTGGGGAGGGGGGGGGGGAAGAAGCGTGCAGGGGCGCTGGTGCCGGCAGGTGCTCAGCCTGCTGAGTTGGGCCTGGCGGCATCGAGCGTGCCGCCGCTGGGCTGCGCGAACACTCGTCGATGCCGCCATGCCGCTAAGCTACGCGCTGCTCGAACACTGTGTAGAGCACTTGTACGAGAGCCGTAACGCGCAGGCTAGATGCCCAAGGTCACGGGCTTGTGGCTGCAAGGGCTTTGAGTGCACGCCATTCATCGAGATGCCGGGCGATGAGCCGTTCCCGACTGATGGGTGTCCAGCTCGGCCGGCCGCAGAGGGTGGCTATGCATGGTGCTGTGAGGTCTTGGACGGTGTGACAGCTCGCCGACCGCTGGGCACCCTCCAACACCCCTCGTTGTGGCAGCTGAAGGTCAGACGTGGTGGGAGGCTACAGCAGTTAAGGCCGCGGCATGGGATCGACTCTGCTGGCCTCAGATCAGGGCGGCAAGTCATGCGAAAGCCTTGCATGGCGCCGCTCAGGCTGGCGCAGGGTGGCCGGGTGCGAGGTTGGGCCCGAAAAGGTGAGCAGGGGCAGCCAGGCGGCGGAAGAGCGGGGTGATCGTCTGGGCAGCTCGCAGGCAGGGACGGCCCTGGCAGGCAATTTGACTGTCCTCGAAGCGCGGCACGGCCCGCGTGCCCAGGTCGAGGCCGGAGGCTCGGAGCGTCTGGAACTGGTGGTTTCCTGCTTTGCTGATCAGGATACGGCTCAAGCTGAGCGAACGGGGGGCCGCGGGCGGCGCAGGCGGCGATCTGAAGGCGACTAGAGCGCCGGCCCAGCCGTTGGCGTTCCTGCGCGTCGTGGGCAAATAGCCTCGGCGGCCGCGGCTCGGGTGAAACAGCAGGCCCGGCGGGCGCTTCAGGAACGTGCGGTATAGACGTTGGGCCATGCACTATGTCGGCAAGCTCAGTTCGGCAATTACAGCACTTGCAGTTCCAGTCGCGCTGTGGCCGATCCAAAACTCCATGATTTCGCGCCCGCTCTTGCACTGCGCCACGCGAGGCTTGTCGCACGCGCTATGGCCGTGTGCGCGCCTTGCGCCAGAGCCACGGCTGCAAGCACAGAGCCGCGCGATCAACCTGGGTAGCTCCACGGCCCCCAAACAAGCCGGGTTCTCGGCAGGCAGCAGCTCCCTGGCAGTCTGCGCGGTTGGCTTGAGGCGGCACGCCGGAAGCGCACTAGCAGACGGCACCGGTGGCTCCACTGGTCGGCGCAGCTGGGGCCAGGGCGGGCGGGCATCCTAGGCGTTTGACAAGGTGGGCAGCGTTTGCCAGGTAAAAGCGTCATCTCAGCAGGCTGGCCGCCGATTGCAGTAGGGCCAAGCGCCGCGGCCTGCGGGCGCCGCTCCCGGCCAGTGCAAACGGGCAACGCGAGGCGCACACCAGCATTGGCGGCAGCGCCGCCCCTAGCGGCCTCTGAGCTACGCTGCAGGCTTCTCTCCGCATGCTGGCACTCAGCCAGCAGGCGGGTTGCCGGGCAAGGCCGGCCAGTCCGGCGCTGAGGGCCCATGGCGTCCGCGGGCTCGTCAGTTCCGGCAGGGCCGCGATCCTGCCCACCTGGGGCCGCCTTCCGCCTTCCGCCGAGCTGCATTGGCTTTCCAGCCGCAGTCGGGCAGAAACTGGTGCTGTATCCCCGCTGAAGCGGCTGTCGGGCGGCTAAAGGGGAGTGCGCTCGTGAGCGCCTGGCCTCTCACACGTGCAGGAACATGGTGCTACCCCGCTGCCAACCGTGGTGCGTCGCCCTCCACGAATGCGCGGAACCAGCCAAGGTGGCATCGAGGGGGCCAGAGCTTCAAGCTGGCCTCGATAGCACCTCCACCTCACTAGCGGGAAAGTGAGCGCCCGCAGGGTGGAGTCAACCGCGGCTGGCAGCGTGACAGCAGGCTTCAGCTGCTCCAGACCGGCTTGCGCGCAGGGGCGCGGTTTCCAGGGCCCGGCAGATGCTGGCGCAACCCGGGCCGCCGCGCCGGGCCGGGCCAGGGCGCGGGTGTCGGCCAGGCAGGAAGACGGCAGGGGAGGGATCCCGCAGGGCCGGAGCAGCGAGGGTCAGGTCCCGAACCCAGCGGCACAGCAGGGACGGGCAGCTGTGGCACCGTCTGCGAACGCGGTGGGATCGTCGTCGATCGACGACAATGCTTTGCAGGGCTGAGCACCAGGGCATTGGAGCGCCATTCCGCGCTGACCATGCCATGGGCACGCATCGCTGTCGTGATGCACGGCCTGAGCCCCACGACTGTAGCAAGAGCTGGCTGCTGTGCAGCTGCATGGCCAAGTGGCCGCGATCCCTCTGGCGAACGCTGGCTTCCGGACACGCCGACTCTGGGCTACGGGGAGGACAGCGCGATGCAGGACTACGGCGCACCGTTGTCGAGGACTGGCCAGCGCTCAAGACCGCATCCTCGAGCGGCGCACAGTCCGTCGTGACTTCGCAGCTCAGTGGACCGTCGAAGTGACCAGAGCACACCCTCGGCTGGTCGGCGCCCGCTGCAGGAAGAGCGCTCGAGGAGCCCATACGGGCATGATAGCTGGCGATCACTGGCCGCTGGGGCACGTGAGGGCCGTGGAATCGGGGGCCGGCTCGGTGCGGCGCTCTGGTGGCCCGCAGGCCTGGCCGGTGGGCTGGCTGCCATCGCTAGCCGGTCGGTGTGCGCGATTGCACTGATACGGCATCGAGGCCTGATGACGAACGGCGATGGGGTCGAGGCGAGGCTACAGAGGCCGGACGGAAAAGCGTAGGGTCAATGAATTGTGGTCCGGCTAACGACCTGCAATTGGGCGGCTGTTCACCGCAGCTGGGGGCTCCGCCCTCGGCCTGATCCGAACATGAACCCCTGGCGCACCAACCCCCGTATGTGTCCGGCCCCGGCGCCTCGACAGCGCCGTGGGGCCTTCTGCTGCAGGGACGCCAAAAGCCTCGATAGGCCGCGATCTGATGGCCTCAGAGCGCCGCTGGCGCATGGACGTGCGCTCCTACCGACGCTCCTCCTTACGCCACTCAGTTCGGGACAGAGGATGTCTGAGGCGAGGTAGTGAGGCCCGGCCTGAGCCTCGGCTGGGCGGCGCCGTTGAGGGCGCGAATAATGCTTTGTTGCTCAGCCTGGCGCCAGCGTCAGAGCGCCGAGGACGGCCTTGCCGACGGCGCAGAGCAGCGGAGATGCAGGGGACCCCGGCCGAGGGCCGACTGCGGCTGCACAGCGGCCAGCGCCTCGATCCGAGAACGGGGCTCGAAGCTTTTGCGGGCCGTGGCCCTCCGCGAGCGCAGCGGCCAAGGGTTTGGCTGCTGACGCCTCGGCTGTTTGGCCACAGCTATTGCCAGCGAAGCTGCTGGGCCGACCGCGCCCTGACGCGATCTTTCCGGCTGGGTGCTAGGGCTCGGCGCCGGCAGTGGCCTCGTTACGCCGTCGGGCCAGCGCGCGAAGGCACCCTGGCCGCGCCTAACGCAGGGGGTGGAAGAGCATGTCGCGCGGGCTCTGCACTGGCGGCAAACGGCGGCTACCTGACGCAGTGCTGCAGACACGCAGTGGCCACGGCAGGTGACCGCCTGGAGCAGAGATGGCCGCCGCCTTCGGTCGCACGCGTGACGCCAAGCGCGTTCTGATTGAAGCGGGTTGAAGGCGGGAGGAGTTCGATCGGCTCTGAGAATAGCTAGCAGGCTGCCGCGCGCGCCGCGCTGCCCGGGGTGGGCAAAACTAGCAGCCTGAGGCGTTAGAGGGCGGGCACCCCTCGCACAGGGCCGTGGAACGGGCCGGCCGGCGGGCACACACCCCAGGCGACGGGTCGCCCTGACTAAGGCGCCGCGTGAGCGGTCGGCAGGGCTCGAGGCGGCAGAGCATGGACGACCGGCGGGAGCGAGGTGTTGTTCGGGGCTCGCCCGATGCACCGGTCTCACCAGATCGAAGAGGGGGGTTGTGGCGTGCCAACTCGAACGGAGGCCGGCGGCAGGTCCAGCAGCCGCAGCGCATGGCTGCAGGGGCGGCCAGCAGGTCGGCGAGCGCAACCCGCCAGGCCGCTGGGCAGCTGGGTGCGCGTGCCTCACTCGCATGGTCAGGTGGTTGAAACAGGTTCGGCAATCCGCTCCAGCCGAGGCGTTTCCACTGGCTGCCTCTTCACCAGGCCGCCTGCGGCTGTGCCGAAGCGCCCCGGGGCCTGCAAACTCCGGCTGTGTAGAGCAGACCCGAGACATTGAGCCGAAATAGGGGTGGGGCCGAAGGCTGTGGGCCATCGAGAGGGACTCGTCGCCGCAGGTTTCTCGATCGCGCAGCCTGATCGCCAGGGCCGCCGCTTCGAGCGATAGGCCAGTTCGAGGTGGAAGGGCGAAACGGGAAAGCGGCAGGGTCGGCGGCTGTGTCAGTGAGGCATCAGCTGGCCACCCACGCGCCCTTGGCCACCTGCGGCTCGATAGGCGGGGCGAGCTGCCAGGGCTAGATCCGCGGCAAAGACGTGTGCTTGAGCTCAGAATCGGCCCTGGGTAAGGGCAGCCGTCGCCCGTAGGTTGCCGCAGATGGCGGGAATAGAACGCGGGAATTCCCCCCCGCAGCCGACAGGGCCGGCTGCGGGCGAGCGGGGCGGCCTGATGGCCTAGGTAGAGCAGGCTCATGGCCAGCAGGCAGCGCCAGCCGCTCAGGCAGCCCGCCCGCGCTGGCGGGCACGACCGAGCGGTGCCGCCGCTGAGTGGATCCTGCGTAACTGCCAGTGGGTGATAGGGCGTGTCGCGTTGGATGCAAGCGGGCATCGGCGTGATGCTCGGATCATCTCAAGGCGCTAACTCCAGCTTGGCGAGCGCACTCCACGCAGGGGCGGGCGTTGCACCTGATCGGCAAGCAGCTCGTGCCGTGGGGCAGTTGGCCGCAGGCCTCCAGCACGGCACCCTCGGTGGTGGCGGCTAGGGGCGTGGGCGGGGCTGGAGAGTCGCGCGCCGGCCGACGGACTATTGATCCAGATCGCAGGAGCCGCCAGAGCAACAGCAGGAGGGCCTGCAGGCTCGGCGAAGCTAGTTCATCGAGGCGGTCTGGCCGCGGGGGACACCTGTGCGAAGACGGTGCGGTTGAGAAGACACGCGAAGGCCCCCAGAGGTCGAGGACGGCGCGCCGGATCGGCCTCGCACCAGGGGCGTTGCGTCGACGTTGGTGGCGATCGAATATAGACCTGGTTCAAGGTGCGGCGGATCGTCGCGGTCGCCGCAGGTTTGCGAAAGAGACAAACGCTGCGAGGCACGCGGGCTGCGTAGGGCAGGGCGCCGCCGATCGTGCGGCGTGCGATGGCGCCGGAGCCGCTCCGGTTCGGCGTATGTTCATCACTGAACGGTCGCGGCTGCATTGATCAGCACCACCTCCGGCGGCTTGGGGGCCAGGGCGGCAGCAAGTTGCCGAGGCGGCGAGACTCACGGCGAAGGGCCGGCCCAGGGAGATTGACCGCGACAACCACCGCCCTTGTTGCCAGCCATTCGTCCAAGAGAACTGTGTGAGGGCGACGCGGCCCGATCGCGCTCGTTCAGCATAGGCCAGCGCAGCTGGTGCACAGCCAGAGGCGCCGCCGTAGGGGCATGACTCACAGGCTTGGGCTACTGGCGGCGCCCAAGAAGCGCGATTGCAGGTCGAGCTGGCACACCGTCGTGCTGACTGCGGCAGCACGGGATGTTGAAGCGCCAGTGGTCGGGTGGAGCGGGCAGCAATAGCGCATGATCCAGCAGACGGGGAACTCACCGGGCTGGGCCGTGCCTGGCAGATGGGTAACGCTGTGGACGGGGAATGGCCGTTTGAAAGGTCATGGCGACGTCGCGCTCGATCGAACTGGACGAAACACGACTCGATGGGACAACAGATCGATGACAATCACGGGCGCAGTCGGGTGTCGATGCTAAGGATCCATCCCGGCGGGGTGCGTTCCTTGCTGCGATTGGTCCAGCCTGTTGCCAGGAACCGCTCTCTGGGCCCTGGCGCTGCCTACCTGCCGCTTTCGCGTGCATCTTGAAGGCGGCTGGAGGCGGCCCTGCGGAGGTCACGCGCTGCAGAGCGAGAAGGTCTGGGCCGCCAAGATCGCCGCCTGCTGCGCCTGCAGCAGCGCGAGTGGCCGGTCTGGACCTGGCCGGTGTCGGGTGGCCCTCACCCGAGCTGGCCTGAGACGAGTGCTGAGTCTTGTGCCGCAAGCTGGGCCGCGCCAGCTCGACATAATGGCCTGTGCTGCTGGTGCTTTTCTAGGAGCCCAATGTGGCTAGGCCGGCCAGCCGAAGGACGATTGGAATCCGGCTCATGGCGGCGCAGGTGCGTAGGCGCTAGGCAGGCCAGCGGAATGAGTCGCGGCCGGTGTTCGCTCTGCTAAGCTGGCGTAAGGCGGGAATGGGGCTAACAGGGGATGGCGATCACAAGACCGCCGCTCCTCCGCGCTGCTTTGGCCGGCCGAGGCACCCGTCAATTGAGGGCGAGGCAACAGCGAGGTGCAGCAAGCTGCCAGCGTCGCAGGCTCAACCGAGGCTGGCAGATCAGCACGCAACCGCTGATCACCCGGGTGGCGGGCAGCGTGCTCTCGGCGCCGCTGGTGACGCAGGCGCAGGCGCGCGGTTTCGGGTCAGGCACGGGCTGAGGCTCGACCCAGGCGGCAGGAAAGGCTGCGGCGGCCACGGCAGCTAGGCCGATCGCCAAGCAGGCTGCACAGCCACGCCCTAGCGGCCAGGCGGCGCACGGGCCACACGCATCCGCTAGCGATAACGGCGGCCCCGGGTCGGCCGGCAGAGCTTATAGTGAGAGGTGTAGGGGCAACGGCCCTGGGTCGGTCCAGTCACGGCATTCGCACCTGGCGTATGTCCGCAGCCAGGGCCTGCGAGACTCAGGGCCCCAGCTTGAAAGGCCTCAGGCGTAGGTTGTTTTGCGGACAACGCTCGGTCTTGGGGCTGCAAGAGCCTAGTCTGAGGGGCAAGAACCGGCCACGCAGGAAGGTGGTTGCCCGATCACGCATCAGGCAAGGCCAACGGCCTGCCCTTCTCAGGCGACGGGGTGAGCAGTCAGCGCTGGTGCCGCTGGGGCCCAGAAAGATCAGTCCCAACCTCGCGCGCGGGGCATCATCGCAGCGCACAGCTCGAGCCACGCTAGCCCACAGTGTCGCACTTTGGTGGGATCTTGTCGCTCAGAGCGAGCAGTGCAGCCTCGAAGCTCCAGGCCTGTACGGCCAGCTTGCGAGAACGGCCTACAGACGAACATCGGAAGGGGCCGGCAATGCACGCAGGCGCACCGGACGCGTTGCCGGGAGTCGGGCGCAGGGTTGAGAGCAATCTCGAAGGACGCATGTCTGGTGGTGCCGTACTCGAGTCTACGGGAAGAAGAATAGTCGCGAATCAGCGACACAGCAGGAAACCAACGCGGTCTGAAAATGGGCGTGGTGCGCTTCGAGCGCGCCACACTCAGGAGGCAAGCCAGCGCGAAAGGCGCCAGGGCCGCGCCGAGAGGCCAGATCGTCGCGTGGCGGCGAAGCAACACAGACAGGCACACAGTGAAGAGAGGCCACGATCAACTCTCGCACGGTGCCGTTGAGCTGATCGAGCACTCGCAGTCGAAGGCCGGTGGCGGTGCGGTGCCGGCTCCAAGGCTAGGGCCCATACCACGCACGAAACTAGGCGGCCATGCTGCGATGCAGAGCTTGACGATGCGAGGTCCGATTTCCAGCTGGCCGCCACCGGCGCAGTGGCGCACACACCTACCCGCCTAGGATGACGTGCGAGGATGTCATCGAGCACGGCCGGCGCGATCAACGATCTGAACCCTCCGGGTTTTAGCAGGTATTGAGTTCGCCGGAAGGACACGCTATGGCGGTGATTTGCCGATGCACGTGGCGTCGTCATCGAGGCGACCGCGGCGAACAACGCGCCGGATCAGATCCACCTGGAAGATCGCGCATCAGAGCCGAAGGGTGGCCAGGGCAAATCGGGCAACACGCACACGGCGTAGGGCGCTACGCGTCGAGGCGCCTGGGCGCCGACGGCGACGCAGTTCAGCCGAGGCTCACACGTTCGAGATGCGCGTGAGAAAGAGGGCAGGGCCGTAGTAGGCGAGGGACGAAAACAACGCGCTGGAGCGACTCGGGAAGGTCTCGTCGTAGATCGCTGGAGCCGAGTCAAGGCGCGGGAATAGGCGTCGGGAGAAATACGAAGGGGGGGCTTGCTTTTTCACACCAAAGCGCCGGGAAACAAATAGAACGCCGCTGGTTCATTCAGTCTCGCGCGTGGTTTTCACGCGGGTGGTACCAAGACCTAGCTATGGAGCCCGGGGGCGCGATCGAACACACCTCGCGCAGCTCATGTTTCTGCCAAGGATATGGGTGGGCGCAAGCTGAACAGCGAGCGCGACCAGCTAGTTCAGTCGAGGGCGGGCGGCCGCGCACAAAAGGATCACCAGAAACGGCGAGCGGCGACCCGATGCAGGGTTTCGGCCACTTCTATTGTGTGTGCCAGTTCGAGCATAGGGGAAAGGAAACGATCTATGTGCAGCCAGCTCGACACCTGGGTGGGAGTTGGAATGCGGGCACCTAGGGTGTTTGCCAGCGTGAGCTGCCCCGGTGGT
>Ga0163217_1107060_pt1 | contig 11006 bp, 17 predicted proteins | sample SynspAceP_FD_185933 | JGI IMG/M metagenome (GOLD analysis project Ga0163217, IMG submission 185933) | Saline lake microbial communities from Ace Lake in Antarctica - Synechococcus sp. Ace-P (PacBio error correction) | ecosystem: Environmental > Aquatic > Non-marine Saline and Alkaline > Saline ...
CACGGCCCCAAATAAACCAAGTGGAAAAGGGAAGGAGGGGACCCAATTTTTTGGGGAAAACGGGTTTCTTTTTGCCGGTTTTAAAACCTGCTGGACGCCACCGCCCCCCGGGCGAACTATGTGGCCTTTTGATGTCACGGAACCACGGTTTCTACGTTGTTCGGGGACAAGATCTTCGAACGGGCGGCGGGGTTTTTCATCCCAATTGGGCAAAACTGGGTGCAGGATTATGGTTACCTAGGCCTGCCCTGGTGGGCGAGCGGCAAGACAAAATGCCGATCAGCTTGCTGGCGAAGTCCCAAGCGGCCTGTTGGTGGCGATAATCTGAGCGTGCAAGCGGGTTCAGCTGACGGCGGTTTTGTGGAATTCCACCGCACGCGGCCCGGATTTCACGAGCCAACCAAAGTGGTCAAGGTGCCTCTTGATTTTCTGGTCCGAAGCCTTGGGAGACGCGGGCCGTCAATGCCCCGGTCGGCAGTCCTCTGCGCGTCCTGCCACTGGGGTGTGCGCGGTCGAAATCGAAGGCATCTTTGCAATGAATGACTCTACCGAGGCGTTTCCTATATATCCTATCGCTCGGGTTTTCATCACCGCGATGCCAGGACGGCCCGAAAAGCTTAGGGCAGCGTTTTCAGGCAGGGATGGATCGGGATTGGGATCGAACTTGAAGTGCCAGCTTGTCGCCGCGACGGTGTGGCTGGGTGTTTCATGATTACGCGCTTGACGCTCTGACGGCCCAGACCGGAGCCCTCGGCAGTTCGATGCAGAGACCTGTGACAGATTTGCGCTGACGGCGCAGCGACACATTCCACTGCCGCAGGTTGGCGCTGGTCGGGGGCGCGTGCCTGCTGATCGAGATCAAGATCAGGGACGGTGCCATGGGGCAAAGGATTAGTGCCGTTAGAGAAGCGACAGAGATGGCTGCGGGGGCTACGTGGTGATGTCTGCGTCAGTGTTCAGACCCAACAGGTTTGGCGATGGCTTACCTGTGGCGAATCTGCGGCGGTTTGGTGACCGAAGCGGGCCTATCGCTTATGTCGATGGCGTTGCCAAAGCACTTGTGACCACTTGCGCGAGATCCTGATTACGACGGCACAGGGCCTGTTTATGCACAGGGTCGAATGATTGCCCGCCCGGTGGGCAGAGCTGCCGAGGCGTGCATGATTGCTGCGGACCGGTGGGCGGCAGTCTATCGGTCCGAAAACGGCGCGCGCGAATTTGCGCGATATTATCACTTTCGGAAGGTTAGACCGCGTGGCAAGGTTGAACACGTCCGGCTTGGCCAAGATAGGACTATTGAAAACGGGACACCAGATGAAGCGCGCGACGTCGAAATAGAATGCTTTCGGCATCGGGCAAATTGGTCAGGACAGGAAGCGTGGGACGCATGTGCTGCCGGGTGAGCAGGGGGGGCGCTGGCCGGCCATTTACAATAGTCGCTCTTGGCGCTAAGAGGAAAGCGGCCAGTGGTGGCGCCGGCATAGGCTGGCAGCCCCAGTAGCTCATGCGTTATCGACGGGCAAGGTCATACGCGGGTCGCCCCGATTGTACGCCAGAAAGCGGCCTAGTCAGGGGAATCCATCTTTTGACACAGCGGGCGATGCTTTTAACGCGCCGGGGGCGCTATTACCGCAAGCTGCAGAGTCCCGTGCCACCCACCCCGCGGGCGAGGTTTCCTTACGGGCGGGGTTTGAAGAGACGGGCATGGCAGCCTGAGTCGAAGGGGCGGTCCACTCGACCGATTCCTCAATAGGGCTGTCGTCGCTTCACACTCTGACATTTGCACCAAGCAGAGGCGACAGCAGCCGAGCAGCTGGGCTTGTTGTACCCGAAGCCAGCAGTTCATTGGCAAATCAGGGTTTCGCTGATTTCGAAGGTTTCCTTGACGCTTCAGATGCGCAAGCGCAAGAAATCGAAGGACGCAGCAGGGCAGGGTATGCGGAGGCGAGATAGAGGTGTTCACCGCGAATTGACTGCGTCCTGACATTGGGATGCTTCTGGGGCTTTTATCAGGACAGGGCGGGCAAATGGGGCACGCCTTATGTGCGCGCGCCTTCTCTTCGAATTGCACAAGACCCTGGGCGGAGACAGATGGCATTGGGGCTGGAAGCGCGACGGGTGAGTGGGTGGGGGGGCGCTGGAACTTGTAATCGGTGCGATGCCGCTTTATGGGCGTAACTGGGGCTTGCAGCAAAATACCACCGTTCCTGCAAGCTTTGAATTGTGCTAGTACAGGACCATCGATATGCGATATATGGGTCCTTTTACTGTAGAGGCGGGCGCAGGGTGAACCAGCTCGGCGCGTTACCTGCACAGCGACGTGGTCGTACATTGGGATGTGCGAGCGAGGGTTTTTAATGCGGGCGTTCAATGACTATTTAGTAAGGAACGGGCAGCGTTGACGAAGAATAGAAATATTTTGCAGATAACGGGCCGTGTCAAAGGGTCGAGGTTGAAGGAAAGGATGAGCGGAAAGATTAGCGAAGAGAGCGCAAAACCGTATTGGCTCTTGTGTCGCACAGGCTGGGGCATGGGTGGGGGGGGGGAATGACGCGAAGCATTGGTCAAAACATTCAAGTCAGTGGATTTTGGCGGATGCGTTCGGGCTGGATGACAGCGGGCGATCTGGGTCGAAAGAGTGGAATCACAACAGAGGTGGGAGAAGTCTATAACAAGGTCATGGTCACGGCTGACGAGGACACATGAACGTTTGACGGCCTAAGATCGCTCGACCAAGCTGGCCCGTAGATGGACGGGCTGATGGGCGAGGTAAAGCGGGCTAAACCGCAGTCAGGCCCAGTCAGAGACAACAGTCAACCGTTACCAAGAAATAACGCAGCCCAGGGCTCCCGACGGCGTGCGTTTTTCGTTTACCGTATCGGGTTTACAGTTGTCCGCGCGCTTCGGCGACTGTAACATACGACGGCTTGCACGTTGGTTGGGAACAGCGTGACCTTGGTCCTCATCACCGCATGCATAGGTTTTGGAGGGAGATCAGGCCCGTGGGCTCGGGCCGAGAATTACATGGCGCCGATTGCTTTGGTAAATGGCGTGCTGGGAAATCCGGCAACTGGTGATTGCCGCGCTGGTCGCCGCCGGATTGAGTTCACCTCCGAAGCGCCATGACGAACGGGTCGTTGCACGATAAACGCAGATGATCTCGGTCCAAGCCACTTTGGGTCGGAACTGGTCCTTGTGGCGGACAAGCTGGGACATGCGCGGAATATCAAGGTCGGGTATAGGACGGGACGGGCAAAGACGAGACCTTTTTTGCGGCGCCTTTAGCTTGTCAGCCATTGCAAGGCTTGGCCGTCCCGCCCATTTGCACTCAGCGTTGCGTCGGGAGCGTGTCGCCTGTGAAATTGTCATATGCGAGCTTTCCGTTGTCATTGACGTTTTGTATTCAAGGAAGATATAGCTTTGCAGCGCAAGGCGGGGGAACAGCGAGGTTTTTTTCTCGAAAGGGGGGGCAGGATGGGTCATGGATGGTGGTGATGGGGGCAGGGGGAGGCGGGGTCATACTGTGTGGCTAAGTGCGAACTCCGGCTTTGAAGGGAAGCACGTTGATGGTACGCGAGGAGAACCGGCCCCCTACAAAACGCACCCTAATCAGCTATATGTTTGGCGAGCAGGGGCGCTTGAAACGCTTATCTGGCGGCCGGAAAGCTTTTTATCCGAATTACGATGCGGACCTGATGCGGCACATTGTCGACGCATCGATACCGGCGGAGCATTCGGGGGTGAACGGCGGGGAGCATGCCCTAATGATGATCTGGTGCGAAACAGATCGGTTCCCAGCCGCTGCGTGCAGCATCGGGGGGATCTGAGGAGGTGCATATTGGTAAGGCGACCTAAAGGATCGTCGATACGATGGGGCCGAGCTTTCAAAGGCGCGCGGTGCTGATTCGTCGTGGGTGGTATAATGGGCTAGAGGCGCTCGGTTGCGGCCAGCTGGGGTTGCAGGTGAACACTGGTAGAAATGGGCGACCGCAATCTTGCAACGGGGTTGCAGCGCGCAGACTCTGACTTTTTTCCTGACGACTTCCATGCTGCGCATGGGGTGAAAAACAAAAAAACAATCCGCGAGGGCGTTGGTCTGGAAGCGTTTGTCGGGGATACCATGTCCCGCCGGAGCTGTCAGACGGGTTGATAACTTGGCGGTGGATTCGTATCGTGCGGCGTTGGTGTATTCTGGGCGGAACAGGGCTGGCCGAATGCGGCAGGCATTGTGAATGACAACGGGGATATGACGGAACCAGCACGGCGCGCACGTCTGGCGCCCGCATGTTCTGGGCTGCGGGCGACTGCGCGTCTTCCTATCGCGGCGGCGTACGGCTGGAATCGTACAACGGCCATCGATCAGAGCCGAACTGGTGGCAGAAGATTATCATGGGTTGCGGAAAAGGAATAATGTCGGCAAAGCTGGTTTATGGTCGACAATATGAAGTGAAAATGCAGATCGGCAGGAGCTGACATGGGCTTGAACCGTGTCATAACCCGCCGCACGGATGCCGTGAGTAGGTGGCGTTATTGTGAGCTATCGGCGGGGACGAACTTCTGCGGTGGACGCGAGAACGGACCGCGCGGGTTCATGATCGGGGCGGTTGATCGAGGCGGGCAATGCCGCCGCGCCCAAGGCTGATCGAAGACGGCGCAGCACAGCATGAAAGAGACTGGCTGAAATCACTGAGGATCCATCGGGCGCGCAACACCAGGTGGTACGAACTGGCTGATGTGGGAAGGGGCCGGAAGCGGGCATTTGCGCCAACTCTGAAATCGTGTGCGCGAAGAGCCTGTTTTTCCATGCTGACCTCACAAACGTCATAACGGCGCGCGGGGGTGCTGGACTGTTCGCAGGCAGGGTGCCTTGGGACTAGAGGCGCTGTCGGCGGGGCCGCGAAGTCGTGTTCATCGAGAAGGGCGGTCGGCAGCTGATCACGCGAGAACATCAAAAAGATGCGGGTTCGAGGGGTGAAACGAACTCTGATGCGGTGATGCGACAGGCTTGGCGACTGGATGCGGCGCGTTGATCTGGTCTTTCTTGATCCGCTATGGAAAAGGGATGGGGCCGGCGCGTGTATGCAATGGGCGTGCAGGGGCTGGTTGACCGCAATGCATGATCGGCTGCGAGGAGTAATGCCCCGTTGATCCGCCTCCAGGGTTCACCGAGGACAAGCGCAAATATGGGACACGATGGATCACGCTGCTGCACACAGTAGCGAAGGGGCTGCTAAGATGCCGTTGTGCATTCGGGCGCTGCGGCTTGGTGCTACAAGCAAGACTATAAGGAAAGTAGACCGCATGAGCTGTAGCATGACCAGCAACTTCATAAGCCGATGCATCCGAGGGGGCGCAAGTTCGTGCTATTTTGCAGCGCTCAAGGTTGGTGCTTTTTCATCATAGGGGAACTCTGGGGTGGCTGGGTGTCGGCAACGTGTGGTGTACTACTTTTTCGGACCAGAAGTGTGCAGTACCCAAGGGCGACCAGCTATGTCATAGCCCTGCCGATGGCATCGTATCGCTGATCGAACCTGCGTGCCGCCGAGAAGTTGGGGATGGAGACCCCCTGACGCGGGTCAGCGTGTTTCTGAACGTGTTTTAACTGCCCACGTGAATGTCGCGCGCCCGGCGCAGGCGAGATCAGCGAAATGCTTATCGCCCGCAGTTTTTCAACGCCCGCTTGGACAAAGCGAAGCGGAGGATAACGAACGCACAGCTGCGTATCAAAATGGGGATGGCCGCGAGGTGGCAGACGTGCAATCGCCGATGAGTGCAGCGTTCGTGATCGTTTTTGCTTCACTAAGAGAAGGTGCGCATACGCAGGCGGGTCAGCGCTTTGGGCCTGATCAGCTTTGGGTCACGTGTTGATGTCAAAAAAAAAAAAATAATATCTGCCCGCGGCGTCACCCAGCGCGTCAGCATCGGCAAGACAGGTCGCGGCGAAACGGTTTCTGGCGGAGCTTTCCTAAATGACGATATGCCCCCCGTACCGCACCGATAAAAGTGAAAACCGAATTTCTTAGCTGCTGGACAGCTGTTACTAACATGCTGACATTGCGGATCTGTGCATGGTATTTGGCTATCCGTTTCCCGCGAGGGGATTTCGCTGGCGTGCAACTGATTACGCCTGGCCAGCTCCCTTGACGGGATGGACGGCAGCACTGCGCGCTATCTGGGCAGTGCAACAGCAGGATCGGTGCGAACTGGATGTTCTCGCGGATTTCGTGGGAACTTTGTGCGTGGCCCCGCCTTGGTGGTGTATTTTTCTGGGGCTGCGGATTTTCTACCGCGCGGGCTGGCTAGCGTGCTGGTCTGGAGATTATGCTGCGGTGATGCGACTGGCGCGAGTTCACCGTGGATTCGCGACAAATGCCGGCTGGACGACGGTGGTATTTTACCGGCGTGCAGTTGCTGGCGGCGCGATGCTGGTGATGTTGCCGTGCTCCTGCCTATGCTTGGCCCCGGTGCTGCGAATGCGGATCGTTTGATTGCCTCTCATATCGTGCTGGTCGGCTGGGTCATGGTCACCGATCCGACATGGTGTTAAATGTGGTCAGCTTTTCGCGGACCAAAGTGACTATTCCTGATCTTCTTTACGGCTCATGCGTCTTGGTCAGCTATTCCCTTGGGCCACTTGGCTGTTGCTGCTTTGCCTATGCAGGCAGCGTAAATTGTGGGCGTGATCGAGCTGATGATGCCAAGCGCCGGGCTGAGAAATCAGCCCTGGCCTATATGTTCGGTGTATCTAGTTCCCGGGGTATTTTGGGTGTGGTAAGTCTTCGGCAGCCGGGTTTCCGTCACGCAATTGCGGAAGATGTTTCAATACTGCGCTGGACTGGATTGCGCGGGTTATTTTGTTGTCAATATGCGGCAGTACTCTTGGTTTCGCACGGCCAGATTGACATGCGGTTCGATGGTAATGACATGGCCGGCACTAGCACACGGTGCCGGGGCGGGCTCATGAAGTGCAAGTACGTTTGGCGGGGCATGGAAAACGCGCCTAGCCGTTGAGCAATCGTGACAGTCATGTGGCCGGGTTGGGATATTCGCACGGATGGATGCGGTGACGAGTGTGCAAGGGTAATTGCGGTTTGTCACGTGACTCTATGCGGGATACAGGTGCGTATGGGTGATGTTGATTTCAACCGTCTGGATTTGGCGGCGAGCAGCTAGGGGAGGGAGAATGCGGGCCTAAATGCGAAGCCATCCGACGATCAGGTGAGTCGATGTCAAGAATGTGCTCTTGACTTTTTGTCAGCTGGGATGCCGTGGCATACGAACGTGGTTCAAAGAGATGCAGCTGGCGTGCTGATTACATTTTGTACGACGATGGGTGGCCGTTATTCGCGCGCTGCGTCCTTCGACATTATGCTGTGATGAGCGGGTCGATGGCGCCAGTGGTCTGCCGACAAAGAACATGTTGCGGCAATATATCAATGAGGATTTTGCGCCGCAGCATTGTTCCCGCGCCGATCATCCCGCAAAATCGCGAGGGTTCGTAAATGCGAATGCCATTTTGGTCTGGCGTCTCGGTGTTCGTTCATCCGCTGTCTCCGTCATTTGAATTTGATGTTGGTTGAACGACTTGGTTCCAAAACCATGCAGGCGGGTCCATTAGGGGGATTGTACCTGAAACGCTGACCCTTGGGTGCTGGATATGGGTGCTATGACATGGGTTTCAGTCAGGCGGCATCGGGCGTCGGCAAGGCTGCCGCATAAGCGGGGTCGATGTCCGGGCACGCAAAAGGCGCTGCAATCGGGTACTGCACAGAATTACAATAGGAGCGCGGGTGCCACGGTACGCGCGCATCTGCGACAGTTCGCCAGATGCTTGTGCGCGTGGTACGGCTTCGGGGATTCGACAAACCGTCGGTACGTGCAGGGGTGGCAAGACTTTACTCGACTAGGCGTCGGGCAGACGGCTTTCGGTCAGCAGAAAGTCGTACGCGAGTTTTCACGTATTTCACCTCGGGCTCAGCGGTGGTGTAGACGGCAAGGGGGCGAATCTGCCGGATCATCAATGCGGCTTTGATCGGCGGTTCGGTCAGGCGGGTTCGAGACCGGTGAAATGCGCGTTTTCGATGGTCAATCCAGCCGCAGCCATAGTAGCTTGCGCTTGGGGTCATCTTGGGCTCAAGCAGATTCATGCCCGGTGTCGCGCAGACCATCATCAGACCCGGGGGTTTGGCGCAATGGGCCGTCAACTCGGTGCCGTCCTCTAGCTGGCAATCGGCTAGAAACCGTTTTTGGTAGCGGCGGATCAGGCGGCGTGGGACAATAGTTTCGGTTTTGAAAGCGCATGGGGTGGGTGGATATAACGTCAATCAACGGCCTCAAGGAGACAGCCATGCCACATCCAGCTGCGTGCGAATGATCGTCATCGGCGGATGAAATCCTGTCGGGGCGCCCCGCGATTCAAGACATGCCATCTGGCGGGGCAACTGACAGGCGTCCGGGATGGCTAAAGGAAGTCCGTGTGGGTGGCGACGAGATAGATCATCATCGCCGCGGTGCAGGAACTGTAGCGGTCTATGACAGGTGTTCACAGTGGCGGGATCGGGCGACCAATGATGATCATCACCGCGATTAGCAATTGCGTGCGTTCCTTGTTTGTGTGCGCGAGGATGCCGCGCCATTCCTGAGCGAAACTATGCCAAAGAGCGCACCCCGAGCTGAACACGCGCGCCTGCGCATGGCGCGTATCGCCGATGTTATGCCACGACTGATCGAATTGTTTATTAAACCCTGTGTCGCCGCGCCGGGGTTCAGCTGGAGAAGTCTAATGTCATGGGCATGGTGTGCCCGCGGTTCTGAAGCGATGGTTGTCAGCAGTTTTACGACGCTGAACGGTGTGCGCCGCATGATAAGCGCACCGCTCGGATGGCGGGGCGAAGGGCGAATAATTGGCGGCCCATTGGGGAACTTGGCAACGGCCTATCCGACACTCGCCATCGCGGTCCTTATCCGTGTTACATGAAGAGCGGCAAATACGGGCGCTGCATAATCGGTGATCCGTGCAATGATCGAGGCCGAGATCCGGACGCGGCCAATTGGGCCGACTTGCAGAGGTGTTCCATGCGATCTGGGGCCGCTCTTAGTCAAGGTCATCGACCAACGCTGGCCGCTCGGAGAAAATCTGGAATGAAACAGGCGTGGATCGTCTGCGTGACGGCAGGGGCGGGGAAGCGGTTTCAGCCGCTAGCGATGCCGGGCCAATGCGATGTCGGTCAGGCGATGGCGGGTGGGGGCGATGGCCAGCGGCCCATTGTTCATGACCGCGACGGCGAACGATACGCTGGCAGAGCTTAGGCGCGCGTGGTATGACATTGTCGTCCGGTCAAGCGTTATGTGGCACCATTGGGGCAAGCTGACAGATTGTGCAATGCGGTGTGACGCTCTTCCAGATATGGGACGCGTGGCAAGTCATACGAGAATTTGGGCCAATGTGGCTGGGTCGTCGCGACGGGATCAGAACGTGATGCACTCCGCCCGGGACCAAAAACAGCAATCTGCATGACCCGCTGGAACGAGATGCCCGGTGGTGGACCTTTGCCGCGCCTTGCAAATGACGGGGTGTGAGCTGGGGTCTCGCGGTGAGGTGCTGGAACACAGCGCGGGCAGGGGGTCCGCAAATGGTTGATGCGCAGCGCCGGTTTTCTGGGCACAGGCGCAGGGGCCGACGAGATGGACGGTTCTTTGGCACACAGAGGACGAACGGCGGGCGCGAAGCCGCCTGTATCCGGGTTGGGTTTTTGATCTGGTGGGGTCATATCATTTCCGTGTAATTCCCTGACTAAGGAGCCGCCCATTGGCGCATGATAGCCCCACTGCCCTGAAACTGCAGAGTGGTAGATCCGCATGGCCGGGAGCACGCAGGAAGATGACTGCTTGATGTCCTGTCGTAGGAATAAGCATTGGGGGATGGGTGCGAATGTGCTGAGGCTTGCTTTGACATGGACAAGCTGAACGCGTTTACGCGATGTATGGACGACATGCGATGCTGGGGGCGTCTGAACTGCTTAGATGCTCGAGCGCGGAATGATCGCGGTGTCGTGTCGTGGCTGAAAGTCAAATGCTACGTATTTGTCGGTACGGCCAATGGCCGCCGGACAGTTCGCGGGCAGTTGTACGGGCACTCGAACGCGTTGTGCGAACAGAATGGTGATTGAAACTGGCGGGTCGTCTGATACTGGAGCCGGCAGAAGTGCAATAAACGGGATGCGGGGGTTCGCACCGAACATTGACCGGTTGCCTAGGCGCCAACAACCGAGGCCGGACAGTCAGGCGCTGCGGGATTGGGCTTTTTCGGACCGGGGGACATCTTTGACATGATCTGGTCCAACGAGGGTTCTTCAACATGATCCACCGCGTTCCGCCAGCGCTGCACCGAGATGAAGCCGGAAGACGGATATCCACGCGGATCAAGATGATCAGACTGGCGTGCCGGGCTGATCTGGCTTTTTGCTGGCGGGCGGGGCAAATGCGTTGGAATTTGTCTTAATAGCCGCAGCGGCGCGCTAAACGTGGACGCGATACGGGGTCGACAGTACTTGCGCCGACCTCTGCCTATGAGGACGGCCGGCTTATTGCCAGCGACACAATACGAAGGGGGCCATCGCAGCGATCAGGCTTGGGGCTGAAGCGGCCCGGCCTGACCAGCCTTTGCAGGTCATGTCGGCCTTGCGGACACGGAGCTTAGAAAGCCGCGGCTACAGGGATTGTGCTCGATGGCAGTGCTGCGGTTTGCGGGGGCTTTGTTTCCGTTCATTTAGCGAATTTGAAAATACTGCCGCGCCGAAATGTTATGTCCGAACCCTTTTTTGGCGGGTAGTCAGTTTTGACCAGGCCGTCAGGATACGCTGGCAAGCTGCAGACGCGGGTGTGACGCAGTGTTGATAAAGTCACAAACCGATAACTCTGCCTATCTTCAAATCGTGCAGGGTACCAGGGGGCGGCGGTCTGTGGCCTCAGATTGTGACCGCAATATTAGTCGGGCAGACAGCCGC
>Ga0163217_1055704_pt1 | contig 11005 bp, 5 predicted proteins | sample SynspAceP_FD_185933 | JGI IMG/M metagenome (GOLD analysis project Ga0163217, IMG submission 185933) | Saline lake microbial communities from Ace Lake in Antarctica - Synechococcus sp. Ace-P (PacBio error correction) | ecosystem: Environmental > Aquatic > Non-marine Saline and Alkaline > Saline ...
CAAATTACATCCCCAGGGAGAAGACAGAACTGTTAGGGGTTCCCCTTCCACAACTATTAAGTACCCGGTGATACCATGGCTTTCCATTTGAAAAGAACGGGGTGCTTCAAAACTAAATATTGAGCGGACGGGAGAATGTCCTTTCCACCGAATTCGTCCAAACTATTATAGATTGTTTTGTTCACGAGAACAGAACGACCTCGGATCAAATAGCTTAAGACAGTTCTGTTATGTGCGATTACAGCACTGGATGTATAACAAAGGGGAAAGAGTGATACGCTTAGGGAAATTAAATCGATCAGAAACCGACCCTACAAAAGCCAAAAAATATTGGTTGGCCACTGGCCAGCAATACCTAAATGTGGGATGCTTTTTAAGGCAAATGTGGGGCATACCATAGTACCTCCTGTACCTTCGCTTTGTACCTTTAACATTAAGGAGAAAGAATTACTGGTATTCAGGTAAAGCACAAATGCCAAACATCAAGATTATTCCGAATACGGTTCAACCAAGGGAAATTTAAGTTCGGCCCATTGAAAACAATATTCGCATACACCCATCTGTCTAGAATTCAGGAAGGCCCTCTTTAATAACGCATTGAGGGCGAACGGGGGTGAGCGGGCCCTGGCGAATTTGAGTTAAATCGCTTGGGGAGCACAATTGCTGAAAGACCTAAGATTACATAATATGTCAATAAAAGTAAAATGCTTCCTGCCTTATACAACCAGATGGAGTACTAAGTCAACTTGCCAACAGATAAAGAATGAAAGGGCAAGAAAACAGTACCTTCGCACCAAAGGGCGTTTGAACTTCAAAGCGGTTGTTATGGATCATCAGTAAGGCATCAGGCATGTTCAGATGCCGATAAATGGGCAATATTCCAAAAAACCATTTACTAAATTAGCGAAGCGTTAACTGAACGGCAAGTTTATGTAGACTTGGGAAACAGGATACTCTAGAGATGGATTTGTCACCCCCGGAGGGGTTCGATTTAAACCGAAATCAATTTTAAAACTTACGAAAGTAAAGAATAGTTCAACCTCTTTTTCGCAGGGAGAGGAGAGCGAAGGAAGTGAGGAGGCCGATTGATGTGTTAATTTGCAAAATGCTACGGGCAGTAGTAGGTTGTTGCTCAGCGTGACTGCTATGTTCGTGTGCTTGAAAGTACCTTACGAGTGTAGACGTGGCGTTAGAAGTAGCAATTATCGTTAATTTAGCTGTGATGTTGTCCGTGGGTTATATATCTAGATATATCGCCACTATCTGGTGTTGCTGTTCCGCCCTCGAGAGTCCCGCGATTCCTTCGCAGATATGCCATAGATGAAATAACAGGCTTGTATCAAAGATGCACGCCATGCGTGGCAATTGGTCCGAGATGTGCCTTATTTGCTTCTGTATGAAGAATGAGTGCGGAGCTAGACCTTTTTGGCCCTTCCCTTTAGCGCTTGTACAATAGGTGGGGAGAATCTATTTCTCGGGCTGCATGTGGCTTCACATGGCATGATTAGATATGAGATTGCCATCCAGTGATGGGGTGAGTCTGGGTGCAATAAAAACTGCTTTTGTTCCTTGGCTCGTTCCTTAGCTCTCCTGTGGTTTGGGTTTTATGGTCTGTGCGGCTATGTGAGCGTGGTTGTGGACCTCCAATATTGTGATGTTTGACATTGCTTTGTGTACTACAGCCTCCTGGCCATTGTGTGCTCATACCAGTACTCCACTCGCCTCATATCTCCGCCGTGCGATCCCTACCAACTTTGGGGCCTAGTCTTTTGTAGACCTGGTCACCAATCTATACTTTCCACTGTCGCTTTTAGTGTAGTGGACTCGCGCTGGGCTCGTCTCATCGGTGGCCGGTGTCCATTGCGCCTGGCTGGACGCGATGTTGGCCTCGGGCTTTTCGCAGTTGGTGCGCGTTCGTACTGGCCGCTGTCGGGGGGCGGCTTTCTCGGATGGTTTTTTTTCGCTGTGATGGGCTTTCTGCGTGGGCGGTGGCTCGTGGTTTGTTTTTCCCGGCCTGTACAGCGGTATGATCCTGTGGTGTGGGTGGTGGCCGATTCTTACGGTGCCTGTGGTCCGGGGTGCGCGGTCGCGTCGGCGTGGGGGGTTGCGTCCTGTGGTGCCGCGGCGTGCCTTGCCGTGGTGTGCATCTCTTCTGCGCGTGGCGTGATCCCGCGCTGGCGGGCAGTTCCGTGCGTGTCGGGGTGTCCTTTTAGGTCGGCTCGGCGGTCTTTTCTGTGGAGGCCGCTGTTCCGTCGCGCTGTTGCCAGGCGGGCTTGGCCGTTGGCCTGGTCTCGGTGTCGGGGCTGGGTATGGCCGTTTGCTTGGGGGCCTTAGGTCGTCCGCCGCTTTCCGGGCTTGTGCGCGCCTTGTTGGGGGCGGGGCGGCCGCGTCGGTGCCGGTTGCGCTTGGCGGCTGGTGCGGCCGGCGTCTGCTTGGGCGACGCCGCGCGGCGCCCCTGTTGGCCTGGGTTGCCGTGGTGGGATGCCGTGCCTGTGCGGCTGTTTGTGGCGCCACTTGCTGTCTGTCCGGCGCGCGCTGTTGCGCCGGCTTTCGGCCTGGGTTGCCCGGTGGTGGCTCCCGGCGCCGATTGGCGGCTTGGCTTCCGGTGCAATGTTGGGGATTCTGGGCCGCGTGGCGGAGCTGTGCCGCGTCGGCCCGGGCCGCCACGGCTTGTGCGCGTCGTTGGCGGCCGCGGCCTGTTCGCCACCCGTGGTTGGCCGCATGTTGCCCTTGAAGCCTGCGTAGGTCCTCGGCTGGGCCCGGGTGTGTGGTGTCTGCGTGCTTGTCCGTGGGCCTGGGCTTTGTCTTTGCCGCCCTCTTTGCTCCACTCGCTGCGTCATGGCCGGTCTGTGCCTTCCTGGCCTCGCTACGGTCCTTCCTGGACTTTCTCCTTGTTTCCGCCGCGGCGCCCTACTGCGGCGTGTCTCGCCTTCGGTGGTGTGCCTTCTCCGCGCGGTGCCTTTGGGCGCACCACGGCTAGCTCGCGGCCCCCCCAGCTGGGCCCGGCCGCTGCCGGCCGTTTCCTCGTTTGCACGCGGGACTGCCCAGTCCCCGTGGCCCGCCGTCGCTTCCGGCCTTGGCTGGTCTCTGGGGGTGTGCCGCTGCCATGGGCCGTTGCGCCCTGGTCGTGGTGCTTGTCGCTCCTTCGGTACTGCCCCGCCGGGGCCGCGGCTACCGTTCGGCCGCGCCTGTGCTGGCTGGATTTGGCACTTGTTTCCAGTGTTCTTGCCCATGGGACGTCTTTTTTCCTGACTCTGCTGCCGTTGCCGATGTGCCTTCGCGTTCTCGTTTTTTTTTTCCGGTCCTTTCCGCTTCCCGCTTCGCCTCCACTCTGGTCGCGTCGCCCGGTTTGCCTGCACCTCTTTCTTCGCCGGCTTTCGCGGGTCGCGCGTTACCATCCCTCCTTGCTCGTTGGCCTCCTTCTTCTTTTGTTTCTTTGCGCCCTCGCGGTTCTCCGTCTCTTTGCTTCGCTCGCCTTTGCCCGGTCTGCCTACGTCCCCTGGCCTAGCTCGTATCGCTCCCGTTCCCTGCCCGCCCGCCCCTCCGCGCTGTCATTGGCCGGTGTTCCATGGGCTCACTTTTTCCCCCGCCTTGGTTTCCAATGTTCAACTGCGTCTTTGGCGCGGTCCAGCCCTCTCCTTTTGCCCGGGGCTTTGTTGCCGGCCCCCTCTCGGGTGGGATTCACTGGTCGTGTCTCCCTCTGCTCGCGACGGCTGCGAGCTTTTGGCCCTCCCCCTTCGCCCCTTGGTCCTCACTACCCTGCACCGCTTGCCGCCGCGCGGCTCGTTGTCGCTCTGGTTTGCTCTGCGCTGGGTTTTTGGCCGCTCCGCGCGGCGCCGCGCGGTCGCCCGCCGTTAAGTCCGCTGGCTTCCAACTTGTCTGCGCTGGGTCTTGTTTTGGGTCTGGGCCGCTTCGGCCGCCCCTGGGCATTGGTCGCGACCTGTTGCAGTTGTTGGCTGCTTGGGCCGTGCGTTGGCGGGGCCTTCCGCCCTTCTGTGCGCCACAAGCGACATGAGATGGGCCGTGGCGACCTTGCTGTTGCGGCTCGCGGTCCGCTGCCTCTTCTGCCAGCCGGGTGTCCCGCGCGGAAGCGGCGCTGGCCCTGCCCGTCCGCTGGTCCCCCCGGCGCCTTGGGCCCGCTCCCCCTTGGGCTCGTGCGCCCCTCTGGAGCACGTTCGGAAACGAGTGGCGGTCCACCGCGCCACTCCGGCGCGTCTGCTGCACGCCTCTTGCCCCCCTTCCTGACGCCTCCAGGCCTGCACGCAGTCCCCGAGTAGGCGCTGGGGCGTCTGCCCGTCATGCCGCGGCTGCTTGCCGCCAGCCACACCCCGCCCTGCGTGTCCCGCGCCGCACGCCTGCCAGCCTGGCCCGCCGCGCGCCGGGCTGTGCCGCCACGCACGGCGGTCCGGTGGCCGCCGCTCCCTGGGATTCCCGCCACTCTGTGGCGCGGCTGGGTGGTCCCGCGCGTCGCGTTCGCCCGCACCGCCTGCTTGTCACTCCACTAACTCGCCCTCGCTGGCTCGGCGCGGGCTTCGCCCGGCCGGTTTGCCGCGATCCCGTCGTCTTTCCCGTCTCCCCCAGCTTCCCTGGCTTGAGCCTTCGTTCCGTTCCCGCAATCGGTGGCATCGTCGGCTTACCTGCCGTCCGGGGCCCGGGGCCGCCTGGCCTCTCGGGTTTGTTAGCCCCGCTTAGTGAGCGAGCTCAACATCCCGCGCCCGCCCCGTTTCTGTGCCTCTCTCACCTTTGCACCTCTGGTTTCTCGCTGCCTTCGTATCCTTTTGCCCCTTCGCCGCCCGCTCTCCCGCCTGTCTCCCCTCCGTCTCTCACGCCTTCTCGCTCCGCACCCCCGCTTTTCTCCCTCTGCTCGCTCCCCCCGCGGCCACGCGTTGCCGTCATCTTGTATCAGTTTTTCGCTCTTCTCCTCTTCCTACTTTTTTGGACGCTTCCTTCTGCTCGTGTGTTTTGCTTGGCCATTTGTAACACTGCATTCGTTTTTCGACCTCTTCATGACTCTGCTTATCTTCTCCTCTCACCCCGCCTGCTCGGCCCTGCTGCCCTGGGCGGGTCGTCAGTTCCCTCTCCTTCGCTACCGTTTTCGCGCTGCTCTCCTGTTTGTCACGTTTCTGAGCCCCTTGTAGGCGCCCGGCGGCGCAGCACCTTGATCCGTGCTGTTCTGCCATAGCCCCACATTGTCATCTTTCTCAGCCCCTCGAGCGCTTGGGCCTCCCTCGCAGTGCGCTCTCTACGGCCCTTGGCCATGCCCGGCCGCTAGACTGTGCCCGCGCTTCCTCTGCCCCCGTTCCCTTTGTTCCAGGGGTGCGCGGTTCTCTGGCTTGGTGCCAGTTTGGTCCCTCCGCGCGCTTTGCTGCCGCCGCATCCCGGCGTTTTCGGCAATCCGTTTAGCTCGCTGCTGGCACGCTACTTTATTGCGTTTTGGCCGACTGCTTGGTTTCCGTTGTTCACGGAGCCCTGTGTGCATGTCCCTGCGGCCTTTCCTCTTTTCCTTTGGCGGGCCCCCCTTCGTGTGACGTGCTGGCCGTGTCGTCCTCGCGTGTCGTCTTCGGGCTGTTCGTTTTGCCCCTGCGACTTCTCGGCTCATGTCTTGTGCGCGGGGCCGTGTGGCCGTGGCGGCGTTCCCTTGGCTGCCTGTGTTTGAAGCTGCCGCCGCTCCGCCGCTCTGGTGCGCCCGTCCTTACAGTTTCCACCTCCCCTCTAGTCGTTGCTCCTGGTGTGGCGCGGCCGGGCTGCTGTTTTCCCTCCCTGTATACTTCCGCCTCGAGCAGCTCGCTTGGGTTGCCTTCGGCCGTCTGTCTCAGGCTGTTTTCCGTCTCCTTCGCCGGCCGTCGCGGGCTGGACGGTTCTGCCCGTGGGTTGCACGCCTATGCTCCTCTGCGCCTTTTTTCGTTTTTCGTGTTGGCCCCGTTCTTTGGCCCGCATTGCCTCCCCGCGGTTTTTTGGTCGGCTTCGGCGGCCTTGCCGTCTCCGCGCGCTTCGCCCCCCCGTTGGGGTGCACGTCTGGGGGTCGTGCTCCCCACTTCCCCGGCGCGTTCCGCTTTTGCCCCGTGCCCTTTTTTGGCATCCGCCACTGGCCCCCTGCGTGGCGCGACGCCTTACTTCCATCTGGCTGAACCTGTCCTGCGGCCTTTGGACGCGGGTCCGCGCCTCGCCACTCGTCCTACGCTTGGGCAGCTGGCGTGCTCACCTTTTTTCCCTTACCGGCGCGTGCGGTGCCTTCACTCCGCATGTGGGGGTGCGTCCCGCGGGTTTTTGCCGCACCGCCCCTTTGTGCCCTTGACGACCCTCCGGGCGGCGGCCGTTGCGGGTCCGGCTGCGTGTCCCGCGCGGTAATAATGCACGTCCTCGGTTGGCCGGGTGAGCGTGCTTCTTGGTGGCTGGCGGGTCTCGCGTTGGGGCTGGCAGCGGCGTTGCCGCCTGCTTCTTGCCCGCGAGTTCGCTGGGTCTTGTTCTTGTGGTGTTCCGGCACCGTCTCTCGAATCTCGCTCGCTTGCGGTGTTGCGCCTGCGCTGCGTGCGCCGTGCCCGCGCGTTGCCGCCGCTTTGCCTTGTCAGCACAGGTCGTGCGTTGGTGGCTCTGCCCGGCTCTGGTGTTTATGGCTGTCTGCGCACCGCAGCGCGGCCCGCCGCGGTCTCCTTGTCGACCCGCCTTTTTCCTCCGGGTCCGCGACGCGCCTGCGTCCAGCGCGGGACCTTGGCCTCTGGTTTTTCGCGATGTCGCGTTGGTCCGGTGCTGCGTGGCGCCCTCGGCCGTGGGTTCATACGCCCGCTCGGATTGGTGCGCGGTCGCCGGCCCTTTGCCGGATCCGGTTTGTTTCCGCCGTCGCTCCGGCCCGGGGCGTCCCCGCTGCCGATGGCCGGCATTTTCCGGCGCCTTTCAACTGTCCCGAGCCCCCGTGCCGGTGCGGCCTGCCCTTCGGCCTCGGGACGGGCTCTCGCCCCCGGTGCTGCGCTCCCTTCCGGCCTTTGGTGCGGGGGGTCGACTCCTTCAGCGTTCGTCGCCCCGGGATGCGGCGCGTTGGCGCGGCTGCTCTGCGTCGCCCTCCCCCGCGGCCCCCGTGGGGGGGCAACGCCCGCTTTTTCGGGTCTGCCGCCGCTTTCCGCGGTTGGTGCCCTGCGCGCCCGTGTCTGCTTTATTGGCGCTTCGACCGGCGCCGGCCGCGCTCCGCCCCCGTGGGCCACGGATTCGGGCGCGACTGCCCGTGCGGCGGTGGCTGCTCCGGTCCCAGGTCCCTCGCGGCGTAGCGCGCGCGTTCGCGGTTGGCCAACGCCGGTCGCAGTTGCCCCGTTCCGGGGTCGATTCCCCCCCACCGGTGTGTGCCGGGTCCCGCCCCAGCGTTCCCCAGCATCCCACCTTTGTCGCATTCAGATCTGTGGGCTTTCGGGTCACCACCGTGGTTCCTGGCGCGCGCAACCGCGCGGGTCTTCTGGCGGCGCCCGGCCATTCGTGTCATCCTCGTCTCGCTTGCCCCAGGCTCTCGGAATTTCGCCCCGCGGATCTGCGGTTCTCCGCCGCGAGGCACCACCGCCTCATCTCGGTTTGCCGTACGCCACGGTGCGTCCAGCGCTTGGTGGTCGCTCCCGTGCCGCGGCCCGTCAGCGCCCCTTCGTCGCCCCGGGCCAGCGTGCCTGATCGCTTGGCGGGTTTTCCATCTCGCACCTGCCACGGCCCCTGTGCCTTTCCTGGCCTGCGCCGCGCGGTTGGCCGCGTTTGCCGCTTTGGCACCTCGGGCCTTCAGATTTCAACGTCCCTTTGGTCGCGCAGAGCTCGCCCGCGCTCGTGCCGGGGTCAGTGCCTGTCGGGTTTCCCGCTCCCTGCGTCCCGCGCTGTCGACGGGTTCCGAGCGTAATCCGCGTGCTTCCGCGCGTTTGCGCGCCTTTTTTTGGTGCCTGTTTCGGCGGGCCCGTCGCTCCCATGGCCCTGCTTTGCGCTGGCCGCCCTGACGCGGCCTGTGCTTCCGTCCGCGCTTGTTCCTGATCCCGTGGCTGCTCCTGTTCTTCCGACCGGCTCCTGGCCCGGTGCCGTGGTTTGGCAACCTGCCCATCGCGGGCGAGCCTGCCTTTGCCCACCTCGCGCGCCGGCGCCACCGGAGTCCGCTCGCGCCCGCTGCGCGCGCCGTCCGCACGGTGTGCCTTGCCCGTGCCGCGTTTGTGCCCGCCGGGTGACTCCCCAACGGGGATCGGTTTGCTCCTCTCTTTTTTCCTCACCCTTTGCGCACCTAGCGTCGGCGGCGCCGGCGCCGCCCGCTGCGCTCCTTGCGGTCTTGCGCCTGTGGCTTCTGGTCGCGCGCCCGCGTGGTGCCTACGCTGCGTTGCCCCAATGTTCGTTCAGGTGCACCGGGTCCTTTCCACTGCGCCCTCCATGCACATTGCCCCGGCCACCTGCCCCTGCCAGCGCGGGTGCCACTGGGCTTCGTGCGCTCTGCTTTGCTGCTGTACTCTGGTGCCGAGGGCTCCCCTGTGTTGCGTTGGCTGCCGCGGCCCCGCGTGCCCCCTCCTCGGCTGCCCCTTCGCTGGTTGCTCTGCGCTGGCTTCGGTGCCGCCCCCGGCTGGGCTTGCCCTGGCCGCGGGGGCCTGGGGTTCTCCCGCCCCCTTCGGTCGCGCCGTCCGACACTCGGCAGTGCGCCGTGTCACCGGTTTTGCCTTCGGCAATCGTCTCTCACCCGCTCCTGCGGCCCGCCCCGCTGGCGCGTGCCCGGCGTTGCGGCCGCTCTGGGTCCCAGGCTTTCCTGTGGTGGCCCGCACGGTGCAGTCGTCGGTGCGTCCTCGGCCTGGCGTTTTTGCTTCTGCGCTGCGCCGCCTGTTACGGGTGTGTCTGTGCCGCGCTCGATCTGGCCTTGCTGCCCGCGCCGCAAGCTCGAGGCGACGCGCATCCAGCCTGCTTGCAGGCGCGCCGGATTCGCCACGTGTTGGTCCCGGCTGCGCTGGCCAGCTGCCGTTGCTGCTTGACGCCCCGGCTGTGGTTGCTGCCCCCACGCGTGGGATGGCTCTTGGGCGGCTGCGTAGTTGCTAGGCCAGGCGCGCTGTCGGGGTGGGCGGGCTCTCGGTTTGCGGCCCTTGTGGAACGCCGCGTGTGCCATGATCGTGCTTGACCCTGGGCCTGGCCCTCTGGCCGGCGGTGCGCCGGCGTCGCCCGTGCGGGGGCCTCTCCGCGGTCCCGCTGTTGCGGGCGTTGCACACAGAAGTAGGCGGATAGACCCCGTGCGTTGCTTGCTGCGGGTGCGGCTGCGTTACCGGTCGGTCTCGGCCGGGTCGCTCTTGCCACGCGGCTGGTCGGGTTATGGGGTGCCCCACTGGCGACTATGGATTGTGGTCCGCGGCGGCGCTGTGCCCTCTCGCGCTGCGGCATCCGTTTTCGGCGTTTGCCGGCCTTGGGCCGGCGCGTTATGCGACGCTGTCGGAGGCGCCTGCTGCGGCCCGAGTGCTCCGGCGCCAGTGCCTGTCTCCGGGCAGCAAGTTTTCCGCTCTCGTGGGCTGGGCGCTTGGATGGGCGCGCGTTTCGGCGCCGGTCTTTCCTAGTGTTGCCGCTCGGCGCTCGTGCGCCGGGCTCGCGGGGCCGGTGCCTTCCCGGCTACCGCCTGCGGTGGTCCTTTCCGTTGCGTTGGCGGTCTTTCGGCGCCCTGGGTTACCGTGTGCGGTCGCCGCGGCTGCCGCTCACTGTCCTTCGTCGCTCCCCCCGTTGGGTCTGTCTGACCCGCCCTGTGAGATGCGTTCCGCTCCGCGGTCTCCCCTCCCAGCTCGTATCTTCTCCTCTCCCCGGCTATCTACGTGATCCGCTGCACCCGGGCGCGCCTCTTGCCGGCCCTCGCGTTTTGCCTCCCTGGGGCTGGGTTTCCGGCGCGCGCTTGCCCCGTTTGGGCCGTGGCCGCCGCTTCTCAAAGGGTCAAGGCCGCGTGCGGCGGTCCGCCTCCGCGATGTTCGTGTCTTGCGGCCGGCGCTTGGCGGCGCAACTGGGGGCCGGCGCCCCGGCGGGCGCCGCATGCTTTGGGGTGCTGCGGCGCCGCGATGCCCCTTGGGCCGTGTTCCCGGGCGCCGCGCGCTGGCGTCTCCGCGCGCGCCTGTGGCTGCCGCGGGCTGGGCGGTCTTCTGGCCTTCTGCGGCATTTGGCTCTCCCCTTTTCCGGCTGTTGGGGGCGCGGGCGCCCGGTCGGGCGGCCTCTCGTGCGGAGCGCCCGCTTTTCTGTTCCAGGGTTTCGGCGCGGCTCGGTGAGCCCTGTACCGGCGCTCGCCGTACCGCCGGTCGCCCACGCGGCGCCTTGCATCTGTCGCCCGGCCCTGAAAGGTGCTGGGCGCCGTCTTTCGTCATTCTGGGCGCCAGTTCTGCACGGTGCTTGTTGCCTTCGGCATGGGGCAGCACGCGGTTGTTGCGCGCTGCTGCGCCCAGTTGCTTGATTTTGCGCGGTTGGCGGTGGCCGCCTGGCGCTGGCACGCGCGTCGGTTTTGGTTTTGCTCGACCTCGACCCGCGCGGCTGTCTGCTTGCTGCGCGTGCCGCGCGGGTGGCCGTTCACGCGTTTTGCCCGGACGCGCTTGCAGGGCGCGCTCTGCATGTTGTGCTGTGCGCACGCCCTTGTCGGTGGGTTACTGGCGTCGCTCTGCCGACGGGCATGGGGCTTTCCGCCCGGTCTGGCGACTGATGACCTTCGGCAATTTAGATCCTGCGGGCACTTTCCATGTGCCGGGCCCTTTGCTCCTGCCGTGCCCTGTTTTCTGCCTCGGAAGCCCGCGGGCGCGGCTCATTCCTTGCCACGTCTTCCGGTGGAGCGGTTTTTTTCCCCCGCTTGCCGTCGTCTCAGGGGCTGGATTTTTCCCGCCTTATTCCGTGTTTCGGGCTTCGTTTTCCTCCTTTTGCGTGTCATTTTTCTTTGCCTGCTCCGCTTCCGCCCATTCTTCCTCGCTCTGGCTTGTTTCCCGTTGGGGCTGTGTTGGCGGCTCTGGTGGGTGTGCCTATTTTTCTTGGTCCGTGTCTGTTTTCGCTTTGTTTGGGCCTTCCG
>Ga0163217_1071507_pt1 | contig 11005 bp, 5 predicted proteins | sample SynspAceP_FD_185933 | JGI IMG/M metagenome (GOLD analysis project Ga0163217, IMG submission 185933) | Saline lake microbial communities from Ace Lake in Antarctica - Synechococcus sp. Ace-P (PacBio error correction) | ecosystem: Environmental > Aquatic > Non-marine Saline and Alkaline > Saline ...
AGAGGAGATTGCTAAATGAAGGAGTGTTTATCCCCTATAAAAAAGAAACAATTCGATATATATCTTACTATACTAAAATCGTTTTAACCGCTATGAAAATAGAATACTGACAGGAAAAGAATTCGAATCCATTCTTAATTGGTTTTTTGGGTCTAAACATAATACAATAAGAAGGAAGATAATGCTAACAGTGAAATAAAGGAAGCAATCCATTTAAGTATAACTATACTCGAATCTAAGGGTAATCAAATCTTTTCGAGAAGCAGGCGGGCTTAAAAAAAAAACTGAGGTACTCCTACGCATCCTATGTAAACCCGCTAATGAAGAGTTGAGTAAATCAATATTTAATCGGAGTAACCTGCTCCACATTTCCCCTCTTCAACCACCTGCCATTTTTGAAATACCCCCATCGTTATCAAAGTCAATTAATTGAGGTTGGCAGAGGCAAAAATATAAAACCCCCGCTGGCCCAGCGCCTTTCCGATTTTTCCAATATAGCGTTATCCGCGCGCTCGCCCGCCCTCTGTAATCATTTTCTCCATGCTCAAAGCCAATCCGGTCAAAAATCGTCCCCGCAAAAGAGGTAATCGTATTCCAAATGAAATGCACTTTTTGGAGAGTAAATGCAGGAATCGAGTTGGGTCTTCGCCTCGGTGTCGTTTTGCCCGGTAAAGTAAACGTTTTGATCAGCGGAACCGCAATCAAATAATTAATATCCCAAATGGCGAAGCACAATGAGTAACTCGGTGAGGGAAAAACCCCTCTTCTTCTCAAATAATTATGTCGGCCAGTGTTTTTTTATTTCAAATGGCATCACCCCTTAAAATTGAGTATTAACGCTTCGTTGTGGTATTTGCAGACATGACGGAAGTTCTGAAAGCGATCCCTTGCACGAGTATTCTAGGTTAAATTCGTGCCTTTCTTGCACAAAAAATAAGACATGACCTTGCCAAACCAGTAATTAACCGCCATTCCATCAAAAAACTCCCATGAGCCGCTAAATTCTGGATCTTCCCCACTCATTTGCTCGTTTTCTGGAAGCTTGAAACGGGCCTGGGATTGAAATTTTCCCTAGTTCATGTTACTTACAAAAGGAAATCCTCTGAAGCGGTGTAGCCCTATAGCTTATGTCTTCGGGAACGGTAGCTTCAATCCAAATCAACTCCCGTTCTAAACTGCTGGCTCACCTGTGCTGCTTGAAACCGGTTCTCACTGCCGAAGAAGTTGATTGCATTTCTCCCAGATGTAGCAACGTACCACTCCCAAAAAGTACTCTCCCAAGTGTTGTTTCCAGAAATTTTCTTTCATAAGGTCTCTCCTTTGGGTGATTTCAAGGGTAAAGATTCCCGATAACTGAATTGGAATCTCGGAGCTATTACCTTTCTCTAGCCTCCACATTTGAACATTCAATTCATAAGCACCACTTTGCCTCAATGCTATTTGATGAACCCGGCCACACTATGGTAGCTGCCCAAATATCTCTAGGGAAAGATTATTCGTTTAACTATAAAGCCTTCTTTCCAATAACCATCTGTAAGTGGTTGAATTTTTGTATTCCAACAAAAACTGAACTTGGCTTATCCATAAAGAGTTGTTCAATTGCTACTGGAAAGACCTTCCATGCGTTCAAAGGTGCAACCACGCATCCCTTTCGCCGGTCCCTTCTAGGGTCGCATTGTTTGTTATTCTAAATCCGTGAGCTGCTCCTGTCCAATTGCCCATTATGCGATTCGTGTCATTTTTGTGAGCCCAACGCCGTTTGCTTTCGAAGACGTTCTAACACACAAAAGAAGAACGACTAAAAGGACAACCCAAGAAAAAAATGACCTACTAATCCTGCGCTTACGACTTTCCAACTATTGTACGTAGGTTGTATTCGATTGCTTAGAAACCCCTATTTTCAACTTCAAAAGCGAGTTGCGCCAACTAAGTCGGGGGTAATTCTGAGTTTGATTTCTCCCGTAGGACTCGTCCACCTTTTCAGAAATAGAGGGAGCCTAAGCTTTGTCACTCCCATTCCGTGGAATCTTCAAGCTGATTCTAAAAACGCTAGATAACGAAGCCGTCGCTCCTTAGAAGTACCCTGTTTAGGGCGTATGATATGCCCCGCTCATTACATCATTTTTTAATGGACTATTAGAAACTAATCCAACTATGCCTCTGGAATCTGCTCTCCAACAAGCTCAAAGAGGTAAGCAACCGCTGTTTATCTCCAAGCATATACCTTTTGCCTCTAGAAATTGGCCACTGGGTGTTTCAATTACAGGCGTGCTCTTTTCTGGGTTAATTACCGTCAGATCTTATACTCCTCCCATCTGCGCATGATCTGTTGCTTTCTTAACTAAGCCGGTAATTCACCTACTTTTCCGAAGCGTACAGCTAAAGCAAGGGCCAAAAAAATAGCACCCGGAACAAGAGAAGAACTCCTAATCGCAAGCGCTTTCCTTTATCATGATGTACGTACCCAGTCCTCTAACCTCCGCTGTTCTTCAAAAAGTTAAAGACGATCTAGTCCTGATAAAATAGCTTTGAATAGCGCCCTGCCTGACACGTAGTTGGGGAATTCTGAGCTTGCAATCGAAGCCTTTTTCCCTTCCATCGGAATGCCATTCCTACATATAGATCGCTCCAACTGTTCTTCATCCATAGGGCGCTTCCCTTCTGCATTTATAGAAACAATACAATGGATAGGAATGAAGCAAGCCAAATCTGTGGAAGCCTCTTCCTTTGGTAGGATGGAGTCTGCCCTCCTCTATTCAAGAACGTTTAAGTTGCCCCTACCAGGTTACAGATAGTTCAACGAATTGTGCAATAAACCCTTTATCAAAAGCAGCACATACAACCTTCAAATTAATCGAACATAAGACCGCTGAGTTTCCTCCAAAATTCGGGATTAATGAAATTTGAGAAATATCCTACCTCTAATAGACCGACCCTAGTACTCTGGCTGAATACCCCGAATTATCAAATTAGGCTCTGCTTACACTCGTCTCAACATGAATGCTCCGGTCCAGAAACTTGATAGATAGACATCGCTTATTATCCTCACATTTCAATAAGGTGGTGCTGCAATTAAAAACTCTGTATCATCCTACACTCGCAAGGAACTCTATCTCCCTGTGCGAAAATCCATTCTTCCGTCTTTCTGTCTGCTCCCTCGAGTAGGCACTTCTTCTTATAGCACCTTGCCAGAAAAGCGCTTCAGGAACGTTTTACATCCTCTCTCCAACATGAATAGGCCATCAGCTGGATAGATTCTCTTTTAGCTGTTACGATTGCTCCTTTTAAAGGAGTCTTCGTTCTCCATTATTATGGAACATACTCTCGCCTGATGATTGTAGCGCGATTCCTATTTCCCTAGCTTTTGTACCTCCATCCAAACAACGAATAGCACCGGAAGTCAAATCTCCACTATCCCAACGCCCGTAAGTCGCTCTATAAAAAGGAATTTTTAGCAATACGCGCCCTTAAGTTATCGATATCTAGTCTCTGTCTCGAGATTGTTCCATCGGGCATTAATCGTTCCATCTGCCGTAAACACATGAGGAGTTACAAAGATTCCAGCTCCGATTTCCATGACGCTGGTACTTTTGTTTGCTAAATAATCGCCCCGAGCCAGCGGAATAGTTGTGCCTAGAATCGAACCCTTATTAATATCTCGGACTCACTTCCTTTGGAATGAGCCCTCCCAAAAGTAAATCGTATTCTCCAATCCTTTTAATCAGCAACGTAGAAATCAAGTACTTCTGCTTATTGAATGTAGGTGAAACAGTACAGCCTTAAGTACTCCAACTCGGTGTATTAAATTCAGGTGAATGTCGACCGGTGTACTTCACCGACGCGCTCACCACGGAGTGATTTCAAGAGTACTTGGCTTCAATTGGATTCGAAATCGTTGACTCTCCCTGAGTAATCAATCTGGTTTTGGGATTGTAATGGAGTCTGTTGAGGTAGTAAGTAAATTACTGGGGGGGGTAGTACCGATTCAATACTCGCTGGTAATGAACCATTCAAGGTAGAAATTTTGAAGGACGGGACCGAACCGTCACTAACCTTCTTGATCTCAAGGCCTGAATTCCTGAAAAAGAAATTTAATTAAGGCAATCGCCCCTAAGCTTTGAACTCCAAATAAGTTTCCCCCAGGAGCAAGAGACGTTGTTAGCCATCCGCTCCAGATCCTGAAACCGAATAAACCTCTCACCCTGGTCTGCTCCTTGACCAAAGCGCACACTAAAACGGATTTGAGAAAAACTCTGTCTGGCGCTCCTCCCTGAGTCTAAAGAAACCCCAATTGGTAACATGTCTGAAGATTAATATCCACGACTAACGCTTCCAATCATAATTTTGTGTGTCCGGAAAGTCAATCTGGCTCTATATAAATTCCTAGATTGCCACGATTATACTCATTCGTCCAATCACCATGAGCCCGTTCCTGCCTCTTGATCACTTGAATGCTTTGCGTTCTGTCTTACGCCTTTCCAGGAATATCCACCACCCCGTCCCGGGCCGAAGAGTAATGTTTTAACCGGATCAGCCTTATTTCGATAAGCTTATACCCGCTGGTATTTTTAATGCGTGCCAACAATATACAATTCTCCCTCTTCTTTAAACGCAAAGGTTGAACCTGCGTACCTCTGAAGATATATGGGTTAGCGCTTGAGATAGATAAGCTTAATTCGCTGTGGGGGTTTTGCCGTAATCGTTGTGTTTGGAGACCGTAGGTAGATCATACTTACAATCACTTGGGTAACCTATTTCACGTAATACATCAGTAACATGGGGGGCATTTACCTACATCAAGTTTTAACCAAGCATTTTCCATGGCTGTTACCCAAAACGTTTGCCCTCTGCTCCTTGCTGGGCGGCCTCTGGAAAAAGCCAAGTCGATCCAATGATGTTCCACTCCGTCCTTTTTCCCCCTCAAAGAAAACCATTAATTGTTCAGGAAATATTCAACCCCATTCCTCAAATTCACGTCCGGGTAGATATCCAGAGAAGAGCCCCTCGTACTCATTCCGAACCATAATATTTTTGGCACCCGGTTTTCCTTGGGAGCCGTGTCCGAGTAAAACTAATAGGTCTGCTCTTGTAGGTCAAAGAGTAAGTAACTCCTTTGATCGAAATTCAATGGTGGGCTCAAATTACTACAGGTGCTATCTTTCTGGTTCAGTGTAAACGATTCCGATGCGAAATACCTGCCCAAACCTGGGTAACGAGTGAGATCATAATTCACGCTGGCTTGATTATAAATATCAAGCACTTCAATAACTGGTTACTGTCTGAGAGCCGTAAAGTTGATCTGTGAGTTAATCCCGTTTTTCTACAATAAGTTATTTGATGTTCCGTATTGAACGACCCAAATGGCGCGAAGGGAAAGTCACGGGCATTAATACTACTCCACATTAAGGTTCTTCAACAATTCTGGAATACCTTTTCGGGAAGAGGAGGAAAGTGGGAGTTGTACTTTTATGGTATCAACTAATCGATTTCTAAGTAAGAGAAATATTCCAACGCTCACGTCGTAGCGACCGAATCGAAGCTCATTTGCCTCCTGTGCTACCCTTCATGAAGCCTAAAGAGTAAATAAGCCCAGCCCAATTAAAAAAAGAAATAGAAGCGAATTTGCCCTTCATAAAAAACCAGGATGTTTTGATTAACATGCCGGCGTACGAGAATAGAGAATTTTACTGAACTTTCACATCTATATTTTTATCAGTACGGGTCTCGCCTATAAATCTCTTCAACTTAGTTAACCCATCCTTCACTTTTACTGGGATACCCTACTTCTCTCAACGGAGTCACTGCCATTTTGAGTGGCTCAGTTTCTTTAAAATTTTCCCTTGAATTGCTATTATTTTGAATCAATCGAAGCTATGACTTCATTAATCAGTAAGACAAGTTCAATTAACGCCACTCGTCCCTTGTAAACCCTGTTTGATTGCATGTTCAAACACCTCTGAACTTTTATAATGAAATCATTATCTCTTCATTTGAATCCCGCAAATCATTAACATACTTCATCAAGGCCGTGTAACCATTTCTCGCCATAATAGATGCAAATTCTTGCGCACTACACTTTGTGGGCCATAACAAGTCGTACGGATGAGGTAACAGAAAAGGCTCAATGCCCATAATCTGTTAAACCGGATACTGCCGATGCCTGCACCTCATTGGTATGAAGCGTAGAAAAAATACGAGGAGTCCCAGTTCAAAGCTGAACGGATGGCAATCTCACGCGGTTCTTTATCTCGTAATCTCTCCCACCATGATAATATTCGGTCTTGACGTAAGATAGAAGGCGGAAGTAATATTGGCGGACGTCAGATCTATCTCTTCGTGAACCTCGATTGAATTAAACTTCCCTTCTAGGTTATAATTCTATGGGAATCTTTCAATCGTGGTAATATTTACTTCCTGGGTATTCAGTTCATTTAGCGGCGGCGTACAATGATGTTGTTTTTTTTTCCGCTTCCCGTTGGGCCCGTGTACTAGTATCATCCCATAACGGATTATGATGGCCTTGCCTAAACTCCGATAACACCTCGCCTTCAAATCCCAGCGATTCTAATTCTAGGTTAATGATGACTCTTGTCCAGAATTTCGCAAATAACCAACTTTTTCCCCGTAACTGGGTAGGAAAGCGTATGAACACCCTAAGATCGATATCAACTCCTTTTTTTGAGCGTACTTGAATGCGGCCATCTTTGCCGGTCCGGCCGCTTTCCGCAAATATCATATTCGCCCATAAATCTTAACTCTTGATACCAACGACACTCTCGTGATTCGTCCTTGAAAGCTGAGCGACTCCTGAAGCACCCCCATCTAAAGCGGTATCTTAAACGGTAAGCTTTTTTTCGAAAAGGCTCTATATGAATATCACTCACTCCATATTCCTATGGCTTGTTGAATGATAGCCTTCCACTTGTTTAATAAATAGGAGCCTGAGAAGCTGGATGTTCAATTAGACATAATCGTCTTTTTCTAATAAAGTAATAAATAGGTCAAATCCTCTAATAAACTCTTTCAAACCACCCCATAAATTACCAACATTATAAGGAGTTTAATTGCTGAATCTTTAGGGAATCCCTTGGGGTCCCAATAACCCCCATCATTTTAACACACAGGGTAACCCCCTCCTTAAAAACAATACACCCCGGTAAGCCTTTCTGAAAATACTTTTTTACACCAATTTCTTGAACACTGCCTTTTAAGGATTTTTCAAATTTAAAAAGAACAGCGAACCTTCTATCATTATCTCCTCTTCGCTCAAGGGACAAATATGCTCACTCTGCGTGATTATAAATGATTTCATTCCTAGCGTTTATTCCCAAGTAAGTTTGCCCTGACCTCCTTAAATACGCTCTCGTTAAAGAAATATCAGCTGAAGCTAGGCTTTTGGGTTACCTGATGGATGATTGTTGTGCACATATGAATAGAATCAGCTTGCCTAACAGAGCTAAACTGAAACACTGCCGAAGGTTTCTACGATTGTGCCGTAGATCCACCTATAAAAACTCCTGCTCCAACCCAAAAAGACTTTCTTGGCATTAATAAGCGACTTATATACAAGGAATTCTCTCCTCGCGAAGCTCTAAGGTGTCTTGATCTCCATATTGATCGAAGCCATATCAGCAGCCTCCGTACAGGGCTGGTTATGGTTTGGTAAGCGTTTCTACTGGATGGGAAGCTTTTTTAATAGGCCCAGAGAAACCTTCTGTAATTAATACTGGCATTTGATAGGGTTAAGTTAAGATTAGCACAAGGCTAAAGGGTCTTCACTGTTCTTATACCCCTATTAATGCCCATTCTGACTCGTTTCTTGGATAAGAACAATGAGCATTAAATGCTCGTTAATTCGTAATCCAACCCCAATGAACCTACGAAAACCCTTTTGCCCTTCCCTGTAACCCATCGAACGGTAACCTTGATGAATGCTAACCTCGCCTATTAATTAATCTCGAAAATACTGAAATACTTTTCTCAGCCCAAATGGTATAAAGGCGATTGGTGCCGAGAAGATACCAATAGAAGTCATTTCCATTGTGAGAGACACCTTTAAGGTTGTGAAGACACTCTGATCTAATAGATACACTCTTCGTGAGCTTGCAACGTGTGGGCAGAGCTTCAAAATTGACGCTTCGCACTCTTTGTGACGAAACGACACGTAATGGACTGCAAGATTAGCTTTCCCAGAGCTTCGTCTCAGGGAACAGAGAATCGGATATTGCACTCTCTGCGTTCATACCATAATTCGTATGACCAAAAGTGAGGGAATTTCCGTACTAGTTTTTTGGAGCCATACGGGCCATCCTGTAGTAATGGAATGGTAATTCGGAAGATTCTTCCAATCTATCTCGTCATACTTCCTGGCTTCTCCTTTGAGACCTTGGAGAAAAACTCACCGAAGCTTAGAAGCAATACTTTCCTGAAATTCAGGAGCGCGAATCACATCGCTAAGAAATGGCTCCCGTTGATGCAACTGTTGAGCACAGTATCAACCAAGATTTCCAAAACGCCTCGCCGAGCATGGTATTGCTGAGGAGGATATCGGAACGCCTCACCCAATGGCAGTTACTAGAACCGGTTTAACCAAATCATATCTCCCATGAAAGAGCCTCGTCCTTGCAGGCGAAATACCAAAAAAATGTGATAAGGTTTTTTGCCCTATGAATGTAACCTATCTCACAAAATGCTTATTCCGAGAGAGTTACTCCAAAATGCTATTGATTGCACTAGCCCTCTTTCTTTCGGACAACTGCAAGGATAGCTGCTTCCTTTGTGACAAACCCCTTTTCTGCGCCAAAAGAAACACTGACGCCAGATACAGAAGCCCTTCGAGTAAATCGAGGGCTTTTTTATTACCGCTGCTCTAATCTTCAATCATAAAACGAAAGTTTAAACAATGAGAACAAACATTACTTAGACAATATCCATGCCGCAATGGTAAAAAATCGCCCGTAATTTTTTTAGGGGAATCAGAGCTGCTGCACGCTTTGAAAATCAAGTACCAAAGCCCCACTTTCAACTGTGTGGATGATAAAAAACTGGCCCGAGATGGAACCTCAGATTCTACCTCCCATTGACAGAATGAGGCATATTTTAAGACCTGTGAATTGCTTGAAAAATTCAAACCCTACTTTCAGGGATTAAAGGTCAGAAAAATATTTCTGAAACCTTATGAAATGTGAACGGTTACCCATTCCTAAAGCAGGAAATATGATAGACAATCGTCTCATCTATTAGCCATAAAAGGGCCCAGGCGTACTTGAAATAAAGAGTACAAGTCTCAATGTTAAAAAATGAAGAGAAATGTCATCCTTTGAGCTGGGGAATTTCAGCTGCAATGGTATTATTCCTAACAGGATATGAATAATGGATATTTTGCGAATCATGGAAAAGAGATTCTGGAATATTCCATCGAACCTATTCTTTTAAATTAATCGGAATCAGAGACTTATTGATGACCTATTTTTGCGTAAAGCCGTTGAATGGTGGACTAAACAGATCAGTAATAGATACTGCGTCCCGCCTAATAGAAGCGGCGAGGATGTCCTGATTTTGTATCCCGATTCTAAGCGAGAGGAAGCCCATTAAGGAAGTAACTCCATCAGGAGTAAATAAGCGGGTTTATACGACACGAACGCGCTAGAGAATAGAGAGGAACGCGAGAGAAAGCTAGAGGCGAAAGCGAGGAGGTAGCTAAAGACGCTACTCAAGCAAGTAATCGGCGGGAGGTCCCTGGAAACCCAGCCTGTGGGTGGGAAAGCGCATTAATTAAAATGGAAATCTACTACGCAAAATAGACTCGATACCACCGCCATAAGAACGAAAAGCTCATCCCAAATGTGGGCAAATCATTCATCAAATAGAACATCAAACCCCGAACGGTTTTACCGTCCATTAAAAACAGAGGGGGCAATGATGCCCAGACTCTATGCGTGAAAGATTATAGCCTCAAGAATTCCCACTATGTCCTGACGGCTACATGCTTGGCATTTCTAGGTAGACGCCGTTTTGTCTTCGGAAACACGAATCGAAATCGCACCAACCACAAGCTGCTCCTCTGGTCTTTGAAACCCAGCTTCAGGACGAGGAGCAAAAACCTTAACATTCTATTAAACCGCTACAACCCTGAGTCTGATGAGAAGAGGTAACCTTCGTAAAGAATACTAGAGCGCTTTCGCGGGCGATAAGCTCGGACAGAAAAGAACTCGAAAGAAGGTGTGATTTCAGAAGCCTATATCGGGAATGAGTTTTGCAAATATTCTTGTGCGGTGCACAATAGGTCGAGGATGGAAAGATCTATGCCGAAGCATAAGGAGTCGTAATTACCGGAGATACAAAAACGCTAAAGGAAAGCTCTCGCTATTTCGAGCCTATGCGCCCTCTGGAAACTACCAACGGGTATTGAAGCGTGATAAATAGTCTGCAACTCGGAGGAGTTTTTGCTATGGCTAAGAAGTGGAGTGTAAGGACTTCAAAAGAGGAGTGGGCCGTGCTTTTCTTTTTAGGTTAAATGTACAAACCATAAACATTTGAAGTGAGCGTGCAGTCATTGAAATTTCTTTATCACTGATTTCCTTAGAAGAGGATGGAGTAAAAAGTGTTATGGAACGTAAGTATCCGAATAGGGGAAGTCAACAATGTTGCGTTATGAAATATTGATGTTTACTGACTTGTAATGCAGAACACGACTTATTTTTTATCTAGTAATGGAGAAGAAATTTATCACTATAGAACCGACTCGTTAGAGATACTAAGCGTAAGTAGAAAATGAATCCTTTTGAAAGTGATACATATTCTGCTATTTATGGTCATGCTAACTCTGATTCGAAAAGAACCACCGCCAAGAAGGAGAGCTGGCGTTCAGGATTCGAGGGTGCGCTGTGTTCACCGTAGGTAATAGAGTAAGGGAGCGTGAAAGAGGAAGGGTATGTCCTTACAAATAATTTCAACCTCGTCCATTCGGAGGGGTGTGTACAGGGCGGGCACCCTGAAATCGTTT
>Ga0163217_1111049_pt1 | contig 11005 bp, 15 predicted proteins | sample SynspAceP_FD_185933 | JGI IMG/M metagenome (GOLD analysis project Ga0163217, IMG submission 185933) | Saline lake microbial communities from Ace Lake in Antarctica - Synechococcus sp. Ace-P (PacBio error correction) | ecosystem: Environmental > Aquatic > Non-marine Saline and Alkaline > Saline ...
GACCCGCGCACGAGCCTGATCCAGCTCGAGTGCCCGCAGGGCTGTATTGCCCGGCGGCGAGACGCATGGATCGACCCTGCGGCCCGTGCCCCGGGCGCCTGATCCAAACCCACGGCCACGCCGACCATTGCAACGCCCCGGCAAGATAGGCATGCCTCAATGGACACTGTGGCCAACGGCGAGAGCGTGCTGCGCCAGCGGCTGGCTCAGGCGATTCTGCGGCGTCCAAGCATCGCGACTTAGGGCCAGAGATAGCTGAACGCTGCGGTGAGAATCCCGGCCAGCCCCAGATAAGGTGTCGTTGTTCACTGAGATACGCTCCACAACGCCGGACGTTGCTGGGATTCCGCCTAGGATCCGCCTCAGCGCACGGAGTGTCGACGAAACCTGGCTGATAACTACGAGCGGACACACGAGCAACCGGATTGACGACCCTCAGCTTGCGCGGCCGTTCGAGCCGGTGCAGCGCGCTCGATGATCACCGGGCCACACTCTTGGCCTACCGATCTACCCGCTGGCAAAGAGCCGGCGAGAGGTGGGCACTCACGAGGAATCACGAAAGCTCTGAGATCGCAAGAGTCTCCGCGACACCCGCGAGCGCTATGCGCGTGCTGCGTTCGCCTATGCCTTCTGCAGAGCGCAGCGCTGCTGGCGGAACTGGCGGCGCTGGGAGTGCAAGAGGGGTCTGCTGCGCCTGGCGACGGCGGCGTAGACAGACACGCTGATGGGCCCCCGTCTACACGCAGGAGCCCCGAGGGCATCGTGCTGCAACCGACGGCCCGAAATCCGTTAGTGAGCTGCCAAGAAGTGATCACGCGAGGATCTCGTGCTTGAGGTCATATGCGCCGCCCTCAGCCCACTCGCTCCACTGAAACGCCTTCAAGGCGCCCCGACGCCGCTTCGTGAGCGGCTGGATGGCCGTAGTGGCCGCCCCGGCGGGGCGCGGCTACGAGCGCGGCTTCACCCTCAAGACGATCAGCCGCCGACTAGGAAACGGCCTAGCTGCGCAGCGTGCAGCATTACACTGGCGCCGCCAGGTGTATGTTGACCCACGGCAACAGCGACGGCCTGGCGCTATCGTGCCGCGAAGCACCATCTAGGGAAAGGGCATCCGGAGTGCGGCATAAGCTGAGCGCGATAGCAGTGGGGCTTTGAAGCGGACGCGCTCCAGATAACGAAAGACCAAGTGTTGCCGAGTTCTGGCGTCGTAGACCCGGAATTGGGCTGAAACATGCACATATCATTTTTCAAAATCAACCTGTTCCCTAAAGAGCGAAAAGCACCGCCTGGCTCTCAAGATGGGCTGGTCAGTACGCCAAAAATGGGGCAAGATGTAGTGCGTGCATCCGTCTTAGTTAAACTTCGCACCTCCCGCTCAACACATACCGGAGATAGAACGAGAAGCTTGAATCGCTATTAGGATAGATCGGCGCAAGCCAGAGACTAAAGTCAGAGCGGGAGAAACATAAAACCAACATACGTGGAATGTCCCAGGATAGACGATCTAATATATGAATCACAGCTATTTTAATAGCGACACGCCACTCCCAAACAGCTGGTCCAGCGGGAAAGTAAATCTCAATGCTCGAATAATTCAAGAGCGCTTGTCATTCGCCTTTTTGCAATTTAAAGCCTTCCCGGCCCTTGCCAGCCCGGGCCTCAAGCGCAAACCGGCCGCCGTCAAAAGTCAGCAGATCCAAAGGAGGCATTTATCGATGAGCTTCCGATGGTGATGAACTTATAACGCCTAATCTACCGAAATACTATAATCATACGAGACAGATCTAGGAGGCCGAATAACCAAGCACCTTTTAAACCATCTCTACAACATCCTAGCTCGCGCCTACTATGCTACCGAAGAGACATACCGCGATTGCAATATCTAATAAGCGCAACTCTTTGCCGCAAAGTAAGACGATACAGCCCTATTGCATCTTGGGGATTGATTGACCTACAGGCGCAGAACCATTGCATATCTGCAAATCCAAGGATGAAAGAGAAGTCGAGCGACTGACTTTCTTCCGTGCAGAACCTACGTTGTACATTTAGCCTATTCTTGCAACGCGACGACATGGGATTACATTACGACAACCGCCCAACAGATCAGACAGTGTCTTTTTAGCGCGTAACACGATTGCAAGGTTCCGAACTGGACGGGGAGAAAGCCGATGATATTCGGCAAGCTGTTCCGGACAGTTTGACTGACTTCCTCCGAGCGCGTCTATCATGGTGAACTCAGTTTTGAAATTGACTTCTGCCGATCTCAACAATGATGTATAAAAACCTTCCAATTCAGTCTAGCCGGGCCTCTCAACAACTCTCCAAGTTTTCAGAACAAGCCATCACCAACCGTAACGCGACCCCAGCCATTGAGCCTGGCCGCGATCACACCAAGGAGCTGGCTGACACACAATCCCTTCACCTACCTGAATTTTGGTAGGCATTGCGCTCCCCCACAGGGCTCAGCCGCCGTGGAACATTCCTCATGCGCAAGCGTTGGAACCACATCTGGGCAGTAGAAGCGGGCAAGTCCGGTTCGGCAAAGCCTTTGAATTGCAAAATTCGTTTCCACTCTGACCAGCATAATGGCTGAATCACCATGGGAATGACGATGGCTCTTGGTATCGAACAATTCAAGGCCAGACCGAGCCGTAGGCGCGACTTAGCAAGGATGAAAATGGTTGGCACGTCAGCCCGAACTAAACTGGCTTCCGGCATCGCAAGACCTAATGCGGGCACTTTCCGTGCTGCAGCGCGCCATGGCGGGCATCTAGGCAATGGATGCTTGTTGAAGTGTTGTATCCATTGCTGGCCACCGATGGAGACGAAAGAAGCCGATAACCACAACCAACCGTAACACACTCACCGTCTCATGCTACGGCCGAATCAGCTGCCACCGTCAATGCGTTCTGGTGCACCGGCAGTGTATAACAGACGAAAGACGCAGTATATGATCAGACAACCGATCAAACCAGGTATCCTGGCAAGGAATCGTCCGCAATGCGTGCCCAAGCTGAAAAAGAACATCGACGGCTCACTCCAACTCATCTCACAAGCATCCAGAACTAGATCACGCGGCCAGAGGTGCACGGTGGGAAGCCGAAACTGCGGCTGAGAAGCCTCCGTCAATGGCGCCGAAATTCTAATTTGGTCATCGCACGGCTCTACTGGCCCAAGAATCGGGCCCTGAGGATCCTGGCAACCGCCCCAGCTTCGCAGAGCGGGTCGAGTGAATCCGTCGAACAGCGGTGGACGCACAAATGCCTCGGTGTGCCGCTCTGCAGCAGTCTGTTGGATAGAACATCGAAGTGGTCACGGAGCTGATGACTGAACAGAGAGATCGACCACGTAGTCGAGGTGAGTAATGGCCGGATCATTCACTCCACATGGCCATACAGGGCAGCGAGTGAAGATCCCCACTGCCTATCCAAATAATTAGAAAGTACGCTTAGTTTAGCGTATGAGTCCGACAGAAATATGTGACCAGAGATCTAGGTGCACACACGCTCTGAGTCGGATGCTAGAATCGACCTTAGAGTCTCGAGGCCGGGCTTATCGGTTTTGATGTCCCTCGCCGTGGCGCAATAGCACACAGAACGCCGCTCGGGCACGCGCGGTGCTGCGCCGTCACGATGAACAAGAACAAGAGACCACAAGAATGAATAGACGTGATACCAAAGCAAAAATTCAATTCAAGACGAAACTGAATCACCCGATTCGAGAGAGCGAGAGAGATTAAACCACGTCTTAGCAGTCATTCTTCCGATTATACCTGAGCGATTCCCATGAAACAATGCCCATTCAATCATCTACATCACAACGGCACTACGGCTCTCTATGGCATCACAAGTCAGCATAGAGTCTTGTTGTTATATATATAGTACTGCGAAAGAGGAGAGTAGAGAAGGTCGTGTATGCAACCTTTAACGATGCGGAGTCCTGCTCGACAATATTTATCACCTTGGATAACCCTGAGGCTACAGTCTGGATGCTTGTGAGGCCAATGCCAGATTGTGCGCTAACTAACAAACGTTGGAGTTTGAAGACAAACGGCGTTGATCTGGTTTGTCCTACCAGGAATGGAAAGACAAATCTCAGTGACAACTCCCGAGACCAACTAGTGATATTATGCAGTTTCGCCAGCAGCACGCTCAGCCAGCAATCAAGTTGAATGATTTTAGTGAAGCAAAGTGCCAAATTCAAATGCCGCCGACCTCGCCAGTCGCACGGATCGACCATCTGCCCGTATTTTATGCCACCGGATGGTCAGTTTGTCAAAGAACTCAAACTTGTGCTTTTGGTTGCAAATTGGGCAGTGGAGTGGAAGAGGGGATTGTCACTCGATTCCTCAGAACTACCAACTCTCAGCCATCAATGCCCTGTGCTGTCCTTCTAATGCGCATTCGGGATGGGTTGTTGAATACACCAGGTCAACCGAAATTTTAGCGGATTCTGCGCAATGCCGTGGTTGGACTGGGTTGGACACAACAGAGCAGAAAATATGGGCAGTTTGTTACAGCTGTCCGTGGCCGGAAACCCGTTAGGTCCCCCACCGATAGAGATGGGCCAAGCGGCAGACTGCCGACCTTGCGCTGGACAGATTCCGCTGGATCGGCAAACCCTTTGAATCTGTGAGTATACTCGAAATCTTGAATGCCAATGACTTGACGCCCTGGTCAACTCTGCTTAGCATGGCGCCTTGCAACGCCTGCGCTATCCTTTCCAATCGTCCAATTGTGTGGGCAATGAAAGCCCTGAATTCGCTCGTTTTCGTGGAGATTGTCAGTACTAATCTGAGCTTGTGCCGGAAATAAGAACGGGGAATCACCGAACACTGGACGAGCATGAGTTACATTCCGGATAATCAAGGTCACACCGCGCAGGTCGAATCCCCTTGTTTGGTAGGGGATGTGGGGCATGACTCGTTGCTGGCGTCTTGAGCTATCCGTGTCCTGGCGCTTCCTTCTCATCCCAGAGAAAAAATCTACTTTGTAGCTTCATGTAGACTTACTCGCTCCGCCCAAGAGCTGCCTGAAAGGCTGTTGGCTCCTTAGGTTGTTTGTTATTCAGCAGTCTGCGACAAAGAATGCCGAAGCATTAAGTGATCAAAGATTGGCGTTTTCATAACAAGCCAGCTCCCACATCAATGCCCATGTTCATCAGGAGGTTTGTCCTCCACTTTAGCTCAAGAGAAACTACTCCTCGGTCCTCAACTAGGATTGGCGGCCGACAATCAAACCGATTGAAAGGGGCGCATTATGCTTGAACTCAGCATCTCTTCGAGTAAAGGGGAAAGAGAGCTATATGGAGATCAGCAGGAACCGGGTCTGGATCGTCGCATATTCGTTTCTAATGCCATATTCTTCGTTCATATAGGGTAACTTTCAGAAATTATAAGAGGCATGGTGTAACGGCCTGCGAAGATAACGAAATATATGTTATAGACAAAGGCAACAATCAAAGTCGCTGGCGACCACATCATGATCACAGCAGTCAAAACCATAGCTTCAGTCGAACCGGGAAAATAGCTGGTATAAATCGCCTTGCTTGCACAAGTCCCTGCTAGGCGTTTCGGATAGTCTATCTATGCCTGAGGGATGCTGCTCAGCTCGCTTCAAGACAAGCTGGCATCACTTGGTTATGCCCGAAGAATCAATAGAAGAGGCGTGATGAACCTTTGGATTCATCTCGCTTTTTGCCGTTTTTCATCAGACATGCGTGCCATCTAAGTGAAATCAAGGAAACGGAACTCAATTCATTCCTGATTCACCTGGCAACAGTGGAAGTGCGTTTAGCCCCTCAAGCGCAACATCAGGCCTCTTCGACATTCGATCTTTCTTTGCCGTCATGTGACGTCGGACAATGGGAAGATCAAGCATCTTTACATTGCATCGGATTCAGCACCAGGCCACAAGCTGCCTTTGATTCTTGCCAACAGGAAGACTGGAGAAGTACTTCGTACCAATGTCCTAATCCTAGTTCCTGTCGTGGCAAGTTTGCTCCTAATGGCAGCGGAATTACGACTGAGGGGAAAGATCTGCCTCACAACTCAATGGCAGAAGACTTGGAGCTGCGGTAGACAGAAGATTAGTATAATTCGACTAGTCTGCGCTCAAAGCGAGGTACTCAGGACCAACAATCATTCCAATTTCCCCTCATCACGCCTGCAACAACATCTGCTGAGACATGTCGCAGAGGAAGGTTTCATTCAGACAGACCTGAAGCAGGATGGCGGGAGAGGGCGTCAGCGAAATTGCCGAGATATTGTTATAGCCCTTGTGTACAAGCGAGGATGTGCTTTCGAGCCACTGCTGCGCGAGAAATCTCGCGCAAGTAGGCCTGTTTGTTCCTCGAAATCATGAGGACGCAATGATTAATTCAAGCTCGACGCGGACCTGACGGAGAGCAGTACGCTCCATCGAGTCTCAGTGCCAACCGGTTTTCAACGAAAGCCCTGAAGCCGGCACTCCACAATGTGAGATTCATGAAACCGTAAGCTGCCACCTTTGCGACATAGTTTTCGGGACCCATTATGTTTTGGAATTGGGCAAATGAACTAAAAACCATCCAGATCCTGATGGTGCATGAATCATGGCTCAGGAGTCAACACAACAATACAGCCAACTAACGATCCAAATCCGTTTTCGGGTAGACTGTTTTCATGTGGCAACACTGACCAGTAAAATGTGCGAAACAACTGGGCAGCAGCAAAGCGTGTAATACCGTACACAAATCTTCAATGGTCATCAGGACCATTGCTTTTTTGCCCTGCAATCTCAAAGCACAGCAACAAAACAAGGCAGTGTGGATACACGCCCCTACGGTCAGGCAAGCAGTCGCTGCCACTTTAGCTTGACCAAGCTGTAGTGATTCCACCCGTCCCATGGCCCTCGTCCTCAACCTTTGAGACTGTTACTAGGGAAGCCGCAGCTGACCCGACTTCAGTCACGCCAAAAGTATTTCCAAATCTTGCTCCCTGACCCGGACAATTTTTACAGGGGTAACTTTTTGTCAAATTGCCATATCCTAACGGAATTAAACCTTGCCCTTAGAATCATATTTACAACACGAAAGCACCAGGACTGGATCCCGCCACGGATCCTTGCCCTTTCTTGAACTCGCGGGGACGAACAAATGAAAACCTTGACAGGTAACACCCTACCATTGCAAGCGGTATCGCTAGTACTACTGTACGACATCACGATTGATCTACGAATACTTGCCTTTGATTCTTCAGACCCAAAGTACTGCACTGAGATTCAGAAGTTTTTTTCCCTAGCCAGTGATTATGAATTTGCGCGGATACTCCGAGATTTTTGCCTTAGAGCCCACAATAGCCTGCGCTCTCTTGCTGTTACTCTTTGTTACCGCAGACACCGAGCACATTTATGGATTGCTTGAGATGACAAGGAAGTTCCTCAATCTCGTGAGGTTGCTTACTCCTTGCCGTGGCTTGGGGTCGGATCGCTTATCCATGTGGCATTCTGCTTTTCATAGCACCACTCGCGAATGACTTGGGCCTCTTGATGCTTTTTCACCGATTACATGCGGATCGACAGATACTGGCTCCAACCTCACAACCGCGTGGGGGTGATCCAGTTTCAATCGGTGCCTTCTGTTCGGCTCCTTTCAGGCAGTGCTTATCCGGCCCCTGCTTTCAGGCTCTGTATGCCGCAGAGGTTATTGCCTTAGTGTTGCAAATGTTTTTGATCATTCAATCGCAGTGCAGTTCAACACTGGCAAGTGCTTTCGGTTGCCTGGAGAGGAAAGGCAAAGTCTCGACTCAGGATCCAGCAAGCGCCTTCCCCGCTGACAAGCAAGCGTTCTAATGTACGACGCAACAACACCTGCTGTTGGTCACAGCCCGGACTGCAACAATTCTCCTGTTTGCTGGAAATCCTCAGCAACCAGCCTGATCGCCGCGAAGGAAAATTCTGCGCGGTGCTTTGCCGAGACGCTGCTAGAATCCTATCTTGCTTCGATTGGGCCACATGGAGAGAACATCCGCCCGATGGGCGGCCAGGTCCGTGATCCGAGGCTTCCAATCCTGTTGGCTTCCAGAGATCAGCAAACAGTTCGCGTGCTGCGTTTCCGGATGGCAGATTCCCGACAAGGGGTCCAACCAAACCTGCACAAACCAAGGATCTCGTCCCTGGCCAGCTTCGAGCTGTTGTCAATCTGACTGGGTTGATGGCTTCACAGCGACGGCATCTTCGCTTGACGAATCGTGCGAGTTTCTGAGATCAGAACTGGCTAACGGCGAGAGAGGTTTCCACAACTGCCCATAAGCTGACTGGAGGGATGGCATTTCGAACCTCTGGGATTGCATTGTAGGCCGACTGGCTCAGACCCGCATCGACGACGGATTCGTTCGTGCTAATGGCAACGCTGAAGCAGCCCCTAGTTTCATAGATCCCAGTAGCCAAAGATGCAAGCCAGACTTTTGGGACAAGGGATATTGCAGCGTTCTAGACGTTATCGATCAAGGACTTTCTATCCGTTTTAAGATCTACTGTTTTTCTACCAGCCATTCAGCAACTCAGCTGAAGACCTAATCCATTGGCCGATGCTGCGGAGCCCACCCATAGCTCATCAACCGAAGAGTCTCGGCTTATTGATCAGCTCGTGCTGCCATAGAGAATAGCCATGAAATTCCAGTGCCATAAACATGCAACAACTGTAAAACAGCAAGGCAAGGCACAGCCACTCAGGTTGTTGAAGCAACGCCAGCGTTATAGCATCGCCAGGTTCCATTCTGAATGCCCACTTTCAATCGCCAAACAGATTCTGTTTGGGCGCGGGGCAGCTGAAATAAGCGCTCCAGCCTGAAGGCCGGCCAGCATGGCCAGCAGGTTCAGGAAAGAGCACTCCGATTCCACCTGCATGAGAAACCCCGGGCAAATTTGCTGCCTTCGCGGAACAGCAGCAGCCCAATAATTCAGGCTAGCAATCCGAGCAAGCCGTGCTCATGGCTTCTCGAGGGCGACCGTGCGGCTTGAGGAAAGGCGCGCCGAATGGCCAATGCCAATCGCAATCGTAGCAGGGTGATCGGACAATCTGCAGCATGGTCGAGCCCGATCGGCAGGGCGATGGCGGCCCGTTCCCAAGAAAGGTTTGGAGTGCCCCGAATTGAGTAAAATCGGGATGGTAAAAACTGTGATCAACTCTATGATGGCGTGAGGGTCACCTGACCGGGCCACATCGCCCTTGCCAGGTAGGTGATGCAGATCCGATGAAGGACCGCTCCGGAACACACCGCCACCCACAATCAGCTGTCCAACAGCAAGGTCGGCCGGCATGGGAAAGGATGCGTTGCAATCAAACGCACCCAGACAGGCGGCAACAACACAATCTTGCAAAACGTAACCACGGTCACGGCCTGGGATACGCGTGATGCGCTTGAATCGTTGGGAACCAGGCTCAAGCCCCATCTCCGCGAAGCATGACAACTGCCAAAGCCAGCGCAGTAAAATATAGCGGTGAAAGAGAACCTACCTGCATCAGCAATGCAGAACTGGAAAACAGTAAAGGAATGGAAGCCGTTCAAGACAACTGCTCCTCAACATCGACTCATTCTCGATCACTACGATCCATGGGTTTGCGATCCATCGACCCGCTTTTCAGGTCAACTTGGTCCGTCAACACTGGTCCGGCAGCGGCCACTTCGCTGATCGCCGTGCTGCTCACAGCGCCTGAATCTGTCTGGGCAGTGGTGCGCACGTTCCGCTTGAGCAGGCTGCCATGGCGGCCGAGTTCTGCGCCCATGGCAGCTCGATCGCAGCCCCGGCAACCAACGCACCGGGTGGAGGGAAGCGCTGTCAGGCTTATTTCGGGCAGTGGATCCAGCGACTGGGGCCTGGGTCGCTCAAGCCTGTTGCTCGGCAAAACTGACGCAAAGCGCTCCTGCTCACGGAAGGCGCCTGCGCGAAATCGCCCTGCCGGCGCTCAAGCTCTGCCCCGAATGGTGTTCGACGACCCTGCACGCCAGGTGGGGCGACAGTGCGGAAACCATCGCCCTGCTTGCTGCCCCAGCTGGCGCTGCCCCCGAAGCCGAGCTGAGATCGAGCGGCCGCTGGGCAGAGTGGATGGGGGAGCGGCTGCCGGCGATCGCAGCGCTTGAGGTTCACGCCCAGCTGAAGCGTTGCTCAGCACCTGGGCGGGTCTGGCCGCCGGCCAAGCCTTCCTGTTCATACAAGCTGCTAACCGGTGGCCTGCGGGTGGTGTGTCCACAGGAACTTGGGTGACACGGGCCCTGGCGCGGCTCGGCGGGCCTCGAAGAGGCAGAGATCGCCCCAGCGGCTCATGGGTGCCTGGAGCCAGCGCCGGCACCTTCTCGCGCGCTGCTGTCGCAGCCCGCTGACGGAGGCGGGGGGCGGTGCCGGCGAGTCGGCCCCCTATCCTTCTTCTGGCCACCCTCGATCCGGCCCGCTGGAGGTTTGGATCCCAGCCCATTGGCGGGCGGAGTGGAAGTGGGAACGGCATCCGCGGCCAGTTGATCCGCCGGGCCGGCACCAGCTTTCTCTGGAGCCGTGGCGAGGAGCTGGTGAAACGAGAGCTTCCCAGAGTTGGTGAGCCTGGGTGAGCCCTGCCGGAGGCACCGGTGCTCGATGGCGAGTGATCGTCTGGGATCCCGGAGAGGAGCCGCCCCGCCAGCTTTCGCCACCTGCAAGGCGCGCTGGGTCGCAAGAGCGTGGGCCCGCCAGCCTGCGCCGTCATGCCCGAATGGCCTTTGGTCGCCTACGAACCTGTATGGAGTCTCGGCGCGCCGTCGACACAGCGCACCGAGCCGCTGCAGCTGCGCTTGCATCGCTTGGATGGAGCTGCAGGCGACCCCGTTGACCAGGGTGGATCATCCGAAACGGCATAACGCCTGCGGAATCTGGCGGTCTTGTCTGGAGTGGCCGGGAGGAGCTGGAAGTGCAGCGTGGGGGCCGCAGCACAGCTGGAGGTTGGGCCGAAGGGCTGATGTGGTGGCTCATCAAGACGCCTCGAGATACTCTGCCCT
>Ga0163217_1111926_pt1 | contig 11005 bp, 13 predicted proteins | sample SynspAceP_FD_185933 | JGI IMG/M metagenome (GOLD analysis project Ga0163217, IMG submission 185933) | Saline lake microbial communities from Ace Lake in Antarctica - Synechococcus sp. Ace-P (PacBio error correction) | ecosystem: Environmental > Aquatic > Non-marine Saline and Alkaline > Saline ...
AAAGAAAGAGAAAGGGGATTGGGGGGAAAAAGCCCTTATTTTTCCCCGGTAAAAAGGGACCCGCGCCCCGCAATTTTTCGATTGGCCGCGGGCCTGGGCCTGGACCTATCTGTTCCGAGTCACCGAACGCTTCGGGAAATGGAGACGCGGAACCGGAGCTGAATCTTTGCCTGCAACGCAACCATGGTCCCCCGTCCGTCGAAAAGGGGTCCCCGCCCGTTTTGCCCTCAACCCGCAATATCAACATCTGGGATGGTCCCCGACCCGATCGTGAACGGATTTTAACAATTCTCTAAATCCCATCGTCCCACGCGCAGTGAATCAAAGACCTGAAGCAAGACCGCGTGGTGCTCGCCAACGTTTTTTCGGCCCCGCGGTTGCCTGCCGCTGGTCGAAAGTGCGTTGGATCCGGCAGCGGAAGAAACGCCGCCGCCCCGTCCGGCTTCCGGCGGTGGAATTATCCTGTCGGCGAATTGTTGGGGGCGCAAGGACCGCAACGGGGATTTAATTGGCGGTTTTGCAGGCGCTCAGCTAGCGCCCCTGCCATTGGAACAGCGGGGCACACTGCGGCCCATCTTAATCCGGCAATGACGGATAATCCAGACGCTATACTGACGCAACTTCCCGCCCGCCTGAAGCCCGCGCGCCCGCACAAAAAAAGGGGGGGTTTCTGAGCCTTGATGCGGTCGCCAAGCTGTCAAAGGCGTGTCGCGGTCCCAAATGGTCAGCCAGATCGAGCGCGGCGAAAGCAGCCCTAACAATCGCAACTTGTGGAACTGACCCGCGCCTTTGCAGGTAGATTTCGCAGGTTTGCTGGACAGCGCCCGAGCCCTGCCAGATCGAAATGCTACGGGCCGCAGAGAGTGCCAACGATCAAATAACCTCGGCTTCCGGCTGCCGCATCCGCATCCTCTCGCCACCCGAAGAGGCGGGTAAACACGAAGTCCTATGAACTGCTTGATTGACGTCGGCGGTATGCTGGACAGCCACCCCCATATCGCGGGGTGCACGCGAACACCTGACAGTCTGGAAGGCCAACGGTAGAGCTGCACAGCGGGGAAAGGCGTCGGCAACAGTCCCACGCAGGTGAATACAGGGCGCTATCCAGCCGACGTGCCGCACCGGATCGCTGCAACGGATGGTCCTGTAACGCGGGCGTTTCTAGTGGGTGCAGGGACGCTAGATCGACATCTTAATTCCACAATATAGGAAAAAATCCGCTATAGGAAATTCGCGTCGTGAGGTTTCGGAAATGCCATCCATTAATGGTAGAAACGCCCCTGTGAAAGGAGTTTTTTATCATGACCCAAGCGTATCTAGATCACGTCAACGCACCCTGTCCGGCATCGCGCAGACGGTATGAATGAAAGCAAGAACGCATGATCACCTAGCCGCAATCAGGCGAGATCACGGTGGGCCGGGCCGTCAGTCATTAACCTTTGCCGCCAGAACAACTACCTCGGGCTGGCGGGACCACCCCGATTGATTGCCTCTGCCCGCGACGCGATGGCCCCAAGGTTTTGGCAAATGGCCTCGGTTGCTTTTTAATCTGCGGCACGCAGGATTTCACCCGCGAGCTTGAACAAAAGTGGCCGGCCTTCCTTGGCAAAGGATGATGTCCAATCGGCTCTTCGCCGCCTGCTTTTGGGGACGCCAACGGTGGGCTGTTCGAAGCCGCTTTTTTTCGGAACCCGAAGAGCCATTGTGTCGGACAGTCCTGAACCACCGGTCGATCATCGACGGCATCCGCCTGTTAAGGCCAAACGCTAAATACCGCTATGCCAATTCGTGACATGGACGACCTTGAAGGCAGCTGAAGCTTCGCCCGCGAGGAAGGCGCGCGGTTTTATCATGTATCGCAACAGATGGCGTTTTTTCCAGTATGGATGGCCTATCTGGCCAAACGCCTGAATCAACAAAAACTGGCCGAGAAATACGAATCGCTCGTGATGGTCGACGACTGCCCGCCGACAGGCTCATGGGCCCCAAGGGGCGAGGGCACGCCCGCACAATTTGGCGTCATTGTTGATATTCTGACGGGCAAACGTTTTGGGCAGGCGCTTGGCGGGGCCATTTGGCGGTTTATATCGCAAGGGCCCGCAAGCCGGTGATCGATTTGCTGCGCCAACGCGCAACTGCCTATCATTTTTTCCGAAACTCGCTGCCGCCGTCGATTGTCATGGCGGGGATCAAGGCGCCTGGAGCTGTCGAGCAAGGTTGACGACCGCCGCAAAGCAAACTGGTTCGAAACGCGAAATACTGGCGCGAGGAACTGACCAAACTGGCTTTGACCTGCTAACCTGGCGAAACATCCGGATTATCCCCTGTGATGCTGGGCGAAAGCGCAGTTGGCCACAGATAATGGGGCGCGGTCTGTTCGAGAAAAGGCGTCCTATGTTAGCGGATTCTTCTTTCCGGTGGTGGCCTCGTGTCAAGCCCCGCATCCGCACCCAGAAATGAACGGCCGCGCTGACACGCGATGAACTGGATCGCGCGCTGGCCGCTTTTTGAAGTCCGCGGGCCGGAAAGCGCGTGGGGTTCTGTCATGAAGCACCGAAATTGAAAGCGCTGTGGCAGTCCACGCCGCGTGAGGGCTGTGGATGAACCCGCGCGCCTGTGCAGAGATGCGGGCCGGATGATGTGGCTTGATCAAGGGTGAACAAAACCGGCATCTGCGGAACCGTATTCATATCTGGAACTGGGACGAATGGGCGCAAAAAAAACCAGTAACCTGTTCCGTTGATCTCACGGCCCATGAATTCTCCGGAGAGATCGTAAGAGCTGGGCGGCAAATGTCACTGAATCTAGAGCATCGTTCAAGCGGTTGCTCGGGCGAGGGGCATCCTCATCGGCAAAACCTCAACAGCCAGTCGCGGTCTGGCCAAATTCCACCTTGATCCCGCCACCTCGCGGGATCGGCGTCAAGACAAAGGCGCGTTCGCGCAATACCTACGGCTGCCCGCGTTCAACGTGGTTTGCCGCTGCTGATACAAATTTCCGATGATAATCGGTGCCATCCCTCGACCCGCCTTGGCAATGCGGTCCACACCGCGCTGACCTTTGATCTGGTAGGCCGAGGATGTGTTGATCACCGGCGCAAGGCCCCATCGGCATCATGGCCGCCGCGGTCGCGCGCCATGTCCAGGTGCCCGCCATGTTGGTGAATCACGAATGTTGGAACGCCCGCACGTCCTTGAACTGGCTGCCAAGGTCGCGGACGTCGTGCCTGTCGATGTGCGTCAAGAAGACCTCGCGGAATGTCATCGCGCGTCTCCAAAGATAAACAGGGTTTTGACGTCGGGATTGGAGATGTCGGGCCAATCAGACGCCGCTTGACCAGATGGTCGAGGCGATGACCATGGGCGGGCGGATTGCGGATACTTGGGTGTGCATTCCGCCCGGAAAATCGCTTGTGGATGGTCGCCATCGTGTTCAGGCGGAAATCACGGTCAAAAGGCGTCTATGGCCGCGAGATTTTGAAACCTGGTACAAAATGATCGCCATGCCTCGAAAAACGGGCTGGATGTCAGTGCGAATCATAACGCACCAAAGCTTTGAACGCAGATGATATTCGAAACACGATTTGCGCGATGAGGTCGGGGTGCGGTCGGGGCAAGGTCGTGCTGGGACTGGACCGGACGCGTGATGCATCGTCCGGGTCGGCTAATAAGGGCGCTGCTCCCGCAGCCTTTGGCTGCTTCCCGGGATTTAGGTCATTTGGAAGCAGACAAAAAAAGCGCCCCCATGCCGGGGGCGCTTTGCGTTTCAGGGATAAGGTCGGGTTTAGGCGACTTCGATTCGAGCTCTTTTGACCTGCTTGAATAGGCCTGTATCGCGCAGATTTTTGTTAGCGCTTTTTCGGGCAGCGGGTCCGTCAATGTAAGAGCAATGCAATTGCTTCGCCTTGGCGTGGAGCGGCCAAGCGTGAAGTTAGCATGTGACCGTCATGCGCAACCAGGGTCCTGCCCCAATGTGCCGAAGTGATACCGGGCACGTCGTCGATTGGTTGTATTAGAGCAATATGTGCGCCAAACTTCGGCTTCCGATATTGATGCCCTTGATCTGGATGAACCGTGGTTTCCCGTCCGAGAATACGTGTGCCCGCGATCGAACGTTTCCCGTTTTTCAAGTAACAACCGTGACACTCAAACGTAAACCGTTCAAACCACACTCAGATTTATCTGGTTGGTGGGCTTGATTCTGGATCCTTTTTCCCGTGCGCGACAGGGGCGCTGACCAATGGTTTAACAATCTGGGTTGCACGTTTTCAATGAATTTGCCCGCGCACGACCCGCAGTTCAGCGCGTTCAGGTTCATCTCCGAGACCTGACCATCAATACAGAATGTGATTGCCTTAAACGGCTCTTCGTCAGTCATCTGGCCAATAAGGCACAAGTGACCGGCCAATGTGAATCATGGGCCCATAACCTTTTGCCTTCTTCGCGGTGACTGAAGGCATGTTCAACGCGTTGGTGACCGCACGGTCAGCAAGTAGTCAGACATTTGTTCGGCGACTTGAAGGCAACGTTTTTTCCTAGCGCCTCGGTTTGTCTCCCGCGCCAAGGTGGGGCGTGCACACGAACATTAGGGCAGCCGAAACAGCGGGTTCTCGGTCCCGCGGGCTCTTCTTGAAGACGTCAAAAAGGCTGCGCGGCAACATTGGCCGGATTTCAGCGCTTCTGCAATGCTTGCTTCGGCACAAGGCCACGCGCGCAGTTGGAATGAATCCGCACACCTTTTTCGTCTTTCGCCAGCGCCTCTTTCTACAAGAAATGTTGGGCGGTTTTGGGTCGGTAATAGGCCAAACGTGCAAATGTGAATGAAATCGGCGCGGCCAGCAGGTCGTCCCAACTCGAGCTTTCTCGACGCCCGCATCTTCTGTGCCTTTTTTCTCGCTCAGGAAGGGTCCAATAGGCGGCAAATTTCATCTTGAGCCCACGCGCGCGGTCGCAAACGATACCAACCGATGTTACCTGCCGCCAATCACGCAAAGGGTCTTTCCATTGTCAGTTCAACACCCATGAACTTGGACTTTTCCCAATTTGCAGGCTCCCTCGCGTTTGCGTGGAGGCGAACGCTTCGGGGAATTTTGCCTGTGGGCGACGGCTGAACATCATGTTGCCATTTATTCGCATGCTTCCAGCAAGTGGTGACATGTTGCCGATTGAGGGTTGATGTCATTGGGACACGAATGACACCCTTTTTCGAGGGCCGCATCCTTGTCATGTTTGTTCCGTCCCGATGCCGGACCCGCGCGATTAACCTTCAAGTTGTAGCGTTTGCGAGAATCTTGTTCAGTTACCTTCGTAGCGGACCGGATTCGCGAGCCCGTCATAGTCCGCCGATCACGGCCGCGAGCTTATCTTTGTCTTTGGCCGAGGTCGGGGTTGGAATCGACGTCCAAAATGCCCACGTTTCTTTAAAGATTTTGAACTGCGGCGTCGAGAGTTTGTCGAAAATAAAGCACTTTGGGGGCCATGAGTGGCGCTCCTTTTTTTTGGAATAAAATGGGGGCGTGCTAACCCACCCGCCCACCAAAAAAGCTACGGGGAGCCGCAATTGGCGTTGATTTCAAAGCTTGCGAAAAAGCCCATTCAAGCCAGGGTAACATCGCCTCTGGAATGTCAGAGGCTTCGACGGTGCCGCCGCCCAGATATGCGCAGAACCGGCAGGAGGCATCGCGATAAGCTCCGACGTCAATGCACAATCCCTCGTCAAGCCAGACCCGTTTTGCCACAAAGCTTTTTTGCGAAGGCTGCGCCCGTCTGGATCGCCGGTCGTCATTTGCAACTTCAGGCATAACTGATGTGTTCGACCGTGTCCGCCCGATAAAAACCGCCAAAGAAATTCGATCCAATCGTGGTGTTTTCCACAAATCCTGTGGTGGCTGCGTATTGGCATCGGCACGCGCGATCAGACTTTTCAGTCCACCCACGGAATTTCGCCAATCCCAAAGGCCAGCTAGATAATCTTCAACGCAGAGCATGGAAGGCGTGTTGATTTGTCTCGCCTTTGAAAATACCTTCGGATCAGCTTGCCACCTTGTCAGGCGAAAAAAATTTAGGAAGTGGCCATGCATGCCGTATAGCTTTCAAGCGTTCGACAGCCCGAAGGGCTGAGGAATCAAGCATCCCGTGCGCGGCTTCCGCCCACCCAGAACTTTCTGCCAGCTGAATGTTGTCACATCCAGTTTTGTCCCAGGGCAATCCCATTGCGAAAGCAGCGGAGTTGGCATCGCAACAAGGCAATCCTTGCGGTCGGATGGGATGAACTCGCCGTTGGAACGCGCACGCCAGAAGTGTCCCATTCCAGTGAAGCATACATCATGGTCATAGTTTAAAAAACGCCGACCCCCCCAAAAATTTATCGACAAATTTTGAACCGTAATCAAGCTGTATGTACGTGGTGCCTCGATCTTGAAGCTGTTTTACGGCATCCGTAACCCAGCCCGCGCCAAATGATCCCATGCGACCAATTTCTGCAGGCGCTCGCCAAGCAGTGACCAACATCGCCATTTCCATAGCATATCCGGTGTCGGAAGCGGAACGATGCCCAATTTTATAGTCAGCAGGTACGCCTAGAATTTCACGGGTGGTTTTCAATTGCCCTTCAAAGCAATTTTGCCTTGGCCGGGCGCTGCGCGGGTGGCTGCGTCCCAATGGCGCGCTCGCAAGCTTCGCCCAGGTCATAAAGCAGGGGGTTTGGCACACGGGCCAGAAGAAGCGCGGATTCGTAGGCCGCGAGTATCGTGTTCGTAATAGCCAATTTAGCTACCCCTTTCAAGATAAGCGCCCTTCGTTGGGGAAGGGTGTCCCACTGACTTGGATACGCGGCGATCAGGGTGGCTTACAAGTCCTCAAATATCGCAGTTTGACGCAAATGCAGGTATAAATGGACGATGCGGGTGTCTTTGTTTCCGATAGGGCGGCACCCAGGGCTGTTTAGCGGCCGAATTAATCAAGTGTTCCATTCCCTTGTGTCAAACCAAGGGAGCTATGATTCGCTGTTGAAAGACGTATGGACTCAAAACCGCCCTTGCGCCATAATCCTAATCGTCGTGAAACCCTGCCCGTCCCGCTTGACCGGCGGGTCTGGGCTGGAAGCAACAACGTGTCAAGGCCGGTACCAGGTTTCGATCAATTTCGCCCACGGGGCAAGGGATGGATCGAGGCATTCGAAATTCGGGAAGGCGTGCTCATTTACCGGTAATCCCGCTGGTTTTTAGAGGGTATGGGGGGCTGTTTCCTACGTGAAAAGAGTATTCCAGCGGCACTTTTGCACTGGTTCCGCTTGGCGCGAAAAAATTTGCGAGAAAAACCCCTTTTAAGGCAATTTCACGACATGCTGAACCCTCCGGACCTGATCTGCCTGCTGGCGCTGATGGGTTTCCGACGCAAAGGCGTGGATAAAACGTCTTTGGACCACAACACGACGTGTGCCCTGAACTATATATCGTGAAAGTTTCAGAAGCGGGGAATTGGCTATTGGGCTCATGCGGTCGATTGGAACGGCTTTCAGCTACCGCAATCGCATCGTCGTCATCGTCGCCAAATGTCAGCTTTAACCCAACATTGGCCGTCCGGGCGAGGCGCAAGAATACGGAGGAAATAATCTCTTTGTCGTCCGGTCGGCCCCCGACCTCGCCTATTTTAAGCCGAGCCAGGGACCAAATTCCATCAAAACCTTGCAAAACACAGCTTTGTCTAATGTGTTGCGTAATCGGACAGGGCAAGAGGGCATGGCACATTGTCTCGGCTAGCCCATCATCTTGTTCACCGTATTGGGCGAACCGATATCACTTCCCTAATTATCGTTTTTGGGCGTCGCTGGCCGAGATGAGCAGCAAATCACTAAGCCTTAAGCTTTGAAAGAATTACTTTACGTTTAACGGGTGCCTTTAATACGGGCCCCTGCGCTAGTCCCCGGCGCGTTGAATGTCATCGATATTGGCCTCGCAACCTGACCCGCACAATGCAATAACGATATTTTTCGACCATTGAATAAGGTGTCGAATATAATGGCGCCTGGGCAAACCCGTAGTTGCAATTTGATTTTGAACTGAAGGGCGGCGGAACCGGCAAGGGGGGCATCGCTGTACGCCCAGAAAATAAATGATCCCATGATTTTTTGCGCAGTGTATCAAAACCCTTTGTCCAGCGATCCGGCACGCAGGCGTGAAATGGGCCAAATTGGGCTAAAGATAGGGTGGCTTTGCACATTGGCAATGGTCATTCTCCTGAACCGCAATTGCTTGCCGCATATTCGCATTTGGCATCTAAGCGAGAGGGTGAAGGTCGGACCATAAGCGCCGTAGGTGCATCCTCCCAAAAATTGTTTTTTAGTCTGTCGTAGCAATCGAAGAATTTTCCAACAGTCCTCTGTTTTCCTGACCAGCGTGTTCTCGTTTCGAGCGGAGACCGGGGTGAACCGCGTTCTTTCTACCGTAATAGCTCAAATTGAAATGGTTATTCTTAACTCAGCAGTAAGCTGCCCTCAACCGCTCTGATGCATCGACTTTTTCCATGGCCCACGCCGACGAAGGAGTTTTTCGGATTGTATCAAACTAACTATACTTTCAAAAAAAACAGCGGTGATCTTCATATGCAAACCAGGCCGCACCTATATGTGCTGTCGGACCTAAATATCGGCGCCTACGGCAAAACGCTGCTTTGATCTTTTTTATGTTATGCTGCTTGTTTCCCCGAATCGCTTTGCTAATGAATCGCGTTCCTGGCGTGCTTAGTCCGCGGGATCTGGGCTTGATCCATTCTTTAAAAAAACGCAGAACGTGTCGGCAGAAATGGGCGGATCTTTCGCAAATGTTGGAAAGCTGCCGCACACATGCGGCCCTCACGACCCAGACTTCCTTAGCGATTATTTGGCGAAAAATCCGCCGGGCAAATCTGAATGGCTGCGTAGTCACAAAACTGTGCCTTGATTCCCAGAGTGACGCCAACTGGGGCGCTTTTCTTGCGCTGGTACATCGCTGGAATGAACTTCCTCAAATTTTTGAACGTGGCTCAGCGGCGGATTATGGAGTATGGTTGGCCGAGCGACCCATGCTGGTGTCTCAACAAGTGTTGTATCGTGGAAAAAGCTATTACCGGTCCTGCGACCGGGGATCAGTGGGACTGGCGGTTTCCTCACGAATAGATCAAAATTTTTTGTGGCCGCGCTCGTTTTGACGAGCAGTAATTTTTGCAATCACTCCTCAATGAAACAGCTTACGAATACTAAAAGCAACAGCGGCGGTTGTTATTTTCGCGCCAACGGGATGGCTGACGATGGCGCAGGCCGGCGCAGCGTCTTTTGGCGAGCTCTCCCGGCCGCTAACCGTGGTCATAATCAGCTTTAATACGCGCATCATGACGTTGAAAAGGCGCTTTCGGAACGTTGTACCAACAATACCCACACAAACGCCGTTTTTTGAAACTGCGTCGTCCTTGATAACCGCGCTTCAAGATGGTTTTCTGCGGATGCAATTGCTTTCTGCGTTTTTCCGAAGGTACAGCTGATTCACGGAGCGCCGCAGAAAACCTTTGGCTTTGCGCGTGGCCAATAACTTGGCTGCGCTAGATTGCGCATCTGACCTACGTGCTTTTGCCTCAACCCCGAATAACGGAAACTTGCCAGGGACGAGGGCCGATTGAATCGCCTCCATCGACTTTGCGCGACTTTATCCGAAGGCTGGGCAATCTGGGCGGCCGGACTTGTTTTTGGCGAAACGGCGCGTTGAAACATCGCGTTTCATGCTGGGCAAGACGGCCCACATTGGCCAGCCTGTTCTTCAAGGCGACGGGGTTTTAGCGCAGCTTTTGACGGAAGAACAGGTTTTTTTAAAACCCTGAAAGCTTAATGGTGGCTGGGCCGCCGCGACAACCGTGCGGCAGGTGGACATCGCGTCCGATGCTTCATGCTGATTGGAAACTTCGCTTTTTTGGCACCGGCTGGGCGGGTTCAGCAACCAAGTATTTCAATGTATGGCGAGGATGCCGATCTGTGTCTGCGCGCGCGGGCCTTCGGGTACCACCCGTGATCACACAAAGCGCGCAGAATCGTAAACATCATGTTGGAGCCTCCCCATCGCGCAAACAGAGGCAAGGCCCATTGCAGTCATGACATCGCGCCGCATCATTGATCCGCGATCACTGGCCCAAATCGCGCAAAGGGCCGCGGGGGATCTTCTTCTTCATGTGGCTTTGGTCTGCGACGCGGTATCTGCCACGCGGCCTTAATAGCGTCGAACAGGGCCGACAGGCGCGCGCGGGGCAAGCGCATTGGGCGGCGGGTTTTGGGACCGCGCGGAACCTTTGGGGTTGTCAGGGGTATGATTAGGCATAGCGCTGATAAAAGGTCTTCGCCCACAGCCCGTGTACTGAAAAGCGTTCGACAATCATGGGTAATGTTACCTTTGAAAAACACCCCAAACAGGCGGATGTCACAGAGAAGGTAGATCGTGCTCGAATAGAATGAGATGATCGCAAGGCGCGACAGCTGCCACAATGTCGATCAAGGCATTCTCTGCTTCGCGTTGCTGATCGCAGGTTTGTATCTGCCCGTGCAGGCGATGGCCCGAAGCGTCCATCGTTTTGGGTGGGTCATTACCTTGTCGAATTCGCATGTCAAGACGTTGCTCGAATTCCTGCGCGTTGTCCGTGGCGAGAAAGAATGTCGCATCCGGGCTGGCATTGTTTTTAGCCGTCGCAACGTCGCCAAACACGGGTCGAAGCGGGATTTAACGATCCGTAAATCTGATCTGCACGCCGATGCTTGGCCTCTTTGTTGTGGGGCGGCAAATCTTGCGACAGCGCCCCGCCCGTTGCGCAACCCGCGCGTTGGGGTAAAAGTAAGCGCCCGAGGTAAGTCGGCCAGATTCACGCTCCCCCCCTGTGGCAAAGCGAGGGTCACGGCGCCAAGTGATGCTGCAAATCGCGCGCACAGCTTGGGCAGGTAGGACAGTAGACTGCTGTTTCCTGTAATCTTCTCTCACAACAACAACGTAGGA
>Ga0163217_1064304_pt1 | contig 11004 bp, 11 predicted proteins | sample SynspAceP_FD_185933 | JGI IMG/M metagenome (GOLD analysis project Ga0163217, IMG submission 185933) | Saline lake microbial communities from Ace Lake in Antarctica - Synechococcus sp. Ace-P (PacBio error correction) | ecosystem: Environmental > Aquatic > Non-marine Saline and Alkaline > Saline ...
AAAAAGAGAGAGATTATCAAAAGCATGAACCAGTTACGCCTGGTGTAGCTAACCGATGTTCATTTGGCCGTTTCATAATTTAGTCCATCTTTCAAATAACCCTGTAGTATAAATATTTGGTTGCCCGTTAATGCCCAGCAAAATGGTCCCCCCCGGCTTTTAATACGACCCATCAAAAACAAGGCCCCCAAAACCCTGAAAAATAGGGATGCAAACTTGAAGGCCCTTACAACATTGCCCCTTCGGTTTATTGGTTTTTTTCTACATGTTCGGCCCCCCTTGCAGCAACAGTAAAAAAAACAACCCTTTTTTTGAGGTTTGCAAAATCCAACATCAACAATCAAAAACCATTGGGAAAGCCGATCCAGAAAATTAGGAGCTTCAATTATCCCTGCTTTCTTTTGAAGAATTCCCCCGCACGCAGTCCCACCATTAAAATAAATACAGGGAAGCATTGTAATATCTTTATCCACAATTCCTACCGAAACCTGGAAAATTAGGATCCAAAATACCAAATCCGGACAGCGCTAGAACCTAATTCCGGTAAATGAGTTGGTTGGATAACAACCAAGCCAATTAGCTGCCATTTCCGGCAACCTCAAATTTTATCTCTTCTCCAATCGTTGAAAAACAGCTTTTTTGCCTTGTTAAGCCACCCCTTTGGGATTCTTGTCCAGTTCCAGAAAGCTACCAAAGAATACCGGTAACTCTAGTAGCCATATGCGAATCCCTTTCACTCTTCATCCAAAGTTTTGTAAACCCTATTGTCAAATTCTTTGTGGTTTCGTTTACAAAAGCTCCTGCGTCCCATATCCCTACCAACATGTTCTCACGTTAATACCCACAATCCATAGACCGTTTATCATGTAAGGATTAAGCTCTTTAGCCGGTGTTTAAACTCTGTACTGAAGGTACTATATAAAGAGGAGTTTCCATCGTCACCTAATAGAAGTAAAGTTTCAAACTAAAATTTCCCATTCTTCCCAATTCTTTTCAGTCAATTTTCCAACCATTGGTTTTGCAAAGCCTGCAATAAGGTATTATTCTCTTTGGTAAAAAATTCTTTTTAAGGTCATTTGTAAATACCCCCTAATTTTGAGCTGCGAGATACTTGGTCCTTAATAGTATGGATTTTGTTCTCCGTTTGCCGCAAAAAAGAATATGGCAACTAAAGCTAAGTGCCAACTATAAGAAGGCACTTATGAACTTTATCATGTAGGTTTTGCGTTAAGACATGTTTATTGTGTAAGTAAAGATTTTGACTACAAATAACCCGCAACAAAAAAATATTATCGATTAACACCCCTTTTTAAATTCGATGAATGCGCATTTTGTTGTGACCAGCCAAAAAACGAACAATGAAAAGTTCACTTTTAATTCAAATAAATCTAGGAATTGTACTTAAATTGTATTATAAACAGGAAAATTCAACTAAAACTCCCATATATCTCCCTCCCAACATAAGTTCTATGTGGATTGCCTTGTACTTTCCTTTGAATTCCGGTTAGGAAGTTTCATCAAAATATTGGCCTCGCAAAAAGCTATGGGTTTCCCTTTCATAATTGAAAAGGTAATGGGAAACGATAATTTGATCAAATAGGCTCAAAGCTTTCCGGTAATTTGGCGCTCCCCCCCGATCTGGGGATCTAATGTCCCAATGGATTGTGACAGATTATTTCTCACTCAATCCAAGGTTTTGTTATACTTGTAATGACGGGCCGTCATTAAAATCCGCCCCATTAACAATATATTGGGATTTCAATAACTTTCCTCAATCCGAACCATATATTCATTAATAGTTTAGCAGCGCAATACGCTTATAACCTGTTTCACCTCGCCTTCCTTTCGGGATGGCCAAATGATTTTTACAAAAATATGCCACCTCTTCCCATTTAGTAGCCATGCACATACAGTATATCCCTTGTAAGTATCTCGCTGCCCTGTTAGACCTATAAACCAATAAAGGAAATCGCTCAAGCTAATCACTTCAAAAATTTATCCTGTTATACAGCCAGGCATTATCAATTCCCTTTCTCAGGAGAAACGTAATGAACATCATAAAATTAGTTAAGCCATTTAAGGGTTGTAAAGCCAAATAAGTCCTGGACCACAGTCTCCATTCTCCACTTCAGCTTACCCCAACCAAGACCGGTGGAATTCCCTGCAAGAAACATGCCCCAATTTTTAACAATAGTCTCCCCGCAAGTTTAGCCGCTTTTTTTGATTCGTCTAGGAAGTCCACTTCTGAATCCATTGGGAGTATAGTCATCATCCAAAGTATACGATCATCTATGGTATCAAATAGGGTTTTCTAAGTTTAGAAAGCTACCCGTGTGCAGGTATTGCCCGATTTTCTTCTTAAAAATGAAAAAAATTCATTCAAATTTAGCAATTGCTAAAATACAAAAAATCCTTAGCAAGTATTTGGATTAGATTTGTACTATAATAAGGATATGGCTAAAGAAGAAGACCATTAGATTAACGAAAACAAGTAGTACTCATAGGAAGTAATGAACAAGGATCAGAATGAGGAAAAAGTAACCGAATATCTGGAGAAACTTGAAATTCCTCACCTATACTGCTGGAGGTGAAGTTTGCAGGCGCTTTGTCAAAACGTATAGACTTGCCCAATCCCAAAACCTATATGGGAAGTGGAAAAATGTTGGAAGTGGAGGCTATGTCATAGCATGACCATTGGGGTCCCCGTTTTTCGATGACGAAACTTACTCCTGGACAACAAAGGAATATAGAAAAGCAGTTAAATGCAACTCCTGGGACCGTACCAGCCTTATCCTGGACATTTTTGCACAAAGGGCGCAACCAGTTAATGCCCGTACCCAGTAGAATTGGGCCCAATATGATATTTACTCCCAAGACTAACCGGTTCTTTGGACCCACTTGGAGCGCCAAAAAAGGGGGTTTGGAAATGCGTGGACCTTGGTGAAACGGAAAGATAGAGACCGGATAGGCGTATTGCCCGTGATCGCATTTCCCTTTAAACAAAAGAGTTTTTGGAAGGTAGATAACAGATGGAAGACCCAAAGGGGAAATCGCGGGGCATTGGTCCGTGTACTCTGGTAGGGTATACCAACGTAGTATCTACTCTCATGAACGTTATCACAAAAGCGATGTCCTTTGCCAAACAAACTCTTGCTACTTGGACACTACCGTTTAGGAAGTGGTTTATAAGGCAACCTACCTTTTCTATAAGCGATACGGTAAGGGTTTTAAGAAAACTGCCCACACCGCCAATTGGTAGAAGTTTTAAAAGCACAATTGGATGAAGTAAAGGAAGCAGACCTCTTGCTGCATATTGTTGATATTTCCCATCCCAAATTCGAGACGGCATATAGTCCGTAAACCAAATTCTGACGGACAATAAAAGTTCGATAAAAAAACCATAAATGGTCTCAATAAAATTGATCCAAATATGAGCATAAAAACTTTGATGAGGACGATTAATTACTGAAAAAACCAACAAACACTTTACCATTGATGAACTGGAAGAATACGTGGATGCGCCGTGTAGGCGAATAGGGCGCTGTTATATTTGCAATTGACAAGGAAAATTTGGAGGATTCAGAAAACGGTTTATGACGAAGGTAATGACATACATGTTACCCGATTTTCCCTTACAACAACTTCTTTATCCAGAACATTTTGGAATGAAATATTATGATGGCCAAATCCGGCAGGATTCAATAAATTTTTTGATCCTATTAATTAATCATCCATAATGACCATTTAAAGATGAAAGGTTTGATATTCAATATCTTTGAATTTCCTTATTGACTGGGCAGATAAAACAAGACTTTACACAATTTTTCCAGTGCAGGGCATTTCTTAAAAGAGATTTGTTGAATCAATTATTTTGTCTAACTTTAAGACAAGGAGATACTTCCCGGACCATTAACCACTTACATTTGAAGAGAACTACATAAATGGTATTTCACCTAATCTAGGTAAGGAATGGAAATGATGGTTTATGGCCCTTGGGCTATCCCTTGTTTAATTTTTTCCAACTACCAGGGAAAGATATTACGAAAGTCAAAGATTTTCATTTGATCGATTCCGTTTCCTTGGTTCATAGAAACAAGGTAAAGGTGAAGGTACAATATTGTCTGGACAGTATCGACGAATTCAGTTGTACAATAGAATCTATACACCCTACAGATCGGTTAAAAATCAACATTGGTAACGATAAATGGTTTGAGGAAGTTGTGGCCAAAATTCAACATGAATCCCCAATAGGCAAGGTAGCCGTTTTCCGTTGTAGTTTCGGAGGTTATCACGCTGCCAACTTTGCTTTTAGACATCCTGAAAAAAGTAAGCCACCTCTTTTAACTCATGAAGCGCGGCATTTTGATATCAGAGATCAATTGACGGCTTTTACAATGACGAGGTGTATTTTAATAATCCAGTCGATTATTTGCCAAGAACATGCAGAATCCAGAGCTATTAATATGAAAATAGTTTTGGGGACTAGCGAACATTGATAATTTGTTTGGGAGCCAACCCTTAGAATGTCAGAAATTCTAAAGCGTAAAAGACATTATCCTGGCTTGGACAATCGAACCCAATGCCAAGTCTGATTGGCCAATATGGCGGAAATGTTTCCCCATTATTTTATCTCTAAAATGTAAACTTTAACACCATATACACGTAATGAAAAAAATTGGAATACCTTCGGTCAGGAAATCCTTCCGCAAGGCCTTTTTATAGATAGGAATCAACCAAAAAAACAATAGTGGGATATCGCTAGAAGCTGTTATCATAATCAGGTAAAACAAGCGACCTACGGAATATGCTGTAATCCATTGATCGTATTTCCCAGATGTCCCTTTTTACCGGGCAATATCTAAATGCGGCCCATAATCCGGTACTGCACTTACAATCCTTTTTGGTGGAGTGCCGATGAAAAATTTTTCAAATAATGCCTTGGGCTATAAAAACAGGGGTACCTGTTTCCAAAAACGTTCTACTACCCCTCAAGGATAGACCGACGATCCAGCGAAAAATTCCCTTTCGGATTTAAAATACCCAATGGACTGAAGGTATTTTTGAACATATGGTTTTCCTGCTATATGAAACCCTTTTCCGTGGTGGATGGGAAAAATGTGATTAAATAAAACTCAACAATCGGAAGAATTTTTTTTAAAAGCCACAGTGAAACCGGGCAACTTATTATGATGTTGCAAGAAGAAATTTCTTTACTGAATATTTCCCGTTGCTAATTCGCCTTGGCGGAAATGGAGGTTAACGTATTATGCAATATGAGCCCCGTAATCCACCATCACTTAAGATATGTTTCATGACGGAACCGCCATTGAAGCAAAAAACTAATTGGAATACCGTTAAGACTCATACCAATAAAATTAAATGCGGCTTGTTTATGATTTCAATACTGTGGAATTTCGCCGTTAAGGGATGGTAAAACCTACGCAATAGATTTTTGTAATCGGCACCAATCCGATATTAAACATCCGTTGGCCAGGAGAAATTTTGATTGGTCGTTGAGACTGCAGCAATATGCCCATTAAAAGGCACAGGCACAAAACCTGGTCAATGAATCTAACCTGGGGGACAATTTTGTAAAGAATGCCGTTACACCCAACACCCCCAAGCCAGTGGGGATAAAGACCCCGCTGAGCAAAGGCCAAAAAAAGTGCGCAAAAGAGTCAACTCAACGGCCACAAAAAAAAGCGCCCTTTAAAAAACAGCTGTGACCAACGCAAAACGAAATCGCCAGCGACCAAAAAACCGACAACTAAAAAAACAACAGCAACGAAGGCCAAACTACAGCGCCTAATAACAAAAAACACAATCAAAAAGCGACAACCAACCAAAAGCAGTCAAAATAGTTTTGATACTGCCCAACTGTAATACGTGACAATCAATGGATTTTTAAACACCTTAGGAGTAGAAGAAGAATATCAGGTATAGATCCCATACCCGGAGTTGACCTCACCATGAGCAAAAATTGTAGAAATTGCTGATGAAATCTGGAAGGGCAGTAAAGCCGGAATGCATCAGGCGGTAGTAGAAGTTTGGCACAGTTATTTTGCAAGGATATTAAAAGAAGGTGCGGGTCGCAGTTACACATTGCGAAAAACAATATCCGGGTAGCTACCAGCCCCTTGATCTTCGCAAAGCGCAGCTGGAACCCATCCTTTCTCCGAATGGGAGAAACATTATTACGGTGCACCCTCGATATGATGAAATTGTACAGAAATTACAGGATGCCGCCAAGATCCAATCTTAATCTTTGGCCTCCATGTTCATGTGGTATTGAGGACAGGAAATGGCCATACACAATCTTCAACTCTGTGCGCTACTTTACCCCATAATTAGGGCCCTTTCTAACAATCCCCATTTTGGGAAGGAAGAAACACTGGTTTTAAATCGTTCCGTACCAAAGTCTTTGAATAAAATTTCACGTACCGGTATCCGGATTTTTTTACCATGGCGGAGAAATACGAAAGATATGTTTTTAATCTCTTGGTACAGACGAAGTGTACTGACAATGCCAAAAATATGGTGGATGTAAGGGTGCACCCCTTTTAACCCGACTATCGAATTTAAGAATATGTGATGTACCCTAACAGTGGAATGAAACGGTACTATTAACGGCAATTGAATTCAGGCCTTGGTAGCCAAACTTTATAACTTAAACGAAGGAACAACGCTCAACTCATTATTTAAAAAAGGGCATTAATCAACGAAAACAAATGGCGGAGCATCTAGATATGGCCATTGAAGGCCAAAATGATCGACTTTGGAAAATCTATAGAAGTACTAGCAAAAGAAATTAATTTGGAGCTGCTAGAGTTTTGTAGATGTTAAGTGGATGACCTTGGATAGCGGGATGAATCAATAGAATCCCATAAAATCTTAATGAATGGACCGGGGCCGACAGACAATTGGCCGTTTTTGAAAAACCAAAAACCTTCAATGATGTGGTCGATTTTTAAAATTTGGAAGGAGACGGTTTGCACAGGATTTAAATGAACATGAAAAATGTTGGACCTAGAAAAAAAAAGATTGCAGTTCTAAGATTTTATATAATGGCATTCCCAACCAGGGCTACGATGCATAAGGAAATATTGGATACATTTAGCGATGAGGCAGATTATCATTCTTTGACATTAGGGCCAAAAATGAAGTGCCGGATAGCAGTTATGATATCTATATATCTTCAGGAGGCCCAGGAAAATCCATTAGAAGGGGACGAATAATGGGGATAAAAGAATACATTCCCTAAATAGAACGAACTTTGGGAACACATAATATAAAAATTGGCCATTACCCCAAAATACGTATTCTTTAAAATTGTCATTCCTATCAAATGATCTTGTCATCATTTTTGCCCTTGGGGAAAATCACAAGACGTAAATGCGCCTTCTTTCGGTATCCTGCCCATCCATAAGACTAAAAATTGGAATAGCCGATGAGATATTTTCCAATTGCCCGAACCCCTTTTTTGCTGTGGACCAAAAGACTGGCAACCTTATAACAACCTCGATTAAAAGTTTTTGAGAAAAAAAGGGGCAAAAAATATGGCTGGAGAAAATCAGGGACACATGTAGAAATATAAAGGGCCATAATGGCCGTGTGCGTTTTTCCAAAGAATTTGTTGGGGTACAAATTTCATCCGGAGGCAGAACCGGTAGCATGGAATTGCACTTTGCCAATATCGGAAATGAAGAGAAAGGTAGTTGCCCTCGGGAAAAGAAAAATATAATAATATGATGGCCCACTATCAGGGATACGGAAATAAATTGGAATCTACCTACAATTCCATCATCCCTGGATTTATTGAAAATGCGATAAAAAAATTGGATTATCCAGCAATCTCCTTAAAAATAGGCATTCATGGTAGAAAACCTTCGGTCAGCAATACAATGCAGCAATTCACAGATGGGAAATACAAGTCAATTTTTTAGAAAGTATTCTACTACCTATAAACCACAAACCTCCTTTTCGTGTTGCCGAGACCCCATCCTTTATCCCAAATACCTTGAAAAAAAGATTATTGGAGGCCGCGAACAGTCAACAAGTAATCTGTCACAATAATTTTAAGGAACTACCAAAAAATGCCCTTTATAGATCCATCCAAGTAGTTCCCGGGGAAGGATGACCAATACTACATTTCTTCAATGGACTTTGGAATATGTTTGGATGAGAAAGGGATTTTATGCACAAATGGTTGAGTACAAGGATTCTACTCTTTATTTTTTTCAAGAACCTAATGGCCAAAGGCTATAGAGATAACTTCGATATTCCATCCAATTAAATCATCATTTAAACAATATGACCTTTGCATATATATTGAAAAATAAGGGAAAATTTATTGTGGGCGACTGTCCTCCGCCGAAAATGTGATTTCTTTTGGAAATAGAAGCCTCATAAACAGGCTACAACAAATAGATTTTTTTGCTACCGCCACCATTTGGGAATAAAGTAATTTTGCCATAAGCCGATTGAATTACCGAAGGGAAGAATGTGGTTTTACCAACCAATGACCCAGGCCGAAAATGCTCGTACGCAGAATTAAATATAACGGGTTTTTTTGACGATTATTTAAAAAGGAACGATCTCAACGGCCCAAATTCGATTTACCCAAGGATACAATGTGGAATGATGGGGCACACTAATTGGTTTTTTTAGGATAAGTAAGTTTACAATGCCCTTGATCAACACCCTTATGTTCCGGCATGCATTTTCTTGCACGAATTAGAAAGTATCGGAGGACTTGGAAAACTATGTGCTTAACCCTTGTTCTCCTTTGCCGGATCAGGTGTACTCATCAATGTTTACCAAGCAAGACCTTATGCCGGTCCAAAATAAGGAAAACTATATTTTACAGAAAAAAGTGGCTTACGCACCTGCAAATAAAGACTCCAACGGAACCGGCCAATGTGGAATCAGGATGTTTGATGATCATGGGGAAAAAAGGAGAATGAAAAAAGCTAAAGTAGTCAACAACCTGGTCCGTATAAGTAAAGGGGAAAATGGTAGGGGTACGCTTTAAATAAGATAAGGACTGGGTGGGCCGCCAGCGTAAGGTTTCTTGGAGGACTAGAGGTGCATTGGTGCTTTTTATCTCTTTAACATCCATTCCCCTTGACATATAGTACTGGTGAAATCAAATTTGAATTCGCCTAGTATGTGTTTAAGCAATTCCAATACTCTCTCCTGACTCTCAGATTTACTATATGCCACTATATGGTACTCTTTGTAAGTTCCACAAATTTCATCATGGTCCGTAAAGCAGATTATCCGATATTGAAACCGCAATAGAGACACCACAAATACTGCGTATTCATTTTTTTACTTAGGCCAGTTTTATATAGCTGCCCTTGCCCTGGCATCTTCTATAGCCGCCCATTCTTTTCCATAAATTAAAATCTGTGGCAAAGAAACCATTTTCTGCAAATGGCTCCACCGACCCGAGAGGCGGTTTCCAGAAATAGAATTTCCCCGTTCCGAGATTAATATACTCGCGCTTAATGGGAATCACTAGCGCCATCCCGAAGGCCTTTAATACTTCACATTTAATTCTTTAGACCAATGGCCATCAGGAAGAATTCATCTCTAGGGTATGGATCTAAAAATAACCGTGGCATGGGCCAAATCCATGGGAGTACTTAAGTATGGGAGGCCTGTGTAAAAACAATCTTACCATCCACATAAAGAATCCACATGTATAACGTCCCCAGGGCAAACTTCTCCAATAGATTACTCGTGTCGCGATACACCCAAGGATTCGCAAAACGGACCATATACTCCTTCGTTTCGAAATATCTTACGTATCCCGGTTTTGCAGAGGCTCGGACCTGGGCTTAATAAGCCAAGGAGCTGGCACCAAAACTTGTATATTCGTCATATCACAATTATTTGAACAAAATGGGTGAATGCCGAACAAGGAATATTGGCCTCTCGGCTTCAATTCCTTCATCGCCAATTTATCCCTAAATACCCTACCTGTGGTTTGGCCCATGCCAGGTATTCTGAATGTTCCCTATCAAGTAGCTTTCTCAAACGAAATCGTCCAAGGCCCACGATCCCTGTCAATTTTTTGTTTGGCGCATTAAAAAGCGAGGCCAGAATTTAAATTCTTCACATTCCCAAACCTCCTTCTCGCTTTTCTGCATATAGAAAATTTCATCAATAGATTCGCAGAGGCCACTTTTTGTGTTCCAAAACCCTTGGAAGTAATCAGTAATACCTGGTTTGCCAAAGCCTTACAACGACCTAGGAAATCTCCTCCTAAAAAAACGCTAATACATAAAAAAGTGGTTTTGATCGGCTTTCCTGTCATCGTAGTGAGGTATAACTTAATTAGATGTAAAAATACCCATTAATCCTAAAAAGTCGCAAAAAACAAAGGGAAAAAAAATGCTTCTTCGTTTCTGAATCTCCCGCAGTTTATAATTCCGATGCCATAAATTGCCAAGGTCATCGGCACTTTTTAAAATCCGTTTTGGAGTAAAGAAATGTTATTCATGTAACCCAAGGTTAAACAAAGATGGCCATCAATAATCTGCAAAAAAAGTCATCTTGGAGTTGGCACCCCATGATCGGAAACATTTTACCAAACCTGCAATAAAATCGGTCCCCAAAAGTCTTACCCCCAAAAGCGCTTTAGCCTGTTTTTTCTGGGTAAGAATTCCGCATCCCCCAAAAGGCTACCCCTGCTATGTCCAAATGGGCCCATTTGGGATTGTTTTTCCGTAAAAAACTCCAAAAATTTAGCAGCACTTATAGCACCGGCATAGGTTACCGCTATACATTTTTTACATCGGCAATACAGTAATTTTACTATCTCCTTCACTAGGAATCCCATACATGGTATCGCCAAACAAAGGTTCTCCACTTTTGAATCTCCTGCAAGCTGTATTTAAGGCAAGGTCATCATTATTAGTGAACAAGCCCGCCTGCCTCATAGCCCAAAGTTTTGCACAACAACTTCCAGTTAGGTAGCCCGCATCTTAATCATTTAAT
>Ga0163217_1083258_pt1 | contig 11003 bp, 8 predicted proteins | sample SynspAceP_FD_185933 | JGI IMG/M metagenome (GOLD analysis project Ga0163217, IMG submission 185933) | Saline lake microbial communities from Ace Lake in Antarctica - Synechococcus sp. Ace-P (PacBio error correction) | ecosystem: Environmental > Aquatic > Non-marine Saline and Alkaline > Saline ...
TTCGCTCTCTGATGTTAACGTGCCTCCGGGCCCTGCAGGGCCTTTAAGCCTTGCTTCATGATGTCGCCCATGGCGCGTCGCCTCAGTACCCTACCGGCCGGTAAGGTCCATTTCGATATCATCTCGTCATGACGAAGCTCACAGCTGCCCGGCGAAGAAGCCTTGGGGCGCCCATCTGCGCGGCAAGCCAATGGTCGTGGTCGGAGACCCGCAAGCAACTGCCCCCCCACCAGCTTCTTCTCACGCCAAGGCCGGGATGACGACGAAGATTCTGAACGAAACCTCTCTGGCGCAGGATTTCAGAGAGTATTCCTCGAAGCGGCCTGCCGCTTGTTCAAGTTTGCGCCGCCTGCGGCTGGCACTTATCGTTCGCGTCACGAAGAGCCTAATCGCCCCTTTTCCAATAAGGCGTTCTATGACAAAGTAAACGCAATCTGGTGGTCTACCCGTCACCAAACGCGAGTCGAACGATCGGGTGAAGTTCGGTCGCGGTGGTGACGCGCGGCCTGCTTTGTCCGAGCAGGCGCAATATTGAAGAGCCGAGGTGGTGTGCCAAGGCCATCGAGCACCACCTGCTTCCACCGCCCGAGGGTTCGCTTGGTGTCGTTGCCATGAACGTCAAGCAGGCTGAGCAGATCCAACGCCGCCCTGGACGCACCCGAATCTGTGCAAAGTATGCGAAAGATCGAGTCTGGATGAGTGCGATGAGAAGATCTTCTCGCACGCGCCGCGGCGAGATCAGGAGAAAACGGCCGAGCGTAGTCGCCTGGAGATCCCCCATAGCACAGACGCCATGAGCCTGGAAATACGCAGCGTGTATGAGCCGCCAGCTGCACCATGATTTTATTCGCTCGCGACTACCACAAACCCATACAGAGGCCGAGTCAGAGGAGACGATTGGGCGGCGGGTTGTCACCACATCACGAATGAGCGCGACACCGGGGGAGATCTCAGAACTCGCGAAGCTCTAGGCGGTGGTACTGCCGGGGGGCAGGCCGTCTTGAAAGCCGGATATGCATGTCTCTTACCGTTGCAGCGCGCCAAGACACGGATGTAGATGTCATCTAATTGGGATATCCCTTTTTGCACGTCAGCGCGTGGGAGAGCACGTTGCTGGTCTGACGCCGAGTCCGTCTATCGCATCTGGAGCTGGATTTCCACCGCCACGCGGCTGGGTACCATTGAGACTCTATCTCAGATTACTTTTCAATGCACTGAGTCTCGCCGAGTCACACGGAATCCCCGAGCATCTCACAAAGACCTGACTGTGCTCCGACCCAGGAAGCACCGGTGACAAATCACGAGCAGGCTCCGTACAGCGACTTTAGAGGCCAAACGTCGTCATGAGACCTCGTATGGAGGTGTCCAACATAGGTGCTATCAGTGCGCAGCCAGCAGGGGCCCGCTCGCCGGTCTGTCCTATCACGATAGAACTCGCAGAGCACGCGTGTTACTCGGGCTGACCCGGATTTTCAGCCCTTCGAGGGGAGCTGGCGGAGGTTGAACTGATCGGCAGCGCGTCCAGTCCGGAGTCTCGCCTCGGCCAATTTCTTCTCGATGTGGCAGCCAATAGCGGGCGAGTGCTGACCGTGTTCGTAGCGTAGTTGATCTCCTTCCAGCAGTCTACCAAATCTGACACAATAATGATCGGAACCATTGCGCCAGAGCTGTCGGGAACAAAAATATGGCTGGCAATCTCTCGAACGACATAATGGGTAGCTTGGAAAACTGAGAGAGTTTCGCAATGCGGAAAAAGCTTCTACAGCTATGAACCTATAATTCCATAAACAGAGCATCGCCCGAGACACTGCGTACCGCATTAACGAGAAGCAAAGGGCGGAGGGATAGGAGCCTGAAAACAGGCCGAAGATGAAGGTCATATCAACAAGGTTGCCGAGAGGAGACGAAGCTAAAAGACTGAGAAAACGACGAGCGTAGAGCGCCCAGCAATTACCTGGCGTCAGCCATAGGACGAGAAGACTGCTTTGAATCTGGATCAGCAGATATTCGGTCTGCCCCTTGCCGAATAACGCCTGATACCGCGGTTCTTGCTTCGTCCGCCATCGCTCGAAGCCCTGTTTGGAGTTCAAGCCGGTGATTCCAGCGAGCTTCAGCAAAATGTTGCCGGGTTACCTGCGTGAAGGAACCCGAGCCTTGCTGGAGGGAAGACTATTATTTAATGATGTAGCTCGCTTTGATGGGAGATATACGGCTAAGGGCCTATATCAAAACAACATAAAAACTGCGATAGCGCAGGTGGCATGAAGCAGCTCAACACTCAATAGCGCAGGAGTGTGGAATCCACTGCGCGGAGCCTCAGACACGATGGACCAGAGGGACGCTTATCACGGAGCTCAGAACAGGACAAGTAGCACACGGGTTTACTCACAAGACTTTTAAGTATACAACTGCTCATAGTATTGCGACGCACCCCCTGAAGAGAGCAACTGCTTGGAACAGGAAAAGGAAGAAGCCATTCACCGACCGAGAGCGCTTCCTGTGTGTCCATTACGCAAGCCTACATGAGGCGCTCAGGCACGACATTAGTATCAGCAGTCCCAATACGAGGAGAGCGCATATATTCGTAGGCCGAGTTCACAAAACTTGACTGCGGAGCGGAATGGAGTGACGTGCTGGCGCACGGAAAAGATGACGTGTATAACATACAAAGACCTTCGAGAGCAGGAAGGGTCGACCTGACTAACCGGTGGCGGACGAAGAATGAGATTTCATGTTAACGTACTGACAAAGGTAACAGCACAAGATTATCTTCAATGAAGACCGCTAGACATCTCGAGCGAGACCTGTCCCGACCCCACAGACAGGTACAGCCGACCATAGATTAGAAACTACATGTGCAGGCGTTGTCAGCACAAAAGGACGCCAGAGCGAGATTATTCGAACACACTTGTCCACTTTGAGGAAAGACTTCGATGCCGGCAAGTCTGAGAAATACGCCAACACTGAGTATACAAGTAGTATGCAGACGTTTTCGTACACACAGTCGCAGCCCGATTGCTAGCCAAGAGTCATGGTCACAACGCAGACTAGCGCATGGGCATCCAACTCACTTGAAGAGCTGATACCGCAAAGTATGCAGGAACAAAGCTCCAACGAAACCGGCCGGGGAGCACTTACACAAACCGCGCGAGAATAATCGTAGCAGCACCTCGACACACTCCTTTTGACACACTCAAACAAAGAGAGACAGGACCACAAGCTCAGGCACCCAACAAGCATCGTCACTCATGACTGAACCACACCGGAGACCGCAACACCGGTAGGCTTATCCTATCCTGGGAGATGAAGTCAAATCCAGGTATCCGATCAAGCTCAGAAGAAAGTAAGGCGTGTCGCTGCAAAACGGCAGAGAAGACTGAACAAAGTCGAGTCCCTAAATCACCATACTAGAGAGAAGGCGGAGCATGCCTGATCAAAGGGAGCCAGGAACGTAGGACCCGAGGAACTAATAGAAGCTACCGGCGTACAACACCAAAGCGTGGCCAAGACAGAATCAAAACGACCGGCCAGACACTCGACTTTAATGCTCAGCAACACGCGTAAGAGTCGGCAAGTGGAAATGGAAGAAGGATGCAGGAAAGCAGGAATATCAGCGACGAGCAACAACACCACAGTAGGGCCTGATCGACGGACAGCTTCGGAGCCGACGGTTTGCCGCGCGTGTCGATGGCTCGCTGAGCTGTTATTTGCCTACTAACCTGCAACTATGGATACAAGGCAAAGAATGCGTGACGCGACGAACACGAGAGGATTTTTGTTGTGAAGGGAGCCTTTAAGTTCCGCCCACAGTACCAAAAAAGAAAAAAGCAGAGGGCGTACCCCCCACCATCACATCCTACACCAAATCACGGACACTACGACCGGCTGAGTAGTAACGCGGCGAGCGAGCGAGGTGTTCGGGTGAGTCGAAACGGAAACTAGATTCGCACCGCTAAGCCATGCTGAGCAAAATTGACCTGGATCAGACGCCCATCAGTGCGAGCAGTAGCCACAACACGAACATGTTCTAACAAACACAGAGTGATCAAAAAGACCACCAACAAATATTGTGTGGATACTCAGTGAGAGCCACAAGGACCGCTGCTCGACCAGGGCAAGAGTGAGCAGGTTAGATCGAACCGGCGAGCCAAACACTAACGGTCAAAGATAGCAGATCGCTGGTACAAGCAAGGCCAGTACAGTGACGAGAGGGAATCAAATCACAGCGAGACTGGTGGCGTACCTGTTTATGAGGCTAGCTTTCGAGCCAACCAGCAAACAGAGCAAATCTTCCCACATACGACGCCTTCACAGCTAACAGAAGAAGGCGTATCAACCGTCGGAACGTCCCAAATAGCCTGACTTCGCAAACACAGGGAGACAGAGCGAGCTTACCAAATGCTGGAGAAAGAAAAAGCCTAGAGAGAAGCTCGAAGAGAGACAGAGAGCACAGGCATACAAAAGCATAGGCCGCACCTGTAAGCGATGGACGCCAGGCAACTGACATCGCAACACAGCGAGAGCAGTTTCAACAAAGCTGTTGAAAAAAGCAACTCACTTAGGCACAGCGTACAGCCTCAGCTGCAACACGGAGCCTAAAGAGCGCCACTAGCATAAGAAAAGCCCGGAGCGAGAAGCGAGACTCAGAGAAACGAACCGAAAAGCGGATATCTGACACCAGCAAAAGAGCCACACAGAAAGCAACAGACAGAACACACCAGCCGTAGCGACGACGATCCACGAGAACGTAACCTACATGGGCTAGAACGAAAATCGGTGTAAAGCTACTTACAAAGCAGCGAAATCATCCCACATGTGCAGGAAATTGACCTGGATCAGACAAAGACAGAACCAGATGCTCAAAGACGATAAATGCGACGATGAGGTATCAAGATCAGGCTTCGAGATTCCACCTTTTAACCGCCACTGCAATCTAACGTGTTCGAAGCCGCGCAGCTCGCTGGCACGAGATTAGACCGGAGCGACACTGAAGCCATGCAACGAGACCAGTAATAAAGCAGAATGAATTGAGAAGGACTTGAGTCGGCTATGCAACAAAATTATGCCGAGGAGAGCAAATTTGTGAACAATGCGACAGCCGATTGGCCCGACAAGGCGAGGAGCAAATGGAAAAAGCCCGAAGTACGTTTATACCGCGTAACCGGAATCAGAGATTCTGGCGTGGAGTGGCCTTGAGGTAGAGGTGCCAGCAGCTATATAGTTATTTAAGAAAGACAGCTAACACGTATTCATCTAGAGTGGTACACTCTAAACTAAGAGGCGCATCAGGGACGGCACCAGACGGTAAGCTTTTGAGAGGAAGTAGTTACAGGAGAGGTGTTCCTCTGCTTTACAGTGGCAAAGTGTTCAGATATGAGACTTTTTAGATATCAGTAGAAAAGGCGAGAATGCTTTGAAGATATATATGAGGCTGGGAACTCGCAAAAGGGATCGTTATCAAATGGGTTCAAAGCTGTTGGGAAGACTTGTTGCTTAAATAACCATCGTTGGCACGATCTTGGCCCGAGTCATGTGTATTTACGGTAGACGATTCATTAGAGCATATTTCGAGCCAGGACCGATTTATGACATTATTACGCTGCGAGGACATTGCCATCGATTCATGTTTACTTTTACACTATGAGTCAACAATCAAGATTCTACCACAGAGAGAGCTTTGTCGAGGCCGATCACAAAAGTTTATAGAAACTCAGGACAGGCGTTTTCAGATATGAGAGAAGATGGGTGTGCATACACTCAGTAGTGTGTCCCGAATGTTATAGCTGAAACAAACCCAATCAGCCCGGCTTACCTGAAACACGAACCAGAGACTACAGCAATCGAGACAGACATGATTACAGAAGAACAAGCAAGCGCCTCGCACTAATCTGGAAACTGCATCAAGAGAAAAGCGCAAGGAGACCGTAATTCTACACGCACCGTCAACCAAAAGGCTCGAGATACAACGGTGCGAGAGAAAGACTCTAGCGTAAGAGTGAGCTGAGGCGAGGTACCTAAAAAAATAAAAGAGGCGCAAATTTAGAGAGCAAGTATAGGCGGCATTAAAAAAAGACACTTATTTTACTCATGGAAGGAGAGTCTGAGAAAAAGTGGCAGGAGCATATCAAAAACGAGGACCATAGATTATGGGAGATAAGACACCTGAAAATACGAGAAGATATGAAAGAGGAAAAGGTCCGTATAAAAGATATTATATTAACACCAGCGAGCAAAGTGTTATTAGATGCTGAAACTTTCCAGTGTACTGGGGAATAAATTTTATATATCAGGAGGAGAATGTTACGAGAGAGAGAGGAGCTACGAGAAGCGAGGAGATTTAACTGCATTCCCAGAAGGTGATGATATTAGTTAGACAAACAACAGGAAAGGGAACTTAAGAAAAAAAGGGGCGGGCCGCCATTTAGTTGCAAGATAAGAGACACAGAGAAGTATAAGTCCGGAATTCTCACATCAACTTGATTGATCGCGAATATCAGAGTAGAAAAAAATCGAGAGAAACACTTAAATCGTCACATACCTTTGTCAGGTACTTCTATATCAGGAAAAGTCACTGCTGAGAAAACGATAAAGTAAAAGGAGCAGCATTTCATTGATGAGCAAATATCAAACAAACGATAATAGGAGTCTAATCTACTCCGAAGACACGAACTGAGCCAAAGCACTGTTCATCAATATCCTATATATCCCGCAAAAAAAAGTAAACCGATCTAAGACAGAAGCAATGAGGCAAGATTTGGACCAGTGAGAAATTATTAGAAAATAACTCGAGAAAAACACGCGGTGTAATACGATGAAAATTTCAGATGCTATTTAGAAACCAAGAGATGACAAAAATTGAGAAAAGAACGTACACTAACTCTGACGGATCACAAAAGCAAGCACGAAAGACAGCGACCACGCCCAACAATCTCAACGCCGACTCGAGACAGCCAAAAGGGCAACAATCGATACGAGTTATAAAAACGCGGCTGGCAGAAGCCACCAAGGGACCAGAAGACAGAGCCGGCACCAGTATCTCTACTGAGATTAGTTAAGAAGAGAGACCGAAGTATGGCGAGGGACAGCAAGGAAGCGCAATTTCAGCAAGGAACTCAAATAGAGCCTGCCGACTCCAAGCTGAGCTGAGAGGCGGCACCAGCAGGCGAGGCCCTACGGAACACAAGACGAGTACCGAGCAGCCTGAATATAAAAAGAGAAAAAAGGAGCGACAGAATTGTTGCTGGGCATAACATCAAAGGAGAGAGAGCCTGAGAGCAACCAAAAAAGGCAGGGAGAGTAGCGGCCCGTTGGCCTGTGAGAGCAGAAGAGCAATAAGAGACAGAGCAGACCGAAAATTACACAGCTATAAAAAAAATAGAGATGTATACACTCTGCAGAAACTCGGAGCCTACAGACAGACAAAGCTGCAGGTCGGCAAAGCACTGGGGAGACAACGACAACCAGAGTACCTGGATGAGCCTGCCAGACAATATAGACTGAAGGCAATGATTGGATTACGAGGATAACAAAGTACGGAGATTAAGCTCGGCACGCCAACCTAAAAAACATCTTATGAGAACAGCCATAAACGAGTATGAGCAAAGTGCGAGGACAGTTATAGTTGCAAAAAGAGACAAAAACCAACATAAAGGCTTGCTTAGAAGTGTTAAATTCGCCAGGAAAGGGTAGCAGCGGACAGAGCGATGGAGCGACTGAGGGCGTGTTCGACTATACAAAGGTCACAACGTCACAGAATAACCCAAGGCACGGCACGTGCGAGAGTGCAAAATCGGGTGCAGCGCCGCAAAATAGATGTCGTTGAAATATGAAACACTTTTTGCGCTAGAGCAGAATCCAATGACGCACAATGGAGAAGAAAACTCTTATACGAGCAATGTAGCTGACGCACATTCCAACAAAGCGAAAACGCCGGAGCCTAGGACGAAATGAAGAGAATTTAAAAGACACCATGCAGCCATGCGCGCTGATGGAGTAGCCCGAAGGGTCAAAGGAGTGTGATACGAACTAACCTGTCGGCCTCTCGAGAAATATGGCAGGGTGGGAAGACATCTGGTGATATAGGAGGTAGAAGGACGTACAACAGCTGCAGGCTGTGTAGGGTAATTCAGAACTAAAGAGGACATATCAAAAACAACACAGGACGGAGTAGAGTAACGATGGCACGAGCAACGCTGCTGAGAGCAGTAATGCCGGGCGAAACTAGGGATTATCGGAAGGCTAATACCGACGTCGATTTATATATCCACACATTACAATATACAGGACGAAGCAAGCCGAGTAAAAAGGTACTAATAAAGAAGTAATAAAACTAAAGAAAGAGCAACACGGTAGTGGGTTTTCGACACATACTTAGCCCAAACATCGGCCGCGAGCACCCGAGTTACGCTCACACACCAATAAAGGAAAGACAAGCATTGGAGGCAGCGATTATGAAATGATTACGCATGGTGGCAATGGCGACCAGGAACCGCCTAGTCTAGCCAATTTTGCATGAGCGCTCGATGCGAGTAGAACTGATAGGTCATGAACACAAATTGTCGAAGCTAGTGCAACACTGAAAGTGATTTAGACCCTGTACAAAGCGCTGGAAAACTTGCCTTCGCAAAGAGAAATGATTGAACCGAGAGAAAACACTAGCACCATAAATAAAGTAAACAGGGACTTATTAAACCGCAAACAAATACAGAGCATCAAAATTATAGAGACCGTAACAAAAAAGCTGGGGGAACGTAAATAGGACAACCTATATTCTCGAGATAAGAGCCCAAGATCAAATTTGCAGGAGGGGTAAAACCACGCACGGAAGACCCTAGTGATGCTGAACTAAAACGAGCAAAAGACCTGAGGCCTAGACAACTATTCCACTGCAAGGAACTGACGCAAAAGATTACATAGGAACTGGGTGGGAGAGAGAGAGACAGGCTTACGGGATGCAATTACGGGCCGAGAGAGACCGCTTAGCATGCTACAGGAGCCTACACCACTACAAGAGGTGCTGGAACAAATATGCAAGACAACTAAACCAGCAAAAAACGATCGCCTATAACAAAAGCTCTTCCGCGAGAATCAGCTGCTGGAAACACACGAGAAGTCTACAGTCACGTTACGAACACACACCGGAGGTAAATTACATGGAGAAGCGCTGCATAAACTGGAATCGCCCACATAGACAGGACTATCAGTTGCATTCAGCAGCATAATCTGTAATGACCCCTAAGAGCGGAGTGTAGAACGCAGGCTTATGACATGGGTATATATTCGAGAGAACGCCGGATGGCTATATACGAAGGAGTAGTAAGATAGCACATGAGAGGAAATTATAACACTTACAAGCGGGAGAAGGGTGAACGACAGAGAGCACGCTACCGATAATACCCTGGCATGGTTTCGAAAAAGAAAAACCATAGGAAATACAAGAAAAACCATGAAGCATAAAAAAGATCGATCCAATAGAGAGTTTTGAGATAAAAAGCACGATGACCCTAAAAATCGAGAGCGACAAAAGCGCTACTAAATCCCCGTTGCTCAGACGCAGCTAAACAAAAAAGATATAAGTCTGCACAAGGAACAAAAGTGAGATAGTGAAAGGAAAATCTAACGGCACCTAAAGTGAAATCGACGAAAAAGACTAACACAACACGCGCAGGCATACTAGCTGAGGATTTATAGAGTAGCCATAGGAAAAGACAGACAAAGAAACCTAAGAACCATTGGAACAGCGAGGTGGGATGATTGACTGAGATACACCTGAGTACAAAAAGAAGAAAGCTGTCGAATCAAACAGAGACGATGCCAAACAAGAAAAGCGGTCGTGTTGCGACAAGCAGAGAGAGATATCGAGAGAAGAGGGCGCAAACCCAATCTAATTACCGAAAAAACGGCAATGCGGAAGATTGGCCAAGAAGCGACCGGAAAATAAAAAGGTGAGAGGGTACTACGCAAATCGAGAGAAAAATAAGCCTTTAGGATGGAAAGTAGGAAAAAAATAACATAAACCAGTTAAAATAAATAAAAAAACAAGAGATCTGATTCACGAGCACATACAGAGCAATCTGCGGCAAGTTATGAGTTCTGCAGCGCCTAGAAATGATCATGAAAAGGGAGCTGATTTATAGAACAAGCTTTTTCCCGAGATGCGTTAACGGAGAAAACAGAAGCAAGAACAGTTACGCATCTAGCATGTACGGACAATGAGACGAAACGTGAGAACCTACAAACCATTTGAAAAAACAAGGCACCAAGTACCGCAAGAAAAAGGCTACGTATAGGGTAGACTGTTGAGAGGATGCGAAGGCCGGATATTCAAGACAAGAAATTAATAGAGAGCAAGGAATTCAAGCAAGCCAAGCAAGGACGGAGTTTAGACAGCTACAAGAGATAGAACCTGAGGCGGTCAGGTCAGTCACCCTAAGAAAAGGGTAAGCTAATGGAGCAAGAAGAAGGAAAATAAAACACCTTAGAAGTTTCAACAAGGACAAATACAGTGCGAGAAGCCCTGGCCGCCCAAAAGCTGGGCTGGGTCGAGACACAAAAAACCATAAAAAAGCCAACGAGCCTACGACCAGTCGTAACGCGACTGAGTATAAAAACCAGGATAGAGATTGCTACGAAGTTTAGTTCGAAGACAGCCCCTGGCGCAAAGCAGTTGGGACAAGTTCACGCCAAGGAGCCAAACCCGAGCGCAACCACGAAAGACGATACTGAGTGGCAAAAGCATAGGTGCGCACAGAGCTGAGCAAGAGGAAGACGGCACGCCTGGATGTGGGGCGCACCAGGACTTAGCCACTGCACAGCGGTAAAGGTGGAGCTGTGCAGACTTTTCAACCCGAGACACCAAGCCATGAACCCGGAACACTAGACCCTCAAAAGCGGAGTTACAGTGTCAAACGACCAATGGCGACATAGTGCGCGGAAGAGTATGTCCCTAATAACCGCCGACATGGGACGCGCGAGGCCGGGTATAAGCATGGGCAGGGCTATAA
>Ga0163217_1009087_pt1 | contig 11002 bp, 12 predicted proteins | sample SynspAceP_FD_185933 | JGI IMG/M metagenome (GOLD analysis project Ga0163217, IMG submission 185933) | Saline lake microbial communities from Ace Lake in Antarctica - Synechococcus sp. Ace-P (PacBio error correction) | ecosystem: Environmental > Aquatic > Non-marine Saline and Alkaline > Saline ...
GAGGACGATCACCAAGGCTTGCGCGAACCCGGTTTTTGATCCGCGCGCCCTGCTTGAACCCGATTGATGGGATAAAAAAAGAAATGCAAACGAACGGTTTAAGCACTGAAGCAGTTGAAAAGATTCGGTCACCGCGCGGTCCAATGAGATTCCTGCGCAACTTGTGTGCCAAATTGCGGGTTTCTGCACCGCGACTTGCCCCGACCTAATTCAGATTTTTGGGCGACGAGCTTGGAAATAGCCCACGCGGGCGGATTTACCTGAAAATTCAAGGACAATGCTTGAGAAATGGGACCGCCCGGGCCGGATGAAAAACCGTTTTAAGGCCCATAATTGATCGCTGCCTGGTCGTGCTTGGCCTGTAAAAAATGGACGAAACCTTGTCCCCGAGCCGGCGTGCATTAATATGCATCTGGTCCGATCAATGCCGGCCGCGGAAGTTAATAATCGAAGCAGAACGTAATAAGCCGTCCGTTTCTCAAGACCGTGCTTGCGGTGGATTCCTGGGCGCAGATTTTGGCCGTATCCGACGCCGGTTCCGCCTGGCTCTTGCCCTGGGGCGCGAAAAATTGGTAAACCGTTTTTGCCGTTTTTTGAATGCCGGATGCGCGCATTGAAGGCGATGCTGGGAGATGGCCCCGAAAGTTGATTCCGCCTGTGGGTCGCCCGCAACGATGATCCGCAGAGCTTTGCAACCCGTGTGGCCGGTGCGTAAGAAACGCGGTGGCCTTGATGACGGCTTGCCGCGCAAGAAAGCGGCTGAAACCGACAATCAATTGATGCCACCATCCGCCGTGCTGCAACGCCTTGGCCTGCGAGGTTTTGTCCGTGGCCGAGGGCGCTGGCCTTGTTTTGCGGCGCGCTTGAACCCACCACATGGGCAAGGACCCGCGAGAGCCCGCAACAGCGGCGAAAAACATTCGCGCCTGGGCCAAGGAAAATGGACGGCGGAAGGGGCATTGGAGCGATTGTCATAAACACCTCGGGATGTGGGACGACGGTCAAGATTACGGGGCAATATGTTCCGTGAGGATGCCTTGGCCGAGGAAAAATGCAAGCGCATTGCGGGTAATTGCCATGGAATACAGTGAGTTGTTGATGGAGTTGGACAATCCCCGAGGTGACCAAAAAAGGGCATGGACGTGGCCTATCACGCGCGTGTTTTCGTTGCGCACGGCCAGCAGATTAAGAACCCTTCCGAAAAGACCTGCTGCGGCAGGTTTGGGTTCAAGGTGGTTGAGCTGCCCGATAAGCCATCTATGTTGCCGGCTTCGGCGGGCACTTACAATCTAATGCAGCCGAGATTTCCAAGCAGTTGGAAGGCCGCAAAGTTAGAGACCTTGAGGCTCAAAAGAACCCCGACGTGATTTGCGGCGGGCAACATTGGCTGCATGATGCAGATATTCGGGGGCGGCACCGACCTGCCGATTGTCCATACGGTCGGCTGATCGATTGGGCAAACGGGCGGTCCTGAGCGCGCCGCGCCTGTTTGAGCATCCGCGAGGGCGTGCCTGCGCCCCGTGACCCCACAAGTGGCCGAAATCTTTTGGCGTAAGGTTTAAGGAACGTCTGAAAAACCCTTTCTCATTTTTGGCATGATCTGGTAAGATGGTAAGCATCCCTCCAAGGAGCCCACCGATGCAAAGCAGCCCGCCTTTTCCCCGGTCCTTCGTAAATGCGATGAAAGAAGAGCCGACGCGGCGGGAACTGTTCCCTGGCGGAGAAATGGGAATGCCGGGTGGTGCCATGGCTTCCCGTCTTTTGGCGCTTGATCGTGCCGCACTACCGAAATCGGGCGAAAGGGCGGTCGCCCGCCGATGCCTTTGGAGCTGATGCCTAACGGGTCTACTTCCTTCGAATTGGTATGCATTGAAGCGATCCGATGGCGGAAGAGATGGCTCTACGACCAGACGAGGGCGATGCGCAGCTTTGGCCCGGGATCGAGCTGGCGATGACCGCATTCTTCCCTGATGGACCACCATCCTCACTTCCGCACTGCTGGAGCGGCACGAAAAGCTGACCGAGGCGATCTCGCCGGTGGTGAATGCCCATCTAACCGACAGGGGCTGCGGCTTTGGCCGCTCGGCACGCTGGTGGATCGACGATCATCGATGCGCCGTCTTCGACCAAGAACAAAGTCCCAACGGGGCGTGACCCTGAAATGTCTTCGACCGAAGAAAGGGCAAACGACTGGTATTTGGCAATGAAGGCCGCATATCGGCCGTCGATGCCGACAGCGGCGTGACCCACAGCCTTGAGACCCAACCGCCAAGCCCACGCAGTCAGGTCTGGGAACGAACCTGCTTGCATGGCGACGAAACCTCCGTCCCTGGGCCGATAAAAAGGGTATGTGAGCTCCGAACGCGAGCCGCCTTCAAAAGGCCCGGGGCAAGGTCTGGGGTGTCATGCGCAAAGCGCCCAAGGGCGGCAAGCTCGACGCCATCCGACGAGAAAGATCAATCGGGTGATCGCTAATGGTCCAGGGCCCAAGTTCGAGCAACCACACCTTCCGCGTCATCAAACGCCAGTTCGGTCCTGTAAAAGACTCCGCTACAGGGGGCTTGCCAAGAACCGTGCTCAGCTCTTCACGCTGTTTGCGCTCGGCAACACCTTTCCCCTGGTCCGAAAAAAGCTTGGAATGGCAATGATGGACGAGTCTGGCCAAAGACCGCCAAACCGCCGAAAAGAGCGGACCTGAACCGAGAGATTCGACTTCCAACAGCCCATTTTTTGCCCCGCAAAGCGATCCAAACCCGTCATCATCGGCGCAGCCGAACCCGTTAATCAGACGTTCCTTAACTGCACAGGCAGGGACCGGATTTGGGCCGAATGACGCCTCAATTCCGCCCTGTAGGCGGGCTACCAGACTGTCATGACACGCACGCCTCTTTTGCGATTCCTGATTTGTCGGGCTGTTTCTTGTGACCCCTGCGCGTCGCAGGAAAACGCCGTTCATTGCGCTTGAGCCAGCGATTCAGGGCCGCGCCTTCAACGCTTGTTTGCCGGATTGATCTGGGCGGGCGTGGGTTTTGCACAGGCACCCTGATTGCGCCTGATCTGGTGCTGACGGCGGCGCATTGCCCTGTTTGATCAAGACAGTGGGTTGTGCGCTTAGCGGTTGAGGGCTGTCGTTTTGCGCCTGCCTTTCGCAATGCGCGCGGCGGCGTTTTCCGCCATGTAATAGGCGCGCAGCGGTGCACGTGATTACGACATGACCTCGACCGATCCGGTGCGCCGGGTCAGCCGCGATCTTGCGCTTTTGCAGTTGTCGCAACCGATTACCAAGAACGGCGTGAATCCCGATGCCGGTGGGCCAAGGGCGCGCGTCGCTCGAACAGGTGGCGTTTGGTGTCTTAATGCCCATGACCGCGCCGATTGTGCCTCGCTTGAGCAATCGTGCAGTATTTTGGCGGTTCGAGGCGCAGACGCAAGTGTTGGTCGCTGCGACGTTGATTTCGGCTCGTCCGCGCACCTGTGATCAAGGTCGAGGATGGCGCGTTGCGGGTCATTAGCGTGGTGTCGGCCCCAAGGCGCGGTGGCAAGGGTCAAAAGGTGGCGCTGGCCGCCCAGAATCGACGGGAGCAAAATTGCCGAGTTGCGCGCCGAAGTTAACGCTTGATCACGGCCGGTGCGAACCTGCGCAAGTGCGCCGTTGGGCGCGCAAAGGGGCCGCTGGTAGCGGTGGTGCCAAGTTCCTGCCGCCCCTGAGCGTGGGGGGCTTGAAACCCGGATTATCATTCCCACGTTCTGCTGTCTTGTCAGGCGGCCCCATTATGGGGGGCCGGACAAATACATCGCGGGGATGCGCTTCACCTACGAAGGGTCCGTTTAACATACCCGCTCAACCGCATCGCTCACTGGAGGATGCACCATGCGTCAGATAGATATGACCCCCCTTTACCGCGCCACTGTCGGCTTTGAAATCGCTTCGCCGATTCTTTGTAAAGACCGTGGTGATGACCAAATGACCTTGCCGCCCAAACCGGCTATCCGCCTTTCAAATATTGAGAAAAACCGAAGGCGACAGCTACCGCATTTCCATCGCGGCGGCGGGCTTTTGCTGAGGCTATTCTGAGCTTGAGGTGCGTGAGAACAACGCTTGTTGGTCTCGGCTTCGAAACCGAAGGCAAACGAGGCCCGTAAAATAACCTGCCATCGCGGCATTGCTGAGCGCGCGTTCGAGAAGCGCTTTTCATCTTGGCCGACCACCGGTGGCGGGTGGCAGGCCGAGCCTTGTGACGGGATGCCTACGACATCGACTTGAAGCGCGAGAATCCCGAGCCTTGAAGCCGCGCCGGAATCGAGATTGCCGGGCCAAAAGACGGTGATGTTAAGGCTGTTCGAGAAGACGAAGTCGGCGGCGTAAACTCCGCTGCTGAATTGAGAAAGGCGCGCGCCTGTGGGGTGGCCGCGCTTTTTTTGTTGGCCAGGCTTGTGTTTTGGGCAAGGCCCGCCGTGTTGCATCATTGCTTGAATTGCACCGTGGTGAGTGTTTCACTGTGTCGAATGAACTGAAATGGCGCAATAGCGAGCCAAAGAGGGTTGATCGAGCCAAAGGTCAGTTGACAGCATGAAAGCGAGAACGCGGTTGGTTTAGGAATTCTCGAAGCAAAAGGAACGCCCCATGGCTGGTGGAGATTCAATTGATGGATTTGGGCGGCGTTAATTTACCTGCGGCGAATCCCGGTTTGGAATTAGATGCGTCGAGGAATTGTTAAACGCTGCCTATCATATGCGGCTAAAATGGTGTTGCCATTTCCGGGTATGCTGGGAGGAGCGCAGGGGGCGGCGCTGCTAAAAACGACCTTGAAAGATCCATTACGAAGTTAGCTGGAAATACATTCCAGTGTCTTTACTACCCCAGCGCGCCCGGCCTCTGGAAATGCGTTTACGCAAAACACTTTTATCAGTCCTCTGAAGGCATGTCGGGATGCCCGGAAGTTGCTATGCGTTTGGACATTGTTTGTAATGACGGTGGATCGAACAACGGCCACATCGAAATACTCTCACTTTATAGCAGTGGTTCGCCCAATTACCGCTAATGTTACTTTGAATAAAAGCCGTATCCTCCCTTCAAAAACTGGCGGCGATGGTTCCCATTCTTGCGCGCACCCAAGGCGTTTCTGGGCAATGTAACGTATGCGTTGTCCGATTGGCGAAGATGAAGGAAAGCCCAATTTGGATTGGCAACCGAGTTGGAGCGCAATAGCTTACACACTCGAATTGGTCGGGAATGTGGTTGTAAGCGCCGTCCATGGTCGGTCTCAGCGGATGCATTGTGACCTGCCCCCTGAGTTGTTCAGGCCACACCTGCGCATTACCTTCCAAATCGCTGAGATTTAACCGTCAGCGGTGACTTCTTTTGGATTCCAAACATCAAGTGGCAAAACGGTTGAATTGGAAGACTAGGAATTTCCTCTGCCATTGCTTCGGCGGGGGTTGTCCAACCCCATAAGCGTTTTTCGGTAGGGGCGTCCGTTCAGGAAGCCATGCAACGTCCGTTAAGCCAGGTCTGCCTGGCTTTTGGGAAAGGTCGGTTTCCCTTCGGCAAATGAATTGGCCGTAAGCAATCCGTTGTGTTCTTCTCGTTCGAACCGCGTTTGCCAAGGCGCGTGCGGGTCGCAAAACAGATGTCGATTTTCAGACGGCGGGCAAGTCGGGGTGGCAGGCCATCTCCGATCCCGCGATCATAGTCAATGCTCTTGCGGCAATTGCTGCGGGCAGTCGCTTCATCTGCCGGGTGAAGCTGTCGAGCGCAGGCCTGGGCACCATTGCCGTTCCAATTTTGCAAAGAAACAACGAAGCCGGGTTTTGCGCTCCACCAGCCGTGCCCACCGACGAGCGGTTGAAGCACCAATGAATCAAAATCCCCTCCCAGTGGCCGGGAACGATCGCGCGCCTGCAAATCTCTTCGGGCGAATGAAGTAAATCCGTAACGTTTTCCGGGACCAATGGAGCTTCCTGCGAGGGTTGTTCGTCGCCGTCCCCGCGCTGGTTTCCTCTGCCGCAGAGCCTCCGATCATGGCCGCCTTCAGCCCGCCGCGCGGCTGCGCAATAGATCGCGGCATAGATCGTCTCATGCTGACGCGGTTGATCAGATCATCGGTGCATGGGCCCCAAAGCCTGCCCGCAATCTGTTCCGGCGACCAGGCAAATGCCACCAGCCTTACCAATGAACCCAGGTATGAAGCGCGCCGCCCTCGAACCGCCTGCGAGGTCGCCGAACTCGCAGCCGTCGTGCATCATGAACACGACGTCCCGCCTGCGGGCTATAGTGGCCGTCAACCCCCCGGCCGGGGACCAAAATTCCCGCCGATCGTGCTCGCAGAGCGGCCAAGAAAAGTGAGCCGATGGCCCGTAGGTGGCCCCCCTTCGATGCTCCCGCAGAGATCACGGACGCCGCGTTCCTCCCAATTGGGTGGTTTGTATCGTCTGTCCCGCAACATCCTATGCCCTTGGCCCGTGGGTGTTGCACTTGAAACTTGAGTCTAAGCTTTTCCAACCGCGTACTGGCGGGTGATTCCACGGACTTCGTCGCGCACTTGTTTCCATTATGAACGGGGTCAGTCAAGAAACCTGCACCGAAAGCGCTCAGTCCGGTCTGTCCGAACGGGTCCAAGCACACGTAAAACCACATTATCCACGCTGGCGAGGTCCCGAAATCGCGTTCCGGCCGCGCGTTGGATGACTGAAAAAAAAACGAAAACAGCCTGCCAGAATGGTTTGAATCGGGCCACAAGGCAGGCAAACATAAACAATAAGGCACTTCACTTGAGAATGTCGTTAATCTATGGGCAATTTTGGTGGAGATAAAGCAATGATGTTAGGTGAGGTTCCTGACCGCCGGCGCGTAAATCCGGCAATGGGATTAAAGACTGGTTTGGCATCCGCTGAGCAGAGATTTGGGCTGCATTTAGGTGCAAAAAAGCCGCCGAGTCAGAAGGTTTTGGACAATGCCGCTATGCCCGGCTTAGCGGTCCGTCGAACTTTTCGAACAGCGCACCTGAGGAAACTGGGCAACGCATGATGAGCCGAAATTCGCGATGCCCAAGACCACCGGTCAAGCTTGCCTGCTAATCCCATGATTAACCTGGCGGCTTGGCCCAACGGCAATAAAAAATGTAGCCAAACGAATCACTAGGGTTTGTTGACGTTCAACGCTAAAGGCGGTGTCAGCAAATCCCGTGTTGGCGCGAGGGCCTGAACGAGTTTAGCAGCCTGAGGGCATCGAGGTAGGAGCGGTCCGCGTTATTTCGGGCGGCGTGCCCAGCGGCCCTATATGCGGCAAGGTTCCTTTCGACGGCGGGTCCGCAAAAAGGCTGCAAAATGAAGGCGCGGAACCGGCGATCAGGGCGTTCACGGTGTTGATGTGGTGGCTGCGCGGGGTGCGCTTCGTCCCGCCCGCCGGCAATTCAGGGCGAAATGCGGGATGCGCTCGTACCTTCGCGATCCGCTCGTAGGTGACGAACCCGTCTGTACAGAGCGCCGCATCGGGCGCCATCACGGGCAGTAGGGCACCGGAACGCCTTCTGGCCCGCGTCGGATATGGCCTCGAACGCGCGGTGGCCAGCACGATCGGTTGCTGCGAGAGCTTCGTCTCCCAACCCGCCAGCCGCCGGAAAGGCGCTGAGCATGAGCAACCGTGACGCTTGTAATCGCGCCCAAGCGCAAGCGGCGGCGGTGCCGGGTGGTTTCGAGGGTCGCGCCTTGTGCCGGACGGCGCACTCCCATCGACCCCTTTCCGGCTCTCGCGTACATGGACTTCGTCGCTTCGACGATGCCAAGCAAGGCTGTCGGTCAGCCTCCGGTTAAGGAACGCCGATGATCGCCATTCGCCAGCGCCAAGATGCTGTCACGCGACGCACCCAGCGACGTCCCGCTGGCGACCTGACCCGTTACCCACCACGCCCCCGAAAAGCAGTTTTCCATCGCTGCGCGCCTGTCCGGGTCCGAGCGTCGCCCCCACACGCAGGCAGACGGCCGCAAAGGGCCCGCCAGCAATCGGCTTCGGGCGTCGATCTCAAGGAGCCTGCGGCACGCTTGCGCACATCAGCAACCAGTTCCTTCGACTTTGGCGCATGTTTGCGGGGTCAAGGCGGGGAAGAGCATGCGGCCGAATTCGGTCGATCAAAACGGGGCAATGGTGAAATCTCTTGGGCCTCGGAAGCCCCAAGCATCCCCACTGAAGCACAGACAAAAGTAAGAACGAAACACCCTTTTGCTGACAGCATCTTCACCTAATTTGAAAAGGATGTAAGCCGCTATGGAGATTGAAGGCTTTGAAGCTTTGTCCCCTGTTTTGCATGAGCGCATCGCTATGGCTCGTTTTCCTTCAGTTTGCCGAAGTAAATTCTCGATCAGGTGCCGCCCATTTGTCCGGTTCCTTGTCGAACTCTGCTGGAGACTTCCGGTTTTGGATTTCGGGGGGTATGACCGGAACGATGCCGCGGTCCCTGCAGGTCATTGCGCAGCCAATCCGCGTTCAAACGCCCCTGTTCGCTAGCAAATGTCCAGCGGACAAACCGCTAAATCAATGCACCGGTCCTCGCGCAGATCGTGGGCTTGCCCCAGCCATCAAGGCAGAAAATCAACGAAGGTTGCCGAGTGCATGCCGTCCAGGGCCAGTATCTTCGTCGCTATGCCTCCGCGAGAGCGCCCGTGGCCCTGGCAAAGAAGTGTCCTATTCCCCCGGCAGTCGCTGCTCGCAGCGATGAGAGGGCTTTTTGCGCCTTGGCCTGAAAGCGTGAACCTTGACGATAGTTCCATCGATCAAGGCGTATTCGAGATCGACCCGTCTGAGGCTGATTGCTCTGAACATATGATAAAAAGCATCCGCTTTGACCCACCTGCGGAAACCGCCTGAATACGGAGTTCCATTTGCCGAACCGTCTGGTAGCTCCCGCCATGCGCCTCCGTGCGCACGATCCCAAAGGACGGCCTCCAACGACAGGCGCGGTCACGCCCGGTTTGTCCGGGTCGGTGATCTTAACCCAGACAAATACGGTTCCCGATGATTGCCCCATTGCCGCGTTGGTTAGAACTCCTCTGGTCCAAGCTGCTCACTCCTGTTCGTTTGCAACTTTGAATCAGAGGTAGGGTGATTTGGGAATCCCGAACGCCTAACAGCCCTAAGCTTGACGTCAGACAGCCCTCTTCCTTTTCTGACCTTCCGCAGACAACCACGTCAATCAAGGGTATCTCGCGTGCGCGAAACCTTTAGCCCTTACTCGGGCTTCCGGGTTGCCCTGCTCCGTCCACTGGGTCCACAGGCTGGGTCACCGCATCAAGGCTGGGGCTCGTCGACGCTTGCCGTCCCGGATTTGCCTTGGAAAATTCATACCAACGCCTCGAGACCTCAAAAGGAGCCGGCTTCACGGCTCTGCCAGAAAATTCAGCCAAATCGAACTTCGGTTTCCTCGAAACATAGTCCCCATTGAAGCCGAGGGCCTTTCATTGGGCAAGACATGCCCCTTCGAAGGACATATGGGGGTCTCTGCCCTGATTTGTAACCCGCAGTCACCCCGGACCGGCGAATTTATCCGCCTTCGGAAACCTTCGGGACCTGAACGAATGGATCCATACTAATGCTTTCAGGGAAGAACGAGAAGGAAGGGTGGAAAAATGCGTGCAAAAGGTCTTGGGCGCCTGGAAATGGGCCAGACGCTTGAGTTTGGCTCACCGCCGAACCGGCGCATTTCGAGCCTGTGGCCCGTTGCCCCGTTAACCCGCTGGACCGAAAGCCCAACCTGAGACACGGCGACTATCGGCCCGCCATAAACACCACGCAAACTTAGTTCGCGGAACCGCGCGTTTGAAGCCCGTTTGCCCCTGAAAAGCGTTAGCTTCATAAGCCGTGCGTAGCATCGCCGGAAATTGGCTTGCTCTGGCAGGGCCGCAATTTTTCCCTCGGCGCTATATGCGCACCGAGACCCAATCGCCCCGTGACGCAACATGTGACCTCACCGAGACTGAGGGTTTGAACTCAATGCGCCCAATCTGGGCAAGTCCGATCCATGCCACGCATAGGCAGTCTCGCGCTGGATTGTGGTAAACTCGAACGCCAGCAGCAAAGCGCGTGCCAGGCCTGCCAAGACCTCTGCCTCATGCCCTCCACGTCGATCTTGAACGAATCTGGTATGCCCGACGGGGCCGACAAGGTGGTCAAGCGTCCGTGAGGAAGAGACGCTGATCTGGGCAATCCAGACTTGGCCCCTGCCAATCGGCTGCGGTTCCTCGCTTGCGCGATAAGATCAGGCGAAACACAGTTCGAGATCTAGGTTGTCGGTGTTTGAAGAATACATGTCGATCTGCGCGGGGACGCGCCTGCGGCCTCGCATAGAAGGACGCGGCGCGCGATTGCGCCCCATGGAATCAAGCGCAGCGCCCGAAAATACGCGGGGCTGAGTTCCAGTGCAACACCGACGAGCCAAGGGCGTAGGAAAACTTGCGTCCGGTCGCCACATGCGCAACCGGATGTCAAAGGCAAGGCCGCCGTTTGGGATGAACAGCGCAATTCAGCCGGTCCATCCGCTGCGTCGCGGGCGTATCGCGGTAATAAGATGTCCCGAGGGATCGCCCTATTCCGCCTGACTTATGTCGCATCCAAATCCTTCCGCCGTGGTCCGCGCCGTGGCTTGGCGTAGCTCTAGCCGCGACGCCCCGGCATACATCCGCATCAAGCAGCCCGTCCTTGGTGGAAGATCTGGTGCCCGCAGGACCAAGACGACATGGCCAAAAAACCGCGCCGAGCGGCGTAGCTTGAGATGAATGTGGATCCATTTTCGCGCGAAAGGCGGAGGTCATCCCAACTTGCCAATGGGGTTGCTGAGTTTTCCGACACCAAAAGAGCTGGACGCCAAAAACCGCCTGCCATTACGTAAATATAGCCGCCTGATCGGCATGACAAACCATTGGCAATAAAGCAGTTGTTTCGCGCGGTGGATACAAGGCGCTTCTCGCCGCGTCACCAGCGTCGGTGCCCAGTTAGGAAGGGCCCCGCTTG
>Ga0163217_1016149_pt1 | contig 11002 bp, 10 predicted proteins | sample SynspAceP_FD_185933 | JGI IMG/M metagenome (GOLD analysis project Ga0163217, IMG submission 185933) | Saline lake microbial communities from Ace Lake in Antarctica - Synechococcus sp. Ace-P (PacBio error correction) | ecosystem: Environmental > Aquatic > Non-marine Saline and Alkaline > Saline ...
GCCGTCAAACTTCGGTCTGGGTTGGCTCAACGCTACCAGAAATAGCCTCTAACTGGCTTTCAAGACGTTGACGTTGGAGGCCTTCCAGCGCCCTCCTGCAATACAAAATCTGCTCGATTTCAGCATCATCCCGCAGTGTCCAAGCTTCCAGCTTTAGTGGTCAGGCGCGAAAAGGGTCTGGGCGGCCTTCGATCTGGAAAATCTTCGAAGATTGCTTCACATCGCTACCTCTTTCAGACAATTCAGCGTCCGGGTCAAATATGGCTGTGGTGTTTGCGACAGATGCGCTGCGTCACGGCGCGGAAATTGGAAACCTCCTGCTCTTTTCCATATTCCAGTACCGCTTTGTGCTTCTGCAATACCCCCTGTTCTATCAGCAGCGAGGCAAAGGTGAATCATAAAGCCGCGACCATTCGCTGCGCAGTTCCTTGTTCCCGCTTCGCCCCATCTGCAATTCTGGTTTCGAAATGGCTTTGTTGTGCATTCACCGCCAGCTTTTCCCAAAAAGTGTTGCCTTGTCGATGTCGCCCTTGGCACGCATGGCGCGGGAAAGCGTATCAAAAGCCACAACCGCTGATCACATAGGTGTTGATTTATTTGCCGAAAATATAAAGGCATGGCGCCATGGTCCAGCGAATTGCTCGTCCGTTCGGTCCATGATGGTAGATATATGCCAAGAGATTTATTCTGACCTTCCCCCCATTGTCGGAGAAGCGCTTCATGCTTTGTTCTATCATCGGCAAGGCTTTGAAGCGTCCAGTTTCAGCCCTCTTCGAATTATGCAAGCCGTCTGAACACCCACCCGATATTGTTGATGGCATAAGCGATCGGTGCCTTTCCGTCCATAGGCCCCTTGCTGTAATGCAGCATCGCCTTGTTGTAGGGTCTTGGATGGAACCGACTAACGTTCCAGGCCCTCAAGAGTGCGATGCCTTCGTTCAATGGTATCACCAGATAAACGCTCTCTTCGCCGGCGTCCGCAGCGATCATAAAGTGCACGCAGCGGCTTTTCGAAGTAAGAAGGCTCTCCTTGTAGCGGCGACAGATCAAATCATGGTGAGACCCTGCGCCTGCAGTTCACAAAGCACGTTTCCAACGGCGACACCGGTCCAGATGCATGAAACGTTTCAAATATCTTGTCCGCTGGCGCGGTATCTCTCCAACGCTCGGCATAATTGTTCAATTGCCGTGTTCCATCACCAAATCATCCTTTCAGGAGGGAGCCGGCAAAAACGTTCGTCCGTCGTTCTCAGCACTTGATAATCCCTCATAGGCAATATCAAGATAACCGAAGCGCGTTCGGATGTTCTTCCTCACCACCTTTCACAATAGATCATAGCTGATGATATAAATGCAGAATAGGCATAACCATGCCAATCTGCAGCCTCAATCATTTCGGGTGTGATTTCCGGACTCCTGGCCAACAGCAATGGCAAATTGGTGGAAAGGAATCGACCGGCAAAAATGCGGTTGTCAGGGCTGCGGTCAGACCGGATTATCGACCCACAGGCGTTTGCCGCTGCCACTCCATTTTGAGAGACTGAGCGTATTCAGTTTTGATATCAATGTTTAAATCATGCGTTCAACCTAACGAAATTTCCTGCGGCATTTTCAAATAGAAAAAATCCGCTCAACAATTCAAGATATGAAACTGAGGGGCCAACTGGCTCCAAGTATTCGGCCAACAATTGCGACCAAAATTTTGTCGTCATAAACTATTTCCGACCTGAACTACTCAATCGAAGAATTGTATTTCGTCGGGGCGGCGCATCGATTATTGTAGTTACCAATCATAACAACACAATGCACTTTGCGAAGGCAGATCCGCGTTTCCATGATGCCGCTTGTGGGATTGACCAAGCGGAATACCATGAAGCAAGCCACGAGCTTTGCATAATGAGCCTGACCCGCGCTTTAGGTCTTGGTCTCCAACCCTTTCAAGCTTCCCGCCAGTAACAATAATGACGTAAAGCACTGCAAAGGGCCTAAGGAAAAGGCTGTGATTCGGTCGTTCGAAGAAGGGAAGGATGCTGCTTCGTCGACATTAATGCGCTGCGCAGGTTCCGCTCCAAACATTGGTCCCCAGAATGAACCCGAGTATGAGCGGCGGGAAACGGAAAGCGGAACTTTCACATCCCATAGCCGAGGCACAACGCAAAGGCGATGAGCGTGAATACGTCGAATATACGGTTGTTTGACAGCAAAGGCACCAAACGAAACCATCAACCAATAAACAAGCGACAACAGGTGTGTTTTGGGGATTGAAAGCAGGCTGCGAATCCAACGAAGCCCGAAATAAAGCAGACAAAGCATCAACTACGCTGGACACCAGAAGGGCCGACGAAATGGAATAAACCAGTCCCCATTAGGTTTTGAAACAGCATGGGCCCGGGTTGGTACCGTGGATCAAACCCGCCCAACAAGCATGCCGTTACAGAATCCTCCGGGAATTCCCATGTGATCAGCGGGCACCATGGCCGCGACCAATACCTGCATTGTTGGAGGTTTCGCTGGCAATGAGCGTCGGGAATGCCGGTGCCAAATTTCTCTGGCGTTTTGGAACTGTTTTTTGGCGGCCAGATACGCCAGAAGGTTGGATGTGCCCGCACCGATGCCGGGTAACAATCCAATCCAATCCGATTGGCGCCGAAACGCAACCATATTCGGCGACTGGCCTTTTTATCTCCTTCAGTTGTGCCGAAAAATCCCGGCATATTGAATTTGGAAAGCTTTGTTACTTTGTTGCAAAATGAGGTTTTCCCGCCTCCTTGAGCACTCTGAGACAAGCGATAGCCCCAGCAAGCACCCGGCAAACAGCGCCAGCCCCGCATCCAACTGACTGAATTCGAAGGTGAAACGTTTTTGTAGGCATCAATTGGAAGCAACACCAATCATAGCCACCAGAAGACCGATCAATGCAACTGACCAGGCCCTTCGCAAGGTTGTCACCTGACAGTCCTGGCCACACAGCGCAAGCGCAAACAGGGAAATTGCGAAAAATATTCAAAGCTGCAAAAGCCGCAAGCAAAACGTGCAACCGTGGCCGCGACAAAAAACAACAGAACCATGCAGCCCATCAACGTAACCGATAAAATGAATAGAGAATGGCGAGCCCCAAGCGCGCCCGGCCTGTCCGTTCCTGGGCCATCGGAAACCCCGTTCAAGAAAGTGGACGCAATGGAGGACGGTGTGCCGGGAATATTGATCAGGATGGCCGAATCAGCCGCCGGAAAATACCACCGATAAACAGCGCAACCACAATGCGGATGGACGAAATTGGCTCCATCCCAAATGTGATTGGCAGGAAAAGCGCACAGCACATTGTGGCGCCTCATGCTGGGAATTGCGCCGAAAAACAATGCCAATGGCCACGCCAATTGCGATGAGCAACATCCGGCGCCCAAGTTGAAAGATTTGTTGAAATCCGGCAATCCAGAGGTCCCCATTATGTATCTCCCAGAGGCCCGCAGGCAGCAAGTCCAAACCCAACTTGCGAATATGAATTGGATGAGCCGCAGCAGCGCCAAGCGCAAAAAATTTAAAGCGACGAAAAAGCGGGCGGGCGTTGAGTGGGTGGGAGCTGAGCACGTAAAATGGGCAAAGCATAAATGGCGCGGCCGGTAGAAAGCCCATAACCAGCCATGGCCCACACGAAAGCCGTGAGTAAAACCAAGAGAGAGAAGGACGGTTTTTTTTGCCCTCCGGCGGCTAACTGCCTCCATTTCCAAATCAGGAGATGTACTAAGGCCTTGCAAGCAATATGATTGCTGGCCAGAATTCCACAAGCGCAGCAGACGCAATTTCAGGGAAAGAAAACCTGAGTCCACACAAAGGGAAAACGGCTCGTGATCTTGACTGGCTGCAAAAACAAAAGATCACGCCAGCCATCACAAGCAGCGCTGTCCCCGCCAGGATCGTATTAACCGGCGCTTCCTGCATTAATTCCCTCCTCGGCAAGTGACGCTCCCGGTTTCCGGCTCGCTGTGCCAAGCAACAGCTCATCCAAAAGCGACCGGATGTTTCCGTAATTGCGCGGCACCACCCCTACATGAATAATGCAAGGGCGGGCGCTTTTTGAGCAAAACCCTAGAAATCGAAGGCGTTTATGGGTGAGCAGCTTTCGATGTCAGGAAAAACAATGCGCGTCTGACGTGTTTCAGGTAGAAGGGAACCTGACGGTAGGTGTCCGAACAGCTCGCGCTGATATCCCGCATTGTGCTGACGCTTTGCCCGATGCTTTCTGCAAGCTTGGCAACAATGGGCGGGATCTGTTTTGGGAGGGAAAGCAAAGAAAAATGCGTATTGGAACAACGCCCTCATAAACCTTGCTCGCGGAAAGGTTCAACACTTCCTGGCAGCGCATCACTTCGTTCCAGCGCACGTGGCAAAGCGCCCGCAACTCTTCCGGTTTCAAGGTAGGCGCGACCTGGCCCAACGGGTTCTGGGAGACATCCACATTGCCACCAAGTACAAGCCGTCAACCGATTTGAACGAACCGCCCACATCGCCGAAGTTGAACGCTGCGCCAGCCCTTATTGATCATTTGAGCCAATGAGATAAGTTGTCGCGCAATATTGGTCGTGAGGTCAATGGAGCCGGGAGGTATCCGCCGACCGCCCTTTCATCAACTCTTCCAGGGACTGCCAGGGGCGCATCCGCTTTCACAACCATAACTGCGCAGGCTCGCGCCCACGATGGCTGCAACCTCAAGATCATCGAATGAAAAATCGCAAGGCCCCCGAAGGCTGTGTTTACCAACATGGCCGTGTGAACAACAGAAACCGATGTGACCCATCCGGGAATCAAAGCTGTCGAAGCACCTGGCGCGCAGCTCTATGCTGCCGCCTGCCCCGCGACATTCACCACCGGCATCGCTAACGCCCGATTTCAGGCTCAAGATATTTGGCAAAGCAACCGAGCGTTAAAATCAGTGTCACCGCCCGCGTTGAAAGGCACAACTATCTGCCAGCGCGTCGGGCCAATCAGCCGCTGAGCGGGCTGGCGCCAGTAATAAAACGGCTGGCGCCCAAACAAGGCGAGAGCCCCGTGCGCGGAGTGGTGCTTAATGGTCCCATTGTGTTTTCTCCTTAACTCTTCGCGTGCTCAATACTGGCGGCTCGCGCTGCCTTCCTTTTAGATACAAGCCGAAGGTGAATCCAATGTTATTGGATAAGTCGGCTGATACCTTTCGGTAATCACGGGCGGAGCCAGCCCAACCACAGACGGCCCTTAATATGAACGGGGCCACGATCCAGGGAGCGATTCGCGAAGCGCCGAAATCCAACGCTTCGCTTTTGCTTTTCTGGCCGCATGCCAATGCAATCAGGGCCTCGAATATGCCTCTCCCACCATTCATCATTTGTATTCAGACCAATCCAGGACACCACCGCAATGATGTCCATATCTTTCTGCCATCGCGTCAAACATTTTATCTATTGCTTGGCATTTTGAGTGTCCCGGAGATGGTTTGCTGCCAAAATACGCTGCCACGCCCGTTTGTGAAGGCCACAAGGTTTGGGCACCTCCGCAACTGTCCGGTCACCTGAACCAGGATCGTAGGCCAAGGCGCATCCATGAAGACCAACCCTTTTATGATCAGATTTTTGTGCATAGGCCACAAACGTCGTTTGAGATTTGATGTTCCGCCTTTGAAAGAGCCCCCAGCGGACTTCTCCCAAGGATCGTGGTCAACCCTCCGCGCTTGTTTTCCAGGAGACGGATTGGCGTTCAACGATGCACCTTGAGTAGAGCCATAAGCCTCCCACCAGGCATGCGTTCAAAATAGCCTTTCCTTCTTCGCCGACCCCTGATGATTGCGCGCCCGCGTCAAAGCAAATGTTCAGCGGCCATAGGTTTCTGGCGTTTCTGAAAGAATAACGGTGCCGCATGGGCAACAAGCCTGTCGCTTGCAGCTCCCCAAAGCCGGATGGCCCGTGAATACCACCGAAATAACCGTCAAGCCGCACAAAATCAGGGCCACGCTAAGCTCGGAAATCGGAAATGGGCAGCGTGTAATCGTCGTTGTCTGCTTTCTTCCAGCCAGCCACGGCACACCTTGGCAATGGCTGCCTTCGACTGTCTTGCGGAGCCTCCGGCAGCCTGAATGTTTTAGTGGCATGGGGACGGTTGGTTGCGTTGGGGGTGCATCGACCATTCGCCCGATTTGATTGACCCTCACACCCCCAAACCTAGAACCAAAACGTGTGGAAGAATTTGGGTGATCGCAATAGCCTTGATGGTTTCTCTGAAAGCACCTCCAAAGGCTCGCCCGCGCTCATGCCGCAGCCTGTCGTATGCGTCAGCGCAACCACACCATCAACATTAGGAAATCAGCAAGCGGGTCGTGGATCTTGTTCCAAGCTTGCCGCTCAAAATGTCTGGCCACAGCATCGCGACATGTGCCGAACAGTCTTAACCGTTGTTAGAATGCCCAAGTAGTTGCGCGTGGCACTGCGCCCGTCACCCCGCGAAAATCCCAAGAATGTTCCGGTCATTTTTTTGGGCCTGTTTGCGGCTGCTTGTCAGATTCCGAAGGCATAGTCCTTGTCGATTGTAACCCATTTCCAAGAATTATGAGAATGCACATTGTGCGCCAGCTGCGATATCCCTCACTGGCAACCCAATAACTTGTCCATAACGCAGCACTGGGCGCGCCCTTTGCGATTGAGCGCGCAGCGCTACCTGTGCCCGCTGAACGAGATCAACAGTGCTGCCCCCGCCTGACAACGCTGGTCCAGGGGCACGGCAATAAAAAGAAGGCGACAGCTACAGTAAATCGGCAGGGATTGATTAATTATGAAAGGAAAGAACAGGGACCTAATTACTCATATGGCTCAGAGGTTTCGCAGACCGGCTGAAACCTAAGTAGGCGGCCAATCAAGGCGTCAAATATTGGGGTTGCTATCGCTGAATACCGGATCAGGTATCGCTACGACGTGTCCCTGGTTTCTGAAAGCGCGGGATCAATTTGCAAATCTTCAATGCCCCGATAAGTGCCTCTCCACGCGCTGAACGCCAGGCTGCTCATGTGGGCGTTTTGGAATCACCCAGAATGTGTTCCGACGAATTGGGAGGAAACTCTATTGGCTTAAAGACCAACATTGGGAAAGCCAAGAAAAACGCGCGGCTGCCCGGAACCGAGGGCGATCCCAACATTTGCCAATCACCATCGACAGCCATCGTCAGGGTCTGACCAAAATACTGCACAAAAATTGGTCTCACTTTATGAGTGAATGAAAAAGCCGTTGAGAATTTTTCATACCCGTACCAACCATCGGACGGCGCATACATCAGAAATCCCTGACGGTTGCAGATCCCTGACCACATGGTGGTCTTGTTCGGCAAGCGGATGATCGCGGTGGCACGGCCAGCATGTAAGGTGCTCAGCAGACGGCAAAATTCATTTGCCTGCGATCAACGCGGCAAGCGCATGGATACCCCAGATCAAAATCATGCCTGATGGCAACGCTCAAGTTTGATCAAATCGTCTGCATTTCTTTCAAAAATGACGTCCAGTTGGCAGCAGCTGCCGCAAATTGACACCACCACCTGTGCAGCAATCCAAGTGTTGCAACTGGGATGAAACCCAAAACCACGGCCCCCTCCTCTCCCGGATTCGGCAACGGCGAGCCCGACAGGGCGGCAACTCACGCGCCTGAGGATATTCCTAGCGCTTCGGTTAAAAACGGGCGGCCCGCAAAAGCGGTCCAGCGCGTGCTGTTCCGCGGTTTTCGTCAAAAAGCAGCACGCCATACCTTCAACGCTCCAGCATCTGGATTTGGCGGCCTCAGAAGGTGGCTGGGGTCAATGTTTGAGACGCTCAGCTGCGCGATGGAAAGTTCAGTCCTGTGCCACCGCAATGAAGCTTCTCACCTGGTTTAAGTTGAACACGGGCCTCCTCTACTCCCCAATCCGCCAAATCAGGCTTCCCTACGCATTGTATAGGCATTTTCACCAAAACTTGGAGCGGTTCAACAGCCTCAGCGTTCAGCGGCAGCAGACCCTCACGATCCAAAAAAGGTTTTCAGCTTCTGTGCTGTGTTGACGTGAGCGGCCACGCAGAAGGAGCCGCGTCGGCCCCACAGTCGTTTTCCATCATGATTAGGGCGCTTTTTACCCGCCGTCACATTGGTGCCATTCATCTCCTCAGCGCGAACATCTTCAAAGTCTCGCATCCATCGAATCAAAAGCCGCGCTTGCGCTAGTCTCCGGCTCAGTGGCCGGTGGTAATGGCGACTGACCGCTCGGGCCAATATATTGATGCAGGCCGGAGGTGAAGCCTCTGGCCGCCAACGGGCATAAAGGATGGAGCCCAGACTCGGCCAAGCCCACCGGACCCAAATCAGATGATCAGGACAAGCCGCGATGGCTTCCGCCCAATTTTCAGCGGGTTGGGCGTGGCCCATTTAATGCCAGCAACACCCTCCAGCGAGCATAGTTTTAACAATCGCATCTGTTGGCCCAAATGGCATCATTTGCGCAATAGAGCATGATTGGCAAGGCCATCACTCGCCGCCGTGCAACTCGCTGAACATAGTCGAACAATCCGCGCGGAGAGACAAATGGGTCTTGCGGTATGTGTTCATCAAGGCCATCCGCGCCAGCCTCGGCAAGATACCTTCCGCCAATTGGCAGGCCCTCCTTGAATTGAGCGCCCGATACCCCGGCAAGCAAAGGGAAACCCGACCGGCGAATAATGCTGCTGCCGCTGAGCGGACAAACTGCTCAGAGCCTCAAATCAGCTGTAAGAACCGTAATTTCTCCGTGTTGCCGTTCGCACACCAAGAACATGGACACCAGCCCCAAATACGCGGCGGTCGACCAAGTGGCTTTAACTTCGCATCCATCCAGGCTGTCATCTGATGAATACGGAGAGATACGAATTCCGGAAATGCCAGGGTAGGCTTGCGAAAAACCAGGCAAGATCATGTTGAACGCACGCTCAATTTTTGCGTCCGACATCCAATTGCGCCGCGCCATGAGTTGATGGAACTTTCCGCTAGCGATTCCAATCCGAAGTGGGTAAATCCGATCGATAATAAAAAAGAGTATCAGGTCACGCGTTCACTCATTTTTCTTGCGACCCAAACCTCATCCTGTGTTTTTCCAGCAACCACGAGCAAACCTTAAGCTGATACCGACCATGACAGCAGGACATAGCCGCACGCTTATTGGCGTGGTTTTGGCCGAGCCGTTCAGAAAGAAAATATTGGCAGTATCAAATTAAGGATCCAACAACTTAAGATGGTAATACCACCGTCGATGTTGACGATCTTGTCCGGTCATAAATGCTCGTCGTCAGATCCAAACGCACACAGGCCGGTCAATCTCATCAGGATGTTGCCAGCGGCCCTGCCGGCTGAACGATAATGAAGTACTTCAGCCGCCTCCTTGCTGACTGCCCATTTTTTTCAGCCAGCACACCGGATACGTTCGCCTGCAGGCTTGGCTGTTCCACCGTGGCCGGGACAAACAGAAAATTGCAGCGAAAAATGCCCCGTGGTCTATGGTAATCCTGCGCCCGGCTTTGGTCAGGCCCCAGAACGCCAGCCTTGGTTGGCACCATACGCAACGCGTTTTTGGGAACCCTTTTGGTGGAACTTGGCCACTGAGCCAATAGGTGGATGATGCCTCCGCCGTTTGTTTTTCAATCTGGGATGGGCCGCGCCCAGCACAAAAAAGGCGCTGTCCAAAGGTAATAGAACAGGATCTGCGCCAATTCTTTCAAGGCTGCAATTCTTCAATATCACCGTGTGACGTAAACCCACGCGTGGACCACGAATATCGACCCCGACAAATTTGTTCAAATAGGCGCTGACCGCCGAACTGTCCTGAGCATCAAGCCGTGCTGATCTCCGCGCCCTTCAACGTGCTCAGAACGTCGCCATTCAAGTCCGAAAGGCATGCACGTTCGCACCCTCGCCATCAGGCGTTCTGCGACGGCACGGCCGATGCCTCTGTGCTGCGGGCCCGTAACAATTGCCGTCTTTGCCAGCAAGACGTTTGCGTTAAACCATTTTTCTCTCCACTTCTGGGGAATAGTCTGACTTACTACAACATTTAGGGTGCGGACCCTTTATTGGCGGTGAATAGTCGGATCGTTTGTTTGGCAAGACTAGGAGCAAGAAGCAGGAAGTCTGAAGACTTTAAGTCTTTTGCGACGCGGGTTGCGGCAAAACAGGCCCGATCTTGAATGGAACCCAGAAAAATGGCTGCCGACCTGCGCGTCAAAGCGCTTGAACCCGGGCAGAAGCCCGCTCTGCCGCGCATTTCTTGCATCTCTTTGCCATTGTTCTGCTATTCATCCCCATAAAGGGTCCGCAACCCTAAGACCTTCCAATATCCAAAGCGACTTGGTCGCCGATGCTCAGACCAATTACGATTTGGTCACCTCGGCTTTTCTGCCCCACCAAGTGGCAGCCGTTGGCGCGCCAAACCGACGAAAAGCAGATTGGCCCAGGATGTCCTGAATGCGCGCATTCGTTCCATTTGGCCATGCGTTTCCGAGCGTGTGAATGAACCGACCTTCAGCTGCACCCACAACCGAGACCGGTCGCAAATGAACTTATGGTCCACATCCTCGTCTCACCAGAGCGGGCCAGAAAACAACGGCTGCGAAAGCCCGTCTTTTCCGCAAGCAACAGAAACGTCGTCGACAGATGCTCTGATATTGTCCGCCTGGTTCACTTTGATCAAAACAGCATTGGCAGGCACCGCGGCGGCGGCCTCTCGACAAGCGCTTTTGTTGGTTTTACAAGATAGTCGTCGCCAATAATTTAAACGCGTTGCCATAGCGGCGCGTGAATTCCGCCCATGCTTTCGGTTCCAATCCTCGCAGACCGATCTTTCGATCGATACAAATCGGATAGGCCTCGATCCATCTGCCCAGCAGGTCGATGAACGCAGCAGAAACCAATGCTTTGGTCGTCCAGCGCCAATGTCGGTAATTTCCCATCTTGCAAACTCGGATCCGCAATATCAAGCCGAGATAACTACCCGCTCG
>Ga0163217_1026407_pt1 | contig 11002 bp, 7 predicted proteins | sample SynspAceP_FD_185933 | JGI IMG/M metagenome (GOLD analysis project Ga0163217, IMG submission 185933) | Saline lake microbial communities from Ace Lake in Antarctica - Synechococcus sp. Ace-P (PacBio error correction) | ecosystem: Environmental > Aquatic > Non-marine Saline and Alkaline > Saline ...
CCGGTCGATTTCTTTCAGAGTTAATTCAGGAATATTGAATTTGGGTCTGTATCATGTCGGTAAATCCGGATTTGGTGGGCAAAAATTTTAATTGAAAAATACCTCCGATAAAGTTTCTTCCGAACTAGAGATTAAATTTTTAGAAAAAAATTATGACACAACCGACCAAATGCGGAAATTGATGGCGGAGTGAATCTGGCAAAATGCGAAAAAGCCCTTCTTTCTTGCCGGTGCTTCGTATCTTGGGGTAGCCGGGAAGTTTTGTATTTAACTCCCCTAATCCTATTTGGGACAATTCAGCAAGAGAAGGCATAGAATAATTTTAAGGGAGGCTTTGCCATTTATGCCATACAATTAAACGATCAAACAGTGGCAGTAAGACTTGATTTTCCGGGTTTAGATTTTTAGGCGTTAATTGCAAACTTTGATAACTAAAATAAAAAAAACATGGATGATGAGAAAAATTTATGCTTTCGGGATCTTTTTTTTCTTTCCATAGGACTACGCTCAAATATGCACAAGAATGCTGAAGTAAGTAAACAGATGAAGAGCTGCACGAAGTTTTGCCAAATGTGGACAGCTTATGACTTTCAAACTATTAGACGAAAAGACCGAGGGACTAAAGAAAATATGATTTCTTAATAACCGGAAAAAGAGGGCAAAGACGGGATCGAAAAAAAAGAAAATGGGGGGGTGGCGTGCGGGGGGGGCCCCCCCCCCCCCCGCGAGAATACAATGAGATCAAGGCAAGCTTGGGAGTGATGAGGCGAAAATGAGCTGAGGCCAAAAGTAACTGACGGAATGAAGAAAAGCAGCATAAAAGCAGCTTCAGGATTATTCAGGACCGAGAGAGGAGTGAAAGAACATACCTAAGACTGAGTTGACTCATGCGATGAACTATTTCTTGGTGCAGGTACTTAATAATAACAGTCACTAGATGCGATCACAGGGAGACGGTTATTATATATTTGTAGAATCACCTTGGTGCCTATAGAGTGCCAATGAAGGAAACAAAAAGAGAAACGAAGCGGCTGCTAAAGCTGCTGAACAGGTGATGGTTGATTAGCATACATCAACTCACCGATGAAGGCCGCAATTTGGGAAATTAGATCAAAGTCTTGATCTTTTTAAGATAATTCAATTTGGAGGCTTTTTTTTATAATTTTCACACAATTAGTAGACCTGTATTCGTTTCAAATCATGGTGTTAAAAAAAATATTCCACTGAGTTTTAATTTTTTCGCTTCTATTTGTTTTCTGCTTACTCACAGGAAGAAGACACTCTTCGTATTTCAATTAATAGGCACAAAAAGTGCCTTAAGAGTATAGGGAAACGTCACTCGAAACATATGGGAAGTTTTACCTTAGAGTTTCTACGGGGAGCAGGCTATCAAATCAATGGAACGAGTTTCTACCCGAATTTACGATCGTATATCCACTCACTCAGTTTTCAAAAATTTCGATATCCCTCTATGATATTTCTGAGAGAATCCGGTCTGAGATGAAAGGAGATATGACTGGACTTCACAGTATTAACTATTGAGAGGTCGAAATCGGATCTTTTGTAATCTTTTGACAACGACGGAGGCCTACGTAGGATCGGGGTAACTACCAAATTATATTTATACGCGCATCTTTTTGACATTTCATTTGAAGGGGATTCACCTACAAAATCAGCAAGCCCTCTAGGAACAGTAAGGGCTTGGTACTCTATGATCCTAAAAAAAGAGCGCATTTCTTGAAATGGCGATACCAGAAAATAATGCTTCCGGGAACCTTTACATGCAATCGCCAAGTCAACCAAAGAACCAAACAAAGTTTAATCCTTGGAGATATATCTTAGAAGGAGAGTTTTGGTCAATTGAAAAAATTAAAAAAAAAAAAAAAATCAACTTTAATTTTGATCCGGCACTGGATCTTTCCGATCCAACCGGCATATGACCCACCAAACCTACATGGCTTGCCGGATGAACCTTATTATGGACTTGGACTTCGGAATAGAGCGAGATTTTTTCAGAATACCGAAGATGTTTATCAAAGGTGGAACGAGTTCTCTCACACATATTGCAGAGTGATAACTTCTCTGAAAGTCAAAACATTGACCAAAGGTTTAGTATGCGTTTGCGGTGGGTTTTTCTGTTAGGAGTTCCTGGTCCCAAAACGTTTTGTAAAATCGATGGATGTGGAATAGGATGAAGCACTCACATTTAATTTTAATATGACAAAACCGAAAAATTGGTCAATGGTACTCAAGTCCGGGGCCTTTAAATTTGGCTTATTGTTTCTCTTTATCAAACCACTTCGTTTTTACTATCTTGCAGCTAAAATCCCCCGTAATAGCATTATATGGCTCAAGGAGAAAACGAGAACAATTATCCAATCAACATTGAAAGAACGAAATGCGTGGAGCCACATCGATTATTCGATGTCGGTTATTGTTTCCAGAGCACTTCCAGATGTCCGTGATGGACTAAAACGCAGTCAACCTGCAGAATCCTTTTTGAATGCAGGAACTCTGGAGTTTTTATCATAAACAAACCTTACAAAGAAATCAGCTTAGAACTAGCTAGGTGAAGTCCTTGAAAGTACATCCCCATGGTGACTCTGCGTTTTACAGACACAATGGTGCGAATGCTCAGCCTTGGTCTCTCCGAATCCATTGGGATGGTCAAGGTAACTTTGGTTCCGTTGATGGGGAATAACCCAGCAGCTGTGAGATATAACCGAGGCTCGCTTAAAGCGAATCGCTGAAGAGCTTCTGCACACACTTGATATCAATAAGGAGACGGTTGATTTCAGTTCAACCTTTTGATGATTCCTTAAAAGAACCGCATTTGTTTGCCGCACAAGGTTCCTGCTCTCTTGCTCAATGGTGCTTCATGGTATTGCTGTAGGAATAGGTCAACCAACGGCTCCTCACAATTTGGAGAAGTCCATAAACCGGTATCATCGCCTACATTGAAAATCGTGAAGATTAACCATTCCGGAAATTGTGGAGTATATCCATCGCGCCAGAGTTCCAACGGGAGGTAATGTATTTACGGCTAATAATGGTGTGAAAGGCAGCCATTCGAAACTGGTAAAGGTCGAGTAGTCGTTCCGTGGAAAAGCGACAACGTCGAAACCAAGAAGGTGGAAGCAAGGAGATGGATCGTCATCACCGAGATTCCATACATGGTCAACCAAGGGCCATATGGTGGAGAAAACTGCCAGCAGTTTTGATCAATGAAAGAAAAATTGAAGGAATCTCTGCAATTCTGACGAATCAGACGTCGATCAGGAATGCGGTGTGGTTTTATGAGCTAAAGCGAGATGCCATATCAAGTGTTTGTACTTAATAATCTTTATATAGCCACACGTCTTCAGACCTTCTTTTTCCGTCAAGTAACGTCGCACTTGTTTTTAAAGGTCGTCCTTATACGCTAAATACTAAGGTGATCTTATTGTTCCATATATGTAAAAGGACCGATGGACCATGAGGTACGCTGAGTACGTATATTATAACGTAGAGCTTTTAGTAAAGGCACAGCAGAGAAAACTGGACACCAGAAGAGGTAGTCTGATGATAAGCTGGACCATTTAAGATGAAGTGATTTCTTTGCAGATACCACACGATATGCTCAGGCAAGATCCGAGAGACCGCCCAGAAAATGCTTGGATTGAGGCGATTGAATTGAGCGAAAATACAGAGCAAGAGCTTCGGGCGGGATTATGCGAATTGCAGCCGTTGAACTGAATGGAGCGCGAGAAGATTGATCACAAGAATTCAAAGAGACATGGCATTGATCGAACGAGTTGAAAGAATCCGAGGAGAGCGCAGAGAAAAGCGAATGGAGATCATCGAAAACTGAGTTTTGAATGAGGTGAAAGATCGCTATGCAGACATGAGCGTCATACAGTAATCGAGCACAACGGCAAAGACTTTCAGTTTATGAGGATAATGGATTCCTAATGAAGAAGTTATCATTACCTGTGTCTAATTGAGGGCTATGTAAAGCGTACGGCTTTAATCCGAATACCGACCCAAAGGTAGAGGAAGGAGTTAAGGATCCAAGGCGTTTCCAACCAAAACAGAGATGACTTCACCGGAGTACCTTTTTAACCACGCGCTCCAATCCCAATAATTACCTTTTGATTTTCACGGATAAATAGGGAAATTATTCTGGTTGAAGAACTTAACGAGCAATTCCAGAAGGAGAAAAACTTCGAAAGGAAGACCAATATCAAAACTTGGAATTAGTATTACTCAAGAGGATAGAATCCCGATCAATTAATCCAAGTTGGTGATTTGAATGACCCGGATTACCATCAATAATCATTTCTTGATCATGGTGACCCAAGGGGGCGAGGAATCATCAAGAGAACTACATTAGACCAATATAGTCGGACCAAAAGATCTAATGGAATCATTGCCTTAAACATCCGTGAGGATGAATCAGTTGTGAATGTTGACATGACTTAAGGGAGCGCAACGCATATGTCATCGCAGCGAAGTCAGGACGTGCATTTCACTCAATCGAAACCCGCTGTGCAGGCGGTAAGGCCAATGGGAAAGAACTGCCAACTGGTGTAAAGGCAATAAAGTTAAATTCATGATAACGACTAGTGATGGCATGGTATGTGCATCCGGGAAAATGCAACCTTGCTGGTAAGTGTCTAAAAGGATAGCGGGAAAACGATCAAATCTACGATCAAACGATCACTAACAGAGGAGGTAGTGTCAAAGCGATGAAGTGTAACCGAGAAAGACGCGGCACCTTGGTTGCAATCAAAGAAAGTTGATTGATTCGGATGATTTGATGATTATCAATAGTCAGGATCACTATAGAAGGCGGTCAGATACCCTTCGTGTGATGGGTTAGAGCCACTCAAGGAGTCTACGTTAATAAAATAGGAGGGGAACGATGAGATTTCTTCCGTAGCAAAAATACTTAAAGAAGAAGAGGAAGAAGCTCCGATGTAGAAAATCTCTGAGGAAGACTACTGGAGGAACTCCCGAATCTTCAGAATGATCAACCAACAGAAACAAACGATTAACCAAAAAAAAGAAAATCTTAACAGAAGAAGCCTAATTCTATCAATGGCCCTGATCGGTGCAACGACTCTGGCTTTTGGCAAAAAAAAAGGTAGTGGCGTTCAAGCAGAAAAAAACTTAAATCCGGTGATCTTGCTGCTGCAATGACGGATATTACTCGCACTCCGCTGATCCGAAACAAGTGTGATCCTGCCACATAGGCCTACTAAAAAGCAAAAATCCCAGACTACAAATGTTTTGGTTCTGATTCGACTATACTGAGTCAATCTTGCAGTAGGAAAAGCAAGCGTCTTAGTACCTATATGAAAGCCTTTGAAATGGCTGGATCTGACAAGACAGGTGGGTAGGAGACGAAGTTTTCAGGAAGACATGATGGGGCGTCCAGATAACTTGGACCCTATTCAATTAGAAACCTTGAACAACCCTCCTGTCCGACAAGGCAATCCGACAGATATAATGAAAAGAATCTCGAGATGGCCTATAACTTCTTCGACCTGCTGGAGAAATTGATTGGCAGATACCCCTATTCCATTACATGCTGTTTCTTAGCAAACGTCTTGGATGTACGAAGACGCAAAGCGTCATTTGGGGATATTTTTAGAATTGGACGATTACAATAAGCCTTAACGGCGTATTATTTCTTAGACAGAGCTGGTGGAAGATAAGATCCCGATGAGCTTACAAGACTGGTGATGGCCGGAAGAACAGATTATGCCTGATGATAAAAATCCTTGCTGATATGAAAATCCAATTGTGCTTCAGATTAACGTAAAATGGATGAGGCAATGGCTTCATCCAAGAAAGCGCTGTATATATATATATAACAGCATCTATCCTATTGGAGATCTGGTTACTTGAAAGAGCAGTCACTGGAAGATATCGAGAGGAGGCTGGGCTGATATAAAAAATCAGTTGAAGTGATCGCGACTTAGTTTTGAAGGCAATTATTACACTGGAGCCTTTGCTTCTTGAGCAGTCTGTGAAATTGTTGAATACCATTTGAATGACATGTCCTGATGGCAGAGTGGGAAAAGAGTCTCCAAAATCGTAGGAGAAGGCTGAAATGAAAACTATCATATATATCGAATACTTTTGTTGCAAGCTTTAGAAATCAGACCTGATAACACCGAAATCATGGCAATTCTTTTCCAAGGTCAATCCTCGCTGAAGAACGCAGCTGTGAAGCAGAAAAAAGTTATAATAAAAAGGCTAATTGAGCTGAAAGGCCCCAAACTGGAAATGGAAGACGGCGAGTAAGGTCCTATAAAAAATTGAAGAGAGTCGAGAAATGCGCGGCTTTGTTTTTTATGATTTAAAATAGTGCATCCCCGAGTAAAATCCATCTGTTAAATTCAGGATTCCTCAGAATAGTGGCAAAATAGGAAAGCGGAACCACCGATTTTGGTAAATTCCGCTTTTATGGGAAGTTGTTGTTACCAACACATCAACCCAAGCCCAATGCAACTAACAAAACATTATCTGGACAGCCGATTATCTGCCATTGCTTTCTTTAATACCTCGCGAGTTGGTGAATCAAGCACGGAAACCTTTCAAATCAGCATCACTATTAGTATAACCATGACTAACATGGGAAACTAGCTTTGTTTTCAAATGCTTTAACGGGGTGATTTCCAAACTAATTCACTCAATAGTCTCTGCGAAGTGTTTACTATTCCTGGAACGGAAAGCTTCCTACTTGGTATCTATAAACTCCCCGCCAGCAGCACGCTGTCCGATGCCAACTGCAAGCGTCCCAATAAGTTTTGGCTATATATATCTACTTGCTCTTGGCACTTACCAAAAGGAAATTTCAGAAGGTTATCTGAGTTTACTATTAATAAAGAGGCTAAGTTGATCAGATAAAGCTGGTGGACTATACCACCTTAAAGTCTATTCACAGATGTATTCAAAGGGGCAGGACGTAACCCATCTTGCTGCAAGAAGAAAGGCGGGTTAAAGGCACGGATGCGGTGGCTTCCACTTGATAACATGGTCCCAGAACTAGTCTGGCTAACCGCCGCGAGTACAATGACCAAAGATTTCCTCGGACAGCTCAACCCTGAGAAAAGGCAAGCATTTAATGTCCTTTGACAAAGGCTATGTTAAATAATACGGTTAATAAAAAATGGGACAGACCAAGGTCATTCTATGTTACCCCGACTCATCGAAAAACGGCGAAGTAATGAGGTAATCAGCGAGCTCCGCCAACGAGCCATTATTTTTCCTCTACGCAGGCACAATTTTAGACAGCTCGTTTACCCCTAAAGCCCAGATGGAAAGCCACTAAAAGCTCGTTTGTCACTTACAAAGATCCCTTGACAGGTAAGCTATCCGCTTTGTGACCAATCTGTTTGAAGTTTCAATCCCAACGCTAATCGGTATTGCTCTACAAGAACGCTGGAAATGAGCCCTTTTTTTTCCAAGAAAATCAAACCAGAACTTCGAGCTGGCACTTTCTCGGACAGCCAAGAGGGCATCCCAAACGCAGGGTTTGATGGTGTTGATCGCAGCCAATTTCATATTCAGCGTCATCATAAAAGGATTCAAAGAAGGCAGAACAGTTTACCCAACCTGGTTTAAATGCGCCAAAGCAATTTAATTTCTTACATCTGTTTTGAGACGATCCTACCAAAATGAATTTCCAATCTCAACTCAGGAGAAAAGAAATCTAGAAAATAATACAATTGGATATTTTTCCAGAAAATAAGAGGAGGGTGATTTGGGAAAAAATAGAAATCACCCTAAACAGCCAGTAATGGCCTTTAAATTTGACCTGCCATAAAATTTTTTAACTTCGGATGATACTAAATTAAAATGATTGTTTTACTTTCACTTGTGATCACAGTTTTCGAAGGGAAAATCACATCATTGCCCATTTAGATAACTTATATTTCAGAGCCGACAAATCTATCGTAAAACCAATGAACGTTTGATCGAATTTGCTATTAAGCCTGATTTTCATCAGTTTCACTGGCGTCTGTTTCTTTGGCGCAGGATCTAAAATTCCAAAATCGGTTAGCCTTTCTTCGAATCCGGACGCATTAATACAGTAATGGTAAGCTGGGCCGAATGAAATCGAAAACAAGTATCGAATAACCGGGGAATCGATGCGAAGTTTAGTTGGCGACAAATCTCCAACACTCACATGAACCATCTTTTTATCGCTATCCTACATTTGGAGTTGGATTTACCCTCTTTTCCTAGGGATTTTCCGAGAAGGTGGGCACAAGCCTCAAGCATTTTACGGATTTTTTCGAAATGCCCTTCCCTATAAAACTAAGGTAAAATTTTCATTTGGCGCTATTTCACACAGATCGGCTAGGATTAACCCGACTCCATACGATTCCATTGATAATCCTTTAAACCAATACACTACGGGTCAAACTTGAAATGCCTATATTTCATTTGAGGGTTCAAGAGGCGAATACCAACTTTCTGATCGTTATTGATTAATTTCTGGATATTGGAAATGAAACACTATTCCAATGGGGCAATGAAAAAACCAAATGCGGAATCAATCTTGTTCCATTCTCGCTGGGATAAAAAGTTATTTAGGGAAAATTCATCCGACTCCGACACAACTGCCAAATTTCATCCAGATCTTGACAAACGATGGTTTCTGAATGTTTGCGCTTTATACAGGCTTCAAAAATTATGAAATCGGAGGCTCAGATTAATTTTAGAGGAGGACTCGGGGTTAAACTACCTCTGGGAGGCTAAATTATAAATTTCGGATTGGTTTTTAGGACTAGACCTTTTCTATGCGCCGGGGATGAGCGAAAGAAAATAACGAGGAACATTTTCTTTCGTGATCAGACCTCCCTTGCGGTGGTAGCTTCTTGGAATGGAAATTTAAACCGAAAAGCTATTTGCCAGTGGGTTTTGGGGTAATACCTTACGAAATGAGCTCAATCAAGAAGTAAGCGGGTTTCTAATGAGCGGAATTGGGGTTTTCGCGTGTATCGCATCACAGAAGCCCTCTCAGCAGGAGTAAACAAATCAAAGCCCACAAAAGCCAAAGCTGAAATTTCTTTGAATACGTAGGGTTATACAACCCCCGGGCGGGTAGGTATCAACGAGTAAAACGATTTCACACTCCACTGATCAAAAAATCTTATTTTTTTTTAACTCAGCTTATTCCTATGCTTGCTCAAATAGATTTAGACCTTTTTATGACAAAATTTAAGTAAGTATAAGCCTTGTTTGATGGGTCCTTGGATTGACTTTGATCAGCTTTGTTGGATTAGCTTCAGTCCATAGCTCAGCGGAGATTTATCTCAACCTCCTCAGGCTCCAGGAGACTAAACGGATCTTGTTGTAGCAGCTCATCACGGAATGATGAAAAATACCCGATTGATCGCCTATATGGTCAATGGCCTGCACAGTGAAGTAGCCTTGATTTGAGCATTTACTCGAGGAGATGGAGGTCAAAATCTGATCGGTAAAGAATTGGCCATGTTGGTCTGGGTCAGCATATCGTACGCAGGAGTTATTGAAAGCGAGAGAAACGATGGCGGAAGACAGTTTTTTTACCCGTGCGATGGACTTATTGGATATTCCAAACGACCCGACAGAAACACTTCAAAAACTTGGGATAAGGAAAAAGGTATTAAGTGACGTATTGGGTGATCACGAAAATTTCAACCTGATACATCATCACCCGAGGTCAACACTATTCCAGGAGTCACTCAATGGTCATCATACCACTTCAGCGATATAGCTGGGAGAAGCCTTTGATTTAGCCGAGAATCCCAAAGCCTTTTCCAGAAGCAATTAAGCTTTATTCAGCCTTGCAAGCGAAACGGATATTTTGGAACGCTATACATTTTCGGGTGGGGAATTCAAAACAGATTCAAACTGAAGTTTAATGATGATTTCCAACAGGTGATTTCAATTCACTTCTAAGGAGAAATCGTATAGCCAATAGCAGCAGACAGCGAACTATGCATAAATCTCAAGGTTTTGGGGCTACTGCTGGAATTGGAAAATGCAGAGGATCATATTGCAATTAAAAAGGCGAGCCGTTTCAGAAATCAGCAATTTGAAGGAGTAGATCGATGGGAATCGCGTGGTCCAAAAATGGAAAGCTATTTCAAGCAGATATCGAAAAGCTAATCGGGAGCTTTAAATTTCAAAGATCCCAGCGCAAAAGCTACGGCAAACATGCTTGCCATCCGCAAAAAATTGAAAATTTCATTTCGGATGCCCCGCAAACTTGGTTGATAAGAGAGAAAGCAAAGCTACGATAGCTGATTATTCTGCGCGTAGGCCTTAGACTTCGAGTTGGTTACCAGACAGAAATTAGGCTATGCGGGGAGAGATATCGCTGCTCAAATTGGTATGTTAATAACCGACAGCAAACTTACAGGTTACAGAATTTCTTTGGCAGTAAATGAGAAAGAATTCAAAAAAACCAATGGAGTCCGCCAAAGGAAATGAGCCTTTTATTTTTAACCGGAACTTTACAATTTCTGGAGGTGAAGCAAAACCTTCACAACCCTTATTGGCTGGAGAAACGCAATTGAGGAGCGCTGTAATAACGTTTTCCAATCAAAGATGATATTGGTAAGCGGCCACCGTTTAAATGATGTCCAAACTTGAGGAACCTTAGCCCTTTACAATCAAGATCAGAATTTCAGCCTTAAGATTCTTTGGATGTACAATTCAACGATCAAGTCGATGGTGAAGTAAACGCAGCCCCACTTCACAATCGTTTCCTGAGATTGATTTGAGTATATTCCAATCGACGTGGTGTTTTTTGATTCCTGAGGTAAGTTCCAAACTCAAAAGTGACTGTTCACTTCAAAAATCAGCTAACTTGATGGGGAACTGGAACTTCAAAGGTCTTCCTGCTGATCAGTATAAAATCCTTAACAATTACGGAATAACACCTTTGCTAAAGAGCGGGTTTACGAGGTAGAATTTCTGAAATAAAGGGCCAAGGTGTCAAAAATTTACTGAGCACCAG
>Ga0163217_1101512_pt1 | contig 11002 bp, 9 predicted proteins | sample SynspAceP_FD_185933 | JGI IMG/M metagenome (GOLD analysis project Ga0163217, IMG submission 185933) | Saline lake microbial communities from Ace Lake in Antarctica - Synechococcus sp. Ace-P (PacBio error correction) | ecosystem: Environmental > Aquatic > Non-marine Saline and Alkaline > Saline ...
AAGAAGAGAGATATGTGGTGGTGGGGTTGATGCTTGCCACGTTTGGTATGGGGCGTGCTCGGCCAAGTCGTTTATGGCGCGCTTTAAGTGAATTTTGTACCGAGGCCTAGGCGTCTGACCGATTATGTACGGTCTTGCGCTTAAAGGGGCCAAGGAAGCCGCGTCACCTCGGTCCCCATAATCCGGCAAAGCGGCGATAAATGATCCCCTGTTTTTTGTTTTGTTGGCCGGAACGGTGTGGATTGCGCATTAGCGGCTTGGCCCCTTGACCCTTACCAACCGTTTTGGGGTTGGGGCAAACGGGGTGCTCGAAGAAAGTGCAAACGAGAACTTAATCGGTAAACATGAAAACTTTATCGCAAATTGCACTGCAACGTGAGTTGCGGGCCCGATCTAATGAGAGCTTTTCACCAGCCAAGGAAAAATCTATCCGCTTCAATGTTTACAGGCTACAACGGCGCTAGCCGGCCTACGAAAACAATCAGCAATTTCCAGAACAAGCTTGAACCATAAGACACAGTAATTGGCGGAGCAAGCTTGTGTCTAATGAAATTTTTATTAGGCAAGACATGTAAAGCCTATCCAGAAGATGGCTTTTGGTAAAGAAAAAATAGAAACATGGCTGTACCCCATCTCGGACAAAGTGTAAAAAAGAAGAGCTCGCTAAGGCGAGCTCCTTCTTTTATGACATTTAAAGATACGCGGGTTACGACGATTACCTAATTTTACAAAAAAGCTGGCGGCTTGTTCGCTAAGACAATTAAAACGCGCGCGGTAAAACGTGGCGGCCTTGCTTAGGTGTATGGCGTCAGTTTCCACTTTTAAACTTTTAATCGCCCGGTCAGGTGCGGATGTAGTTCTTGCGCATCTTTCCGGAGATGTGTGCGGTCACAACGTCGGCCGTTGCTCAGCTCTACAACGGAAACATGGTGTTTGGTAGCGTATCAATAATAACGCCTCCCATTTCAATGACATCTGTCCTTTCGCCATTCAGTAAAAACCTCGTTTTGGAAATACTTTCCGTAATTTAAATGCGCACATTCTGGCTGATTTTGAGCCGTTTAGCAAAGCAGCTTTTGCATCGAAGTGCTTGCCAGCGGTTTAATCCGTGAACTGCTCCGATGGGTTTAAGTTGCCTTTTGTAGTTCATTTGCGACATTTCAGAATCCAGTAACCCCCAGATACACATGGCTTGAGGCTGCCTGGCGCCGAGCCTTTTCAAATTTGGCCAGAGGTACCGCGAAGGTGCCCAGGCTGCGATGATCCAGGTCTGGTTCGAACACGGTAATAGATGGCCGACAGGCCGTCGTCCAGACGGTCACCGCCGCCAAACCCCGTAAGCTCACCGTCAGGGTCATTTCAGAAACCAGGATCGGGTCCTGGCCTTCCACAGAAACGCCATGAACTGCCCTCTCGTGGATTGGTGGGCTACATGTCGCCGTCTTTGTGCGGCAAGTTCGATGTAGCGGGCCGTTAAAGCCGGTACCAATTGTTCGCGTAATAGGCGGCCGGCACAGCGCGCAGGCCAGATCAGCATTTTTCTTCCCACCCCGGCGTTGGTTCCGGTCGGGGCTAAAACTCCGCGACGGTTACCCTGACGGGAATGCAAAGCCTGGCAGTTTTCACAGTGGGGAGATAATAGTGGGCGAGCCGCTGCGGCGAAAGCCAAGCGCCTGTCAGCTCGCTGTAAAGCGTGCGATTAATTTCTGTTTTAGGAATCTACAAACATGGTGGTGGACTGGCGAACCTGGGCAGATAGCTGCAGTCGTGAGCGGTGTTGCGAAGAACACCAGTGCTTCTCAAATTTGGCTCATTCACGCCCTCCGGGCTCGGCGCAGCCGCCATTTTGAAACTGCCAAGTCTTGCCACTGCCGGTGATTGTTTTGTATAGCGGCCGAGCATGGCCAAGAAAACTCCGTTCGCGGTATGGTTTGCGCGCCCATGCTCAACCAGATGATCGCTGCTATCCTGACACGTCAATAATCCGGTATCCCCACTGCCGCAAGCTGGGTTGGCAAGGTGCACCATTAAAATACGTTGGACGCGTTGGGTTTCCAGCGAGAAACATAGACTCGCCAAAAAACAGCTGCCCAGCGCTACGCCCGTACATGCCGCGCCCGCCAATTCGCCGTGCGGGTTCCAGACTTCAATAAGAGTGGGCAATGCCCTCCCTGTGCAGGCTTTGTTGTAAGGCCCTGAAGCATGTTTTCGGTAATCCGTTGTTCCCTCAGCACGGGTTAGATCCAACAGGCGATAATCCCGGCCTGAAGGCCCTGAAATCTGCGGTTACCGAGAAATAGTCCCTTTGTTGAGGCTGCGGCGCCCAGGCTGCGGGAAATGTGGATATTTTCCGTGGAAAAATGACGCAGCGCGGGTCGGGTGACCACCACAAGTAATGGGCTGGTCGTCGCTGTACCAGGGAAAAATACGCGTTATTCATAGGCCAGCACCCAGTCGCTCGCTGCTCAAATCGCCGCCGCAGCCAACAGGCGCATCTGGTTTTTTCCGCCAGCGCGCTTCTCGGGCGAGGGGAACCACAGCGCAATGTTCAGGAACCAGGGCAAAGACGTCATAGTGTGTTCGAGCTTTTTCAGCTCAACGTTGGTGGCTTCAGTTTAGCTTTGTTGGTCTCAAGAATTAGCGCTCGGCGTCAGCGCCGCCATACAACCAAAACCGGACGACGTCACTGCTTGGCGATACGACGTGATCGGCAACATCACAGGCGGCAACACGCCCGGTAACGGTTGTTTGGGTCGCCATTTCCGGTCCCAATCCGGAGCGGATGTGGCAGGTAGCCGTTTGTTCATTTCAAGCTGGCTTCGAACAGGCTGGTGTTGGGTTAATGGCCATGGCGATAAACACACCGGAAAGCTCCATGTCCTGCTTGGAGTCGTCCTTTTCATGCTGGGCGGAATGCGCATACGGTTACGCCGGTGCCGTCACCCAGCACTTCGTCCAGGTGTGATCCCAAATGAATTCGCCATTTGCCGATTGGCGGCTTTTCAAACAATTTGTCCCTGTGCAGAATTTTCTCTGCAACGCAGGCCTGTCGCGGCGGTTTGCCACACGTCACTTCGGCCGCAATGTTGGACAGGTACAGAAGGCTTTTCCACGGCGGTGTTTGCCCGCGCCGATAACCGCTAACCTTCTGGTTGCGATAAAAAAAGCCGTCGCAGGTTGCAACAGGCCGACACGCCGTGGCCTTTGAATTTCTCTTCCGACTCAAGCCCCAGATACCATGGGCCGAGGCGCCGGTAGAAATGAATCAGTGGCATCGCAGGTGGTGCTCGCCGCTGTCACCCTTGAGGCGAAACGGACGCTGGTTTTCAAATCGACTTCATTAACTGTGTCGTAAATGATTTTTCGGTTTCACCAACGTTCCCGCATGTTTCAACATCCCGTTGCAATTAACTCTGGCCCTTGCAACGCCGTCGTTGTCACCGGCAGTTTTGTCCGAACGTCTGTGGTTGTGGTCAGGCTTGGCCACGCCACTTCAATACCGGTGATCAATGTTGCTTCAGGTGGCCGCGGGGCCGCGTAAACGGCAGCGGTAATAGCCGGCAGGGCCCGGAGCCTAGAATAATCAGGCGGGAATGTGTGGCTGGTGCTCATGCTTGTTTCTCACTTAATAAACGGTGTGGTCACTGTGCCGCCAGCTCGTTTAATGGCGCGGCCACGGATTTAAAGAGTTAAAAATGTTTAGAAAGTTTGAAAAAGTTTTAGAAAGTTCAATAGGAAGATACGAAGGCTATCATGAATAGCCGGTACGCTGCCAGTTTGTTTTGGCCAATTCCTGCTGATACGCCTGCTCTTATGGGTTTCAGACCGCCAGGCCAGCCAACCAGACTCAGTCGCCAAGCACCGATACGCCAGCTAGCAAGCGTTGGCACCGCCTCCTGGCTTTTGCCGCTTTCGCCTTGTTCCAAGGCGATGCTCTGCCACCGCCGCCAAACACCGCTTGCACGTCGTCTGGCAGCACGTGATCACGGCCCTGCATCAGCGCCCAGGCTTTCGCTGCGCGCAAGCAGGCCCAGACCGGCGCGCGGAGACATGGCCCCGTAAAGCAGGCCCGGAATGTTACGGCTGGCTTCCAGCAAGCGCTGTACGAGTCGAGCAGCGCGGGCTGGTGCTGACCTGCAACACCGTTTTGTTGAATGCGCGTTTAATTGCTCTTCAGCAACCAGGGTGGGGTAGGCGCTGGGTCATGCTGCGGCGGTCTTCGCCCTCTCAGTAATTGGGCGGTTCTTGCCCGGGAATGCAAGGGTAGCCCCAGGTGCAGGCGCATAAGAAACCGGTCAAGCTGACTTTCTGGCGCGCAAAACGTGCCACCTTGTTCGATGGGGTTTTGGGGCAATCACATAAAAACGGCTGGGAAGGGGTCGGGTTTCGCCCTCAAATCGACACTGCCGTTCTTCATTGCTTCCAACAGGCGCTTTGGGTTCGCGCGATGCGGCGATTTATTTCCGTCGCTAGAATCACTGGGCCAAAAATCGGCCCCGGATGAAAAACAAGACTGGCCGGCAGCCTTGTCCGTAAATCGAATAGCCCAATACGTCTGGCGGCAAACAAAATCGTTGGTAAATTGGGGATGCGTTGAATAGCGCAGGCCCCCATGTATGTGTGCCAGAGCGTGGGCAAGTGTGGTTTTACCCATGCCAGGAATGTCTTCAAACTCAGCAATGTCCGGCCTGCCGAACAGGCCTGCAAAGCGCCAGGCGCACCTGCTGGTCTTTGCCAGCAGAATGCCATGAGTTGGTCCGACGAATCTGATTTATCGCTTTGTTCATAGTCTGGATAACCTCCTGCCTGTGTGAAATGTCTGAGTACAGGGCATAGCCGCCCGCCGAAAAAAGAGCAGGTGCGGCGCTATTCGGTCGCAATGCCCCGCAGGCAATTGCATTGTTTAGCGCAAGTGCAGGCTGCCGCTTGCCGCAGCAACGGGCGACAGGGTAGGCGATTATTTCACGGTCCGGGAACAGATTCTGCACTGTGGCGATCGCTGCGGTATCTTGGGGGTACATCGTAATACCGGCAGTAATACCGCGCCGTTGATGATCAGAAAGTTGGCGTAAGTGCCGGCAGGCGGCCGGCCTTTTTCATCAATGGATAGGTCTGGCCAGGGCAGGGCCGTCACGGTAAGGCTCACCATTGCTTGGCGGAATTCGCGCAGGCCTCGTGCCATGGCGCTAAGGCGTATATATGTTGCTCGTCGCTTTTCATCAGGGCAAGGCGACATAACAAATGGTGGTCGGTGCGCAAAACCGCGCCCAGAGTGTCTATAATGGCTTGTCAGTTATCCGTCCGCCGGCCAGGTTAACCGTGATTCAGCCAGAGGCAAACCCGGCCGAATGCCCAGTAACTGGCAAAAAGTCTCTCCATGCGCTGCGGCTGTAGTCGGGATTGGGCTTTGGGGCCTTAGGCAGGCATTGGCTGGTGGTCAGCAGAAGTTGCCTTCGCCGAATCCGGTGTCGATGGCGCCGCCCTCCAAAATGAAGTCGCCGCCTTTTCAGTGTGCTTGCCCGTCAAACCGCACCGGCGTGAGCAAAGCTTGTTGTTCAGGGGGTTGTCTTTGCCCACGGAACTTATTGCCCCAGGCGTTAAAAACTGAAATCGACGGCAGCCTGGAGTCCGCGGTAAGTGAGACACTGCTAAAGGACCGTGGTCGCGCGCCCAGCTTGTGGGTCTGATGAACGGCGCATAAACCGAGAACCCGTGCGCGACATGCCAAGCCCAGCGGTTTTCTACATAAGGTTTAGTTTGGTTCCTGCAAAATCGCTGCGCCTGCCTCTGGTCTTTCGCAGCTGATCAATACGCTTCGAAGCGCAATAAACCGCGCGCGCAATCGCCATAAAAATACCGGCTCCTGTCTGGTGCCAGATGGCTGGCCCAGGCGGGTGTTTCTGATGGGGCCAAGGTCAGCATCACTACCGCACTCTGCGGGGGCGCCCACGTCTGGCGGGCAAATAACGGGCTTCGATTTCAACGATGGGCCAGTTACCTTTTCCTATTGAAAAAAAACCAGTCTAACGGACAGGCGCCGACACGTCAGGGTCTAACTGGCAAAACTTTGCGGCCTTTTCTGTATCTGTGTCAGGGCGGTGGCGCTTTACAAACCGCGCGAATACCCGCTCGCGTCTCAAAATACACCACACAAAGCCGGGTAGTTGCCACTGGTCTGAATGGGCGGCTGGCCTACCGGCCCGCGGGGTAAGACTCGGGTGAGCCCCAGCGCATCGCGCTGACGCGGTTCGGCTTTCATACCGGGGTCTGTGGCAGTGATATGGCATCCGCGGGTTGGCCCTGTGGCCGAGCGGATGGAACACGTTCCTGAGTGCTGGCAAGGCATCACCGACAAGGTCGCTCGCCAGAACGGCAACAACAGGCCCGGCTCGTAGCAATGGGCGCGCAAAGCCGATGGGTCTTCATGGTCGGGTGACTCCGCAGGAGAAATGATAAAACGTAAAATTTAGTTTTGGCGCTTTGGACATTTGCCCCGAACAGTTTCGGTTGGTTTGGTTGCTGGCGCCTGGCGAATATTTGCCAGCGCATGATGTGGGCGCGCCAGCTGTTTGGCGATCCACCTGTCTTCCAAACGCACACAAAAGCGGGGTGTTTGAATCCATGTGCCGTCGCGGTCTCGGTGTTAACTGCCTACGACTTCCGCCAATGGCCCGGGGCTGAAACAGTTCCGGCGCAGAGTCAGGCGCAAATGGCATATGGTCCCCATCCTGCAACTTCATCGTTGCTAAAAAAGGCAACATCTCACCCCTCTGCTGAGCGTGGCTTTGGTGGCCAATGCCTTGGTTGCCAGCACGGATTTTGGCTCAAAGGCCTACATGTGCGCGGCCAGAAATATTCCAGCTTTGGAGTTAAAACCGCTTTTAAAAAAACAGGCAGTTTGCAATATGCCCGATTTTCGCGCTCGCTTAAGGCCGGCAAGTTGGGTTTCTGATGTCTTGGGTCAAGGCCGTTTTTGATTCTGCCGTAGCTGGTGAACGGGGTATTTTTCGAAAGGCGCTGAAACTGCGTCTTGGGTACTGGGAGGTAGTTTTGTGCACCTCCAACCCAATCCGATCGTTTTTCTGAAGTAATTCTCCGGCCCGTTCGCAGTTGTTTCCTTCTTTCTTCTTCTTCGCATTGGCGCTGTCAATCGTTGCGGCTGGGTCATTGGGACTCCGATACGGTACGTTCGTTTGTAAGGTGAAGTTTAGGCAGTTTCCCGGGCGGCGGGCATTAACACGAACTGGGTTCAATCAACACGAATTAGTCGCAGCAGCAGCAGGCAAGGCTTATGTTTAAAACTTTATCAATTTTAATATCGGCTTGCGCTAATAAATCGCTGCCCAGTACGCCGTAATCAAACTTTTACTCGTTTATTATTTTCACTTACCTCTATGATCCGCTTGATGGCTGGGCGTTGCGGTGCTGATTAAATTGTGGCTGTCAAGTCATGACGGTTTCCGATCGCGAGCTGAAAGCAAGCGAATTCCTGGGATGGTGCCCCACGCTATTATCGAAGGGTTCCCGGCACGAATGAAAACTGGGAAGCGGTAGACGGCCAGCCGTCCGAGAAACCCCGCGAGTGGTTGGGCGGCGGCCCCATTTATTAAAGGGCCACAGGGGCATGGTCCACACGGCCGGCGGAGCGGTGCGCGGCCGTGCCTGTTGGAACGGCATTTTGCCAGACCATGGAGCGAACCGTAAATCGATTATGAAGACCACAATGGAAACAGGCAAGCCTGGACATCTGAAGATCGGCGGCGAGTTTTCGGGCATTTATTATATGGGGCGCTTTTTTTTGCGTCCACGCCTGCGCCTGCAAGTTGGGTGATAAATAACCGTGGTGCTGCCTGAAGCGTTCGGTAACGCCGGCTGGCCGTATTGCCGCGATTGAAACGTTTTAAACCGTCAAAAGGCGTGTTTAGACGGTGGGCCGCTGGAGTTAGTACCAGCTCACGTTGAATACAGCAATGGACACGCCCGCCAAGCTGATGCGCACAGACGGCAAAGCCAAGGCATCCCGTTTTTGCTGGTCGATGACCTCCTATTCGCCCCGCACCGCGGGTAGCCGAGCAAGCCGGCGCAAACTGTTTTCAGGCGCTATTACTATCCGCATTGGAAACCCGCACCCACGGCAACCTGTTTCCAGGCCATACGAAATGGAAAAAACCATGATTGGCCTGTTGCCTGATGGTTTTCATTTGGGCGGTGGCCGGGCATTCAATATTGTGGGTCCACTCTTGTCATGGTGGTCACCAGCGACAAAACCCGCAGTACAAAAATACTACCACACAGATTTTGGCCATTTTAACGCGCACCCATGGGCGCGCACAGCGCCGCGCGCATTCATGCGGCATTTTCCATGGTGCAGGGCGCGGTTATCGGCATTTTCGGAACGCTGGTGGGCACGTTGCTGGGCATTTCTGGGTGCATCTCAATTAATCGCGCGTTCATCAGCTGGGCTGGAGGTCGTACTGGGTCCATCAGTTTCCTCAGTGCCGACGTGTATTTCATCAGTTTACTTGCCGTCCCAGTTGCTATGGGAAAGACGTCCATGAATCATGCAAGCGTAGTGTTTGGCCACTGAGCCTGCCTGGCCCCACCATTTAACAGCCGCCCTGGCGTGCGTCTCGGTATTGACGCCGGCAGACCGCTTTAGATATGAAATAGAGCCAATCCTATGAGCAAAAGCATAAAAGAACGTAACGACCACACCGCGAAACTGGGTAATTGATTGCAATCAAGTGACCCCGTTAACCCTAATAAACCCCAGGGGGCCCGAAAAGCTGACGATTTTTTCCGACATCTTCGCTGCAAGTCAACCGCGTGAAACAATCGCCATTGTCGGTAGCAGCGGCTCCGGAAAAAACCACGCTGCCTTGATTTTGCTAGGCGGGCTAGACCGACCGTCAACGGGCGTATCAAAAATTTTTGCGGGTCAGGAAATTTACAAGCTGTCGGAAGCCGCGCGGCACGCATTTCGCAACAAGCATCTTGGTTTGTTGTACCAAGTTTCACCATTTGCTTGCCCGGAGTTCTCCGCGCCTTGAAAAACGTGATGATGCCGTGCGTGCTGGGTGAATGTCAGCGTGGCGGCAGGCGTAAGGGCAGCTTTTTCCTGGCTGAACAAGTGTAGGCTTGGGCCGCAACGCCTGGCGGCACAAGCCCGGGCGAAGCTGTCTGGCGGTGAGCGTCAGCGCGTGGCCATACGCCCCGGGCCCTAGTGAACGAGCCCGCCTGTGTTTTGATCAGGACGAACCCACCGGTAAATCTTGATGAGCACACGCGGTGCCGGTGTGTGGCGCGCACTGATCGAAATCGCTGCGGCGATCAATTTGGTAGGCGTTTGTGATGGTCACTTCACGATATATGTCGATGGCGAGAGTCTGGGCGGGTGAATGCGGCTGGAGCAGGGGCGTTTGTACAACGAGGGTTAGTGGGCGGCGTTTGCCACCGGCGCAGACGGCGGCCAGTTTTGGCGCGAACTCTTCTGCGCCATAACAACACTGAATGATCAATATAAAGCGAAGCAGGCAGACACCGTAGCCACAACGAGCGGAGCCAGGTAAGCGGTAATGCCAATATCCAGCAGGCGTTCGCTGATCCACCGCCAGTGACGGCCGAAGAATTCACAATCTCAGTAGTGGCCTGCCAGCAATCCAGTGCCCCAGTTTGTGTTGAAGTAGAAAATCGGGGGCATTGGTAAACCGGGTTGGCGAATCCCACACCACACCACCGCCAGCGGCAGGTGGCGTTGAACCAAGAAAATCGCGGAAACAGCGCCGATGCAAAGCATCTGGAAAGGCATTCGAATAAAGCAGAACCACCGCCTAATCCAGAAACCGCACGGGCCACCCTGTGGCGGTGATATTGCCCACAGATTGGGTTCCTGTACGAATGTCGCCACAGAAAATCAGCGATTTTCATTTGCATCACCTTTTCCGGAGACGGCAAATAGCGTTTCATGAACCTCTTTTTTGGCAATAAGAAGTTGTTCTGTCCTATAGACGTTTAACGAACCGGTGTTAGGGAACAACGCCGTTGCTATAACTCAGGAGGAACAAGGAAATGTCCGGCCGATTTTTCAAGTGGCGGCTCAAACCGCCCGCTGTCTCGCAACCCGCGAGGCTTTATGGTCGGGCCTTTGCTACATCGCGTTCTGTTGCCGGCGTTATCTTAACTGTATCGGTTTGTTTCGGTGTTGCCAGCGTGGCAAATGGTTGTTTGGCGGCCGATGGCAGGTTTTGCAGCGTGCTGGGCGCCTGTTGCTCCTCAGCGCTGGGGTCGCCAACGGCGTTTATTTCTGTTTGCCCGACGGCGCTGCTAGCGGGCACCAGCCTGGGCTTCCATGGCACTCGCAGTCAGCGCTGCATAGAAGCGCCTGCCCGGGCGGCATGGGAAAAGGTGCCGCTGGAGGTTGTCCCGGTTATGTTTGCAGTTCTCCCCGCTCGGGGCAGTTTTTTTGACAGTTTAAAGTCCGATTTCTGCCTAAGTGGAAACGCTTAATACCAAGCATAACTACGCGCAAAGCCGCCCAAACTGCCGGCGCACGCTTATACCACATCTCCGCTTGCGTCTGGCCTCTGGTAACGGGGACCATCCGGACCAGTTACCCACAGCCGGTCACACCCTGAACTATAAACGTTGTGCTTAAACGCCCCAAAACGGATGCCTTGGAAACCTGACCGGTTTTCGCTATGAAGACTGGCTGTTCCGTCACGGTTTAAACCACGCGCCAGCCGGAGTGTGCGCACGGTCCCGTGTCGGATGCCCAGTAATTGAATGGCGGCTTGCACTGCCCCGTTACCGCTACCCAGCAACACCGCCGCCTGCTGACTGGTGACGGCCGGCTTTGGCGAAGGCCAGGCACTTTCCGTTGTTGGCGTCTTTGCTGATTAGGCTATCGGTCGGCAGAGCGCCATGACCCCCGCCCACTGGGACACTCTGAAAGCCACCGGCACCATTCACAGCACCTTGGTGCGATTTCGGGACTTGCTCTGGT
>Ga0163217_1069336_pt1:2500-11001 | contig 11001 bp, 8 predicted proteins | sample SynspAceP_FD_185933 | JGI IMG/M metagenome (GOLD analysis project Ga0163217, IMG submission 185933) | Saline lake microbial communities from Ace Lake in Antarctica - Synechococcus sp. Ace-P (PacBio error correction) | ecosystem: Environmental > Aquatic > Non-marine Saline and Alkaline...
GGGGGGCCCCCCCCCCCCCCCCCCCCACCCCCGGGCCCCCCCCCTTTTTTTTTTTCAAAAAAAAAAAAGAAAAAAGGGGGCCCCCCCCCCCCCCCGGCCCCGGGGGGGGGGGAATCCCAAAAGAACCCCCCCCCCCCCCTTTCGGAATTATTTCCCGGGCCTTTTTTCCTCCCCCCTTTTTTGGGGCCCCCCCCCCCCCCCCCCCTTTGGGGGGTTAAAAAATGGGGTTGGGAAAAACTTTTTTTTTTCCCCGATTTCCCGCAAAAGGCCCGGGAAAAAAAAAGTTTTTTTCCCCCCCGGGGGGGGGGCCCCCCCCCCCCCCCGGGGAAAAGGGGGGAAAAATTTTTTTCTTCAAAAAAAAAAACCGGGGGGGGTTTTTGAAAGGCCCCCCCCCCCCCCCCCCCCCTTTTTGGGGGGGGCGGCCCCCGCTTTTTTTTTTTTTTTTTTTTTGGCAAAAATCCCACCCCCCCCTTTGGGGAAAAAAAAAAAAAAAAAAAAAAAAAAAAAAAAAAACCCCCCCCCCAGGGGGGGGGCCCCCCAACGGGGGGGTCCCCCCCCCAAAAAAAAAGTTTTTTTTTTTGGTGGGGGGCGGGGCCCCCTCTTTTCCCTTTTTCCCAAGGGGGGGGCCCGGGCTGGGGGCCCCCCGGCCCCCTTTTTTTTTGGGGGGGGATCAACCGGTTAATCCCCCCAATAGGGGGGTTTTTTTTTTTTTTTTTTTTTTCGGGGTTCCCCCCCCCCCGCCCCCCCAAAGGGGGGGCCCCTTTTTTGGGAAAAAAAAAGGGGGGGGGCCCCCCACGTTTTGTTTTTCTGCCCCGAAAGCCTTCCCCCCCCGGGGGAAAAAAAAAAAAAAAAAAAAAAAAAAAAAAATTTTTTTCCCCCTTGGGGAAAAAAAGGCAAAAAGGGTTTTTTTTTTGGAAATTTATTTCCCCCAAACGCCCGGGGGGGCCCCGGGGGGGGGGGGATTTTTTTCAAAAAAAATTTTTCAACGGCCCCCCCCCCCCCCTGCAACCCCCCTTTTTTTCCCTTTTTGCCCCCCTTCCCCCCAAAAAGCCCCCCCCAAGGGGGGCCAAAAAAAAAAATTTGGGGGGGTCCCCCCCCCCCCCCCCCCCCTTCCCCCCAAAAGGGGGGGAAAAAAAAAAAAAAAAAAGGGGTTTTTTCCCCCCCCCCCGGGGGGGGGGGGGGTCTGGGTTTTTTTTTTTTTTTTTTTTTTGAAGGGGCCCCCCCCCCCTTTTGCCCCCCCCCCCCCCCCCCCTTTTTCCCCCCCCCCCCGGGTAAAAAAAAATTTTGGGGGGTTTTTTTTTTTTTTTTTTTTTTGCCCCCCCCCCCAAAAAAATTTTTTTTTTTTTTTTTTCCCACGCCCCCCTTTTTTCCGGGGGTGGGGGGGGGGTTTTTTTTGGCCCCCCAAAACGGCAAAAAACCCCCGGCGGAAAAAAAAGGCCCGGGGGGATTCCCCGGGCCCCAACCAAAACCCCACCCGGGGGGGGCCCAAAGGGGGTTTTTCCCCCCCCCGGGCAAAGGGGTTTTTTTTTTTCGGAAAAAAAAAAGGAAGGGGGGGGGGGGGGGCCCCTTTTTTTCCCCGGGGCCCCCCCAAAAAAAAAAAAACCCAGCCCCCCCCCCCCTTTTTTTTTGGGGGGCCCGCCCCCCCCCCCCCAGGGGGGGGAAAAAAAAAAAAAAAAAAAAAAAAAAAGATCCCCCCCGGGGGTTTTTTTTGGGGGGGGGGGAAAAAAAAAAAAAAAAAAAAAAGGCCCCGAGGGGGCCCCCCCCCAAAAAAAAAAAAAGCCCCCCCCACCCCCCCCCCCCCCCCGTGGGAAAAAAAAAATCGAAAAGAAAAAAAAACCCCGGCCCCGAATTTCAAAAACGACCCCCACCACCCCCAAAAATCCCCCCCAACAATAAAAAAACCACCCGCCCCCCCCGGAAAAAAAAAAAAATTCCCAAAACCCGAACCCCCCCCCCCCAAAAAAAAATTTTTGCCCCCCCCCCGGGGGGTTTTTTAACCGGAAAAAGGCCCCCCCCGGGGGGGCCCCGGGGGGGGGGGTTTTCCCCCCCGGCCCCCGCCCCCCCCCCCCCCCGGGTATTCCCCAAAAAAAACCCCGGTTGGGGGGGTTCCCCCAAGTTTTTTTGGGGTGAAACCGAGGGCCAAAAAAACCCCAACATGCCCCCCGTTTGCCCCGGGAAAAAAATTTCCCCCAAAAACCCGGGGGGGGGAAAAAAAAAACAAAAAAACAAAAAAAAAAAAAAAAAAAAAAAAAAAAAAAAAAAAAATTTTGTAAAAATGGGCCGGGGGGCCGCGGGGGGGGGGGAAAAAAAAAAAATTTGGGGGGCCCCCTTTCCCTGGAAAAAAAAAAAAAAAAAAATTTTTTTTTTGGCCCCCGAATTTGTTTTTTTTTTTTTTTTTCAAGTCCCCCCACCCCAGCCCAGGAAAAATTTTTTTCAAAAAAAAAAAAAAGAACCATTTTTTTCCCCCCCCCCCAACCCACCGACCAAAAGCCCCCCCCAAAGAATCAAAAAAGCAAAAAAAAAGCGCACAAAAAAAAAAAAAAAAAAAAACCCGGGGCCCCCCCCGAAAAAGAAAACCAAAAGGAAGCCCCCGCCACACCCAGGGGCCCCCGGGGAAAAAAAAAAACGGGCCTCGGGGGGGGGGGAGGCCCCCCCCCTTCCGCCCCCCCCAAGAAAAAAGGCCCCCCCCCCCCCCCCTTGGGGGCCCCCGGGGAAAAATTCGGGGGGGTTTCCCCCGAAACCAAAAAGCCAAAAAGGGCCCCCGGACCCAATTGGCCCCCCGGGAAAAAAAAATGGGTAAAATAAGGCCCCCTTTTTGGGGGGGGTTTTTTGGGGAAAAAAAAAATTCCCCCCCCGGGATTTTACCATTTCGGAAAAATTTTTCATCAACACCCCGAAAAAAATTTTTTCCGAAAAAAGGGGGGTGAAAAAAAAAAAAAAAAAAAAAAATTTTTGCTTGGATCGGCGGACGAAAAAAAAAAAAAAAAAAAAACCCCCCGATTCCGGCCCACAAAAAAAAAAAATCCCCAGGGCTTTCCACCCCCCCCAAAAAATTTGGGGGGCCCCCCGCGCGCCTTGCCCCGATGGCGCTCCCCTACGGGTTCCCTTTTTTTTTTGAGATCTGATCTTGCGCAGTGTAGTAGGACCTCCCCCGACTGAGCTGTGGGCGTCGTGTATTTTCCCCAAGCCCCCGAAATGGGGGTTCCCTTGTTGGGGAAAAAAAAAATCCAGGATTTTTTTTGTCTGTATCATGTCTTCACAGTTCTGTGTCTCGATTCTTTTTTCTTGTTTTTTTTTATGGGGTTTTTTAGGGGGGTGGTGGGCAAAGCCCCCCTTTTTTCCTTGCAAAAAAAAAAAAAAAAAAGAAAAAAAGCCGAAAATCCCCCCCCCTCCCCCAAAGAAAAAAAAAAAAAAAAACCGTCCCCCAAAATTGCCCCTTTGGAAAAAATTTTCCCCCCCCCCTGGGGGGTGGGGGGAAAAAAACGGTCCCCCCTCCTTTTTTTTTCCCCGCGGGGGGGCCCAAAAAATCCCACGGAAAAAAGGGGGGGGCTGGAAAAGCCCGGAATAAAAAACCCCCCCCAAAAAAAAAAAAAACCACCCCCCAAAACCCCCCCCCCCCGGGCAAGCCCGGGGGGGGGTTCCCCCTTGGCCCCGGGGGCCCCCCTTGCCAACCCTTGGAAAAAAAAATTCTCAAAAAAAGGCCCCCCCTCGGGGGGGTTTTTTTCCCCCGAAAAAGGGGCCCGCCCCCCCCCAAGACCCCCCCAACCAAACCCCCGGGGGGCCCGGGGCCCCCCCCCCAAAAAACCCAGGGGGCCCCCCAGGCGGGGGGAAAAAAACCCGGGAAAAACGGGGGGGAAAAAAAAAAAAAAAACAAAAAAAAAAAAAAAACGAAAAGGGAAAAAAAAAAAAAAAAAAAGGCCCCCTTTTTTTGTTGGGGGGGGGGGAACAAACCCCCAAGGGGGGGGGGGGCCAAAAAATGGGGGCCCCAAGCCCAACCCCGCCCAAAAATTTCCCCCGGTGAATTTTCCCAAAAAGAAAAAACCCTTTAAGGGCCCCCGAAAAAAAAAACCCCCTTTTGGCGGGGAGCCCTTTTTGGGTTTTATTCCCCCCCCGCCGTAAAAAAAAGGGGATTTTTTGGGGCGGGAAAAAAGTGGGGGGGCCCCCCCCCCTTTTTTTTTTTTTTTTTTTTCAACGGGGGGCCTTTTTTTTTTTGAAAAACCTCCCCTTTTTTTTTGCCCCCGGGGTGCCCCCCCTTGCCCCCCAAAAAAAACGGGGAAAAAACCAAGCCCCCCCCCCCTTTTTATTTTTTTTTTCCCCAAAAATCCCCCGGGTTGGGGCCCAAACCCCAGGAAAAAAAAAAAACCCCCAAGGGGGTTCCCCCCCGACCAAGGCTCCCCCCCCCAAAGCCCAAAAAAAAAAGGGTTTTTTGGGGAAAAAAAGAAAAAAAAACGAAACCAAAAAGCAGCCCCCCGGGAACCGCAGAAAAAAAAAAAAAATAAAAAAAAAAAAAAATTTTGCCCCCCCTTTGTTCCCCCAAAGGCCCCCCGCCCCCCCCTCCCCCCCCCAGCGGCCCCCCCCTGGGGGCCCCTAATTGGGGAGCAAAAAAAGGGGGGCCCCCCCCCCCCCCCCCCCCTTTGGGGGGAAAAAGAAACAAAGCCCCGCCAAAAAAAGGGGTTTTTTTGGGGGGCCTTTGAATTTTTTTTTTTTGCCCCCCCCGGGAAAAAAAAAAAAAAAAAAAGCCCCGGAGCCCCCCGGGAAAATTTCAAGGGACAAAAGGGAAAAAAAGTTCCCCCCCCCCAATTTTTGTTAAATTTTTTCCCCCCGGGTAAAAAACAAAGCCATTTTTGGGAAGGGTTTTCCTTTTTTTTTTTTTTCCACCCCAAATTGGGGGACGGAAAAAATTTCCTTCGACCCCCCGCGGGTTTGGGGGGGGGAAACCCCTTTTTACAATTTAAAATTTTTGACCACCGGGGTGGGAAAAAAAAAACAAAATTATTTGGGCCCCCCCCCCCCCCCCCCCCTTTTTTTGGGTTTGGCCAAGGGAACCCCCCAAAAATTTCAAACCCCCAAAAAAAAAACAAAAAAAAAAGGCCCCCCCCCCCCCCCCCCCCTTTTTTTTTTTTTTCCGCCAAAAAAAGTTTTGGGGGGAGGGGGGGGGGGCCCTTTTTTGGAAAAAAAAAAAAAAGGTTTGGGAAAAAAAGGGGGCAAAAAAAAAAAAAAATGGGGCTTTGGGGGTGGAAGCCCAAACAAAAAAGGGTTTTTTTGGGGGGCCCCCCTTTTTTCCCGCCCCCCCTTGGGGGCCGAAATTTTTCCCCAAAAGCCCCCCCCCCCCCCCCCGAAAAAAAATGGGAAAAAAACTCCCCCGCGCGGGGGGTGGGGGGGGGGAAATTTCCAAAAAAAAAAAAGGCCCCCCACAAAAGGGGGGGGGGGGGTGGGCTTTTTTTTTTTTTTTTTTCCCCTTTGCAAAAAGAAAAAGGCCAAAAAAAAGGCCAGGGTTTTTTTTTCCCAAAAAGCCCGGGGGGAAAAAAAAAAAAAAAAAAGGTTTTGGGTTGGAAAAAGCCGGGGGTTTTTGGGGGGGCCCCCCCGGGGCTTTTTTTTTTTTTTTCCCCGTTTGGGGGCCCCCCCACCCCAAAAAAATCCAAAACCCTTTTTTTTTTTTTTTTTCCCCCCCCCCCCAAATGGGGGGGCCCCCCCCCAGGGGGAAAAAAAAAAAACCCCCCGGGGGCCCCAAAAAAAAACCGGGGGGGTTTTTTTTTTTTTTTCAAAAACCGCCCCCCCGCCCCCCCAAACGGGTTTTTTTTCCAGCCCCCCCCAAAAAAAAGGGTGGTTTTTTTTTTTTTTTTTTTTGGGAAAAATTTGCCCCCAAAAAACGGGGGCCCCCCCCCCCCCCCCCCCCCCCCCCCCCCCTGGGGGGGGGGGCCCATATCGAGGGAAAAAAAAAAAAAAAAAAAATTTTTTTCGGAAAAAACCCCTTGGTTTTTTTTTTGGGGAAAAAGGGGTTTTTTTTTTGGAAAAAAAAAAAACCCCCCGTTTTGGAAAAAAAAAAGGTTTTTTTTTTTTTTTTTTTTGAAAAAAGGGGGGGCCCCCCCATTTCCCGGTGGGGGCCCCCTTTTTCACGCACGCCCCCCCAAGGGGGGGGGCCCACACAAGGGGGGGGGGTTTTTTTTTGGGGGGAAAAAAAACCCAAAAAGAACAAAAAAAAAATTTTGGCCCCATCAAGCGGAGCCAGACGCACGGGTGGGGGGGGGGGGGGGACCGAAGCCCAGAGAGAGATATATACCCAAAAAATGGCCCCCCCCCTTGGGGGCCCCCCCCCGCCGGCCGGGGGCCCCCTTTGGGTGTTTTTTTTGTTTTGAAAAAACAAAAAACAAAAAGAAAAAAACAAAAAGGCCCCCCCGTTAAACTTGGGGGGAAAGGGAAAAAAAAAAAAATCCCCCAAAGAACCCGGAAAAACCCGAAAAGATATATTTTAAAGCCCCCCCCCCCCCCGTGGGCCCCCGGGCCCCCCAGACACAAAAAAAATTTTTTTTTTGGTTTTTTTGTAAAAAAAAAAGGGTTTTTTCCCCCCCCCCCCCCCCCCCCCCTCCCCCTTTTTTTTTTTTTTTTCCCCTCTTTTGGGGGGGCCCCCCGAAAAAACCCCTTTGGGGTTTTTAAAAAGGCCCCCCGGGTAGTTCCCCCCCCCCCCTTTCCCCCTTGGGCCTTTTTTTCCCCTTTTTCCGCCCCTTTTCCGGTTTTCCCCCCCCCCGTCCACCCCCTTTTATTCCAACGCCCCCCAACCCAGGGGGCGAAAAGGCGTTTGGGGGGGTTTGGGGGGGAAAACCCCCGGAAAAAAAAAAAAAAAAAAAAAAAAAGGTTTTTTTTTTTTTTTGGGGGAGCAGAGAAGAGGTTGGGCCCCGCAAAAAAAAAATGGGGAGGGGCCCCCGGAAGAAAAAAACCAAAAGAAAAAACCGCCCCCCCCCGAAAGAAAAAAAACAAAAAAAACCAAAAAGGCCCCCCCAACAAAAACCCAGCCCTGTTGGGGGGGGGGGAAAAAAAAAAAAAAAGGGGGGGGGTTTGGGGGCAAAAAAATCAAGGAAAAAAAAAATTCGGTTTTTTTGGGGGGGGGTTTGGGGGGCCTTTCGGCCTTTTTTTTTGGGGGGGGGGTGGGGAAAAAAAACAAACCAAAAAAACCAAATTGAAAAAAAGTTTGGAAAGGTTGGGGGGGCCCCCCCGGGAAAAAAAAAAGGAAAAAAAAAAAAAAACCATTTTTTTGGCCCCCCCCCCCCCCCCCGGAAAAAGGGGGGGGGGGCCCCCCCCCCAAAAAAAAATGGGGGGCCGTTTTTTCCCAAAGAAAACAAGGGGAAAAAAAAAACGAAAACCCCCCTGGGGGGGGGGGGGGAAAAAAAAAAAAAAAAAACAAACGAAAAAAAAAAAGGGGTTTTTTTTTTTTTTAAAAAAAAAAAAAAGATTTCAGGGGGAAAAAGAAAAAAAACAAGGCCCCCCGAGGGGGCCAGCCCCGCCCCCCCCTTTCAGGGGGGCCCCCCCGGGGGGGGGGGGGCCCTTTTTTTTTTGGGGGGGTTTTAAAAAAAAAGGGCCCCCCCCGGGAAACACCCACAACGATCCCAAAAGGGGGGGGCCCCCGGGGGGGGGGGGGCCGAAAAAAAAATTGGGCCCCGGGGAAAGGGCCCAAGGGGGGGGGGGGCCCCGGGGGGTAAAGGGGGGAAAAAAAAAACAAAAAATATAGGTTTTTTTCCCCCCAACCCTTTTCCCGGCGGGGGGCCCAAATTTTGGTAAAAAAGCAGAAAAAAAAAAGAAATTACCGGATTTTCAAGGGGAAAAAAGTGGGAAAAAAAAAAAGGATCCCAAAACCCCCCAAAAGGGTTTTTTCTTTGGAAAAAAAAAAAAATAGGGGGAAAAACCCCCCCGCCCCCCCCCGGGGTTTTTGGTTAAAACAAAGCCCCCCCACTTTTTTTTTTTTCCCCCCCCCCAATCCCGGAAAAGGCCCCCCCTTTTTGGGCCGGGGGGGGGCCCCCCCCCCCTTTTTTTCCCCCCCCCCCAAAGGAAAAAAATTGGGGGTTTTAAGGAAAAAAGTTTTTTTTTTGGCCAAAAAAAAAAAGGGCCCCCGAAAAACCTGGGCCGTTTTTGCCCCCCCCCCCCCCCCCCTTTTTTTTTTTTTGTTTGGGGAAAAAAAAGGGAAAAAAAAAAAAACAAAAGAAACAAAGCCCCCCAAAACCGGGAAAAAAGAAATTGAAAAAAAAAAAAAAAATGTTTTTGGTTTTTTGCCCCCCCCCCCCGTTTAAACAAATTCCAAAGGAAAAAGCCCGCCCCCCCGGGGCCCCCCCCGGGGGGGGGGGGAAGAAAACCCCAAAAAAGAAGGGCCCCCCCCTCGCCGGGAAAAAAAAAAAAATGGCCCCCCCCGGGTTTCCCCGAAATGTTTTCCCCGGGGGTTTGACCAAAAATAAAAATGGGGGGCCCCCCCCCCGGGCGGGGGGGCCCCGCCAAACGGAAAAAAAAGGGCCACC
>Ga0163217_1021141_pt1 | contig 11000 bp, 13 predicted proteins | sample SynspAceP_FD_185933 | JGI IMG/M metagenome (GOLD analysis project Ga0163217, IMG submission 185933) | Saline lake microbial communities from Ace Lake in Antarctica - Synechococcus sp. Ace-P (PacBio error correction) | ecosystem: Environmental > Aquatic > Non-marine Saline and Alkaline > Saline ...
TACTCTGGTGTCATCACTTACCATAACCGCTTGAAGGAAAGCTTTCCTTGATGCGCGGTGCACAAAGATCGCGGGTGCCGTCGAGCAGAATTTGACCTGACGCTGTAGAAGTTACCTCAGGATCGCGCCGCTGAATGGCGTTTTCGATATCGGCGTCCTGCGAACACTGATCATACGGGACTTGCGCCTAGTTCCTCGTGACGTGCTTGATGCCTTTTCGGCGGCGGCGGCATAGAACCCTCTTGCGGCTGTCGGGCACAGCAGCCGGTCAGCGATACTTTGTCGAGCGCGGGGTCGGTCAACAAGGGACGCGCCCACGTCGCCCATGCCTTGCACAACGTTGTACAGACCGGCGGGCAGCCTGCCTCGACCAGAATTTCCGCGACTTATCAGCGCAACACATTCGTGCGGCGTCGTCTCGGACGGTTTTGAAAGGCTGATTCGAATTTTGCCACAGGCCAGCCGCCGGTGCGCCTTTCCAGCAAGCGTATCTCTGGATTATGCACGTCCCTGACGCGGCGTTCTGTTAAAGCCCAGGTATCTCACAGACCGGCCCAGAGGTTTACTCTACGTCGGGTTATCACTGAGACCGGGCTAGTGGACCGTGTGTTGCGCGTCTAGCTGCGATCACGCTCGCATGCTCTGTGGTCAAGCGAATGCGGCCATGGCCCTGCCGAGGAGAGAGCTCGCGCCACTGGTGGCAATCCGCGACATAGAGGTTCCTGATAGGGGTTTTTGCCCGTGTCATAGTTTCGAGGATCGACAGATCGTGTTGCGTTCGCTGCATAATGTCGGCTGCAACGGCGCAGGAATGCGGGCCCCGTCGTACCGGGTGCATCGCCGCCCAAGCCCGCTGCGCTTTGCGTGCGGCGGTGCTGGCCCTTGTCCACGATTTCAGGCGGTGGCGGGCGTAGACGGTCCGCGATCACTCGTCCGGTGGCCGGAAGATCACCTCGATCGGGTGCCAATTGGTATTTCGAACGTATTAATTGATGAAGTGGCTTGCTTTGGGTTGCCGTTTGCCATAGGTCTCTCTTTTTTCCGGTTGGGCCCCGCCCCGTACGGCGGGGCCTGATAGGTTTAAGGTTTATTCGGCACCACATTGGGGTTGCCATCCAGCCGTGCAGGTGCGGGGCGGGCCCCCGGGGGGGGGGTTTTTTTGAACAAAGCACAATATAGCCAAGCGCTCGGGGCCCCAAGGTAGAATGCCTATTACGATGGTCCCGACCACTGGAATTTGCAGCACTGGCTTTGGAACAGCAGGTCAGCACGAACGGCCGATGGCGTTGGCAAAGACGTAATGACACCGTGCCAAAGCGTTCTGTCCGTGAAGTTCCCGGTTATCGGTTGTTAAAGGCGGATCAAAACTGTCGAAGGAGTTGATCACGAACACGATGCCGCACGAATGGTCATAGCCCAAGTTCGGGAAGCCTTTCGGTCGATGCATTCAGGTGGGTAATAAATACAACAGCACCCGAGAAACCAAGCCCCAGCGGCGATTCGACGGAACACCAGCAAGGAGCCAAGCAGCTTGCCACGTTTTTCCAGCCCGCCGACAAAACGGCTAACGAACTTGTCCCGATCATGATCTGGAACGCTGCGAACCACCAGAAACAGGTTAGAATTCGTGTAATCGGTCAACGGGATGACGAACTTGTTGGATGTTGGTAAAATAGCCCCCAGATTCTTGCGGTTGAAGGCGAATTGGCCGCCCAGTCCCCCCATGCCCGGGCCGTTCAGCCACAATGTAAGCAATCAGCGCCAGAAAAAACAGCAGCGCGAGCTGCAGAGAAGCGATGCGCGCACGAACTTGAGTCCAGTCGAACTGGAATGGCCGAACAATCAGGATCACGAGGAAGCTAGATCAGGTCAGAAGACCGGCAGGATCGTCCTCTCCGTCGCCGAACCTCGCGATGGTAATAGGGCAATATAGATCAGGAACAATGCACCCGCTGAAGGCACAGGTAGTGATGATGACGATGTTGTTTGCAGTCAAGCTTTTGATCGCGGGAATTTCTAGAGAACTTCAACACCGCGGTTCCGATCTGGGCGCAGAAATAAAAGGTCGTCAGGAATAGAAGGCCAGATCAGAAAAAGCCCCAGAACCCGAATCGAGCGCCAGCGGATTGGTGAATCCGCAATAGGCAGGCTCAGCGCGCCGTATCGCATAAAGCGGAATAGTCAAAGGCCAGTGGGAACATGAATCAGCCCCAACATCCAGACCGAAGGTGAAAGGATCGCTTAAAGTGAATAAGCGGCAGCCGGCGTCCAACACCGGTCCAGCAGAGGCAGGGTTCCACCACTTGATCGTACCAAAAACGGTGTAGGGCCCAAGGCCATGATGACCCGAACGAAATGATGGTTGGTTAACATAATTGTCTGTCCGTATTGGGGGTGCAGTTAAAATCTATTTTAGGTGCCCGCACCCCTTGGGCGGTTGTGCTATTCGCCGCGCGCGAAAACGTTTTGTTGGTCTTCGAGCACGTTTCAAATCCATGTGGTTGCGCAATGTATTGCTCTGACGCTTTTTTGCGCAGCGGCTGGTGGTCCCAAGGATAATATCCGCCCTTGCGCAGCGGCTCGTAAAGCGATTCAGCGCGGGCCTGACTTTTGCGCAACATCAAGGTCAAAGGCGCCAGATCCCGCGGGCAATCAGCCTTGGCCCGACAGGGTCAAAGCCGCGTCCCTGATGGCGGGTTCCTCGGCAAAGGTTGGTCAATCATGCGGATCAGCGTCCCAGATCGAACAACTGGTCAGGAATCAAGGGCGCAGCGGTTGAAGCTTCCATTTGCCATAGCCGCAGCGACACATCGGCGGTAAGACCGCCTCTGCGCGTATTCCATGGCGACGGGTTCGGTGCGTTCAATCCCCTGCCCCATGGGCACCAAAGATTGCCCCGTGGTGCCCTCCATCAGTTCGTCCATCGACACGCGGCCGGCCAGATCACAGACCGTCGGACAAGACAATCGATGTTGCTAACCGGCGGTTGTCTGCAGACCGGGCTCCACCTGCGGCGGCGCGTCATCATTGGCACGGCGGACGACCCTTCGAAAAAAGTCATTTTGAAACCACACACCCGCGTCCGCCCAACATATCGCCGTGGTCCGGCAAAAGACGATAATCGCCTCCTCCGCGTGCCTCTAGCGTTTGCAGAATTTCCCCGATCTTGTCGTCGAGATAGCTGAAATTTGGCGAAATAGGCCTGACGCGAGCGTTTGATGTCCCGCGCAGTGATGTCAAAGCTGCGCCAACGTCGTTCGCTCAAAAGATGCGTTTGGGAATGGGTGTCCTGATTGTCCGTACGCCCAGATCGGGCACCTCAGGGGAGCAGGTGGTCACAATCGTTGTAGAGGATCCAGTATTTCTTGCGCGCCACATTAAGGATACATGCGGGTGCCGTAAAGCTGGCGGTCAAGCCAAACCACGGGCGCGATTCAAGACTGCGCTGACAAGGTCGTAAATCTTGCGCGTCCGCCTCATAGGCAACGGCGTCGTCATATTCCATCTGGTTGCTGTTTCAGCCACGCCCGCACCCGTGACGGAACCCATTTGTGATAACCCACCAGTCGATGCGCTCGCCGGGTTTGCGGTAATCCCGGCGTCCAGCCAAAATCGGCGGGGGTAGATATCGGTGGTCAGGCGTTTCTTCGAACCCGTGCAGCTGGTCGGGGCCAACGAAAGCATCTTGCCCGACAGGCAGGTTGGATAGCCTGCGCGGCGCAGGTTGGTGCCGCATAGGTCGTACGCTCGACGGGAATTCTGCTGCGTTGTCAAGACACCCGTGGGCCGAAGGCAGTTGCCCCGACATAAATGCCGCCGCGTCCGGTGCGCACAGCGGGCTGGCGGTATAGGCCGTTCTGAACCGCGTCGACGCGCGCGGCAGTTTTTCTTGAAGGTTTCGGCGCGTGCAGCCAGTCGCCGGGACCGTCCGGGAACAGGCGTACCGTTCAACTGGTCAACCATCAGATCAGGATATTGGCTGGGTCATACCGCGGTCCCCACAAGCATATGCAGGACGGATAAGGGCACGGTCAACTGGCGGTGCGCGCATTTCCCATCTCCGGAACAGTGCGCCCGTAGGTACAGCCATCCAATACAAGGCGGCCAGCGGTGTCGGCATCGCCCCGGACGGATAGTCCCGAGATCGGGAGCGCAGCGCATAAGGTCAGGTTTCGACCGCAAGCGCCGCTGATACACCCAACCAGCAGGCGATATGGTTTTCAGTATTGGGTGCGCGAACGAAGGCATAGAGCTCAATCCAGCGCTGACGGTGGCCGGAATTCGAAATAGCTTTCCTTCAAAGCTCGCGCGGATGATGGCTTCGGCGCGCCCGAAGAGGGGATTTGGTCAGCCGGAAGGTCGCGCCGCACCTCGGCGCTGTTTTGCCGATCAGGATATAGCGCAGGCTGCCACGAAAAAATCTGAATCCTTGCCCGCCCAAAGTAGTGGTGGCGCCAGCGCCGATGACAAAATACCAGCGCGGCGCGCGATCTGGCCAACCGTCACTCCAAAGACTGTGCGGCAACCGATTTCGGCAATCGTCGCTTGACCAAATGCGTCGCGCGAATAGGCTCCATTCCGACTTTGGCATAAAGAATCCTTATGGTTTGAATAAGCGTCTGGCTATCAAACCTACGTTTATTGACTGGCAAGTCAATAAAAACCTCAAGGGTGGATCAACCCCCGATTTTAGTCACATCCAAGCAGCCGGCGCGCTGAAATTTCGTCGCCGGTGCGGCGGGTGTGATCTGGCGTTTTCAGCATCGCTTCGCGCCAAATGATAAAAGGTGACAGAGCCGAGGATCACGGCACCGCCAAGAACGACCCAGATTATCAATGTTCGGCAAAAGCCGATGCCCCAAGTGCGTCGCCGCATACCAGCTGCAGGAAGTCAACGGGCTGGGTCACCGTCAGGGGTGCAGCAGCAAAAGGAGCGTCATCGGTATGACCTGCGGTTGCAAAGCAGGCGACCAGCGGCAAAAATTCCGAATCTCCTCCCATTGGGGGTAATCCAAGATGCCCAGCGCAAAGGGGCCAGAACAGCGTCACAACAGCGACATCATCGCCACGACAACCCGGGCGCACCTCGTCCGCGAGCAACTTTGCCAGCAAATATGCCCCGCCAAACACCTCCGCCCGCGATCAGCATAGCGAAATGCCCACCAGTCAGTTCCCGAAACCCCGCGCAGGAATGATGCGGCCCCGACCAACCGAGCACAACCGCAATATCCGGCCGCAGCGCAAGCGTTTTCGCCCAAAAAACAGCGCGGCACCGAGGTAACATAATGGGCGCGAGATAGTTCATCGCTGTTACCTCGGCGATAGAGAATGCGGGTCATCGCGGTAGAACCACAAGATCACCCCGGATCGCGTGCAACCGCCCGAACACTAAAAAGCGCCATTGCCGGCGCGACAGCTTGGCCGCGCGCAGCGCCCCGATGGCGGGCAGCAGGAACACCAAGACCAAAGCCGTAGCGGATAAAAAGCAGCCTCTGAGGATGGCAGGCGCGGCCCCATATGCTTGATAAAAGCGGTCACAACAGATGAAACAAAGGCCGGTCACGACATCCAGAAGATACCGGGTGAACGGGGCTTTGGGATGTGCAGTTTTCATCTGCGCACATTCCGTCATGCTTGTCGGCAAGAGCAAGGTCACATCAGCAGAAGTTTCCACGCAATCGCCCACATTGTCCAGGGCGATGACGCCGTCGCAGTATCTGCCAGCTGCGCGGCTTGGCTTGAGAATGGGCCCCAACAGCCGCGCGCCATAGCCGAGAGAAAAGAAGAGAAAAAGCTCGAAACTGACGCCCCCAGCCCAAAGGCAAAAGCGGTTGTCATATTGCGCAGCGATCGATCCCAGCAGCAGACCGTATCCAGATAAACATCGCGGGGTTCAAGCATGTCAAGCGCCAATAGTGTCAGGATCGTGCGGCGCAGGCCCTGGTCGAAACGCGTGGCATCGACCGGACAGCGCAATGCCCCCCTGCCACGCAGACCATGCAATTCTGGAGCCGTACCAGAATCAAGAACGCGCGCGCCAAAGCGCATGACCGCCTCGAAACGCACGGCAAAACCGCCACAGCCAGCGCGCCAAATCCGCCACCGCCCGCCGCGATCACACGCATCGGATAGGGCGCAGGTCAGGCAAACCCAGAAAACAATGTTTGCAGCCGCAACCTTGAACGCACACAAAAGCATTCTGCGCGCCGATGGCAAAACTCAAGGTTAGACGCAAAGCGCAAAGCCGGGAAAAAAGGCGGTCATGTCTGGAAGGCCTCGTCGGGTATTTGGGGTGGTATCGCAGGATGCGGCATACCAGCGTTCACCAAGTAAAACCTTCCCCCGCCGGCAACCCCAATTTTTATTAATTGCGGCCGCGAACATTTGCCGTGAATTGGGGCCCGTTTACTAACTAGCGAACCACAGATAGAGCGCCTATCTGACCCCCTCTAAGCAACCAAGGAAATACGTCATGTCGACATAAACAGAAGCTGGAAATCACCAAGATGAATTGGGCGCCATCGAAGCAGCCCTGCACACGCATCCAAGATCCTGAGCGTTCAGGCAAGCGCAGGCGGCTCCAAGGCGGTTGGGCCGTTTGAACGAAGTCAAGCGCCGTGCTGTCAAAGCCTTGCGGCAACAGCGTGCCCCGAAAACGAGAACTAAACCCGCATGGGTGTCTTTTTCGTATGGCGCGCCTTCTGGGATAAATTCCGGCCCAAAGCGCTGATTAAAAAAACGCCCAGCTGGCAAGGCCAGGGGCGGTTTTTTTATGTTCTAAAGTCGTGGTGAACCGGTGGGCCTGCATAAGCTAACCCCGCGCCCCGACTGATGTCCAGAGGCGGGGCGCGCTGCTTACAGCTGTTCCATCACCTCGTCAGAGCTTCGAGTTCGTCGTGACGGCGTTTGCACGTCATCGTCGTCCTTCCAAAGGCGTCGATCAGCTTTCATGCAGCCTTCTCCATCCCCTCGAGGTCCATCTCGGTCGTGGTGGTCCGGACGCCATAACCAATCCTTGGTGCTGTCGATTCGCCGAGCGTCGTCGAGAGCGCTGCTCACTCGTTGAGGTCGGTGTCCCATGCACCAGATTCACATGCCCCTCGGCCGAGCTTTTTCAACGTCTTCGGCACCGGCTTCGATCGCGGCATCATGACCGGTATCGGCAATCGCCTAAAGCTGGCGGGATAGTGATCTCTCCCTTGCGGTCGAACCTAAAGCCCGACGCTGCCTGTCTCGCCAGATTGCCGCCGTTCTGGTGAACGTGGAAACGTACGGTCGACGCGGTTGCGTTGGCGGTTATCGGTCATCGCCTCGAACGATCACTGCGACGACCATTGGGGCCGTAGCCTTCCATACGCGCGGATTTCTTCGTAATCCCTCGCTCTCGCCGCCCCCACGCTTCCCTTGATCGCGCGATCGTGTTTGTCCTTGGGCAATGGACTGGCCCTTGGCCCTCTTTCAGTCACCGCAAGCGCAGACGCGGATTCTTTGTCCGGTCGGGTCGCCCATCTTCGCCGCGATGGTGATTTCCTGAGAGCTTTGAAAACATCACGTTGGCGCGCAGTTTGTCCCCTGACGGCCCTTACGGTGCCTGGATATTTGCCCATTTTTGAGTGACCTGCCATGGTGACCTCATATGCTAAAATTCAGTGTTGGCCTCTATACGGCCAGCCCTAGGCACCTGAACAAGCCACCGCGGCACGCGGCCCCCCGTGGCAGCGTTTGGGGCAGACAGCCTGTGGTGCGGCTGCTAGTGCTGCAAGCGCAGTTCACCCAAGGTATGCCCGAAATCGACCACTGACCAAATTATTCCTGTTTACGTTATTTGCCCGCCCGTGTTCGCGTTTGTGACTGGCTGTGGGCGTTTTCGCTATGACCCTTTGTGGCATTTTCCGCGCTGATGGTCCGCGGTGGTGTGGGGGTCGTTGAAGAGCAAGGATGCCTTTGCCGGCTTGGTCCACCCTGCGACGCTGGTGTGGCGCTGGTGTTGATCGTAATCGGGGGATTGACGCGGTCGGGGGGCGGTGCTGCTGATCACCCGCACGCTGGTCGAGTGCCTTCGCGCAGTTTGGGCGGGCATATTACCCTGATGGGGGTGATCGGCGGGGTGCTATCGGCCTTTATGAACAACGTCGCGCCCACTGGCGTTGCTGCTGATGCCGGGTAGACATCCAGACGCCGCCAAGGCGGGGCGACATCACGGGGTTAAAGCCCTGATGACACTGAAGCTTGGCCACGATCCTTGGCGGATGGCGACCCTTGATCGGGACGCCGCCCAACATTCATCATCGCCTCGATCGCAGGAATCCCTTGGGGAACCGTTTCGCATGTCGACTTTGCCCCCGTGGGCGGTTGCGGCCGGCGCGGCTGGCCTTTGTCGCGCTGGAATACGGCCTGGCGCTCATCCCGCAACGCGAAAACAACGTATTGGGCCCCGAAGACCTGTCCCTATCTGCAGAGCTTACGAATCCCGAAAGGCAAACGCCCAATTGGCACGTCTGGCCGAACTTCAGGATGTCGCCGATAAGGCTTGATGTTTCGCCATGCTGGGGGTGATCCGCGACGGCAAGCGCGCTAAGGCCAATCGCATGGCAAACCTGCCCTGCCGCGCCGGGCGATGCCGCTGGTGCTTGGAGGCCACGCTCCGGATGCGCTCGACGAGTTTCGCAGCAACCGCTGGATTGCACGTCGCCGACGCCGACCGCGAAAGGACCGGCTTGCACGCCGATGGCGAAGGCGGTCGAGAATCATCGAGGTGTGGTCACCAGCGAATCCCGTTCTGAAATGGCCGTTCTGCACAGGCAGTTGGCCTGTCGTGGCGGCAGCCTCTGATGCTGCTGGGGGTGTTTCGCGGCGCGGCAAAACGTAATTACCTCTCAGCTGCGCAAGACCGAGTGCAGGTGGGCGAACATTTTTGCTGTTGCTGGTACCCGCGATACCGCCTCGCAATGTGGGTCGAATGCTGGGCGTGCTGCCATTGGCCGACCCGGGCTGGCGGTTGACCGAACCACAAGGTATGGCTTGCCATTGGCCTGTTCGCCGGCGCGGTGAACGGCGGCCGAGCCTTTGGGTTGATCTATCTGCCTGTCCTTGGGCTGGTGTGATCGCCTATGTGCTGGCCGCGGATCGTTCCGCTGTCGGAACTTTTACAACCCATAATTGAATGGCCAGTCGTGTCGTCCTGCTGGGGTCCGATGATTCCCGCTGGGGCGGCAGCTGGAAGCTCTGGCGGGCGGAGCTGATTGCCGGTGCGCTGGTCGGATTGACCAAGGGATGCCCGCGTGGGTGGTGGCTGACCGTTTGAATGCTGGTCACGAATGACCCTGTCGGACGTGCTGAAGCAACACCCGACCAACCAACCTCGTTGCCGCCCCTGTAGCATCGCAAGTGGCGCAAAGCCTTGAGTAATCGCCCGACCCCTTCCTGATGGCGGTCGCCCGTGCGGACCTTTCAAGCGCTTTCTGACGCCCCATTGGACATAAGAAACACACGGTCTGATTTCTTGGGCCCGGGGCTATAGGCTTTGCGATTCTGCCATGGGGCTGCCGCTGAGATCATCTGTCGTGGCGGTGTCTATTCCGCCATTCCTGGTGTTCTGGCCACTTTTAGGGCGCGGGGCAGTGAAGGAGTCCGGGGCCAGCCCCGACCCCCCGGAATTTAATCATTTGGAAGCGCGGCTGTGCGCCTACAGAAACAACGGATCATCAGGGAGACGAAGCAAACGAATCGACACTGGGGAGGGGGTGGAGGTTTCAAGGGGATACCGATGCGCATTGAAGTCGGTGAACGGTAGCCGCCCGGACCGTAAGACCAGCGTGGTTCGTCTGGTAGCCAATGGGTGTCGCAAAGGCGCAAGACGCGCCGATCATGAACCGCGACCACCAGGGCGCGGGTCCATTGCCAAGCGCGGACCCGAGGCTGATGGCAATCGGCGTCATGATCCACTGCCACAGCGTTGTTCGACACGATTTTTCCTGTCAACGTTGTCGTCAGGCAGGAACCACCGCAAAGAATCACATAGAAGGTGACAGCGGTGCCAAGGAACGGTGCGATATTAATCAACGATCAGGCTGATCGCACCGGAGGTTTTTCAACCCTGCCCCGAGGCAGAGCATCGAGAAAATCAGCGCAAGCAAGCGGCCGTCACAAAAGCGAGGCCTCCTCGGCGTCGATGGCAGCCTGTGACCAGCACCAGGGCCACGGCCCAGCACCGCAGCAACAAGGATCAGCCGCGATGTTAAGAGCGGCCAGCACCACGATACCCACCAAGTGCAGCGATGCGATCGGCGATGCCCACGCCGGAATGCGCGGCTGAAGGCTGCGATACATCCGACCATATCCATATCTGCCGGCAAGACGCTGGAATATCCTCCACCGGCCCTCGAGCAAGCAGCGTGTCCGAACTTTGACGAATAAGATCATCGAGCTGGCCGGCCCCGATGTTCTGGTTCCGGCGTGCACCGCCAGAGGTACACGCCATAGCGCCGCCGCAGACGCAGCGCCCCAGCGTGCGGCCCACCATTTTGCAGCTCCGGTGTAATCAGCACCTCTACGGTAGAGGTTTTCAAAGGCGGAGAGAGCCTGATCGAACACGTTTCAGTTCCTTATTGGCCTGAAGGCTCAGGAGTTCCGTCTCTGGGCCGCAGAACACAACGGTCACCAACCCGCAGTTGACACTGGCAAGATCGCGGCGCAAGGAATTGGTCGCCGCGCACGCACGTCGATCAGCCCGCAACGCCTCCGCGTTTAAGAGCTTGCACATCCAAGCACCTCGCGTCCGATCAGGTTGGGTCCGGCGAATCACGGCTTCGTGAAAGAACTTCATCTGGATCGGTCCCGACAGCCATATTCGCCATGAACTGTCACGCGCGCGAGGGACACCTTGCGCGAAGACAGCCATATGATCAGCCGCCACATGCCAGACACCAGCACCGTGGGCATGATTTCTGAAAGAATGCCAAAAACGGCTCTAGCCGTCTAATAAATGCCGAGTGAGACCA
>Ga0163217_1022635_pt1 | contig 11000 bp, 16 predicted proteins | sample SynspAceP_FD_185933 | JGI IMG/M metagenome (GOLD analysis project Ga0163217, IMG submission 185933) | Saline lake microbial communities from Ace Lake in Antarctica - Synechococcus sp. Ace-P (PacBio error correction) | ecosystem: Environmental > Aquatic > Non-marine Saline and Alkaline > Saline ...
AGGAAAAAAAAAAAAAAAAAGAAAAAGATTGCTTTTAAAAAAATTAATAACGCTCAAAAAAGAATCATGAGCAAATTCCCGGTAAACCGGCCCTCAATTAAAAATCTTGTTATCGGGATGGAGGTTTCCACAACCCTGGAATTCGCCTTAGCTTGCAAAAGAGCCCATCAGCCCCCCAACATCCTCAAGCCGGCTTTCGGCCCGGGCAAATTGCATGGCAAATCAGGTTTGCCCCACAAACCCTCCGACCGAATACCGGCAAACACATTAGCGGAATTGCGGCCTTGGCAGCCGCCTTTCACCGGTATGGGGGGTTGAGCCGTCCTCCCGCCGACACCATTGAGATTCGCGGGGGCCCCCTGCGCGGGAGCCGTTTATGAGCAGCAACCAACCGGGGCCTAAGATCAAGCGGGATAAAGCCTTTGGCCGGCCAGCCACCCTTGCGATTCGCTAACCATCAAAACGACCGGCTTTCTTGCCCAAAACAAAGCGTTCGAGTTTGTGATAAGCCGGCAACCGCGTGCGCCATGAATTCCAACTCCTCCGCCGGGCCAAGATTGATAACAGCTTCACGGCGTGCAAAGGAAAAAGGAGAATTCTGGCGCGAAAACCAGGATTACGGCAAAGGCCTAACTGGCGGGACAAAAGAATGTGGATTGCGCGAAAGCAAAATCGCCTCATCCTCCAGACCCGCCGGGCGAGAAGACACTCCGCAAAAGCGCAGGGGCAACCACCGAACGTCGACCCTGGCCCGTCGGCGGTGGCCCGAAACTGCCGGTCCTATTGGAGTTCCGCTTAGCGGCGCGAGGCGACCCAGCCCCGGGGTCACCCGAGGGAAAGATATCCCCCGAATCGGCGGGGCCTGGACTGGGGTTCCAGTCAAAAACTCACCGGGGAAACGAATCGCGTAAGCCGACATGGAGAAACTCCTCCACCAGCGGGTTGATTGGGTCAAACCGACGCCGGTCAACGTGTCCAAGCCGAACGCGGGCCCCCCGGGTCTCAAACCCAACCGGCCATCGCCAGCCCTTCATCTTCTCCGGACCGGACCGCGGTTGTAAGACGAACCACCAAGTCATTGCGCCTAGCTTCGTAGCGAAACCCCAATGATCCGCTGACATCGAATACATGAGCGCCACACGGTCACAACCTGAATCGCTCGGCCTCCGTATTATTTTCCGCTCAACGAAGGCCAACTCACCGGAACGGTCCGGTTCGCCCCCGATGTTCCTCACAACGCCGAAGGCCCACCCATTCAATCCTTCTGCATCTGCTGAAATTCTCCTGACGACCAAGGCCGACGCTGTTTCAAGAAAACACCTGACACAATGACCTCGAACACGTTCGACGTATCCGAGAAAGTTGCCTCGCCGGGAGCTCGTGCCGCCGCTGTAGAAACTCAGTACAACCGGATCGTCGTTTTAATAAACGGAACAATACTTCCGCCCAATCCTCAACCGCTCGACAAACATTCTTCCGTCAAACTCAGCCGGACGAGTCAAGGAACGGCGAAAAATCATGTCGCTATACCCATCGAGAAGGCATCGGAACTCCACGACCCCGCCTCAACGGCTGTCAAAGGGTTACAACCCATACGGGCGCCACGCCCTTGCGCCGTCCCGGAGAAACCCCGGAAAACAGGCCCCGGAAGTACGTTCCTCCGGCCGGCCTCAGGATGCGATCCGCTGTCTCGGACTCCACGACACAGCAGGACCGTCCCCAAGGGTGAAACCTCGGCGCCGGCACCCGAACCGCGGGCCGTTGACCACCTGCCATCCAACACGCATGCCACCTCCGTCGCCTCGCGCACGCGCCTGAAACCCCTCCCCCATCGGCCACCTCCGACTCCCTTCTCTGGCCATGGACTACATCAGCCGCTCGCCAGCATTGTGCTAATCTAAGCCCAGGCTCCCCCCTGCACAAACGCAGGTCGATGGCTTGAAACCGATCTCCAACCTGGGTCAACAATCACCAACCCCAAGTCCAGCCCAACCCCAAATCGGCACACGAGCAATACCATCGCGGCGGCGGCGCAATCAGCCGGCAACTTTTGCCCATCGCCTGCCGCTCACACCGTCCCACCAGCGGCCGCCACCTCCAGTTGACGCCTGCCAATCTCTATTCCAATCCCTCGGCTCCTTAGCGTACGTGAACCTCTGGACCTCCCCGACTCTCTTCGACAGCCTTTGTGCCCCAGCCCACCGCACCTGAACCAACGAACGCGGACCATGGGCCAATGTACGCACAGGCTCGGGTCACAAACCAACAGTCCCATATTGCAACACCGTCAACAAGCCAGGTTTTCGATCAAACTGGAATCCGAAGCGAGAGGCTTCCATAACCCGCAGCAGCCCGGTAGTCGCCGGAATCCTCTCCCCACCCCGGAACTGGAATCGGCGGGCGCCCGTTGCCACTGCCGGCACCGGGTTCCGCCACGCCCCCACAAGGCCTAACCCACTATGCCTGCCACGACACTCCAGGGCGCCAAATCGCTTTTTGGTCCAGCCAGGCGAAAACTTCCTCAAGAAACGGTTTGCCCGGGCCACCGCCGTCATATCACCTTTCCGCAAACCAAGCTTCCCCCGGTCCCTCGAAGACCTGGGCCTGCCGGTGTCCTTTGAAAGCTCCAACAGGTCTTCCTTCGCCTCCAGCCCGGGCTTCCGATCTACAACCACCTTCCTTTCGGTCCACCACGTCTGTGCTGGCCCAGTCACACCAACTGAAGGCTCGGGAGGCGCGCCCACCAACGGCGACATCACGGGGCCCAACCGAACGAGCCACTTGAAGCCAACCTCGCCCGGACCACGCATTAGCCCCCCCAACCCCCCTCCACCCTGGGACCGGCACGTGGCTGATGGCACAACATCCCTTCAAAATCCCCTGGGACAGAACTGCGCAGCCGGACAGTGTGCGTGCCTTTGCCGGAACAATGCCGGGTAAGCGTGCTGCCAGGGAAACCGCTGCCTCTCCTGCACGCTTCGATAGCTCCTTGCTGGGGATTCAGCGCTGGCCCCGGCTTGCAGCCGCCCATTTTCATCCCGACCGTTTTGGTTCGGATTCACCCCCGTGCCGCATGCCCTACCCACCGGCCTAGCCCATCTGATGCATGTTGGCCTATCGCCGCTCGATGCCACCTTTGGTGTCATTGCGCCCCATGGGCGTGGCGTCGAACCTGGCCCGCCGCAGAACCAGAAGCGATTCCGCGGCGCGTTGCCGCCGGCGGGCCTCAACCGCCGCCCAACCATCCCCGCTGCTCGACAAACTCGGCGTTGTTTTTGGGACCGGCCTGCCGGTCCCGGGGCGGCCCGTCGCCAGCTTCCGGACCCAGAAACCTGGTGCCGGCCGAACAAGAGTCGCCTCCTGCATCTACCACCCACGGGCCGATTCGCGCGGGACGCTTGCCCGCCCGCTGGTTTCCGCCGGGGCGGGCAGCCCGCTGCCCAGGCGCCAGCCGCCTGCAGGTGCGTTGGAACCAACACCGGATCTTGCGACCGGGCCCGCGAGCGGGCAGCCCAATGGCCCGCTGCGCGCCTGATGAGCTCGAGACCGGTCACCTTCCCCATCTGATCAGCCACAATCAAGCCGCCTCCTTGAAACCATAGCCCATTGCCAAAGGGACAGAACCCCCTCCTTTCCACACCAAAGGCCGGCGATCGGCTCAGCACCCGGTGCGGGCGAAATCGCTCATACCGGTGAACTGCATGACTGCCTCACAGCTGATCGAGCATGGCAGCGAGAGACGTGCTGGGCCCGAAAGGGCAGCGGGCCCGCGCACAAACCCTGAGTGGAAATTCATGCACAACCCTGTGCTTACTGGTTTCAGCGGAAACCACACCATTCCTGTCCGCATGGCCATAGTTGACACGGCCTGCCACCAAGGACCCCGCAACGGGCCCTACCGGCAACTCTTCGCGGGCCGGGGACTTCCAAATTGGATCGGCAGCCAATCGAAGCCGTGGCAGAACCTGAGCTGCACTCCATGGCACCGCCTGCAATTGCTGCGCGGTCAATTGCAGGGGTCAGCCTGACCGCCAAACGTGGGTACACGGGTGTGGCGATGGATTCCGGTGCACCTGCCACGGAGCCATCCAGTTAAGGGCGGCCCCTGATCAGGAGCAAGGCCGTTGAGCTCGACATCCTTCATCTCGTGCCAGTGTCCTTCATCTGTGGCCTGGACCGTTCGCCCTCCCCGCTGGAGCCTGGCGATCAACCTCGCCCGAACAACTGCTGGGGATCACTCCGCTGGCCGAATCTGCTCGCTGGACGAAAACCTGGACTTCACGCGCACCCACCGCGAACACCGAGCTGAAAATGGAAACGCCGCCCCTTCCTGATGCAGCGTGGCCCTTCGTCTGCCTCGGGATGCAAAAACCGAAGCTCGCGCCTGCCCAGGATCCGCCACCAGATCGAATCGCCGCCCGTGCAGACGCAGCCTGCAAACGGCAGGGTGACGCGATCTTTCCTGACTCACTGAACAATCCGAAACCAGCTGGACCAGGGCAACACCAGGGCCACAAGTAAACACACCCACCTGGCCGGATGAACAGATAGCTTCCGATCGATCAAGATGCAGCCAGGCCAGGGAAATGGCGTCTCGGAATCCTTCACCCCGCATCTCCGCGGCTTCATCAGCCGGATTCGCAGATCACCCCACCAAAAGTGCGAACACCGAGAACCAGAAGCGCCACAAGCCGGGCCGGGGGATCGGGCCCACCCCCAGGGCCACCCAGCAGCACGCCCACTACCACCGACCAGACACTCCACCCAGCCCACCGGGATCGGCCCTACAATCGGGGCTTCCCGGGCGAAATCGCGGAAGGGGAGCGGCCGAACGGGCGGGCCAATCACATAGGACCGATTCATGGCGACCACCAGCAGGCAGCCACAGGTGATGCCATGCCTGACTGGCCGGCCCGCCGGGAGCCTCGCCAGTCGGCCCAGCAACCGGTCCAGTCACGCACCCAACCAATGTCTGAAAAAGCCCAATAGAACACCCGGAAAGATTCAGGCGGCAATATCGGCATGGGGGTGCCGGTTGACTGGGGCTCAAGCATAACCAGCACAGATGCCGGGCCCTACACCGCATCGACCGGCAGCGCCAGGTCGGCGGCCATGGCACCACCCGCTGGGCCCCATGGGTGCGAATCACATCACTGGCAAACCACCAGGTGTTTGTCGCAAGGGCGGATGCCTTTGAACTGGCCATCGGAAGAACTCCAGCAAGCCAGTCGATCCCCCACTCGCCAGGGCAAACCACCAGCCGCCCAGCCCACCACCACCAGTTTGGTTTGCCGAACCCCCTCGGCAAAACCGCTACACCCGTACAGCGAGGTGATAAACGAACGGCCGCCTTCACCCGTACGCTCGGCCCGCGATCAAACAGGGGGCCAGCAAGCCGCCAAACCTGCCTGGCGCCCGCGACCACTGCATCGATGGACCGGTGCCTGACACCACCTGCACATCCACGCCTCAATCTGACCCAGCGTGTCGGTGCTCCCACCAGCCCCTCAAGGTGGCCCGTCACTGATCACGAGCCGCCGCCCAGCTGAAGGGCGCCAGACAAACATGAGCACGGCCCGGGGAAAAGCGGGCGCCCCACTTCCAAGCACAACCCGCATCCGGATGGGGGCAGCAAATGGAGGCGTCGGGGGCCTGCCTCTGAATATGGAGATTCTCGATCGCAAAGCCGTCCGACTTTGCGCGCACAAGTCGATCGCCTCAGTCCCGCTCCACGGTGGAACCGTGTCCGGGCAAGTCATCCAACCGTTGCCGATCCTCCAGGCCAGCCTCCGTTGTCCGCCGCGCCCACATCCCAGACCACTGGGGGGGGAGTCGGCCGGGGCGCAGATCTCAGCAGCATCAACCCGCAACTCCATGGGATTGGACCTGAACCCGGGGGGCGTCCTCGAAGGCCGCATCAGGTTAGGCCCTGGGTCACAAAATCCAGCAAAGCAAGCTCCAACCAGCACCTTGCATCCCACCACTTGAACCGGTGAGGATCCGATCGATTCGCCAACCGTCAGCGCCCATGGCCAGCGCCCTTCAGACCCACCACCTTCACGCCTATCAAAGCGATCTGAACCGCCAGAGCTCGCGCTCCTGGAGCCACTCATCCCGCCCTGACGATCCGCCTCCGGATATCAGCGGAAGCCCGCGATAGGGACACAGGGTTCGCCCGCCAGCCGCCCACGCTTGGCCAGTACGGGGGCCCGGCTGTCAAACGCCAGCCAGGCCAACGGGGGCCAGCCCCGGCTCGCCACAAGCGCAACGGGGCGGCGGGCAGAAGCCGGCCAGCGCACACGCCCAGGCAATAGCGGCCAAACCGCGAGCTGACGTGCCAAGCGCCGACCTCCAACAGCGGCGGTGCACCTCCCCAGACAGAAGTGAGACAGCCAAGTTCGGTGCAGCTCGCGATCACCCCTACCTCGCCAACCAGTCGCCGCACCAGCCGCTGACGCCCAAGCCGTTTCAGCACCAACGGAGCGATCCTGATTGCGACGACCGGCGCAGCAGCTGCTCCACCGTTCGGCAGCAACCGCGCCTGCGATCCAAGGGCCGCGCCCGAAGCGCCCGCCGGACTGTGAAGCTGGCAAGGCGGCCTCACGAGCAAGCAAAACAGGCAATTCTGGGCTGGAGTGCACCAAAGCAAGCCACGGCCAACAGCGCTTCGGGCTCGGGGACCCGTGCCCCTGCAAGCACACCAACCGCGCTCTGGGGCCCAGACCCCGGCGGCCTGTCAACGAACTGCACACCACGTCCGCCCCTGCCGCCAGGCGGACCGCAACAGCTCGCCTCAACCCCCAGCCCGAAATGGGCCCCGTGCCTCATCGCCACAACCGCAAGCTCGGCGTGCCAAGGGCGATGCAACCCCAGCCCGCCAACCCCTGAAGTGATGACAACACGACGCCGCCAGTGAACCGGCCTGCCCAGCACCCGCTCCACCCCAGGCGCGGTCGGGTGGTTTCCAACAAACGGGGCGGATCGAAAAGGCGCAGGTCGAACAGCAACCTCCGACTGGCAACGAACGCAACCGTGCAACAGGCTGCGTGAAGTTTGCGGGGCAAGCAACACCCGCTGCCGGGGGGGCAGGCCACAGGGCCCGCCTGAAGCAAGGCCGCTGAGCCATTCACCACCGAACCAGCAATGGTCAGCGCCCAGACCACGCAAAATCGCCTGGCCAGCGCCACCCCCCCTCTCCAGGGGTCGCCGATCGAGGACAGGTTCGGGTAGATCCCACGCCGGCGAAGCGGCCCAAAGCACGCGAGACCCGTCACCCCCGGCCACGCCCAGGCCGCAAAGCAGCGGCAGTGGGGCCCTGCCCAAGAAGGGCCTGCACAGGCGCAAATGGGGGGGGCAACCGCCGCCCAGTCTCCTTAGATTTTTTCTTTGACTGCCCGTCAGGACTCCTGCAATCGTCACCGCGCCCGGCCCCCTGGCACCCCCGTCACGACCCGATCGACCGCAATTTCTCCTAACGACCCCGGCGACCGTCGTTGGCTGCTGTGCGGGGGGCCCTGGATTCTGATCGCCCGGCTGGTGGTGTGCTCTGCAATTTGCTGGCCTGGCCCGTTGGTGCTTTGCGGTCAGGGGAACCAGCCAAGACGCCAAAAGTTCAAGCAACAGGTGGGGCAACGCAATCCTCACCACCCCACCTGACCCTGGGGCCCCTGCATTCAACAAGCTGGCAGCCCCTCTCCTCCCCGCCCCGACCCTGGTGCAGCGCGCACTGCTCGAGAGCCACAGCTCCGACAACCTCCCGCCCTCCCCCATGCGATCGGGCCCCGGCCGGTCATTGAGGAAGAGCTCGGCGCACAAAGCGCCGACCGACTCTTCGACTTTCCCCGCCTATCCGATGCAGCGGCCAGCCTCGGCCAGGTCTAACAAGCGGAAGCTGAGCAGCCCCGGAACACTGGTGGCCGTCAAGGTGCTGCGTACCGAACCTGCCTATCCTGCTGCAGCCGGACCTGTGTTGATCTTCCGGGCTGCCGCGTGCTCAAGCGCGCCATTCCTGCCCCGATACCTGGGGTGGCCTCGGCGACATCCATCCGATGATCGGCCGAAGCCTTTTTGAGGAGATTGACTACCCGCCGCAACTGACAATGCCGAACGCTTTGCGCCCTGTTCGCCACCAACCCAGCCGTCAACTTGTGCCAAGTGGAAGCGGCTGCTCTCCAGTCGCCGGTACTCACCACCAGTGATCCATGGCATCAACGCTAGAGATCGCCACAACTGGAGTCCCATCACCTGAAGCCCGAAGCCATCCGTCACCGGCGTGCGATGGCGGGGATGCATGCTAGCTGCTGGAGTTCGGCTTATTCCAACCCGACCCCCACCCCTGGCAACCTCTCGCCCCTGCTGGCAAAAACCGTCCGATGGGCATGTGGCCTACGTCGATTCGGCATGAATGGAATCGAATCAACGATGCAGACGGCCCATCACCCTGACGGCGGCGTCGTTCAAATCTTGAATCAACCGTGATTTCCTTGCCCTGGCCGCGATTTCAACCCTCGCTTTCTGCGCCGCAACGCCGACCTCACCCGAATCGTCGGCCCCTGGAAACTTGCTCGGCGCCACTGGGTGAAAACTCGTCGTTCAACTTCCAAAAGGCGATCCCGATCGTTTCTCCGAAGTTGATGTTCGATTACCTCCCCTTCCGGGTACCTGGCGTCGCTTTTTTGCCCTGATCACCGGGCCGTGGTCAGCCAAGGAGGGCCTGCCCTGCGCTTGTCCCCACTTCCGAATCATCCGGGTGCCTATCCTACGTGGCCCGCCGGCCCTGCCTTGCAGTGGCAACAGTCACCGCCGACTGCGCGAAAAGCTGCTGGAGGTTCTGCTCACAACCAGGGGCCCCTGCAACTGCAGCGCCCTCGAGAAGCCTCCCTGGCCGTGTCGAACAGGATGCGGCCAACTGCCGACCTGCTGCCGGTGTCGGAGCCGACTCGCTCTGCTGGTCCCCGTGGCGACAGCCTGCGCCAACCGGCTGTGCTATGCGTACGCGGACAACCGCTTGCACACTCGACGAATCTCAAAGCGCTGCTCGATCGTGCGTCGCACTTTCCCCGCTCAAGCCCTGCGGCGGAAGCTGCAAACGCCCTCAACCCGGCCCCGCAGCCTGAGCAGCAGGGACAGACGGCAGGGGGATCGCTATGGCGCTATCCGATCCAGCCTGCTTTTCACCGTTATCTCCGAGCCCGATCGATTTGAGCGAAGCCACCGCGCTCCCTCCGTGGGGCTTCACTGATTCGACGCCCAGGAGATCTGTTGCAGTAACGTGCCGATTCGGCCCACCGCCTTTTTTCCTCGCCGGCGTGGTGCCTCGTGTATCAGCCTGCTTCTTGCGCCTCCCTTTTCCAAGCTGGTGCAGACGCTGATGCTGAAACAGACTCGCCTGCCGCTGTGCCCCTGGCACGGCCGAAACGGTGCCTCCTACACGGAAATCATCCTTGGAGTCAGCCCGTTCATTGGCGCAACTTTGCAGTGTCGCTCGGGCGGCACCGCCCTCTGTGGCCCTCCTCTGTCGTGCCACCGCCGTGGCCCTCTGATCCAGCTGAGCGTCTGAATTGGCCAGGTGCCAGGAACTGCAGTTTCAGGCGTGGACTTCGACAACCGTTCGACCAGTTTTCTGAGGCGAATCAGCGACCAAGATAGCCCTCCAGGCGAGGACTGGGAGCGTATGCCTCGAAGGGCGGCGCTCCAGTTACGGTTCTTGGTCGCGGCTTCATGCCCAGCTCCGGGCGGATTGAGGTGAGCTCTCGCTCGCGACGTCCATGCCAAGCGCAATCTTCAGCACATCGCGCCTGCACTTCCGGCAGTTTGCACAGCAGCGCCCCCATGTCACCCCGCGCAGCACTCGTTCGACGTTTTCCTCGGGCAAGGTGCCAACGCCCCTGCTATGCAAGGTCGAGCAAACTCGTGTCCTCTGCCGTCGCCCACCTGGTTCCAGCTCACCGGTTCGCGCCCGGCAGAAGAGGTCCTTCACACTTATCCTCTTCCGCAGCTCACCGCCGACGCCACCGCTCAGGCTCGGGGACGCCCCAGTTCCTGGCTCAGCTCACGCTGAACCTTTTCTGAGCTTGTTGAGCGTTCGGTGTTGTGGATCGGCACCGATCGTGCGGCTCTCTCGGCATCGCCCGGGTGATCCCCTGCGAATCCAACCATAGGCGTAGTGGAGAACTTGTAGCCGCGGGTGGGTCCGAACTTACTCAACGCCGCGCAAACCAGACCGATCCGTGCCCCTTCCGGTAAATCAGTCCGAGCACCTCCATTTTTCCGTCTTGGTGTATTTTTCGCACGCCTCAACCACCCAAGCCGCAGGTTTGCGCCAACCATCCCGCTCCTTGCGCGCGCCCGCCTAGTCCAGCTTGCGCTTGAGCAACGTGCTGCCTCAGGCCCAGCCTGGCCCACTTGCGCCTGGCTTGGGGCTGGCCTCCGGCACGCAATCTTCCACCTCAATTTCCCACCTCTTCAAGGCGTAATCAGATCTGAACCCTGGCGGCCGAGGGTATCTCCCTGCTCATGGTGACAAGGGCAACCTGCCCGATGTCGCGCAGTAGGAGCGCACCAGGTCCGGCGCTGGGATGATCGCCCGTGAGGAATCGCCTGCCGGCCATGGAAAAGAAGCATCGGCGGTACGCCGATAGGAAACCCCTTGATTCGTAATTACCATCTCCGCACGCAATCTCTGCAGCGCTTCCCCTGCTGTCCTCCACTGCGCTACTCCTGGCCTCCGCAGACGGCTCTCCTGCGCAATGCAATCCGGGCAAACAGCGATGGCAGCGAACGGGAACGTTCAGACATCTCTGCCAGGCGCCGACTCTGCCTCCAGTACGACATGCCGAGGCAGCTGAGCCCGAGGGGCGGTCCGGGTCAACGGCGTCTGTGCCCACTAGGCGCATCGGGCCCGATTCCCCGCCCTCGATCGCGTCGAAGTCGACAATCAACCGCTGCCCAACTCCCGCTGGCCAGCCTCAACCGCGCTCACAACCCCCGGGGTGTTGGCA
>Ga0163217_1014961_pt1 | contig 10999 bp, 15 predicted proteins | sample SynspAceP_FD_185933 | JGI IMG/M metagenome (GOLD analysis project Ga0163217, IMG submission 185933) | Saline lake microbial communities from Ace Lake in Antarctica - Synechococcus sp. Ace-P (PacBio error correction) | ecosystem: Environmental > Aquatic > Non-marine Saline and Alkaline > Saline ...
TATGAAAAAGGAAAAGAAGAAAAAATTGGCGGCCCCCTGCCCCCCCCCGGGGGAAAGTTCCCCCTCCCCGACCAAAAAACCCTCGGTTGACAAATGCTGGTTGTTCAAAAAATGACGCTTGTCCGTTGAGTCCCCCCAGGCCTTACTTGATTAACGAGGGCGGTTTTCCCCCGGGGCGGCTTGGTTGGTTTTTTTTTTCGAACTTCCCCGGTTTGGCCGGCGCGGCCCTTCCGTCGGTGTCGCCCTGGCGAACGTTTTCCGTCCCCGTTGGTTTTTGACAAAACGGCCGGTCACCGTCGATCTTCACCTCGACGGTGTCCCCCGCATTAACTCGTGGGACCAAGGATGGAGATTTCCCGCACACGTGGTTTGGTTTGAGAATATTGGCGGTGTCCGCCCCGACGCGGCTTGTTCCCGCGGTGAGCGAACGATCCGGCGACGAGTGGCGGCGAGCACAGGCGGCGAATACGACGGCTAGACCCCTTGAAGGCAAGAACGTTTTGAATTTTTAAGAATGTTTGCTTTTTCATCTGAATAATCCTTTGAGGTGATGAATCCGTTCGTCTTGTCCGGGTGTGAGGAAATTCTTCCGGCCCGGAAGCCCTCCAACGAGATAAGTGGCGATTTCGAACTTAGGGCAGCGGGCAAAACAACGCTCGCTGAAGGTGGAAAATGGAGGTGGGCATGCGAGCACACATGGAAGGTGTCAGCGGGAAGCCAGGGCGTTTTGATCTGGATAAAAAGATAAGAAACCGGAACCAAATGGGCTCGTTCGCTCCATGCGAATTGTCGCTGCTTAAGCACGTTTAATTCCGGCGCCCCTGCCGGTTAGGGGGACCAGAACGTTAAGTAAAGTTAAGCAATCCAGTGAAAAACGTTCGGTCTGCCAGGAGTTTGTGATGATAAAAACGCGGTTTCGAGTCATCCCATGACTACGGCCCTGTTCACTGGAAAAACGAGACCCGAAATTGGGCATTTTAATCCGGCCGATTCGTAGCCGAAACTCCGTCGAAAACTTCCACTTTCGGGTGGATCGAAACTCTTGGACGAGTTCCGCTACGCTTCTTGAGCGGACGCGATGCTGCCCCTGCATGAAACTCAACCCACGTACCCGTCCATGGCCAAAGAAACCCACCCCTCGTTGACCCGGACCACCCTGTTTCCGGTCGAAGTCCGAATTGCTGCAACACCACCCAAACCAAAAAACTCGAATGGAGTTTCGCGTGGCTTTAATTTGCCCGAGTCCGTGTCCGTTTGCCTTCGTTCGGTGCGTTGTCGGGAGGCCCCGATCTTTTGCCGATTTGCCGAGTCGCGTGGTCGACCGAGGGGATCGGGTTCACGTCAGGTCGTCGGCAAACGGGCGATGCCGTGGTGTCGTGACACACGATTGGACGAGAGCGACGGCCGTGCATTTGTGGTTCGATACGCGGACAGTCCCAACATTCACCGGCGACCCAGCATTGTCATCGGTTCCTGTTCTGCCCGCCGGCCGGCGGTCCGCAGCGCGAAGCGCCCGTCGCGGACGTGGTCCCGATCACCCGTGCCGCGGGGCAATCCGAACCGATCGCGGACAAATTATTGCAAATCCACGCGGCACCGAAACATGAAGCGGCTAATGAAGATGTCCGGGTTGACTCCCGACGTCCGCGATGACCGGTTTTATGAACCCGATCGATCAACCTCGATGGGGTTTTTCTACAATGATCACGAACCGCGAGTTGGGGTAAGCCAATCCGTTTGACCTGGCGACCGTGTTCCCGTCGCCCGAGGAAGTCCGTCGTTTTTGTGGGGCGAAGCGGCGTTGATTGTAAAAGTAAGCATGCTCGGCGTTGAATAGTGGCGTTCGGCAATAGGCCGGCGAAGCCGGTATCGGCGTTTCAGGCGCGGGGTTAGTGACGGAGTACCTCGCTCGTTACTTTTTCGGTGTGCGACCGGGGTCGTGGGCAGCAAACCGCATCGTGATTCGCAATTGGACGTCTTCCCTGAACGGGTTTGGTAGAAATGGTGGTCCGTCCTCCATTGACCCCCTGGCCCGCTGGCCAAGCGGCGAGTGAAATGATCCCCCTCGCAAGCAATCAACTGCTGTGTGCTGGTGTTGATATTGGGTATGTGGGAGTTTCAACCACATTGCAGGCTAATGGGATCTTGCACTACGGGACTTCGGTAAAAAAGATGGCGAACTGACTTACAAACTGAAGTGAAGACCGCTCGGCAGTGGGAACATGCCGCCTCACGGTGGTTGTCCGTTTTGCGAGAACCGGGGGATCGTATTGGAAACTCGGGGTCGATTTTACGCCGCTTATCATGCGATGCCGAATCTTCCGTCAATGCCGAAATTGTCGAAGGACGCGTTTACATGTGCATCCGGCCGGTTTCAGCCGACGCCAAGGCGAGCCTCATTTTGACTTCGTGACGCTGGACTCGGGTGTGTACCGCGTGATGACGCCGGGCGGTCGTCGGGGGGTGATAATCTCCGACGTTGGACCTCGACATGACAACGCGCCCGCAGCCGTGCGGGTATCTTTTCGTATCGAAGAACGCTGTGGCGGCGGACGCGGATCATCGAACCGGTTATCTCCAGGGGCCGCCGGAAATTGAGATCGTCGGAGGATTGCCGCCATAGCCGTGATGCTACGATGCTACAAGACAAACTCAACGCGTAAACCGGCCGAAACCGTGTCGCCGAGTTCGTGGTTTGGGCGAAACGGAAGGACCCACACGAGATCGATTGGTTGTGCTCGAAGCGGTGGGAACTACGTTTCGGTTGCACGATCGGTGGCGGTCGAATCTACCCGCAAGCGTCGTGTTGCCCCGGGGTATGTGGCTCGATGTCGACGCGGTGCTCGCGGGGGGATTTGCAGACGTTGCAGGTGCTCACGCGGGGATCGCGGGAATGATCTTCATGCGAAATTCGTGCTTCGTTGGCGGACCGTACGGTAAGGCTTTCTAGCCTGACGTGAGTCGGAATGTTCATCCTAGAAAGGCTGACGTACGTGCCTCAAAAATTTGTACAAACAACAACGCCGAGTAGTAACCAATCGCTCGCCAATGCTTCCCTTGCCGGATGCTGTTCGTAGCGGTTGTTCACCGACACCGATCGACAGATTCCTCGGAGTTATCGATCAGGGATTCCAGCGACATCGGTAACAAGCGAAATTCAACTGAAATCCGCGAACGTCGGGAAGTAATCGATTTTCGCTTTGATCTTTTGACGCGATGAAAGTGGTGATCCGCATCGAACGCAAGGACGGCTTCGGCGACCCACTCCAATCATCGGCGCCCCGATTTCACGTCGACGTCACCAGCACCGAAGCGGTGATCAGGTTGGTAAGCCCGCGTCGTTTGCGGATTCCAGTAAACCCCAAGACCGCCGTGAGAAAATTGACCCGCAAAGTCGAAACGCTTTTGGAACTCATCGAATTCCAGGCCGAATTGCCGACGTCGTCCAGTCGAATCGTCGCCGAGCCAAGCGGTCGTATCGATGTTGAATCGCCCGTTGTCTCGGTGGTCAGTGTCGCGAGCGCTCGCTTGGCGGTAATTCGAAATCCAATGCGACGTGTAGCGTCGGTTTTGCGTCTCATCCAAACCGGTTTGGCCATGGCGAGGGTTTCGGCGTTGCCTGCTACTGCCGTCGAAGTCCCCGAATTCGCATGGTTTTCCCAACCCCGGGTCATGAATCGGCCAAGGGAGCCTGGTACCGCCCAACGCAACGATTTCCTGTTCCCAGCGGCGGTTCGTCGAGCGTTTGTTCCCTTGCGATCGCGCTGCCGATCGCATGCGGGATCGGGAATGGGTTCGATCGGGGTGCTGCCGTTGCCATTCCACGCCGGATCGGTAGCCGGCATTTTCGAACGAACGGGTTCTGTCTGGAAGCGTGGGTGCCGGACAGCCCGAAGTTCTCGTTCCATTCATCCGGACCATTCGTATTGATAGGCGGGCGCTGGATTGGACACTGGCAGCCTTGGTAACCCGAGCCCGTCCAGTTCGAAGTTGCCGGAATTGGCCAAATCGGAGCCCGGTTGGGAATCGATGCTGGGCCAGGAGATTCCGCCGTTTGCGCAGAATGCGAGTGCGACGGTGAACAGGTAAGTGATTGTTGTTTGTGGGGTGGATCGCGAGTGGGAGCATGAGTTCTCTCTGAAAAAATATCGCTCAACGGCCGGTCTCGGACCGCGATCACGTGAAACCCTGTTAAACAGCGATGATGCGTGGTTCCACTGGGCTTGGAGCAAAATTCGCAGAGGTGATAGGAAGAGTCATTGAGGAGAAATTGTGACGTTTCTTCGCAACCGAATCGTACGGAGCGGCGCATGGAGCGTTGTCGCTCGGAAGAATTGTCGCCTCGTCTCCGAACCGAATGCGCACGCAACGGCGCGCAGAGCATTGTTGGCTCGAGAAGCCGAACGACATTCTTCAGAACCGATTGCGCCGTGAATGCTGTTGGTTTGAAGAGCCGACTCGTACTTGGACGGTGCCGAAACCGGCGTGGGCTGCTATTCTTGCTGCGATTAGAAACCACGACCACAACGAACCGATTTTTCCCTGCAACGCGACCCCCGCTCGGGCCCTCCGACTGCTCGCGCACGGCGGGTAAGTTGGGAGGTGCCGAGGCGGGCGGTTCGAAAATGGGGCTGATGGCAATCTACTTTGGCGTCGATCGAGGGTTCAACGCTCGCTCGCGGGCGGCGAAATTTCCAGGGATTGGGAGTCGGATCTCGCCGGTTTGATGAATGCTGCGTGGCCGCGGCGGGTCCGTGGCTACGTGACGCTCAATACCCCTGGTATTTTTCCCGATGAAATGCGATCACATCGTCGAGGTCGTCGAACCAATCGCCCCGTGCGGGCGTTGAAACGCTTGTGTTGGTCCAAGATTTCGGTGTCGCTCGATCGTCGAGCGGATGTGGCGAGGAACCTGGAACCCACGCTTCGACGCAAATGAGCCTCACTTCGCGGCGGAAACGATTCAAGGTCGCCCGCCGAACTCGGGCTGTCCCGTCGTCGTTTTTGGCGCGAGAATTGTCGATCGGCGGAAAATCACAAATCCGTGAGGCCGATCCCGATGCCTCTGGTCGTTATTCACGGAGCGTTGTGCGGCTATTCGGCAAATGTTTGAGGAACGAGCGAATCGTTTGGGCGGACGCAGTGCGAACCGAGGGCAATGCGCCCCAAGCCTGCCGGTTGCCGTATGAACTCGTTTTGGCGAACGGCGAAGAACCGGGACCTCGAGCGATGTGCGACCTGTTGTCGCCTCAGATCTCGCTTGGGTATGCAGCGAATTCACATGATCGCCGCAGGCATCGACAGTCTGAAATCGAAGGCCGTGTTAAAAAACGGGCCGGAATACGTCGCGAACATGCACCGGCATTACCGCCGGGACGATTGATCAAGCCGTCCCGAGGGTGTCGTCCGGGTCCAGCCGCCAGGTCGCGAGGAGATGGAAGTTTGTCGTTTTCTCGCGGTTTCGCACCCAGGAATGGCTGGAGGGTACGGATCAACAAACGGTTGTACCGGGCGTGCGGGCAGCCAAAACCAGGGCAATCGTGTTGGGCGAAGTGGAGGAAATCGGGGCGAAGAAATTTGCCGTTCACGTCGCCGGCGGAAACGTGTCGTTGCGGCGATGGATTGTCGATCGCGGTCGAGCCGGACGATGAGTGAAATCGGCGGCGAGACGACGCTACGCGGGCAGCGGTTCGCGGACAAACCATCAAGCGGAACGGGTTCCCGCCGAACGGTGCCGCGAGTTTCTTGTTCCAAATTTCGGATCATCGTTTTTGAACCGTGGCCCCGATTTCGATCGGAAAAATCACATCGCCCCCTCCGGACGCCCACCCGATCCAAACCCGTCGCTCCCGCCGTCGCCGTTTGAACCTCTGAGTTCCGAGCCCGCCGCGCGAGAGGCGGTACAACGAAATAAACCCGCCCCGCCTTGATGGGTTGTCCGCGAACGGCCGCTTGCCCGCGTAGGCGTCGTCCTCGCGCCGATCACTCTCGTCCGGCATTCGACGCGATCGCCAATCCATCGCCTCAAACGAACACGGTTCGCCGCGACGTGAAACGAAAATTTCCTTCGCCCCGAATTTTCCTCCAACTTCGCCCAAATCCGATGGCCCGCCTGTTTGGCTAGCCGCGCGACGCCAGGGCGGTAACCAACCGTTTGTGATCGTTACCCTCCAGCCATCCCCTGGTGCCGAACCCGCGAGAAAACGAACAACTCCATCTCCTCGCGATACCTGCGCGCTGAACCCGGACGACAATCACCAAACTCGGCGAGGGGGCCTTGAATCAATCGCCCGGCGGTAATGCCGGTGATGTTCGCGGACGTATTCCGGCGTTTTTTAACCGGCCTTCGATTATCAAGACTGTCGATGGCCCTGGGCGATCATGTTCCGGGAATCGCTGCATATCCCAGCGAGATCTGAGCGCGACAAAACAGGTACCGCACATCGCCGAGGTCCCGGATCTTACGCCGATCGCAAACGAGTTCATACGGCAAACCGGCAGGCTGGGCGCATTGCCCTCGGTTCGCAGCTTGCGCCGCCCACGATTCGATCGTCAACAATTGGCCCGAAATAGGCTCACAGCCAACGCTCCGTGAATGAAACGACTCCCCAGAGGCCAATCGGATCGCCTCCACGGATTTTGCTGATTTCGCCGATCCGACAATTCTCGCGCCTAAAACGACGGCGGGAAGCCCCCGAGTCGGCGGCGACCTGAATCGTTTCCGCCGAAGTGAGGCTCATGTTGCCGTCGAAGCGTGGATTTCCAGTTCCCTCGCACATCGCTCGGACGATCCGAGCGACACCGAAATCTGGACCCAACAACAGCGCAACAGCCCGAAGACGGGGCGAGATGGCTCGACGATCTCTCGACGATTGTCGCATTCATCGGAAATACCAGGGTAATGAAGCGTCACGTAGCCCGGACGCCGCGGCCCAACGCAAGCATTTGCATCAAACGCGGCGAGAAGCGCACCAACCCTGGTGCCTGAAATTCGGAACGCCCGCAGCGAGCGTTGAACCACTCGATCGACGCCAAGTAGATTGCATCAGCCCCATTTTCGACCGCCGCCTCCGGCAACACTCCCAACTGCCCGCCGGCGCCGAGCCAGTTCGGGCAGGGCGAGCGGGGTGCGTTGCAAGGGAAAATCGGTTCGTTCGTGTCGTGGTTTTCATCGCAACGCAGAATAGCAGCCCACGCCGTTTCGGCACAGTCCAAGATACCGATCGCGCTCTTAAAACCAACAGCATTCCCACGCGCAATCGGTTCTGAGAAATTGTGTTCGCCTCTCCGAGCCAACAAATGCTCTGCGCGCCCGTTGCGTGCGCATTCGGTTCGGAGAAACCGAGCGAAACAATCTCCGAGCCGACCAAAGCTCCATGCGCCGCTCCGTACGAATTCCGGTGCGAAGAACCGGTCCCAACAATTTCTCCTCAAATGACTCTTCCAATCACCTCTGCCGAATTTGCTAAACCATGCCCAAGTGGAAACCACGCATCACGCTTGTACAGGGTTTCACTGATCGCGTCCGGACCGGGCCGTGTGGAGCGATATTTTTTTCAGAAGAGAACTCATGCCCCACTCGCGATCCACCCCACACAAACAACCAATCACTTCTGTTTCACCCGTCGCAATCGCAATTCTGCGCAAAACGCGGAATCTCTGGGCCCAGCAATCGATTCCCCAAACCGGCTCCTCGATTGGCAATCCGGGCCAACTCGAACTGCGCGGGCTCGGGTTACCAAGGCCTGCCCGTGTCCAAACTCCCAGCGCCCGCCATATCACGAAGGCCGGATGAATGGAACGAGAACTTCGGGCTTCCGCACCACGCTCCAGAAAACCCGTAGTCGAAATGCCGCTTAACCGTCCGGCTGGAATGCAAAACGGCAGCAACCGCCCCGATCGAACCCATTCCCGATCCCGCATGCCCGATCGGCATCCGCCGCGATCGCAAGAGGGACAAACGCTCGACGAACCGCAGCTGGGAACAGGAAATCGTGCGTGGTACCAGAGTGCCTCCTGGCGGATTCATGACCCGGGTTGGGAAAACCATGCCGAATTCGGACTCGACGGCAGTTAGCGGCAACGCCGAAACCCTCTCGCATCCAAACCGGTTTTTGGAATGAGACGCAAAACCGACGCCTACACGCTCGCATTGGATTTCGATTCCGCCAAGCGAGCGCTCGCGCCGACACCGACCACCGAAACACGGGCGATTCCAACATCGATTACGACCGCTTGCTCAGCGATTCGAACTGGAACGACGTTCGGCAAATTCGGCCTGGAATCGATGAGTCAAAGCGGTTCGATTGGCGGGTCAAAAACTCAAACGGCGGTCCTTGGGTATTTACTGGGATCCGCAACGACGCTACAACCTGATCACCCGCTTCGGTGCTGGTGCGTCGCGTGAAATCGGGGCGCCGATTGGATGAAGTGGGGTCGCCGAACGCCGTCTTGGGCGCGATGCGGAACACCAACTTTCATCGCGTATCAAAAGATCAAAGCGAAAATCGATTACTTCCCGACGTTCGCCGATTTGTCAGTGATTTCCGACTTGTTACCGATGTCGCTTGGAATCCCCTGATCGATAACTCCCGAGAATCTGTCGATCGCGGTGTCGGTGAACAACCCGCTACGACAGCACTCCGGCAAGGAGCAATTGGCGAGCGATTGGTACTACTCGGCGTTGTTGTTGTACAAAATTTTGAAGGCACGTACGTCCAGCCTTTCCTAGGATGACATCCGATCTCCACGTCAGGCTAGAAAGCCTACGTACGTCCGCCAACGAAAGCCACGAATTTCGCATGAGATTCATCCGCGATCCCGCCGTTGAGCACCTGCAACGTCCTTGGCAAATCCCCCGCGAGCACCAGCGTCGACATCGAGCCACAACCCCCGGCAAGCACGAACCGCTTGCGGTAGATTCGACCGGCACCGATCGCAAACCGAACGTATTCCCACCGTCGAGCACGAATCCCAATCGATCTCGTGTCGCTCCGTTCGCCAAACCACGAACTCGGCGACACGTTTTTCGCCGGTACGCGTTGAGTTTGTCTTGTAAGATCGTAGCCTCACCTACTGGCGGCAAATCTCCCACGATCAATTCGCGGCGGCCCCTGGAGATACACGGTCGATGATCCGCGTCCGCCCGCCACAGCGTTCCCTTCGATACGAAAGATACCCGTCCGGCTGCGGCGCGTTGTCCATGTCGAGGTCCAACGTCGAGTTATCCCCCCGACGACGCCCGGCGTCATCACGGCGGTACACACCGAGCCAGGTCACGAAGTCCAAAATGAGGCTCGCCTTGGCGTTCGGTCTGAAACCGGCGATGGCATGTAAACGCGTCCTTCGATCAATTCGGCATGACGGGATTCGCATCGCAAATGATAGCGGCGTAAAAAATCGACCCGAGTCAACATCCCCGCTTTTCGCAAAACGGACAACCCACGTGAAGTGCGATTTCACTGCCGAGCGTCTCAGTTTTGTAAGTCCAGTCGGCCATCTTTTTTACGCTCGAAGTCCCGAGTGCAGCCATTAAGCCTGCAAGTGAACCCACATACCCAAATCAACAACCAGCAAAACAGCATTGATTGCTGCCGAGGGGAATCTATTTTTCACTCGCGCTTGGCAGCGGCCAGGGGTTCAATTGAGACGGAACCACCATTCTACCGAAACCCGTCAGGAAACGTCCAGATTGCGGAATCACGGAATGCGGTTTGCTGCCCACCGACCCCGGTCGCACATCCGAAAAAAGTACGAGCGAGACTCCCGTCACTAAACCCCGCCGCCTGAAAACGCCGATAGCCGGCTCCGCCGGCTATTGCGAACGCCAACATATCAACGCCGAGGCATGCTTACTTTTACGCAATCAAACGACCGGCTTCGCCCCACAACGACGGATCCTCGGCGACCGGGACAGGTCGCTCAGGGTCAACGATTAGTTCACCCAACTCGCGGTCCGTGATCATGTAGAAAAACCCCATCCGAGGTTTGATCGATCGGTTCTAACCGGTCCATGCGGACGTCGGGATCAAAACCCCGCATCTCATAGCCGTCATGTTTTCGGTGCCGCGTGGAATTTGCAATAATTGTCCGCGTCGGTTTCGGATTGCCGCGGGCAGCGTTGATTCGGACCACGTCGCGACCGGGCCGCTCGGCGCTGGCGGACCGCCGCCGGCGGGCAGAACAGGACCGATGACAATGCTGGTCGCCCGGTGAATGTGGGACTGTTCCGCGTATCGAACCACAAAATGGCACGCCGTCGCTCCTCGATCCATGTGTGTCACCGACATACCACGGCATCGCCGTTTGGCCGACGACCTTGACCGTGAACACGATCCCCTCGGTCGCCAACGCGACTCGCATCGGCAAAGATCGGGCCTCCCGACAACGCAACCGACGAAAGGCAAACGACACGACCTCGGGCAAATTTCCAAGCCACGCGAACTCCATTCGAGTTTGTGTTTGGCAGCAACGGACTTCGAACCGGAACAGGATGGTCGTGTCAACGAGGGGGTTGGGTTTTCTTTTGGCCATGGAAAAGGTACGTGGTTGAGTTTCATGCAGGGGCAGATCGCGTCGCTCAAGAGCGTAGCGGAACTCGTCAAGAGTTCGATTCCACCCGAAAGTGGAAAGTTTCGACGAGTTTCGCCTACGAATCGGCCGATTAAAAAGGCCCCAAATTCGGTCTCGTTTTCCAGTGAAACAGGCGTAGTCATGATGACTGCGAAACCGTCGTTTTATCATCACAACTCCTGCAGAAACCGAACGTTTTCACTGGATTGCTTTAACTTTACTTAACGTTCTGGTCCCCTAACCGGGCAGGGGCGCCGATAAACGTGCTAAGGCAGCGCAATCGCATGGAAGCGAAACGAGCATTTGGTCCGGTTTCTACTTTTATCCAGATCACACGCCGCTGGCTTCCGCTGTGGTTTGAACACCCTTCCATCGTGGTGCTCGCATCCACCTCCATTTCCCCACCTTCAGCCGAGCGTTGTTTTTG
>Ga0163217_1066450_pt1 | contig 10999 bp, 12 predicted proteins | sample SynspAceP_FD_185933 | JGI IMG/M metagenome (GOLD analysis project Ga0163217, IMG submission 185933) | Saline lake microbial communities from Ace Lake in Antarctica - Synechococcus sp. Ace-P (PacBio error correction) | ecosystem: Environmental > Aquatic > Non-marine Saline and Alkaline > Saline ...
GGGAAAAGAAAAAAAGGAAGAAAATGGAAAACTTGGCGGTCCCCCGCACGCGGCCGCCTTTGCCCTTCTTTCTCCGATTGGCATTTAAAATTCCAGCGGCAATGAACGCCGCATGCGGCCCTTCGGGCGGGGCCCCATCGGAACCCTGACGGCTTTGCCCCTCTAGCGTGCCTGGCCATGACCTGCCGGAAAAAAATGTAAAAATGTGCCCCTGCTGCGCCCGAGGCAATGGGCCCAACCCTATGCCAATGGTTGGCGACGATCTTCGCTGGGGTGTCGGCGGCAGGGCCTTTTTCCTTTTGCCCGAGCGAAAGGGCGGGTAATTTTTTTGCCGATTGAAACCGGGCGGGCGGCAAGGTGAGGCGAGATTGCGCTGGCCTGACGTGGCGCTGAGATACACCGATGCGCCTTGCCATTTGAGGTCCAGATGCCCTAGCCAGTTCCCTGCGCTGCCAAAGCTCGGGCACACTTGTCCGCAATGGATTTCAAATGTTCCCCGATGCGCGGGCAAAACTCCTCTCCCCTCAAACCCAAGCAGAAGAAGCGGTCTCATCTCTGCGGATACACCAGTCCTTGATTGTTTAATGCACTCCGTCCTCGCGAGAGACGTGTGAAGCAAATCACATGTGCCAGCTTGGCGCGAATTAATCCCATTTTTCGACAATCGTTCCAAAAAGTAACAAAAATACGAGAACGCGTAATCGTTTTTCGATGTCCCCAAGTGGTAATTAACGAGAGATTTCGGGTGCCGATGGTCGCCAATGATGAAAGGGCCTACGTTGTTGGAGAAAAAGCCTTGTGTTAAGGAGAACCGCCGGACCAGGTAGTTCAAGGTCCGATTTTGGCAGCATTTCCAACCAGTCGACCTCCAGATATCCAGCTGCTGTATTATCAGGGGTTTTAAGGCCGCCGTGGTAACCTTGGTAACTTTTGCACCTTGAACCCGAACAAAGTGTATCAAGAGTAAGTCAAAAGCGATATTGTTTTTTTATTGATAATTCCTCAAACCCAGCAACCAAAATACAACCCTTGGTATATATTTTCCTAATCTGTAAGTCGCGCGTTTCGAATTCGCGCCCGGGTCAACCAATTGGTTTCAGGAGTCATGCTGGAAGCGCAAGCTTCGGCCCTGCAGACCGGTTTTTTCTCGTCCCAGTTTCGCCAACGCCAGGACCGGGGGCGGCGTCCGAGCATCGGCGTCGAGAAGGTTGACGACCGCGTTCCCCAGCGCGGATACCCAGCATGGTTGAAATATGCCAGCCGGGCAGGTTCGAAGCCCGTTCCGAGAACCCGCCTCGTGCAATGGATCGTGCGCCTTGGCGAGCGCGATCTTTCCAGCAGGCACAAACTCGCAAGACACGGCGCCTGTCGTTCCGCACCTCTTGCCGGGCCAATGAAGCCGTCGGGCTTTCAAGCTTTCGACCAGGCTGGTGATCGTGGCGTGCTTTTGAGTCTGGGTGGCCTCAGCGACTGGCCGGCAAGAATTCGCACCGCTCGTTCCAGATGCCCAGGACACTCAACTGGCGACGGCTCAGTCCCCGGGCCTATCTGGCCAGGCGCCTGGACGTCAGTTCTGGTCATGCGCTGAATGCGCCGCCCAGGCGCAATCAGGGCGTCCTCGGATCGTTTGCTCACGTGTCGACACCTATTGGGCGCGAGGGTCTGGACCCAGCGCGGCTTTCAGGAGGTTTAGAGGTGTGCCTCTATACGGGCCCATTGGGTTCAAGCCCGCTTTGTTGAGCGGCCGAAAGCGGACCCTCGTGTCGGAGCTTGCCCGGTACGCACGGCCCGTCGGGTCTTGTGAAAATCAAATGCCAGGCCGGATCAAACGGTAAATCCGCAATAATCGAGCAGCGCCGGAACCTGGCCTACGCAAAGATCGTCCAAACGGTCCTCATGCTGGACCCAAGGATTGCGCCCCTCGTGCAGGGCGGCATCCCAATGGTCCCATCAGGTCGAAGCATAGCCGCGATAATAGTTGCCCGATATCCGTCGGCTGGTAAGTGGAAAGTTCCGGTGGCCTTCGGCAAAGAGCTGCTTGAAGCCCGACCAGCAGCATCCATTGGACGTTGCGGGCGCGCATCGATAATTTTTGCATTCGGGAGATCAGGTGGAATCAGGTCCGATATGCCGTGATTGTTCGGCATCTTGTCGGTGACGAACAGGGCGGCGCCCTGCCCGGTGACTGCCGTGTTTTCGATATAGTCTCTGCGCAAGCGCCCTTGAGGTTCGGCCTGCGGCGCAGTTCCTGTGCAGGATACGCCGGATAGCGTGTGACGATCGGTCAGCTGCTTGCGCCCGCGCAGCCGTGTGGCGAGTGACAGACATGTTCGGCAATTCCCCATGCGTGCCTCGACATCGCGGGTGTGAGGCCCAGGATCTGCTCCGAGTCAGGGGTCGATCCGCCCGCGCAGGCCGAGAATGAAGGATCGAATCAGGTGCGGGCTGCCCTTTCCCCCTGTTCCGAGACAGGTCCGCCCGTGCCGGCCGTTTTCTGCGCATCGAACTCGGCATGCAAATTTGTCGCGGTCGTGTACGCACCGTCTGGTGGCTGTCAGCTTCTTCCGCGTGCAAAAAAGCCTGAAGGCACTGGTCCATGATCGCCGCGATCCTCATACGCCTTGCGAGCGCGAAGCGATGTGGATGCGAGAAGATGGTCAAGTTCCGGGGGCGCAGCCTGTGCTCCATGCCGCGAGCTTCTTCATCGCTTGAAACCATAGGTTCTTGAGATTGGCCAGCCCCGTACCAGGCATCGCCCTGACCCGGCGCCATCACGCACGCGGCCGGCCTGGTATGGGCCACCGCATGTCGCTGCGACCGGGTAGGGTTTAGGGCATGGCCGTGAAACCAGTGTCGCCGGGTTGCGTCGGCCAGTTTTTGGCCAGTAACCCTGTCGAAAATTAGTCGAGCGCGGTTTCATAGTCCCGCCTGCAATATGCTTCTCGATCGCGAAATGGGAACTGAATAACCGGAATTGTTCCGAGTCGCGCGCCCATCAGGGCGCGGCCTGTTTCAAGGCCTAGCGGTGTATTTCTGCCGTTTTGGCGCAGGACCTGGAATATAGTCGAGGCGCAAACACTGGATAATATTATCAGGTTTCTAGCTCGATGGCGCTTTTCAAGCGGAAGTCGTGCATCCTCATGCACATGAGCGTGAGCCAATATCCGCTGAGCAGGCGTCATGGCTTGACATGCGTCGGTGGTGCGGAGAAACGCGCGCGGCGATTTCTTCGCCGCGAAAAATTCGGCCTTCGTGCACGTGGTTTGTAAACGCGAGCAAATTCGCGGGGAAGCGCGTCATCCGTCCGCTTGGGCGCGGGCCATTTTGCAGCGGCCTGCTGTTGGCCCAAGTGATTGCGTGCAATTCTGCCTGTCGGGTCCAAGCTTGGCGATCAATGCGGGATTAAAACCGCGTCGCACGCTTCATGACCGCAGAGCGCCGGCCATGTCGCCAAAGCGCACCGCTTCAAGTGGGCCTTGCCTTCCTGATGGGCGCGGCCATAAATCCGGGGCGACCCAGTCCATCAGTTCGGCAAGGCGCGGCGGCCGCGTCTGCATGGCGGCCTTCACATAGCGGGCGCTAACGGCGGTCGATATAGGAGGGCATTTTTTGTGTGCGGGCTGGTCGGTCAGAATCGCCTGTGCGATTTCACTCGCCGCTGCGAAATTGCAGCTGAATGTGGGCTTGTGGCGTTCTTCCAAGGGCCGCGGCTTGCTGCGTTCAACTTCCTGTCACGCTGTCGATCATATCCCTGTCTGAACCGAAATGCAGGCGCCCTGATCCTAATCAGGGCGCTGCAATTCAGTAAAGTCGCTGTCTGTCTTAGTACGTGAACGAACCCGTACGCCAACTGTGGCGCTGGACGAACAGGCGTAACCCGCCTCACGGGTCGAAGACGAAAGTTATTCGCCAGTTCCGCATATTCCGTTTTCGGTCAGGTTGCTCCCCATGAAACAAAATTTTTTTCCCCCAAAAAGCCGTCCATTTTGTCGGCCGTGGACACCGAGCCGTGGGGCGCCCCAATTGGTCATCGAGCTATCAAATCTCTTTGCCTTGTTGATCTCGATGATGGTCGCTCAACCGAGCTTGTCCCGTGAGAAGACCGATCTGCGCATGACAGGGCGGTGAGGACGAACCGGCGATGTCGGCGTTCAATGGGTCCCATTCATGAAGCGGGCCCGCAATAGTTGCCCTGGAGCTGGGTGCAAAGGCCAGTTCCGAGCCGAGCAGGACGTCATCGGTCGGGGTGGAGAACTTCTGTCACTTCCGTATCGAGGAAGGAAAGAACGCGCCGCCACGTCAGGCCGTCGACCGACGCCGGAGCCACGTGAATTCGCCTTCCACGCCTTGATTTCCGCATTGGCGGCATTGTCCGAAGAGACAGGTTCGGTGATGGATGGATCGAAGATCGTCGTCTGAAGGTTGTCGATCTTAACAAGAAGGCCCGACGTTCAGTGCGCAGGGAATTGTCGAAAAGTTCCGTTTTCCCAGCCGAGTTCGAGTTTTCCACATCGGTCCGTATCAAGCGCCATAAGGGGACGGTGAACCCGTTGGGTCCGGCTGCGCGCCCGGACGGTTCAGGAAGGCCGGGACGGAAGCCTTTCCGCAGTAGGGTCGCGAAGACACAGGAGTCGTCGGTCGTGTCCAGTTTGCCGGTCCACCTTGTAGATAAACCCGTCCGTTGCGGCTTGTCGGGTGCGCCAAGTGGAATTGTTCGGGGCGAACTGGGCCGAGATATCGTCTGGCCGGCCAAGTTTGGCAGGTCGGAGTCATGGTAGAGGTTGAAGACAGGACGAGTATGGAGCGCTGGAGCCATTCAGAGAGTCCCCGACTTCAATATCGTATCTAACGGCGCGCCGACCGTCAGGGCAAATCTGGATTCGGTGATGTTCCGAACGTCGCTTCGACAAAAATCCGCACTGCTTGTCTGTGCGCTTGACATCATTGCGGAAATGACCCCCGCGAGGGAACGGTCCGGCTGGCCTGAAATATGCCGGTGACTCGAAGCGTTGGCCGGAGATCTGCGCCGTGGCACGGCGGTATTGGTTCACGGATAGCTTGGGTCGCGAACGCGATGGATCCGTTCGGAATATGGCCACTGGTCGAAAAGCCGGGATAAACGTTGGAAAATCATTCAGGCTTCGGCGCAGCTCAAGATCTACTGATAAGAAGCCACCAAGGTAGCGCGGATCGATGTTTCGTAGGCGTGTTGACCGGAGCTCATGAGTCTGGATTTGTTCCCGTGCTCGATGTCACGTTAAGGGTCCCGGCGCATAGCAGCAAATGCCTGACGGCGCGGCGCCGCCGGATGATAGCTCACATTATAGTCCGCAAGATTAAGTAGGGAAGGTACTGGGCAACAAAGAGATAGTAACGAGTAGTCAACTGTCTGGTCCGTACTGTCGTCCTCCGTAAGAGGCGCCGGTTATAGACGTGCTTCGAGCGCGCCCGATGCGGCTTCCAGCGTCCCAGGTCCGTGTTGTGAGAGCTGTCCTCGTATCTTCGTCGTCGGTGAACCGGACGATATCTGTAGTCAGCAAGATCTGGGTCAGCAAAGAAGACGCCATCGGAATCCCAGGTTCTGCTCTGGGAGTGCGATACGCTGAGACCCAATCCTGATCGAACTCAAGAGGCCGCTCAAACGGGAAAGCCTGATAGCTCGTATCGTTGATATCGTTCTCGGCGATCGAGCATTGTTTGGCCGCAATGAATAGTTAACGTGCCGGACCAGTCAGCGCCGCTTGAAGGCGCCGCGATTTCGGCATGACCACCGTACCATTTGCACGGAACGTTGCTGCGGGAACGGAAGCGCCCCGTACTCCGTAATGTCGAGCGTGCCGCCGACATTGTCGATATAGCCGCCCCTGGTTGTCGGAATAGAAACAACGCCGCGCAGCGCGAAATTATCGTAATTGGCAGATTGATGACCGCTTCGACGCTGTTTGCTCTCTCAACCTGCCTTCCGGGAATGAGGTCGCATGCTTTCACTCTTGGCTTCCAAAATGTCGCCGAGTCGCGGCTTTGTTCGTGATCAAAGCTGACTGTAACCCGCCTGAGAACGTTCGCGCCAAAAAGCGTTCCCGATGGCCGGACAGGACCTCTCACACGCTCAAGGTCCGCCGCAAGACATCAATGGTTTTGCGGCAGGCTGCGAGAACCGGCTGCTCGTCAAGGTACTAGTGCGACAGTTCCGGTGCGAGCCTGCCACGCCGGCTGTGGTGAGGTTCGCGGTGGTCGATGCGAGACCGCGCTAATTTATGAATCCGGTGCCTGACCGGGGCCGAGATCCCCCGGCTGTCACGCGGCAGCTGGGACACGGTAGTCTGTGAAAATTCTTGACTGCCGAGATCATCAAAGCTCGCTCCACTCGAATCCCCGAGAGCAAGCCACGGCGACGGCACACACTGCCCTCTGGGCAGGTTGTCCGTATATTCTTGTTGGCTTAGCGGGTGACGGCCTTCAGGCGCGGGTCTTTGAGGCCTCCGCGCGAAGCTTGCCGTCCGGTGCCTGATTTTTGGGCTGCGCCTTGAGCGACAAGGCTCTCGCGATGCGCAATTAAATGAGGCGCCATACATCAAATTCTTTCATGAGCGCAGTTCCCTTTGTCAGGCGTTCCAACCGAATTCGACTTTGTGCGGCACATACGTGGCGCGACGTTCATAGTTACGGAGTTGCTGGTAGGGGCCGCGTGGTAGCGAATTATTACGAATGATAGAAAGGTTTTTGCTGAAATTCGCACATCGAATGCCTGAGTGTGTTTTGCTCAGATGCCTCCCTATAGCTGCCCGGCATTTCTGGCCGAATTTCCCGTCGAAAAGGATCGGTTGCGCGAGGAATCAAAATTTTGATTAGCGACATAATTCACTGCAATAGGCGTGCATGACCAGTGATGGTGGGCCGACCGCAGAGATGCCACCTCGTTCCCCGCAGAACCAATCGCAAATGGCCGAATACGAAACCGATAATGAAATCGGCAGGACATATCGAAGTCCTCGTGGGCTTGACCATCCGCACAACCCCGTCTTTTCAATGAGTGCGGGGCCTCGTCATCTTCTTTCCGTTGTGTCCGCTTGTCTTCCCTGAAGACGACCAATCTGGCCCTTGTCTGATCGCGAAGACATGGACCCTTCAAAGCGCTGAACTGCTGTTCGGGCGAATCACGCCGGTGATCGTGCTCTCTGTTCTGCCTGTCGCTGCGTTTTCAGTCCAGTTGGGGCGGATCCGGCTGGCGGGGCAGATTTTGCGACACCCGATTCACCAGATTCATTCCTTGGGTTGCGATGCTTTTGCCCTGTCCCGTCGGCATAGGTTCCAATGTTCCTACGCGGATCAGCCCGTGAGCGCGACTGCCTTTATATGGCCGACTGGTTCGTCGGAAACGCCTTCTGTCCGTCAGCTCCCGCCACTGCCCCGGCCGCCGAGGCGGCTCGCTCAGCCGCGACCATCTCCATTGGGGCTGGCGCCTTGGGCGACCTACCGCGATTTGTCGGCTGGCACTGGCTTCTTTGCGCACACAAGGGGCTGCCGCTCAGCATCCGAATCATCCTTCTATCCCATATTGGGAGAATCGGGTCTGGGGCTGGGCCGGGCCATATCATGACCTGTTTGCCGTTGTATCGCGATATTTCGGCCTGGCACGACGATTGGCATCGGTGCGACCTCAAGACCATCGAGCGCCTAGTCCTACTTGTTCGGAATTCGAGCAAACGCGCCTGATCCAGATTCTCCTCATCATGACGAATGACAGGCCCTTTTGGCGGTATTGTCCGGTCCCTCGTGTCGGACGGCGCGTGAAAGCTCATTGAGCAACATCAATATGGGTCGTTGCTTTTGCACCTGCTGCATGTCGTGGTGATTGCGGGCCCGACGATCTTGATCTTCAACAGGCATGGGCGAAAATCCCTTTCAATTATTTCAAGGACGCGCCCGCCCTGACCAACTGGGTCGGGCGCGGAGGACATTGTCTGGTTTCACGACTGGACATTTTCTACTGGGCCTGGTGGAATATCATGGCGCCAATGTTTGTCGCATGTTTCATCGCGCGCAAATTTCACGGGGCCGCACTGTTCCGGGAAATTTTTCGGCCGTTGTTCCTGCTCTCGCACCCGTTCACGATTTGCGCTGGTCCCTGGTTTTCCGCCATTTTAATTTTTCGCGAAACGGCAGATGCGCAACAACAAATCGGGCCGGTTGGCTGAGCTTATCGTGGCGAAATGACGAACGCATCGAGATCACATGTTACAAAATGCTCGCATCGACAGCCCGTTTCCCGTAGGTAACATCATGGCGTGGCGATCTGCTTTGTGAGATCGTGTGTCATCGTGACGAGTCCGCAGACTCGCGCTACTCGTTGTCGATACGGATCACGAGGTGGGGGAAAAAAGATTTCGCCCGTTCATCCAGCGTGTCTGGTTTCTGGGCTTGCATACTGGGGCTCACGCGCGTCCGCCTGCTCTATGGCGGCGGCGCCGACGTGCTGAGGTCTCTGCAGGCGGGGACAATCAAACGGCGGCGCTTCCGTTTACGGGGATCCTGCTTTGTCTGCTGCCTCAGCCTTATATGCGGCATCGGACGCAAACACGAAAAGCTGAAAGGGGCGAGTAAGAGCGCGCTGCGACGCTTCGGCAGTTCAGTTCGATGCGTGCGGTCGGCGTGTATGTCTTCATTCATCTCCGCCAGTTTCAGGCTTACTTCTAGGCCTTGCGGGTTTCCATGCTGCCAGGATAGGCCCACCTGCCTCGCTTCGCATGAGGCCGCAGGAACCTGCCGCAAAATAGCGATCCATCTGGTTGAAAATTTGCGGCAGCCTGGTTCGGCTTCATCGTGCGTAACATCCGGGCGAGATGTATGAGGTCTTCATCCGAGCGGTTCTGCATTTCCTCCAGCGCGCCGCGAGTGTTTTGTTGCAACGCGTCCAAAATCACCGCCCGTGCGATCCGATTTCCTGTTGCAGCCCGCGTCTGAGCGATAAATTCCGTCGGTCAGTGTCTCGAACTGGGTTCGATCGCCTTTCTGGCGTCGCCAGCGTCGGCCGCTGTTTCTCGCTGAAGCAGACCTGGTTGATCGGCTCCACTTTCACCCGCCGCAGAGGATGTATCGGCAGGAATCCATGCTTCCGCTTCGAATGTCTCGCCGGGAAGCCGTCCTCGCGTTCGCGATCGCAAAGCTGCTGGCAGGAACCGCACGGCGGCAGCCGATCGCGAAAAGGAAATCCGAGAGAGAGGAGAACGTAGGACCCGCTTTATCGAGCGTTTTCATGGCGCTAGCCTACCCCGATGCGTGAACGGCTTTTTGCTTGTCCGAACAGGAAGCGGCCAGCAATTCGGCACTTCGCCTGCAAAGCTTCCTGTCAGATCCCGAAGCCGTTGCCATGCAGCTTCGTCATTCCATGATCGGGTCTTCGATGAATCGAGGATGATCCGCATCATGATTGCCAAGCTCCCTGTTTGGCGTTGCGCAACCTGTCGACGGCGTTCGTCTGCGTGCCTCTTCTGCACAGAGGCCCTGCAAGGTTTCGAGTCGCTCGCAAGGTCTGGTTGGCGTCCCTGCAGCATGGCTCGAACAACAAGAACGGCCATTTCCTTTTCCCGACATGGCGACCGTGTCCTCCTGTGCAGTCGCGACATCGCTGCGATGGACTTCGCATGGCCAATGATCGGTGCTGATCCAAGTCCCGTCCTTCGTGTCTGCAGCGCCTTCAGGCGTCGATTGGAGGACGAAGCATATACGCAGCCGCGAACGATACCAGGACAATGCTTATATCGTGGGTTCAAAATTCATGCGTCTCATTCAACAGGAATTCGGTGAATCAGGCGAACCCGTCGGTACACTTGCCGCCAGGACGAGCTGTGAACGTGGCGGTCCAACTGTCCCGCCATGTGGGTAATAGAAACCCGGATTTTCGAATCGCTGACTCAACAGCGAAGTAATTTGTGGAATGCAATCGATCAGCACGGTTCCCGCCTCGTTCACACCTGTTGAGATTGTCTCCACTGTCAGTGATTGATGGGTCCCACTTTCCCTCTTGAAGGTAACGCGCCGCGGGGGCGCTTCCGAATCCGTATATCAGGATATCTCGCCAGTTTTCGACTGTACGGACTGTCCGTTTAATAGCTGATCCCAGCATGAGAAGCCTGATCTCTTCTGGTTCGACACTGCAACTTCGGCAGCGGGAGCGGGGCGATGAAAAAAACGACCCGTCCCGCATAAAGAAGCCTGACGAGGCGCCGATAGCCAGCAGCGCGATACTCGAGTATCCCGCACCCGCTTTCGCTCGACAGGCGCCGAACTCTGGGTGCTGCGTCATCGACCGCTTTTGCGCCCATTGCCCTTCGCCATTGAACCCGAGTCAGACTTAAAACGCCACAAATGCTGGTTAAGCAAATTTTTTGGTAAAGGACCTGTTAACATTACCCGCTTAATTTTAACCATCTGCAGAAATACTTCATAAACAGAATTGCTGGGTCATGAGTTTCATCGCTACTTTGAAGGAACCTGCCTTTGCAGCGGCCAACTGATGTGGCGTTTGCCATATACTGGGGTGCACGCTTGCGATGACCTTCCTCCGTACGGGGCGCCAGCAACAGCCGAGAACACTGCTCTACGGCGGGCTCGAGCCAGCCAGTACGGGCGAAATCATCGACGAAACTCGAAAAGCGGGGCGAACCCAGTACGATCCGTGGGCTGACGCCATTTTCGTCGGGCAGAAAGGACGCGATGCCGTCCGGTTCTTCGCTTCGCGAGATCGGCCTGCCGCAAGCAATCGTTCAGGGTTAAAAAGCTAGACGGAGGTTAACGGCTTCTCTTCGTGACGTCCGAAAATGTACAAGTGCGCCTACTGCGGCGCCAAAGAAGGTGAAACTAAACGCGTACCATCCTGGCGATTCCGGGCGTCCAGTCTGTCCGCGTTCAATCGGCGCAAGCCTTCGATCCGGATTTGCGCGATCGGAACCGAACAGACGCGTCTGTGACGTATCGCTCCACCCCGCGACCTGTCCGG
>Ga0163217_1091474_pt1 | contig 10999 bp, 14 predicted proteins | sample SynspAceP_FD_185933 | JGI IMG/M metagenome (GOLD analysis project Ga0163217, IMG submission 185933) | Saline lake microbial communities from Ace Lake in Antarctica - Synechococcus sp. Ace-P (PacBio error correction) | ecosystem: Environmental > Aquatic > Non-marine Saline and Alkaline > Saline ...
ACACAAAGAAAAGAAAAGAAGATTTGGCCAAAAGGATCGTTGCCCCGCGGGAAACCCAAGGCCCCCCTGCCTGCAACTTTGGATTTTGGCGAACTGAAAAACGCCCAAGCCCCCCCTCGCCCACGCCACCACCAAATCCCTGGGTGGATGACGCGTGATGTTGGAATCGACTGGCCCGTTGCTCGCCGCGTCTTCGCGACGCCCGAAGCCACCGGCGTTGGCTTGGCTGCCCCTGGCGGCTGGACCCGACCGCCAGCCCAACAGAGTTGAGGCCGGCAATCGGCGCAGCCGCTGCGCAACTGCTTTGAAAGCTCGGAAGGTTGAACCGCCCTCACCGCCTCGGCCTTCCAAGGCTCATGCTGAGGAAGCGCCCCGCTGCAGGAGGCCACTTTCCAGCTTGATGCCGCCGAAGCCCGCTGAGCTCAAAATGGGGGTTCTGCAGGCCCTGTGGCTTCCGGGCTGGGGTCCTGGCGGCGGCCCATGCCGCAGCGGCGATGCCAGCACAAAGCCTGGCCTGGGCGATCCGACAGGCTCCTGCCTTGGCCTGGTGCTACCACGATCGGCCGGTGTGGCCGCCGGGGCTGTGCGCCGCATCAGCTGGGCGGTGGCGATCGAGCGGATCGCCCGCTGGAATCCATCTGCTCACCCCAGCCTGCAGCAGGTGCTGCACCGAAAACTGGACACGCCGCAGTCAGCGGCGCCTGGGCGGAGCGTTTGCCCCTCCCCTGCTCATCCGTACCTGTTCGGCGATGGCCGGCCGAAACGGGGGCTGGGAGCCTGCAGCTATCCGTCGAAGCAATCGCTGAGTGGGACGTTTGTGCGCCGGCAGCTGCACGCTGGCAGCTCACCGCCCCGGTGGTTGGCGGCCGTGGGCTGGATACGAGCGGGCTCTCCGCCGATCAGCGCCGCTTCGGCCACCGCAGCCGGGGCTTGAACGGTGAAGTGGGCTCTTGAGCCGATCGCGCCAATCCCCTACCGGTGATTCGCCCCTGGATCGGCCCTTGATGCCGGCCAGCTTCCCGGCGCCCTACGCAGCGCCTCCGGCTTTCACCTGATGGAGAAGCAGCGGCCGGCTCGGTGATCGCCAGCACTGGCGATCAGGACCGCTACGGCTTGAATGGAGGCTCCTGCCTCCTCGGCCCGGGACACAACCTGCTGCTGTTCTGGACACTGCGCGATGAAACACAGTGGAGAGCAGCTGCCCTGCCGGCACCGATTCGCCAATGGCTGGAGCTACTGCGCAGCGAACTCGGCGAGCCAGCAGCGGCGGATCTGGTGATCGCCCACGCGGGCCATCCCCTCGATCGCCAGAAACCTTCCTGCCCAGCCACGGACGGGCTCCGCAAGCTGTGCATCGGCGTCTTGCGTGCCGGGCGCTCGATAACGGCTGGAAGCAGGCCCGAGGGGCGCCCGGCTGGAAGCGGGCCGCGGCTGCCTCCGGCGGCCTCCACTCGCCTGTTTTCGCGGTGGCCAGAGCGAGGCCACCGAACGGCACTCCCCGCGGCCGAGACCTACAGGCCTGCGCGACTGGTTGGTGGCTCCCCGGGGAGTGGCTCAAGCAAAGCTTCGGGCCTGCCGCCGCGGGAATGGGTGGAAGACCGATCGAGGATCTGGAGGATCTTGAACTGCAGCGAGCGCAGCGGCCACTTTGTTGCGGCAGGCCTTTTGACGAAGCCGGTTCGCGCCATTGCCAGGCCGATTCCACCTGACTGAGCGAGCTCGACCGCCGGGCGCGGCCTGCTGCGCCCCAAGCCGGCGCCGAACTGGAGCGCAAGATCCTCGATCAGCGCTGGACTTCCCTGGGAGCTGGCTCGCCAGCTTTGGAGAAGCCCGCCTCGGAAACCCTCCACTGGCCTGGCCTGAGCAGCGATCCGGAGACGCCATGGATAGACAACCCGTGTGCTGGCACGCCAAGCGTTGTTCTGCCTCCAGGACCAAACAGCCGCGTGCCGGCCACTAGGCTGAGCTGACACTGCAGTGGGCTGCTGCCATTGCCGCTGGCGCGCCGGAGCGGAGGCCGTGCTCATCGCCCGCGATCAGAAAGCTTCAAGGACAGGGAGCGGTTGCGGGCTCCCGACCCTGCCCGACGCAGCGCACACCTCCAGCATGGCTGGAGTGGCAAGCGACAGCCGGCCTGCTGCCGCCGGTGCCGCCCAGCAGCGGCTGGGCCCTATGCCGCCGCGGAGTGGAAAGAAACCCGGCAAGCGGAAGCCGCCAAGGCACGCAACGAAATGGAGGCACGCCGATTTCGGCGGGCCACGCCGAAGCGGGAGGAGGAGGTCATGGCGCCTCTCTGCTTGGATCCACACCCGGTTTGATGAGCTGCCAGGAGGAAGGTTTGGTCCCTTCACAACCTGACCACGGCGCTGCACACTCCCTGCTTGAGCTGGGAGGCAGGCCAATGACAACCGAAGTGGCCCAGGCCACAACGATCGGGGCCATCAGGATCCAGGCTCCGACTTCCAGCCCAACCAGCTGGCCCTTGGGACCGGTCGTGCTGCTGGAGGCCAGCGCCCGGCACCGGCAAGACCTTGCCCTGGCCCACCTGTGCTTGCGGCTGGTGGCGGAGCGGGGTTTTACTTGCCTGCGCGACTGCTGGTGTCACCTTCACGAGTGGTCCGCTCCCGACTCCAGGACAGGATCGGGCAGCGCCTGGAGCAGGCTCCGCGGCCTGACCGCCAGCTGCGGCGAGCCAGCGCCCAGCCGGCGATGGCGTACTCGGCGTAATGGCTGGACCGCGGCAGGGACGGGCCCGGGGTCTGAGCAGGCAACCAACAACTGGCGGGCCGCCTGCTACTCGCCCTTGAAGACCTCGATGCGCCTGACATCACCACCATCCATGGCTTCTGCACCGCAACCGCTGCCCGCCACGCCCTGGAGCCGCTGGGACCGGAGTTGGAGCTCGAATCCGATGCCAACCGACTGATCGAGCCAAACCTGCCACGACTACTGGCACAAACCAGGTTTCCGTTGCCGGCCCATTGGCTGAAGGGTCTCAAGCGCCAGGGCCTGGGCCTTGAACCAAGCTTGCGGCAAGTCGGCCTCACAAACTGAAGACCAATCAGCGCCTGGCCCTGCCCCGCCTGCGCCAGGCTCGTGGCCGAATCAGCCGTTGGGCGATCAGCTCACGGCCCCTACTGGAGCGAGCTATGGCCCCGGTTTCTGCGACGTGGCAGCAACGGGCGAGCTCCCACTTTACGCCGCCTTGAAAAGAGCCCCGTCCACTGATTTCGCCTGGGAGCCCCGAAGCGATAAGACCTACCCGGCCAAGGCCCAGGAACGGACCGTCACCAGCGGTTTTCGGCCTGGCTAAAGGCCCAGGCGACAGCTTGGGAGCCACGCCCAGGGCGGGACACCTATGCCGCGCTTGGTGGCAGGCGACACCCCTCAAGACCTATTTTCCACCCGGGGCGTTTCACCAAGGCACGAGCCCTGGGAAGGCCCTGAGTGTGTCCCCTGCCATGAGCGGCCCCTGATGAGGCGGTGGCGGCCCTGGTGGATTGGACCGCTGGCGAGGCCGCCCAAGCCTGCACTCGCCACTGGCTGTGCGCGAAACTGCAGCCAGCGGCGCCAGCGCAGCGGCCGGAATGGGGATTTCGGGGGATCTCTCACGCCCTCCGGATCCCGGCCCCGAAGGCCAGGAGCACGGCGAACTGATCGCCGCGACGGGGGGCGCTACCAGGTGGGCCTGATCGAACGAATTTCCAGGACACCTGATCCACTGAGTGGGCGCATCCTGGCCCAGGCCTCCAAGCTGCCCGACCGCCCACTGCTGGTGGAAATGGGTGGAGAACTCCGAAGCGCCACGGCGATCTACGGCTTCCGCGGCGGAGATCTGGGCACCTTACCAGTCCGTGCGCCACTGCCATCGAGAGGGTGGTCGCGCCCTGCGCCCGAACTTTCCGCTCCTCAATCTGGTTTGCGTGGAGAGCCCTCACCGGCTGATTGAGCCCCGGCCCTGGTGCGCTCCGAGCTGCGCGGTGCCGGCGGTGGTGGCCCCAGCGCAGCGCGAGGCTTCCAGCTGACGCCCTGCCCCCAGGCACTCCCCCTGCAACTGCTCTGGCTTGGGAGGGATTCGCGCAGCGAGCTGGAGCGGGGGCTGCCCGAGCAGATCGGGAGGCTTGTTCGGGAATTACTGGAACGGGGCCATCGAGGTGCGGCGGAGGGCGACAGCGGCGGCGGCCTGTGCGGAAGGACAATCTGCCTGCTGGTGAGCGCGCACACCCAGGCCAATGCTGCGCACAGGCCCTCGAGCAACCGGGGCATCGCAGCCGCCTGGTGAGCAAGGCCGATCTGTTTTCCAGAGCGAAGGAACACGGGTGCTGCAACGGTTGCTTGATGTCCTTTGCCGAACCGGGCAGCGAACGGCCGGCGGCGCTTGCTGGCCGCGCTCGCCCTGCTGGGCTGGAGCGCCGAAACGCATCGCCCCAGGCACGGCCAGCCCCTGGGAGTCGCTGGCGGAGCGGCTTGGTCCGGTTGAGCGCTCATCGCACACCGCGGCCTGCTGGCCGTGCCCCTCGGGGAACTGAATCAGTCCCGAGGTCATGGCCGAATCCGTGCTCAGCGCAGGCTCCTCGCCGACCTGCAGCAAGGGCGCCGAGCTGGTCCCCGAAGAACGCCAATGCACCAGGAGCTGCCTGAAGCGCCGCCGCTACCGTGCCGACTGGCTGCGGCGACGGCGGCACATCCAACCCCTGAAGCCACCGCAGAATCCACCAACAACACGCGCCGCAGCCAGTCGGCCGTGCCCATCGTGACCATGCCACCGCAGCAAGGGCCTGGAGTTCCGTGGTGATCTGCCCGTATCTGCTGGCAGGCCCGACCAGCGGCCGCCAGCCGCAGCAACAACAACGCCTGGCCCCATCGATCCCACTGGGGCCCGGGGCTCGCCCGCCCCAAGACTGCCGCCGATCAGGCCAGGCGGAGGAACGCGAACGCTGGCTACGGTGGCCGCCACCCCGGGCGATGGAGCTGCTGATCTGGCTACGGACCCGCCAAAGACCAACATCCAACCCGCTGGAGCCCTGGCTCGTCGATTCAGCGGGCCTGTGCCGCAAGGGCTGGACTCCCTGCAGCAGATCGCCTTGCCAACGGAGGCGCACAAGAGACAGCGCTGGCAACCTCCGCCCAGATTGGGAGTCCCGCACTGGCCCGAATCCCCGAGCGCCCCTCGCCAGCGGCTGGGGTCGCAAGCAGCTTATTCCAGCGGAACACACGGCCCTCCTCGGCCAGGGGGCGCCGCTGGCCTCATCCCCCCAACCTGAGAGGGCCGTGACACCGGATGCGAATCACCAGCGCAAGAAAGCCAGCAGGGAAGGAATTCGGGCCCTGCCGATGGACACTCAACCCTCGCGGCCGTGGCTGGTCCTGCGCTGGGCGCCTCCGCCTTCTTCCTCGCGGGAGACCCTCGGCCGGCGATTGCCTGCACCGCATCTGAGGTGGGATCACCAGCTCCCGGCCGCGTCCAGCAAACAACCAGCAGGTTGGAGCTGTGAGCTACAAGCGAGCCGGCATCGGGGCTGAGCACCATGGGGGCGAAAGCTGTTCTGAGCTTTCTCGATCAGCTGCGTCCCTCACTCGGTGGGCCGTGCCCTCGGCGATTTCCAGCCTTCCGGCTGCCCGGTGAAGCCGGCGCTCAATGAAATGAACTTCGACTCCCCCTGGCGGCTGGGCCAGGGCAACTGTGTCCGGGCCGCCGGCTGGCCCGGGTGCTTCCCGGATCACCCCTGCCGTGGCGGCGAGGGCACGCGATCAACTGGCCGAGTCCTGGAGGTGGCCAGCCGCGCTTCCTCACCGGATGATGGATCGGATTCTTCACCGCCCCCGATATTCCCAGCGGCCAGGAACGCTGGTGGTGGCCGACTGGAAGAGCAACTTGCCGGCGTGCGCGATGGGCCGGCCCACCCCTGGCCTGCGGCCGCAGCAACTATGGCCAGGCCGCTCATGGCGAGGGGCTGATGGGTCGCCAACCACTACCTGCTGCAAGGCCATCTTCTACTGGTGGCTCCTGATCGCTACGGCGCTGGGCGGCAGCCTGGTTACCAGGCGAGCACACCTCGGTGGCACCTCTACGTTGTTGTTCTGCGGTGGGTGCCCCCGGCCCCAGGCGCGATGGTGGCTTACAGTCCGATCCCAGAATGCTGGTTGAACTACGGTTGATCTGGCCCAGGCTCGCAGTTTAAACACGTCGACACCCTGCCCTGGCGAAGGGCGCCATGACCAGCTCTTCCCATTCTCCAGCCATCACCCCAGTCCCGTCCTGCCTGGGGCCGTTGGCAGACGCCTTGGCCGAGGCGCTGCCCCGGCTCTAACGGCGTCCACCCGATCCGCTTGTGCGCGAGCTGATCGTTCGCCTGATCGGCTGGCCCCCTGGACGGGGGGACACTGGAGCTGTCTCTGCAGGGACCGCCGCCCGGAGGGGTGACAGCCGCCGCCTGCCCCCAGGGCCACAGCGACGCCCCTGGAGCGATCTGGGACTGGCCCCAGGAATGCAAGCCGCCACCCGGAGCGCTGACCGCAACGCTGCGCACCGGCCAGGGGTGGGCTGGCGCGCTGTGGCAAACAGCAGCTGCAGACCCTGCTGGCCGAGCTGGAGCAACGGGCCCAGCCGGGCTGCGGATACCGATTGCGGACGACGAAGCAACAGGAGCCGTGAGGCAGCCGTCCGCCGCGGTGGCCTAGATCAGCAAAGCAGCGACAGGCCGTGCAGGGGCTGCTGAATGCATCGCTTCGTCCTGCCTCGGCGGCGTCGGGACGGGAAAAACCGCCCGGTGGTGCACGATGCTGCGCGGTTCCAGCCTCAGGCCCCAGCTGCGCGTTCCTTATCTGCCCATACAGAGAAGCGGGGCCACGGCCTCAAACCGCGATCGACGAGCAGCCCTCCGCCTCTTTGCCAGAAGACTGTTTGGCGGGCCAGCTGGCTGCCTTCCTGCACCACACCCCCTGCATCGCTTGCTGAGAGCCAGGGGGAACCCTTCGGCCGCCATCGCCAGCACCCTTTGCCTTGGATCTGGTGGTAGTGGATGAGGTGTCGATGCTGGAATCTGACCATGCCACAGCGCTCCTGCTCGAAGCGCCTGCCGGCAGCAAGCCCAGCTGCTGCTGGTGGGAGATCCAGACCAGCTCCGGCCAGTCCGGACCCCAGGGCCATCCTCTGCGCATTAGATCAGACCGGACAAACGCCGTGGGCTTTGCGAGCCGCATCAACACTCACCACCTCCTACCCGGCAATCAGGGTGCGAATCTGCCGCCGTTGCCATCGCTGCGCCAAGGGGATCGCCGGCCGTGCTCGATCAACTCGAGTCAGCTGGGAAGCCAACCGACAACATCTCCTGGCTGCGCTGCGCGCCCCCCAGCTGCCGCTGAAACTCAGAGGTGCATCGCGAGCGCAGCGGAGAGCCTGGGCCAACCGCGCCAGGGCTTTCAGCCAGAAACCTGGCCGCGCTGCCGCAGGAAAACGCCCTGCTTGCGGCAGTTGAGCCTTCGTGGTGCTCTCGCCCCTGGCGGCGAGGCCCCTGGGGTACAGAAGACTCAATCGGCTGCTGCCTCGAAGACCCAGGGCGGGCGAGGTGGCCCGCCTCCTGGCCAATCGGGCAACGCCCGGTTCTTTGCACTCGTCAACCAGCCGGCGAGTGATCTGGCCAATGGCGAATGTCGGCGTGGTCGTGGCATAACAGCCACAGCGACAGTGCTGTTTCCAGGCTGGGCGGCCCAAATAACCCAAAATTCCCAAACAAGAGAAAAACCCCCCCCCCCTGCGCTGGTTTCCCCGGCCTGCTGGAATGGGGGCGGAACCGCCCTTCGCCCTGACCATTCCACAAGGCCCAGGGCAGCGAATAAATGCCGCTGGGGCCTTGTGGTGCCCGCTCAGAGGTCGGGGAGTGGCGTGCCTTTACACGCCGGATTGACCGGGCAGGCCAGGAAGGTGTCTTGGTACCCCCAGGATCCAACGCTGGCTGCCTGAACTCCTGGCTTAGGGGGCCAGAGGCGGAATGAAATCAGCAGGAAAAACAGCAGCTCCTGGTAGGTGGGCAGGGCCAGACGAGCCGGGTCAACCAAACGTCTCCGAACTGTCAGGATGTTCCGGAGGTGTCCCGATCAGGGCAGAAGGGTGTTTGGCGCGTAATCCATGTGGCTTGAACCTCGCCATGGGGATGAAGAGCCGATCGCGCTTCTTCTAGGGCCGCGCAAGGCCTGCATCATGCTGTCCTGGCTAAGGCCGGAGAATTTTGCCAGCCAATGCCTTGTCGGGGAGAGGGCCAATGGTTTCCCTGATTGATTCAGGAATTGCCGATCACCGAGGTAGGTCATCACCGCTGGAATAGATTCTGGGTGCGTGCCATCTGCAGGGCAACTTGGGCTCCACTTCGATCTGCCAGAACGTACCTGTTCGCAATAGAACCTCAAAGCGAACTTCGCAGCTCCACAAAGGGCCTCAGCACCCCGTTCACTCGGCAAACAATTCGCGGACTAGGGCGTTGCAGCCGAAAAGAGCTTTTCGCAGTGTTGTGAAGGTCTTCCTAAACCCTCCTCTCGACTCAACGGCCAATGTGGTGCCACTCCTTGGAGTATCCATCTCCCCCGAACACACAGAGCCATTGCTTCTCCCATGATCCCCTTGAGACGGAGATTGCAGCGATTTCGAGCGAATCCCAGCGCTATTTTCGCCTGCCACTTCACTAGAAATAAAACGGAGAGAATCAGCCAGGAGGTGTTCATCGCCAAACCAGCGGGCCCAGCACTGACCTGGTTGGAGCCGACGGGCGCGGAATTCGATAGCGGTTGCCGTGAACGGAAAGGGCGAGTGCGGTTGCGATTTTCGCCTGGATCTTTTGGGGAATTCCGGCAGAGTGTCGGAGACACCGAGTTTGCGCATCAGCCGGCCAAGAAACCGAACTGGTGATTCGCCCCGTTTGAGAATCTGCTTGTAGACCCCTTCGAGTGGCTGCCGAGATAGACCGAAATGATCGCCGGCGGCGCCTCGTTAGCCCGAGGGTGGATCATTGCCCCGGTGGCGACTAACGGCACTCGCAGCCAGCGGACCATAGAGGTATGCACGCCCCCGAATCACAAGCCCCGCAAACAGCAGAAACTGCATGTTTTTGTCGGGTGTCGCCGGGGTCGAGCAGGTTTCCCTGGAGTGGCATTGCCCACGGACACAGTTTGACATGCTTACCGGAGCCGTTGGATGCCCTCAAACGGCTTTCTCATGCACAGGCCAGTACATGCCCGTGCTTGCGGGGCCCGTGATTTTCAGCAACGTCATGGTGAGCTCTGGTTGTCAGTGGCCACGTTGGCGGCCTCAAAGAAGGGAGCCCAGCTCGAACTGCCTGGGGAGCCACTTCGTTGTGGCGTGTCCTTGGCGGGGATGCGAGGGTGGTACATCTGGCGCCGACGTCCTGCAAATGATACACCTGCACCGTTGGGGTGCGCCCGAAGTAGTGATCGTCCGAACTGCTGCCCCTTGGCCGACGGAGCCGAACGAAGCGTCGGCCCGGGCCCAGCAAGGAGATCGGGACGCAGTGAAAACGAAAGCGCTGTCGACCGGAAATATTCCTGCTCAGCGCCACAGCTTTGAATTGGACCGGGCCACGTCTTGGTACCCGATCAATTTTGAGCCAGGCGTTGGGCCTCAGCGATTCATCGCCGTCGTTGGAGCGCAGCAAGGGGGTTTCCTTGTCAAGAGCTTCTCCTGTTCCAGGAGCATGAACACCGTGGGATGCAAAAGGTGACTCCGTCGGGTTTCCATCAAGAAGGCAGGACTGGTGATTGTCCCAGGCGGTGTATTCCCGGGCCTCAAACGTGGACGAAATAACGGCCGTTGGGAGGATGACCCCTCCGGGTTCGCCTTGCACCAGGAACCTTGCGGTTGAACTCGGTAATTGGTGAAACCGTCACTTAACTGAAATGACAGCCGTCCGTGCTTCCAGTCGGTGCAGTTGGTTCAGTGGGTAAAAAACGTGGGCGTAATAAAGCGCGCCCCGCCCGTTGCCCACTCCTTCCCATGGCTGGCCACCACGTGGCGACCGTAACTGTCGAGCTTTGCCGCTTCCTGATCGTTTTCTGTACGACTGAAAACTTCTTCGGCAAACGCCGCCTTCATCTTGCTAGAATCGAAACGCTCCATGGGCCCGAGGTCCTGGAGAGGGCATTGGAGCCTGTCGCCGGCCGACGATCCGGATCGTCTGAAAGCGGAGAGACGCTGCGCCTGGCGCATGGGTCGAGAAAGTGATCTGTGAGGCAGATCCTTGGTGCCAGGCTGCCGGCGGATGAAGCGCGTTGCCTAACCGATCAAGAATGCAGCCGATCGGGCCAGACGAAGAGGCCCCGGACCCCAAGGGTTTTGCTAAAGCAAAGGCACCAAGGAGGCTCTCCGGCGCTGATGGTGAACATGAACTGAACGGGTTGCTCGACGCACCCCGATGATCCGTTACTTACCTTCCTGCTTCCCGGATCCAAGGTGGCCGAAGCCCGCTCGGCCGTCAGCTCGACGACCGCTCCGAGGCCTGCTTTGACATGCGGCCACTCCACCGGCTGCAGACATGCAGCAACCAGATCCAGAGACGGCTGCATTCCCACGACAACGATTGCCGATCAAGCCTGGCGCTGCCAGGCCTGGCTTCCGTCGGCCTTTGCCTGAGTTCAACCAGTCAACGCACCGGCGCAGAACTGCTCCAGACTACCCTGAGGCCTGCTGAACGGCGGTTCCGAGTCCAGCAGCCGGTGTCAACAGTTCTGAGTTAACAGCTCTGAGTCAAGACTTCTGAGTTAACAGCTCGGACTCAAAGCTTCCAATCAGCAGCCCTGCGCCACGGACCGCATGAAAGGCCATCCGGAATCGGAAAAGGCCATCCCTCGATTCAGGCTAACCCGAAATGTTGCCAAAATCAGAAAGCAGACGTAAAAGTGAAGGGAATCCTCAAAGCCATTGCGCTTTTGCGCGGGCTCAGCGCAACCCGCGGGTAATCAAGTGATACATGATTACTCACCCCTTTGATAA
>Ga0163217_1002857_pt1 | contig 10998 bp, 4 predicted proteins | sample SynspAceP_FD_185933 | JGI IMG/M metagenome (GOLD analysis project Ga0163217, IMG submission 185933) | Saline lake microbial communities from Ace Lake in Antarctica - Synechococcus sp. Ace-P (PacBio error correction) | ecosystem: Environmental > Aquatic > Non-marine Saline and Alkaline > Saline ...
CACACAAAAGAAAAGGGAAAAAAAGAAGGAAAAATAAAGTTTTAAGAAAGAAATTGGGCGAAACGAAAAGCCGTAAATTTTTGAAATACTATCCGCCTTTTTTTTCCCCCTCTAAAAAAAGGTTTTGCCTATTTTTTTTTTTTTTTGGGAGCCCGGTTTTATTTCCTCGTCATTTATTGGTTCCCCAAATGATGGTCATCATTAAGCGTGGTATTTTTTTGGTTTGAAAATTTTTTTTTAATTCTTGCACCGATAGGTAAATAAAACTGTACCTTACATTCTCCTTTAATACCTTGGATAAAACTCGTAGGCGTTCCACTGTTTTCGTCCTATTAAAGAATAACATTTTTCTCCTTATCAAAAGCCCATATAAACCTCAATAAGTGATTCTAGATTTTTTATGTTTCTTTTGAGTAATTCTTCCTTCATTCGTCCCTCTACACTAGAAATATCAAGTGCAACTAGCATTTTTATGGAGGCCCAGGTTTAACCATTAAATTTCGGTAGTAATAAGATAAAATCTTTCGGAAATAGGAGAAAAATATACCTATAACTTTTCCCATACACCAGTAAATTTTTACTTTTTTTTAAGTTAGTTTGTTAAGCCGGTGATTCTAAAGCGCAAGCGATAGCGCCTCAACCTCCGTAAAACTGCCCTAGTCCAAATCATTATTGTATTTAGCCCTAAAAACAAACCAACGGTCTATAAGCTTAAATTGATCAGCATATTGATGAATTAGATTAATTGGTCCAGCCATATCATATCCTCATAGCCCATATTCATATACCTTCGATTCCGGGTAATTTGTTTTTCAATTTTTTTCCAATAAGACCCCCCCCCCCCCCCCTTGGGAGGCGGGGGGGGGGGTAAAAAAAAAAAAAATTAAAAAAATTTCCTGATGAACCTTCAATAAAAGAAATCCCTACCAAAGCAGAGCTCAAAACCTTCTCGACCTAGGTTAAATTCTCTGTACGGAATTCATACCCGAAAGCATTAATGTGATATGCAGAAAAAATTTTGTCTCTTATTTCCTGTCACGGCATATCCATTTTGGTTTTTGCATCCATTTTTCCTACCTTGTTTTCATCAGGTATCTGTTAGGTGGTGTCCCTTTGGCTTAAATGAAATAACCCGAACCCAAAATTTCTAAGGCTTATGAAGCAAAAGAATACTGTATTATACCTATTTTTAAAAACTAACTTTTTCATAAGGCTAAACTTTTTCTAATCGTAATCAGATTCTTTTATGCTTTTAAATTTGAAAATAAATAAAGATCTATCCACGCCATCCATCGTAAAAACAATAAACAAGAAGTACCACTAAAGAATATACAAAAAATCGAACATATTTATTTTTTAAAAAGCAAAGGGCTACGTTCGGTTTTTACGGATGAGGTATTCATCAAAAACAAAATATAAGCCACAAAATATAGTAATCTAACATTCTACTATCCCATAGGATGCAGGTAGGCTTCCGTAACTAAAATCGCTTCCTATTCTTCTGCTGGATAAAGTTAAAGGCATCGTTATAGAAGCTGACCCTAAAAGAAAATCCTTGGAAAAAGTAAACATTCCAAGTTAAGAGTACCTGAAAACTTCCTGTCCAGAGACGCAATAACATTTTTGACCAACAACACCTATTCTTGTAGACCGTATTTCTACCCAATAAAAACTAACAGGGATAAAGGCTTAAGGCAATGTAAAAGCCCTCCCCAAAATATAAACGTCCAATTGGCGCCAATGCCCAAAACCACTGAACCAACAAATATAATACAAATACTTACGAATTGATTTTATTTCTAACTCTGAACCTCCCAAAGGAATAATAGACCATAATGGGTCTAAACCAAGTGGATATGATACATGCCAGCGTTTTGCCCAGTATTCCGCAACGTTTCTAGAGAAATTTGAAATTTAAAATTAAGAGCATCAACTCATCCGACAATTTAGCAGTACGATAGCGATATCAAAATAGCCACTGAAATCCCATACACTTGGAAAACTAAACAAGGTTCCCCCTAAAACTAAGGTAGATGCCAGGGTAGTGCATATATTAGCGAAAATATCATCTACGATGGGTGCTAGAGAATCGGCAATAACATTTTTTTTAAATAATCCCCAAGTATAAGTTTTTTAAACGCGCAGTGGATTTGAGGAATAATGTACTATTCTTTTTTTGAGTTAATTTGACTAGTAGGTTGCGAAGCCCTTTCAATAGGACCCTGCCACTAACTGTGGAAAAAATGCAACAAAGGTACAAAGGATAGAAAGTCTTTTGTGGGTTTTTTATTTCTCTTGTAATAGATGATCAAGCGAATAAGGACATTCGTCTGAAAAGTATAAAAAGAAATACCTAACTAGGTAAAATACTTTCTGAATTCCCAGGTACTTTTTAATTGTGTAGCCTAAAATTTCAAACAAAATCTATAAACAGAATCGTAAAAAAATTATAATACTTAAAAAAGCCTAATAAAGAGAGATTAAAAAAAACCTTAACCAAAAGCCAGTTATTTTTAAAACTGAGGTTTTCACCAGCATTCTTAATCAATTTGGATGCCTACATAGTCAAACAAGAGTACTCGCCTAATATTAAAAATTAGTAAATCGCCCAATCCAAAGTCCATAAAAAAAGTAACCTCGCTACGAACAAGTCCCATTTTGAACTTTTACACTCTTTTTAAAAACATATACCAGTACAATAAGAATACAAACGGTAAAAAAATGGCAAACGCTTAAGGATTAAATAAGCATTAAAATAGCTGGTTTGGTTTATCTACTTTTTAGTTCAGCTCCTGCTACAGGAGGTTTATTAATTTTTTTATTCAATCCAATCCTAATTTTTTTTAAAAAAATTTTATTTATAAAGGACTGTTAAATAACCGATCTCTATTTTATTTCATTTGGCTTGCTTTCTGTACAATAGGTTTGGATCAATCGCATTCATTCAACAATCCATTCTCTCCGCGCGTGGGTATAGTTCGATCACCTTCAATTCCTTTTTGAACTAGATGTCTACTGGTTCTTTGCGCCCGACGCTCTGAAAGCCCATGTATTGTAATTTTCAGCACCTCTGGAATCCGTAACAGGACGAAGAACTTGTAATTTTTTAAACTTGAAGGCTTAAATTCTTCTAATAGTTGCAACTAATTTCGGTTAAAATAAGTTTAAGCAGCGCTGGATCAAATACGAAGTAATTCAGGTCAAAAATACACATTTTTCCTAGGGCATTTATGTCATTTTCGCGTGCATCAACGCTCATTTCTTAGTTTTTCTTGGTGCGGCTCAGCTAATTGTTTTGCTCTTGCTCTTGGGCGATCTGGTGCTGCAATAGTTTTGCTTGTTGAACACTTTGGGCTTGGGCAATGGAATCGCTTTCTCCTAATTTTTGTTTCGGCTTCTAAAGCTTCCCATAACGCTAATTTATTTTTCCTTTAAGCTTTAACTCTTTTTTCTATACCCAACTGATATACCAGGCCAACAAGCATGTGCAGGTGATTGTAAGCATTCGTATTCCATTGCGCCCATTTCCCAGGATGACCAAGTCTAAGCCCAAAACGATCGAACAACCAAGTTCTGAACCCAAATGACAGCGTTATAAGTACTCTGCCTGATCGTTGGCTTGCGTATACCCAACACCTACACCTACTATAGTCAAAAAACTGTTTGCCCCACCAACTTATTTAAGTCATAGCTGAGCCTAGTAATTCTATCGCATAATAAGGTCTTATCTTCATTTAAAATAAGGCGATCTACTCTTTTGCCTGCCTTAAATAGGTATTTGTAAGCTAGTCAATCGCTTCCACACTAAATCCACTTTTAAATACTACCTATACTTACTCTTGAATGGGTGGGAACAGCAATCCAGGTTCCTTTTATATCAAACAAGGCATCAAAAAGCATCACCCCGGGAAAATTCCCCCAAAAAAAATAACGATGTTAGTACCTATGCCGAGGATCCAAGAACTTGTTTGATCATTCATAGAATCTTTTGAGCTTATGACGAGTTTCTTGCGCTTCTTGAGCAAAAGTAAAATTTTAAGCTCCACTAAAAAACAAACGCATAAGTGTAAATCTTTAAATGTCAATGGTTATAAACATTCTAGAACTTGAGAATCAAAGATAGCTGAACTATAGGTAACCTAAACAAAGCTCCTTGAACGGCTATAAAACTCGCTATAAAGTTGCTCAATTTTTTCAATGGTACATGGGTTAATGTAATACTGGAGTTAAAGTACTAAATATAATCAATTGGCAAATTAATAAACTACTACCTCTCATTAAAACTACCTACTGTTTTAAGAACAATGATTGGATTTGAAGATGTGTTTGATGTGTGGATTTGAGGCATTTGTTCTTGTAAAAGCTGTAAGTCATGAAAAATTGGAGAAACCTAAACTACTAGCTTCTTAAAACGTATAACTTTTTAATCTCCCTTTGAAGGAGGCCTAAGGGGCTGTTTATTTGATTTTTTACTTACCATCTCTAGACAAATTAGTAAATAAGTGAAAATAAGTAATCGACCACCTTAAGAGGAGATTATAGGAGTGCTTTTTTTTACTTACCCACATACCTCATAAAAACTAATCAACTATCCAGCTAGTGCATATTCTTAAAATCTGGATTGTAATGCTTTTTCATAAACAGCTTCGTATAAAGGAAGAATATTGACGATATCAAAAGCGCTGTGCGTTTTAAAAAGCATTCTCTTTTGAACCTTGCTAATACGGCAATCATCGGAAGAGTATTTTTTATCGCGTTTTCTGAACATTTTCATTTACGTTACCCACATCAAGCTTAAATACCACCGGACACCCTGAATATTTCTTCTGACTCCCTCCTGCATTAGCTAAGAAAATACTGGAGTTTTTATATTGATCATGCCTCTAAAGCTGCCAGCCCAAAACTTCGGTCTCTGAGGGCAGTAAAAATAAATCGAAAAACATAAATTTTATCTGTTCATGCTATTTGGCCTACAAAGATTACTTTTATCGTGAGGCATATCTTCAACAATAAGAGCTCAGCTTTTCTCTTTCAGGACCTTCGCCCAAAAAAAACCCCCATTTCCAGTTTTTGAAGGTATTTTCTTTTCGAATTTTTTATTGAAAATTTTAACCAACAAGTCTGGAATGCGCTTTACTTTCTGAAATTACTTATATGCGGTGAATGATTTTTTCCAATCATCCTTGGCCATTAAACCACGTTGACAATGCGGTAAGTCGACCTTAAATTTTGAGGTTTTCCCTATAAAATTAAAGGGATAACTTCAATGGCTAATTTTCTATCGCAAACAACTCTAGGGTGCCTTCTTTCTTAAATTTCAGACACATGAGGTCACTAACATCTGATTTATTTATGCTAAAGTAAACGGCCGCTTATAAAGGGGGTGCTTGCCTACCAACGGTGATATCTGTTCCGTGCAAGGTGGTTGATCAATAGAAATAAAAATACCTTCTTCTTGTAGCATTTTCTTCGCATATACCCCGCATAAGCATGTGGAGATGGGCGTAATGCACATCGTAAACATCATCCCCGTATAACTTTACGTATCTACCTATTTTAACTAGAAAGTGCCCAGTTTCGTACGGGTTGGTAAGTGAAAAAACGTATCAGGAACATGAACTTCATGAAAAAAGATATTGTTGTTCAATAACTCCAAAGCGTACACCGGTTTCTTGGTAGGTAACAAAGTGAAATTTCGTGCCCTCTTTTCGGCAAAGCGGCTATTCCCTAGTTCGGTAGCAACTTACCGCCAACTTCCTCCATAAAAGTTGGGTAAGCACACAATGGCAATCTTCATATAATTAAATTTTAAAAGCTCTGTAATGCCTAAAAGGCTATATGAGCTTTAGGCTATAGGCATGTTTTATTTTGAAATTCAATTACAAAACAATCCAATTTTTTTTTGTGAGTCGAAGAACAGTAAATCGACATTACCTCAAAAATAACTATGTTATTTTTTCAAATTAGCATCATTAAATGGCTTTTTTGAAGTTCGCGTTCTTAAACCCGATTTTATTAAAACGTATTGGCTTGCTGTGGATAGTGTTCTGTTGATAAAAAAACATAAACCATTGCTCCTTCGTATCGGCCCAAAGTCAATGTGCCTGTAAACCGCTATTGCCCAAACTTTTTGAGTAATACACAACCGCAGAGGTGTAAGGTTTTGATAAGCCCGTCAAAACGTCATGAGCACCGACCTGCGTGTGTTCTCAAAAAGAGTTTTTGGGCTATAGCGTTTATCGGGATCATTTACTTGGCCGATTACCGGGAAGAGGCAATTGTTATGTTTTTTATACAAGAACCTATCCCACAGATCAACAATTACGCTTTAATATATATTAAGACGCGAATAATTTCAAAAAGCCACTTTTGTATGCTATGAAATATAATAGTTTTTTTGGAGGTGTAATGTCGATTACTGTTCTTTCGACTCAACAAAAAATTGGTGTTGGTTTTGTATTGGAATTTCAAAATCTAAAAACATGCCTAAAAAATAGCCCCCCCCCCCCCCCCCCCCGCTTAAAAAAAAGGGCCCCCCCCCTTTATTAAAAAAAAGCCTTTGAGCTGTAGCGAGCGCGTGTTTAAAATTTAATTATATGAGATTGCATTTGTGTGTACCTCACTTTTGGTGAGTGGAAGTGGCGTAGTTGCTACCGGACTAGGAATGCGCCTTGCCCGAAAGAGGGCACGAAAATTCACTTAATTTGTTACCTACAAGGCAACCGGCTGCGCTTGGAGTTATTGTAACTAGAACAATTATCTTTTTCAAGAATGTTTCATGTTCCTGAATACGCCTTTGTTTCACTACCATCCGACGAACCTGCACTTTCTTAGTAAATTGTAGATACGGTAAAGTTATACGGATGATGTTTTACATGTGCAATACGCCATTTCCACATGCTTATGCGGAGGGGTAATATGGCGAAGAAAATGCTACAAGAAGAAGGTAATTTTTATCCTAGACACCACCTTTGCAACGGGGGAAGCAGATATGCACCTTGGGTAGGCAGCACCCCTTTTATAAGCCGGCCGTTCCTTTTAGCATAAAATTAAATCAGATGTAGCTGGGACCTCTTGTGGTTCCTGAAAATTTAAAAGAAGCAACCATAAGATGTTTTGTTTGCGATAGAAAATACCATTTTTGAATTATCCCTAATTTTAATAGAAACCTGCAAAATTTAAGGTCGATCTTTACCGATTGTCAACGTGGTTTCATGGCCAAGGATTGATGAACAAATCATCACGCATATAAGTAATTTCAGAAAGGGTAACGCCATTCCAGAATGTGGTTAAAATTTTCAATAAAATTCAACTAAGAAAATACTTCAGAATACTGGTATATGGGTGGCTGAAGTCCTGAAAAAGCGAAAAGCCTTGAGCTCATTATGTGAAGAATAATGGCCTACAGATAAACTAAGTCTGTTGTTAGGCAATAGCAATTGAAATAGATAATAATTTTATGTTTTTTTACTGATTTATTTTTACTGCCCTCCGAGACCGAATAAGTTTTGGGCTTGGCAGCTGTTAGAGGCGATTGATCAACCACTAAAACTCCAGTATTTCTAGTATGCAGGAGGTGATTCCAGAAGTAAATATTCAGGGTGTGAGGGTATTAAGTGATGTGGTAACGTCAAAATGAATGTCAGAAAACGCGATAAAATATCTCTCCGATGATTGCGTATTATTCAAGGTTTCAAGATGATATGCTTTGATAAACGCACAGCGCTTTTGATATCGTCAATATTCTTCCTTTATATCGAAGCTGTTTATGAAAAAGCATTACAATCCAGGATTTTAAGATATCACTAGTGGGATAGTGAATTAGTTTTAGAGGGTAGTGGGTAGTTAATAAAAAAGCCCTCCTATAATCTCTTTAAGGTGGTCGATTACTTATTTGTAACTTATTACTAATTTGTTCTAGAGATGTAACGGCTAAAATCAAATAATAGAGAGTGTGAGGCCTCCTTCAAAGGGAGAATTGTAAAAAGTAGTGACGTTTTAGACAGCTAGTATTATTCCAAATTTTTCATGATTAACACTTTTCACAAGAAAACCAATATCTCAAATCCACAACATATATATCACATTCTTCCAAATCAATCTTGTTTCTTTTAAAACAGTAGTAAGTTTAATGAGAGGAGGTAAAGTTTTATTTAAATTTGCCCAATTGTTATATTTAGTAACTTTACCTCATTGATTACATTACCCATGGGTTTACATTTGAAGACATGAAGCAACCTTTATAAGCGAGTGTTGATAGCCGTTCCAGCTTTGTTTAGTCTACCTATAGTCAAGCTATCTTTGGATTCTACACAAGTCTTAGAATGTTTTATAACATGTACTTTAAAAGATTTACACTTATTGCGATGCTTTTTTAAAAAGTGAGCTTAAAATTTTACCGTTATGGAACGCGAAGAACTCGCTCCTCACACAGCTAAACGTATTACTATAATTGGCAAGTATCTTGATCCTCGCATCACGGATACTACATCGTTGATGAATTCGGGTGATGACCTTGATGGTCTTGTTTTCGAAATAAAGAAACCTGGCCATGCTTGTTTCCTAGCCCATGTCAAAGAGTAAGTATAGGTAGGTATTTTAAAAGTGGTTTAAGGTGTGGAAGCCGTTGCCTAGCTACAATACCTATAAGGCAGGCAAAAGAGTGATGGCCTTATTTTAAATGAAATAAGACCTATTATGCGATAGATACTAGGCTCAGCTATGACTTAAAGTTGGTGGGCAAAACAGTTTTTTTGACCCTTATGTAGGCTGTAGGTGTTGGTATACGCAAGCCAACGATTCAAGGCAGAGGTACTTATAACGCCTGTATTGGTTGGCAGAACTTGGTTTTCAGAATCGTTTTTGGCTAAGACTTTAGCTCATCTGGGAATCGGCGCATGAATACGAATGCTACAAATCACTGCAAAATGCTGTTGGCCTGGTATATCAGTTTGGGTATAGAAAAAGAGTTAAGCTCTAAAGGAAAGAAATAAATTAGCGCTATTGGAAGCTTTAGAAAGCCGAACAAATAGAAGAAAGCGATACCATTGCCCAAGCCCAAAGGTGTTCCACAAGCAATACTATTTAGCGACCCAGATCGCCCAAGAGCAAGAGCAAAAAACAATTAGCTGAGGCCGCACAGAAAAACTAAGAATGCAGCGTGAATGCACTTCCGAAAATGAATAAATTGCCTAGGAAATGTGTATTTTTTGACCCTGAATTCTTCGTATTTGACCAGCGCTGCTAAACTTATTTTAACGAAAGTTAGTGCAACTTATTAGAAGATAAGCCTCCAAAGTTAAATTACAAGTCTCGTCCTTTAGCGATTCCCAGAGGTTGCTGAAAAATTACAATACATGGCTTCAGAGCGTCGGGCGCAAAGACCATAACTATCTATTTTCAAAAAGAATTTGAAGGTGATCGACTTATACGCACGCATGCGGGAGAGAATGGATTGTTGAATTGAAGTGCGATGAATCAAACTATTGTACAGAACGCAAGCATAAAAATAAATAGAGATCGGAAATTTAAAGTCTTTTATAAATAAAGAATTTTTTAAAAAAAATAGGATTGATTAATAAAAATTTAATAACCTGCCTGTAGCGGGGAGCTGACTTAAAAAGTAGATAAACCAAACAGCTATTTACTGTTATTTAACTCCTTAGCGTTTGCCATTTTTTTCACGCGGTTGTATTTCTTATTGTACTGGTATGGCTTTTTTTAAAAAAGAGTGTAAAAGTTCCAAAATGACTTTGTTCTCGTAGCGAGTTACTTTTTTTATGGAAGCTTTGGGATGGCGACTTTCTATTTTTAATATTAGCGAGTACCTTTTGTTTGACTATTTATGTTAGGTCATCCCAATTGATAAGAAATGCTGCAAACCTCAGTTTAAAAAAATACTGGCTTTGGTTAAGCGTTTTTTTTAATTCTCTCTTTTATTAGGCTTTTTTTAAGTATGTATAAGTTTTTTACCGGATTCCGTTTACTAGATTTGTTTGAAATTTAGCCTACACAATTAAAGTACTGGACACTTCAAATTATTTTTACCTGTTAGGTTTATTTCTTTTTATACTTTTTTCAGACGATGTCCTATTCGCTTGATATCTATTACAAGAGAATAAAAACCCACAAAAGACTTTCTATCCTTTGCCTACCTTTTGTTGCAATTTTTTCCCACAGTTAGTGGCAGGGCCTATTGAAAGGGCCTTTCCAACCTACTAGGTTCAAATAACTCAAAAACGAAATAGTACATATTCCTCAAATCAACTGCGGGTTTAAAACTTATACTTTGGGGATTATTTAAAAAAATGGTTATTGCCGATTCTCTAGCACCCACCCAATCGTAAGATGATATTTTCCGCTAATCATTGCACTTACCTGCCATGCTACCTAGTTTTAGGGGTAACCTGTTTTAGTTTTCAAGTCGTAATGGGTTTCAGTGGCTATTCTGCTATCGCTATCGGTACTGCTAAATTGTTCGGGCATTGAGTTGATGGTCTAATTTTAAATTTCCAAATTTCTCTAAGAGGGGAATGATGAGAAAGTGGAGGGATCAGGGAGGGGACGACGAAGGGAAGGGAGGAGAGATGGAAAGAGAGGGCAGGAGGGAGGAAAGGGAGAAGGGGGAAAGTAGGACTGAAGGAGTTGGGGCGGAGACTATGGAGGGGGGAGGAGAGAGAGGAGAGGGCTAGGGGGAGGGGAGAGAGGGGAGGAGGGGGAGGGGGAGGAGAGGGGTGGAGAGGAGGAGGGGAGGGAGAGGAGGGAGGAGACGGGGGGGGGAGGGGTGGCGGGGAGACGGAAGGGGAGGAGGGAGGGGAGGGGAGGAGGGAGAGAGGGGGGGGAGGGAGGAGGGGAAGAGAGAAGGGGGAGAGAGGGGGAAACCGGGGAGAGGGGGGAGGAGGAGGGGTGAGGAGGGGGAGGGATTGGGGGGGGAGGAGAGGAGGGGAGAGGAGAGAGGGGACCGGGAGGAAGGGAGGGGGGCAGAGGGAAGGGGGGGGG